>ENA-UOXO01001744-UOXO01001744.1-mixed-culture-metagenome-genome-assembly--contig:-NODE-1744-length-14192-cov-42.722289_pt1 | contig 14192 bp, 10 predicted proteins | sample MGYA00238162_ERZ761640 | MGnify/ENA primary metagenome ERZ761640 (study PRJEB28914, sample SAMN08778297) | mixed culture metagenome | isolation source: Freshwater growth medium | place: USA...
GCAGGCCGAGGCACCACATTCGGCGCCGGTTGCGCCGCGCGGCGCGCTGCGTCGGTGCCTTCGCCGCCGCACCTGCACAGCACGCGCGCGCGCTCCGCGCCATCGTGCTGCGGGCACGAGCTGGCCCGAGCTTGGGAGTCCGAGCGCAGCTCCTCTGTAGCGCGCGCGCGTCAAAACGCGTGGCGAAAGGTGCGCGCAGGTCGATGGCAAATGGAGAGATGGTTGGAGGCAGCGCCGTCCTCCGACGCGCCTGGAGCCGGCCGCAGCAGGGCCGGAGGCGCGCGTGCGCCCGTGGCAAAAAAAAGGTCACGAACGGACGCACGAATTAAAGGGGGTCCGAGCCAGTACCCTGAAAGGCTGCTGCGCTCGCCTTTTTCAGGGTCCCCAGGATTTTGTGGTTGTCGAGCTTTATAGTGCGACGCGGATGCCGCGGACCTCGTCGCGAGCACGGCCGCCCTCCGCACCCATCCACGATATAGGGCCGAGATACTGCGGATCACTCCCCGCCGAGCTTGCCCCTCCGTATCATCTCAACGCATCCTTCGCTGGACGCGACTTCTTCGATGCCTGGACGTTTGGTGAGTTTGACTACACTGGTGGCTCTAGTGAGTACCTCAGCCGCTCAGCTGCATTCGAAAACAACGTCGTGGAGGCGCACGATACGTACGCGGTGCTGAGAATCGGAGGGCGCGGGCAGAAGCCGTTCACTCGTCAGACCGTGCGGCTGACGACCCAATCATCTTGGATGTATGGTCTCTTTGCGATGCATTTCAGCCACACGCCGTATGGCTGCGGCACCTGGCCGGCGTTCTGGACGAGTGCCAAGTCAGGACACTGGCCTGACGGTGGTGAGGTGGACATGCTCGAGTATGCGAACTATGACGTCAACGCGCTGAGCTTTCACACGGGTGGTGCGCGTGGCTCGGGTCATCACAAGCGCTGCAAGCTCGACGATGCGAGCGTGCGGCGGTGCAGCTCAGACAGATTCCCCCTCGATATAGGTCATCGAGGAACCTACCTTGACTGCGAGACCGATTATCCGAATAAGAAGATGGGCTGCGGGCCCGTCTCGCCCAAAGTCTACATGTCGGGCGTCGGGTGGGCCGCGTCACCCGGGCTCATTGCGATGGAATGGACGCCAGAGCACATCAAAGTCTTCTACTTCCCAGAGGACGAGATCCCACTGGATCTCAAGGAGGGGGCCCCAAGGCCGGACAGCTGGGATGACTTTATCTCGGGCTACTTCCCATTTGGACTCTCCGAGAGAGCACATCCAGGATCGTGCCCTGACTACATGCGGTTGCTCGAGCCACAGACTGTGATCCTCAACATCGCCCTGTGCGGCGACTGGGCGTCGCGTGACTTCCAAAAGCGATGCCTCAACGAGATCACTCCGCGCGTCAAGGCTTTCAACGGCTCCGAGTGCACCGCGGTCAGTGGAGGCTTCTTCGACCCGAACTACGAGCTCGACTGTTGCATGAACTTTGTGTACGACCGCGACGGGCTGTACAACGCCGACGCGCTGCTGAAGAATGCCTTCTTCAACATCACCTCACTCAAAGTCTACCAGCGCCCATCCGCACCCTTCCCGCCAGCGCCACCGCCGTCACCGCCGTCACCGCCACCATCGCCGCCATCGCCACCAGACCCACCGCCACCACCGCCACCGCCGCCGCCACCACCACCGCCACCACCGGCGCACCTCGACCAGTTCCCTCTACGGTGGGTGCTCGGCACCGCCGTCTTCATACTCGGAATTGTATGTGGCTGTCGCCTCAACTTCCGCATGAATTTCCGTCAACACGCGGACATGATCGGTGCTCAGGCCGGCCTGGAAGGCGATGAAGATGGCCTGAAGTACTTTAAGCATGAGCAGTGAACGTGAATAGAGTTGGCGCATCTCAAACTTTTTGACAAAGGCGCCGAGTCCTCAGGGCGAGAAGGGGTATAAATGTGTTCTTACCGGTACACATGCTGACCGGCGTGCTGTTCACGCTCGGCTTGGCAAAGACCTCTCAAGCCCTTCGCGTCGATCAAGACTGTCAAGCCGTCATCGACGACTACTGCCGAGAGTCGTGCGATTTGCGTTCGCGGGGCTGCGACTATCCGACCGTGGCACGCTACTCTGGCAAGAGTGGCACAGTTGAATGGCGGTGCTACTCACCGTCGACGCTCGACAACAACCAGACATACCGCGGTGGCGACTGCTATTGCTCACGTGGCCATGAGATTCAGGAGGCATTGAGCCTCTGCTTCAACGACGTGACGACCGTGTTTTCAACGGGAATGGCCGGCGAACACTGCTATCGCATTCCGACCATCATTCGCCTCGAGCAGGGCCCACTACTCGCCTTTGCAGAGCAGCGGGATCCGGGATGCGGCGATGGCGGCAGCAATAATTTGGTCATGCGCAGGAGCACAGACGACGGCCAGACCTGGGGGGATCTCATCACGATTGCCGCGGGCGGCGGCGCCCCCTTCTCCAACCCAAACCCCGTCGAGGTCGACCTGGGCGATCACAAGCTTGCCGTGCTATTACACTACGACACGATGAACAACCCGACGAGCGCGCATCACGGCTCTAATATGCAGATCTGGAGCTACGACGGCGGCGCCACGTGGGTGAACAGCACCAACATCTCTGCCTTCATGCCTGAGGGTTATGCCGGCTGCATGCCAGGGCCTTCCGTGGGAGTGCAATCGATGGACGGGACCATCTACTTTTCGTGCCACGGATTCGGCGTCAACGGGTTCCTGTACTGGTCCCGCGATCTTGGGAGGACGTGGCGAGCATCCGAGGTCCTCGCCAGCCTAAACGAGTGCTCCATAGCTCTCCTCGCCAACCAGAGCATCGCCATGAACTGCCGCACCGCTGGCTCGTTTCGCGAGCAGCTCACCTGGGCACCAGATGGCTCGCTGCTCGGCGAGATTAGGCGACCCGCCGGGCTCGTCGATCCGAACTGTCAGGGCTCGCTCCTCGCGCACGGGGGCGCGCTGTACCTCTCAAATGACAACACAACCTCTGGTCGCACGCACATCGTCGTCAAACGAAGCGCCGACGCGGGACTGACGTGGGACGAGGGGCGTCTCATCTGGGCAGGCCCAGCAGCGTACTCACAGCTCGTCGGGATGGGGGACTCGCGGCTTGGGCTCCTCTTCGAGCTCGGAGTCGAGACGACCTACGAGTCGATCGGCTTTCGCTCGTGGGCAGTAGATGGTTAAACTTAAAGCTCCATTGAAGAGAGAAGAGTCTGAGAGAGTGATTCAATTTGAGATACTCTCTCTGTCGAGGTCTCGAGGTATGGTGAGCCCCGCGAGGGCCGAGGCTGATCGTCGGGGAGAGACCGACTTCTCACCTCAAAGTTACACTTAACACCTTTATAAGGCATAATTAGAGAGTTTGAGAGAGCCGAGAGAGGGTACTCAGTGCTTGTGTCGACCGAGGGAGGTGCGGAGCTGTCCTCTGAGTAACTGAGACGGCAGACGGCAGGCGCGCTCCCACTGCACGTTCGACGACGACGTTGCTCGACGCGCGTGTCCCCAGACGCTGATCTTCGGCGTAACTTCGGAAGGACCGAATCGCGAATGAAGACCGAATGCCACACACACCGGCCCAAGGCGGCGCACGAGTGAGCGAGTGCACTTACATTCCCCCTTCTTTTCATGTTTTTTGGTCGGAACGTTCAATTGTACTTGTAGTGCGCTGGCGCTGCGGGGAGACGCGACGAAACTGAGACGTGCGATTGTGTGTTGCACAGTCATCAGATCTCCTCTCGGCCGCACTCCACAGCTGAAATCCTTTCGCGCATGGCGCCCTCGGCTTCGCTTATAACGTACCTTACCATGTGGTACGTCGGCAACTACTGGTACAACATCTACAACAAGAACGCCGGCAAGCTCAGCGGCGGCGCCAACTTTGCCTTTACAAATGCCACGATGCAGCTGGTCATCGGCTGCGCTTACGCAATCTTCCTCTGGCTAGCGCCGGACGCACGCAAGCAGCCAACGCTCACGCTCGGGCAGTTCATGTCGTTGGCCCCGCTCGGATTCTTCGCCGCTGTCGCGCATGGCGGCGCGGTCTACGCGATGTCTGCAGGCGCCGTCTCGTTCGGCCAGATAGTGAAGGCGGGCGAGCCCGTCTTCGCCGCGGCCGTGGGCTACTTTGTCTACAAGAAGTCCGAGTCGGTGCCCAAGCTCATCTGCCTGCTGCCCGTGATCGGCGGCATCGCCATCGCCTCAATGCAGGAGCTCGACTTCACCATGGCCTCACTGATCGCTGCGAGCACCGCCAACGTTGCGAGCGCCTTCCGCGGCAGCGAGAACAAGCGCGTGATGACAGGCGAGCTCTCGTCAGCGATCGGCTCGGGCGGCAACTCGTACGCGCTCACGACCATCTGGGCGACCATCTTGCTCACTCCGACCGTCTTCATCTCGGGCGAGTTTGACCGCATCGACGAGTACCTCGCGCTGCTCCGCTCGAATAGCACGTTCCGGTACAACCTCCTGATGAGTGGCGTGACCTTCTACCTGTACAACGAGGTGTCGACCAAGTGCCTCACGGGAAAGGATGGGCTCTCGGGCGTCTCGCACTCGGTCGCCAACACCGCCAAGCGCGCCGTCGTCATCGTGGGCTCGGCGCTTGCCTTTGGCGAGGACATGGGGTTCTTAAAATCGGTCGGCTGCACCATCGCCATCGCCGGCACCTTCCTCTACGCGATCGCCGACAGCATCCCGGGCTGCCTCGGCTTCGGGAAGAAGGCCAAGTCCAACTGAGGCGTGCCGCAGGGACGCGGCGACGCGCGCGAGGCGAGAACTGAGTATGTGACCACGCCATTCTGCACACCGACGGAGCGTGAACTGTCACACAGAGTTTGCGAGTTGCGAGGACCACGTTCGGCGTCTGTTACGTGGCCCGCGTGTTGTGGGCTTTAGTGCGACTGTATCGTGCGAGCATGATACAGTACAAGATGCCACACATTACTATCCTACCGGCGCGAAGGGACGCGAAGGCGTTGAAATATACGATCGACCTCGCTATACGCTAACGCGGGGGCTTGCCTTACTCGCGGCTCGGCTTGCCTGACGGACTTCGGCCGCGTGTACGTCGTAGCGTGTGCGTGCTCCCGTCCCGTCACCTCCGATCAACGACACTCAGACTCACCGCACTCAAAGGCGACCCAAGCGATCGCAAACAAGCAGCTCTGTAGACCGCCAAACGTGAAAGCAAATGCGGCTGCCGATCCCCATAGCAGATAGCACGAATCCCCCCATCGCCGACCCTGAGTCCCTCGAAGCCAGACTCGGCGGCACGCGCCACACGCATCGACGCAGCACGAACCCCGACCCCAACCCTGGCAGCCACCGCCCAGTAGGCAGCTGCTGGAGCCATGGTCCTATGCAGCACTCACGTTCACTGCTGGAGCCATGGTCCGACGTAGCACTCTAGTAGCACTCTAGTAGCACTCACGTTCACGACGGGGTCCCCCACCTACCCCCGCTCGCCTGATTTGGAAAGCCCAATCTCGCCTCATAACTGGACGTAACCACTCGCGGCGGCGGCTCGCCTGCGGTAGAGGACCGCAGCGAAGCCGAGGGCCAGCAGCCCGAGCGGCGAGATACCGTTACCCATCCCGGCACGCTCGGCCGGTGCGGCCAGCACGGCCGCAGGTGCGCCCAGCACGACGCCCTCCCTTCCATCAACCTCGGCTGCGATGGCGCCCAGCACGACGCCCTCTCTTCCATCAACCTCGGCTGCGAGGGCTTGGTCAATCGCGATGTCTACGAGCGGCGGCGGAGGAGGAGGGGGAGGAGGAGACGGGGCCGGTGACGGCGCCAGGGGCGGGGGCGACGGTGGCGGCAGCGAAGGTGGCTGATAGTAGTTGATGACTCCAACGGAGAAGCCCAAGCCACGCATAAGTGCGCCCAGAGGGGAGATGAGATGGAGCAGTGGCCCTGTCGAACGCGTCAGCTCGATCGGCGACTCACTCTCGAAGAGGCCGATGCTGACCGAGAAGAAGACAAGGGCGAGCAGGGACCCAAACAGAAGCCAAAACCGCAGGCGGTGGGCGAACAGAGGCGGCAACCTGGGCGGGATCATAGGGGTGTCCTTGATTGTCATGTTCGTCACATCATAGCCGAACATCACCGAGCTGGGAGAGCGATCCGGCGATACCGGGAGCGAAATCCCGACGGGGAGCTTGACGCGATATTTGTGCACAAGATCGACGAGCTCGTGTTTTGTCGACGCGAGGAATAGCTCGCTCGGCGGCACCTGGCCAGCTACCTCCAGGATGTGCTTGAGTTCCGCGTAGGTGACTGGCCTCACGTGGGGATCGCGCGGGGGCGTGAGGTAATCGCGCGGGGGCGAGAGGAATTGCATCGCGTCGCGGCAGCGGCGACGTCAGCGCGGCGGCGTCGGCGATTCGGCGTTTGCGTCGGAAGACTCGTCAAGATGCAAAAAGCTGTACAAAATAGGAAATTCCAAAGTCCTTGTTGCAACTTGACGAACGGACTCGCCTTTGAACGCTCGCCTTTACCCTTGAGGAAATCGAGAAAACGTTCTGTTTCACAGCTAATGTTTTCACACTTCCATCGTGCCGTGCCAATGTGGGGTCGAATTCCTAGCCGCAAGAGGCACAGTGCTCATCAGTGCGCGCGCAGGCAGCAAGCGGCGGCGGCGGAGGTGGTGGACGATGGATGTCAGTCCCACGCCTGCAGCAGCAAAGCGAGACGGGGCGGTTGCGATGCGAATCGCTGTCTTGCAGCACACGCACACCGCAAAGCCGGCCTACATCTTCAGACGCGCTCGCGAGCAGATCGTACAGTGGCGGGCTGGCCACCCCTTGGTTAAATCGATCGCCATGGACCACCACGTCTCTCTCTGGGCTGATCATGCCGAGCAGTGCCAGTCGACGCTGAAGGCCATTGCTGACGAGCTCGGCTCGTATGAAAACCTCACCTGCATCAAGTCGGATACAATATCAGCAACACTTCCCGCGCTCAGCTACGCGTCAGTCGCGCGCATGCGCCGCGCAGGGCCGCACACGAGGTACTTGTCGGCCACGAACAAGTCATTCCAGTGGTCCTGGAACTCGGGCGACGCCGCAGTCTTATTCTGGTTTTCGAATTGCACGGCCACGCTGCCACGGTACGAATTTTTTTGGACCATGGAGTGGGATACGGTATGGACCGGCAGTTTGCCGAGGATGCTTGCCGCCTTTCATGGCGAGCCCTTTTCCGCCAACAGCACGATTGCAGGTCGGGCTCAAGGCTTACGGGTTGCGTACGACCTGCTTGGGCACGAGCTTGAAGGTGCGCACGCTAACTACCCGCATAAAAACAAGGTGAACCACAGCTTCATCGAGTACAAGGACGCCATGTACAGCTCAACGCAGCTGATGCGCTACAGTCGACGGCTGCTACGCCGCGTCGTCGAAGATCTCGAAGACGAGAATAATTTTGCTTTTTGCGAGATGCGTGTGCCAAGCACTTGTGCGCGGATGGAGCGTGAGCGGCGGGAGGCGCAGAACGCCAGCAACACCACCGTCTTCGAACGCGCGCAGATTCTGGAGCTGTCCGGCTGCACGTGGTCGTCGTTGCAGAACGCGCAGCCACCCGGAGCGCAATTTTTCGGCGCGCAAGGCCGTCGTGTGAATATGGATGGGTTCAGCTCCGTCGTGGCGATCGGCTTCGAGACGGTGCCGCATCACGCGCTCGCCAACGACTCGCACCCGAGCAGATTCTACCATAGGTTCAAGTGGGACTACCACCACGGCTACCTGAACACTAACAGCACGACGAGAGGAGAACTGCATATGCGCTGAGGCAGGGGGGCCACACATACATGATTTATCTTGGCAAAAAGGTTCAAGGGTTTCTTCACGGAGGTCTAATACATGTAGCGGTCCGACATTTCCGTTCTGTCCCAAACTCGTTGGGCCTCGAAAAATGAATGCCTTCGGGCAAATTTTCCGGCCCGTCCAAAACTCGCCGTTTATCTGCACGCACACCACACGTGTCGCCCAACACTTCATTGCAGGTGCCGCACAATGCCTTTGCTGACTCTTTCGTCCGGCACCGTGCACTACATGGAGCAGGGCAAGGGCGCACCGCTTGTACTGCTGCATGCAAACCCAGGCGACAGCCAGGACTTCGACGCAGTCATCCCTGCGCTTGCGCAAACCAATCGCGTGCTGGCGCTCGACTGGCCGGGCTACGGTGGGTCAGATGTACCGGCGGACCCCGGTTCGATGACGGTGCTGCACTTCTATAGGGTCCTGCGCGAGTTCATCACTGCGCTCGCGCTGCCGCCGGCCTTCTTCATCGGCAACTCGGTTGGTGGCAATGCGGCCGCGCGACTGGCGGTCGAATCCCCGCATCTTGTGCGCGGACTCGTGTTGGTGGCACCCGGCGGCTACACGCCGCACAGTTTGCTGACGCGCAGCTTCTGCCGCCTTCAGGGCAGCGGTCTTTCGCTTTCGCCGCGGCGTTTTGCCGGCCTGTATCTCAAGCACCGCACACCGACTGCCAATGCGATGCTGCAGCGCGCGGCAACGTTGCAGTCCACCCCGGAGCGAGTGGCGCTGAATCGCGCGATGTGGCGCAGCTTTGCTCGGCCCGAGAACGATCTGCGCCAGGCGTCTACGCACATCAAGGCGCCCACGCTGTTGCTGTTCGGCAAACATGATCCGGCGATTCCGGCGCACAAGGATGGCAAGGCGGCGTTGCAGAGCATTCCGTCTGCACGGCTGGCGGCTCTGCCGTGCGGCCACGCATCGTTCGCGGAAGTGCCCGAGTTGTTCCTGGCGCAGGTGCAACCTTTTCTTGCCGAGCTTGGCAGTACCAGGCACGCGATCGAAGAAGCCGGCGTTCAACCAATCCGATGACTCGTCAGACATGCAGCCGAGAAACGAGCCGCCGTCGTGTCCTCTTGCTCGATGACGTCGCACAAAGCCACGCTCTTCCTCGCGTTGGTCGCCTCGGCCGCGGGCGTCATCATCCGAGGCCCGAGTGTCGTCTCCGATACATACATCAGGAACATCTGGCCGACCTGGAACTTAAACGCCGAATCTCAAGGATGGTGGGACGGCCCATTGACGATCTCGGCCACACAGGTCATCTCAGGCGTCATTACTGACACATCCGCCCTCCTGATCAAGTTCGACTTGAGCTCTTTCGTCGGACGGCATACACGCGTGTGAGCACAGGAGCGGATCGACATCGGATGAGGCCGTTGGGAGCAGCAGCTGAAAAAGCTGAGCCGACCACGTGGGCAGAGAGAAAGGCTTGTTCGCCGCTGGCCGAGCACGGTGAATTTCCGTCCCAGACGGTCTCGGTGGCGGTGGCATAGTTGGTGGTCGGCGCAACCGTGCGCAGCCGCGCGTGCTGGGCGTTGCGGATCGTCATGACCGTGAACGGGGCGCGGGGGGCGGCGGCGGCGGCGGCGGCCTATACGGCCGCGCGGGCGGAGAGGGCGGCCGCGCGGGCGGCGAGGGCGGCCTGGGCGGCTGCTGCGCCGCGAGCACGACCAGGTTGACGCGACGGTCTGGCGGCGCGCTGCACGCGCGCATCTCGCGGCAACCGAGGAGTTCACGTCAAACCTATTCCAGCCAGCGACGCCAAGGAAGGTTCCGGTTGTTCCACTGGGAACGTTGGTGGGCCTCCACGATGCCGATGCGAATGGGACTGTGGACTGTCTAAAGCAGGGAGGGGCGGAGAGGGACGCGTCAGCGGGAAGGGGTCTCAGCCAGGGTACCGCACGCGGTTGTGAGGGGAGTGTGCGCGTCTTCGCGGTCGGCGTGCGCACCTCATTCCACGGAACGACGAGCTCGCGGAGCGAGGCGGCGTTGCCCGAATCGGACACGAAGTAGTTGAGCCAGGCGGATGTGCCAGGCATGAGCGTGGCTCTCTCCTCCCCTGACCGCAGGGCCGATGTCGATTTCGCGCTGATGAGATTCGACCTGAGCGCGCTCTCGGTCATGGCTCCCATCTCCCGCGCGCTCTTCCGCTACACCGTGACAAACCCTGGCGACGTGGCGGAGATGCACGAGTTCCGCCGCAGCTGGAATGCGGCAGGCGGCGGGGGCGGCGGGGGCGGAGCGACGATGATCGTCGGAGCGACGTTGGCAACGGTCAGCACGGTGACGCCAAGGGCAGCGCTGAGTACGGCAGGCGTCCTCGCGAGTGTCGTCGCCCCAGCATTTGCCGCCGCCAGGCTCGGGTACACGATGGTGGCCTGGATGCCAACTGAGGCGGTGTAGACATTGAGCGTGATCACGGACGGGAACACGTTCATCTGGGTCGCCAGGCGGCTCTTGAATGCGTTCTGATCGAAGCTCGACACGTCGCCCGCCACGGTGAAGGTCGCCGTGATGGCGGCAACGTAGCTTGTGCCCGGCAGCAACGGCGGCGGCGGCCGCGGCGGCGGCGGCCGCGGCGGCGGCTGCGGCGGTGGCCGCGGTGGCGCGGGCGGCGACGGTGGCAGGGCCGGTGGCGAGGGCGGCGAGGGCGGCGCGTGCGGATGCGCGACGAGGGAGACGATGAGCTGGGGCGCGTCGCCCGTGGTGGAGAGGAGCCGTCGTACCGCGACAAGTTCAAGGAGAAGTCCCAACAGAAGGCGAGCAAGCTCGAGAAGTCATATCGCAAGGGCGAGGGCGGCGAGGCCGACGGAGCGGCCGGAGCGGCGGCCGCCGACGCTGACAAGGCATCGCTCTTCAGGACCTTTTCGGATACGCTCCTGACCACCTTCACGCCCGGCAAGGGGTCCAAGGATTAAAGGATGGCGACGGGCCTGAGCATGATGAGTTGATGACGCTGCCTAAGCATGCGCCGTGGTGTGCAAGAGGGAGCTAGGGGGGGGAGACACGCAGGCAATCAGGGGCCATCAGAGGCACTCACCGAGGCCGCCTCGAAGCTGGCAACAGAGCTGTGATGTGGGGGAGGGCGAGGGGAGGTCAAGAATGGGGATGATGTGCTGTGGGAAGAGAGTTGCTTGGCCGCCGTGTGGTTCTCGGTCGCCCACAAAACACTGCAAACTCGAAAGGCGCAGGACCCGCGAGGTACACGCGCGACGGCGCTGGATAACGTAGCTTCCTCGTATTTCGCTGTACTCGACTCCGGTATGCTCCCACCGGCTGGGGCTCCTTCTGCCACGATCGATCCCGCGGGCCGTCCTGCGGACCACGGTCCCATGGAGAAAGCCGCATCACTCACAAGAAGCGTCGCGGCGGGCGAGGGCCTCCGTGGCCATGTCCTGGGGCAGCCAACTGTCTTCCACAAAAACGAAAGGGCGTGGGGGTGCAGTAACTCACTACTCAGCAGTAAAGCGGTAGAATCGGAAGTGAGCGCGCTTTCGGCCGTACCCGTAGCCGACCTAAGCCGACCAGCGACCACGCACCATGTGCCACGCGCACGGTCGTTCCGTGGTCCAGTTCGCCATGCTCCGGTCCGATCGGTCGCACCGTTGTCTCGTACACGTTGTCTCGTGCGGCCCAGCGACACGGGCACTATATTCGTGGTCACTCAGACTCCGACTCTCACCGACACGCCGCGCGCCGCCCGCGCAGGGTCCGCTCATGGGTCCGCTACCCACTCGGTAGCCTCACATTCTTGCCCGGTTTATAATAAGAGTTGCGCTCACTCGCGCCTGGACCCGGAGGCGAGGAGCCTGCCTGAGGCTGAGCCCCGCCCGCTGCCGCCGCGCCAGCCGCGCCCTCAGATGGAGCTAGATCGCCTTAAGATCGCCTCAGTCGTCGTCGGTGGAGCTAGATCGCCTCAGAGGGAGCTCCTGCTTGAACGCAGCGGCGTTGCGCGCGGGGGGCGTGGCTCCTCCGCGAGTGCGCCCAGAGCCAAAGCTGACGCCGCTCGCGCGCGTTGGCGCAGGTGGCGTCGTCGCGGGTGGCGTCGTCCCGAGCACGGCGCCCGCGAGCCGCAGCCAAAGGCGCAGCCAAGCGTTGGGCGCCGTCCCGGGCGCCGTCCCGGATGGTGCGAGGCCGACACCGGGTGTCCCCCCCCTGGATGGTGCTCCCCCCCCGGATGGTGCGAGGCCGACACCGGGTGTCGAGGCGAGGCGGCGTGTGGGCGGTGACGGTGGCGGCGGTGACGGCCACTGCTGCCGCTGCCGCTGCTGCTGCTGCTGCTGCTGCTGCTGCTGCTGCTCCTTCCGCTGCTGCCACTGCTGCTGCTGCTGCTGCTGCTGCTGCTGCCACTGCTGCTGCTGCTCCCCCCGCAACCGCTGCTGCTGCTCCCACCGGCGATCTAGCTCCAGCTGCTGCTGCGGCGTCTGCGACGGCGGCGGCGGCGGCGGCGGCGGCGATGGCGACGGCGGCGATGGCGACGGCGGCGGCGGAGAGGAGAGCGGTGCCGTCCCACGTCGCCGCCCCGATCCGAAATTGACGCCGCTCGTACGTGACGGCAGCGTCGTCGGCGTCGTCGGCGGCCTCTGCCACTGCCCCGTCTGCGGCCGCCCCTGCGCACGCGGCGGTGGCACGGGCGGTGGCAAGGGCGGCGAGGGTGGTATGCGGGTCGGTAAGCGGGTCACCCATCGACCTAACTCGGATTGCTGAAGGCACTGCTGACGAAAGGCTGCGGCCCTTTCCTCCTCCCTCGCCGCCCACTCACTCGCCCACGCACTCAGGCCCCGGAGCAGGTCGGCGCTCCGCGCGACCGCCGAGGCAAAGCTCTCGACGAATGACTCGACGAGGCTAGTCGCCGCCGAGGGGCCGAGGAATTGGCCGAGGATCGTGACGAGACGCGGCGCCGTGTCGAGCGTCCGTTGCACGAGGTCGTCGAGGGCGCGGGAGATCGGCGCGGCGAGCACGTACGCGAAGAGGTACATCGCGGCGCCCAGCACGCTCACGACGAAGCCGATCCCCGCGAGCTTCTCGGCGCTCACCAGCAGCGCGGCCGTGCTCACACGCAGAGCCGCGCCGAGGCTGGCGCAAGTGGCGGCGGCTGCCGAGACCGCCGCCGCCGCTGCGACAGCCGCTGAGCTGGCGGCTGTGCCGGCCGTACCGGCGGCACCCTGCGCTGCAGCCTGTGCGGCGGTTGTGGCGCCCGATACGGCGCCCGCGACGGCACCCGCGACGGCGCCAGCGGCGCTCGCAGCACCCTCGGACGTTTTCACAGCACCCTCGATCGTCTTCACGGCTCCGACTTGCATGAGCAGCGCGACGAGCTGTGAAAGCTTGCCGAGAGTGACGAGCGCGCCGGCGGCGGCAGTGGCGGCGGCGAGCCCGAGCGCGCCCGCCTTGGCACGCGCGCCCGCCACGGCGATCACCGAGCCGCTCGCCAGTGCGCTCGCCAAGATGCTTGTCTGCGCCGCCACCATTGGCCCGAGCGGTCGCACCGTCGACCAGATCCGAAGCAGCACGGCGCTCAGCACGGCGCCGACGAGCGCGGCGGCGCTGGCGAGGGCGCTGGACAGGGTACCGAATACGCTCGCCACGGCGCCAGCCGCCTGCCACGCCTCAAAGGCAGATGCACGCGAGAGCACCGCCAGATGAACTCCGAGCGCCGCCAGCAGCTGCCATGTACTGGCCGCTGCGCCGGAGAGCGCGGCGACGAGCTGCGTCGCCGCGATCGAGGAGCCATCGACGAGCACCCGCGCGTTGAGCACGGCGGCGCTCGCGGCCACCACACCGAGCGCATGCACGCTGCTCACGAGTGCATTCACTTGGGTCGGCAGCATCACGAGCGCCGCGCTGATGGCAGGAGGAAGGAGCACGAGGGATTTGCCGAAGGCGGCAGTTGCGGGGACCGCAGCGAGTCCGAGGCGGCCGAGCGCCGAGCCGATGACTGCACCAGTAGCTGGCACGAGCGGAGTCAATACGACGATGAGACCGGCACGGCTCATCCAGCTGATCTCACCGTCGTCGTCGCCGTACTTGCTGCTTCCCGCGAGGGCAATCGGCCCGACGCAGTTTGTGCGTGGCGCGAATACGTGGGCGGCAGATGCAGCGGGAGCGGCGACGAGCGCCGCGCCGGTGACTCTTGCGTTCGCCAATGCAATGTGCATTGTGATCATGCGCTTCAAGTATCGAAAAGAGTTTCGTCAGAAGGTGTTAAAAGTCGCTCTCGCACTTGTGTTCGTAGATACAAAGTGTGCCTTTGCACGTGTAGAATCCGAGCACGCATCTCCGCGCATTCGTTGATGGCGATGAGCTCTGTGCGCATGCTGGCAATCGCAATGCTGC
>ENA-UOXO01001764-UOXO01001764.1-mixed-culture-metagenome-genome-assembly--contig:-NODE-1764-length-14084-cov-71.077839_pt1 | contig 14084 bp, 8 predicted proteins | sample MGYA00238162_ERZ761640 | MGnify/ENA primary metagenome ERZ761640 (study PRJEB28914, sample SAMN08778297) | mixed culture metagenome | isolation source: Freshwater growth medium | place: USA...
CGGCACTGGCGGCGGCGGCACTGGCGGCGGCGGCACTGGCGGCGGCGGCACTGGCGGCGGCGGCACTGGCTCGGGTGGTTCCGCGCGCTCGAGGGCCGCATCGAGGGCTGTACCGTCCAGTTTGGTCGCAGCCGCCTGCAGCCGGCGCAGGTGCTCGAACGCGAGCACGCAGCCCAGATGATGAGCGACCACCACAAGCGGAGAGTTCGGGCCGGCCTGCCTGGAAAGCTCGGTCAACGCATCTTCAAGAATGCGATGAGCCTCGACAGCCGCCGGGCTCGGCGAGGTGGGGCGATAGGCTGCCGTGTCGCCGGCAGCACATCGGTATGCAGCGTTGAACGTGATCACATCATGCAGAATGCGCTGCGTCAACCCCGTGTGCTCTGAAGACGTGGCGTCGGCGCCGTCTCGTCCGTGCAGCAGCGGCATCGCTGTCGCGAAGGCCGCTGGCCAGAAGACAGACTTGATCTCTATCGGATTGTCCCGCCCCAGGAGGCTCCGGGGCACGCCACACAGCTCGAGGCGCGAGCGTGTCTTCCGCTCCAGCCGCGCGCGCAGGTCCTTTTCGGCGTCTTGTGGCCGCCGCCGCAACGAACCAGTTAGCAAGAGTACGGCCACCTTTTGTGTGGGCTCCCACGCCTGCTTTCGGAACTCTCGTATCAACTCGACATCCTTGGAGGAGGAGTGGCTGGAGCTGCAGTCGTCCTCGAAATCGTCGTCCTCATTGTCTTCGGATTCGGGATCGCCGTCGGCCGCGTGGCCACCAGCTGTCTCTGGTCCTGTCAACTGTGCTGGCTCCATTTTCACAACTGAGTTCATGAATTAGGTTTTTAAGTTTCAACATGTTGTGTTAACATGTAGAGAGCCTGTGAACACCGTTTGAACACCGGATTCCCGCTTCATTTTCCCACGCTCGTTTTTTTGCACGTGTTAACGTTCACACAACACGCAGCCGCTCTTGCGCCGAACGCACGCACGCACGCATGCCGGGTGGTTACCTGCCTCATGCGCGCGTGGGAATCTTCCCGCACCCGCAGGGGCACGACTACCGGTGCTACCAGAGCGCGATCGTGCGCACGGCCTTGTGCTACAACACGCTGGTTGCTCTGCCGACAGGTACGGGCAAAACGCTTGTCGCCGCGGCGGTGCTGCACAACTTCCTCCAGTGGTGCCCGACCCGGCTGTGCATCTTCATGGCCCCGAACCGTGCGCTCGTCCAGCAGCAGGTCGGCGCGTGCTGCGCCTACATGGGTCTTTCGCCCGAGGTGGATGCACAGCTGCTCACAGGCGAGGAGCCACCCGCCGCACGCAAGGAGCGGTGGGCGCACACGGCCGCCCGGCTCATCTTCTGTACGCCGCAGGTGCTCCACAATGACATGCGCAATGGCCTGTGCGATCCGACGCGCATCTGCTGCCTCGTCTTCGATGAATGCCACCACGCGCGGAGCGAGAAGGAGGCGTATGCGCTTGTCGCCCGTCACGTGCGCGAGGCGCAACGGGCCGACGAGCACGCGGGTGCGCGCGTGCTGGGCCTGTCAGCGACTGCGGGCTCGACCCTCGCGCAGGTTCAGAGCGTCATCAACATGCTGCACATCGCCAAGCTCGAGACGCGCACCGAGCATGAGCTGCTATCCTTTCTGCACGGACGCACCATCTGCACACACCGCGTGCCCACCGCCGGCAGTGGCAGCGACGCTCGCCCGCTCTCGTACCGCGAGATGCTCATGGAGCCAGGCATCTCGGCATTGCGACGGCTGTGCGACGCGAAGGCGCTGGACCCGGTCGCCATCGGTCAGCTCGATGCGGCCGCCATGCAGCTCTGTGGAACCAACTTGGAGCGCATGCTGTCAAGGGCGGCGCAAGGCTCAGCGATGCTCGGTGGGGCGTCAGTTTCGCAGGTGCGCACGCTGCACGAGTGCCACACGCTGCTGAGCGCGCTCGTCGCTCTGGCCGATGCGGCCGAGGGCGACCGGCCCAAAGCGGCCGGTGCGGGCGACCAAGGGGCGATCGCCCAGATCGAGGCTCACGCGCACAGCGACGATGGCGAGGCTGGCGATGATGAGGATGTCGCCGAGGACGCCGACGAGCGTGCGCGGCTGGAGCAACTCGAACCTCTGCTGGGCGCTGTCGAGGCGGCGGGCGTCACCGGTGAGCCGCTCGCCACGCTACGTGCGCGCGCCTCCGAAGCGGCAAGCGCCGTGGGAGCGTTAGGTCGGCTTGGCGGCCACGCGATGGAATGGGAGCAACGGATCGCGCCAAAGCTCGCGACCCTCGGCACGCTCCTCGAGGCGCATTTGCAAGCGGACACCCACTCGCGCGTGATCGCCTTCGTCAACAAGCGTGCGAATGTGTCGGCGCTGTGTGCGCATCTGGCGGGAAGCTCGAGGCTCCGAGGGCTCGTACGCGCGGCCCCATTTGTCGGACGATCGAACCGCGTGGGGCATGGGGCCGGTGCGCGCGGCATGGGGCAGCTGGAGCAGAGGCGTACGATCGACGACTTCCGATCGGGCGTGTACAATGTCCTCGTCGCCACGTCAGTCGCTGAGGAAGGTCTCGACATAGGCGAGGTCAACCTGGTCGTCTTCTTCGATGCCGTCGACTCGCCCATCCGATTGGTGCAGCGGCTTGGGCGCACCGGTCGAAAAGAGGCGGGGCAGGTGTTCATGCTGCTCACGGAGGCGGAGGAGCGGAAACATCGCGAGACCACGCGCCTCGCCGAGCGGATGAGCGACGCGATGAGCTCCGGTCGTGGCCTGCAGCTGCACCAGCCATCGAAACCGTTCCTACCGGTAGACGATCCACAAAAGCTCGAGATGCACACGGTCGACCTTGGACGTGGCGCAGCACGAGCCGGCGGCGGGGCCGGCGGCTGTGGCGCGGCCGGCGTTGGCAGCGCTGGCGGCAGCAAGAGAGCCTCATGCGATGGTAGCAACGTCCTTGCGGGCATTCGACCGCGGGCGGGCGGCGACGGCGGCGACGTTGGGGCCGCGGCATGTCCAGCGGGCGGCACCATCGGGGCTGCCAAGGAGAACCACTCGCCTCACCGGCCAGGGCACCGGCCAGGGGGTGGTCCCGTGTCGACAGCCGCCGCCACCACTGCCGTTGCCGACCTCGCTCCGACAGCCGCGCCCGCGCCGGCGCCCAACCGACCGGCGTGGGCGTCAGCGAAGGCGACCAATCTCGCGACCAATCTCGCCCTCGATCTGACGCTTGATCAGCTCTCGGCAGACAGCGTGAGCTCCGAGGACGACGAGCAACCGATCGCCCAGCGCAGCCTGGCTAAGAAGCGCGCGCCCGCTCGGCCGGCAGCGGCCGTGGCAGCCGGCGTGGCAGCCGGCAAGGCGGGCGCGGCAGCGGGCGCGGCAGCGGGCGCGGCAGCGGGCGCGGCAGCGGGCGCGGCAGGTGCAACCACCACTACATCTAAAACTTCACCAGGTCTACGCGCGGCTCCCAAGGCTCCGAAAGCAAAGCGGCCCAAGGTTGCCTTGGCGCCCACCACGACGCCCACCATCACGCCCACTCGCACCGAGAAAGGGCCCAAGGCCATGACGCCCTCGGCGCTCACCACGGCGCCCATCGACGGGGGCGTGCGTGGGATGGCTTGCGGTACCGCTGCCGAGCCCATCAACTTCATCGAGCCCGACGCCGACTTCGCGCCTCCAGCGCCGGTATTGCTTGCCTCCTTGGAGGGCGGTGCACCAGCAGCTGCAGCTGCAGTTGAGGTGCCGCTGGCCGAACCAGCTGCCTCTCCTCTGGTGGTGGAGCCGCGAAGGCTCGTGTCGCCATGGTCGTCGAACGTCTGGCTCTCTGAGGAAGTTATCCAGGCATGGATGACGGATGGACCAGCAGCAGCTCGCTTACTGCCCGTCTCGACGTCTTGGAAAGCGCAACCGCGGTGGCCGGTGTGGAATTAGGTACACTTTGACTCAGAACCATTGTTCTCTCGCACTTTAATGTTAGAGTTCAGTCGAATCTTTTTTTTCACAGCCAAGGGTTTCCCACATACCGGAATTCACAAGTGGTCGGGGGGGGATCGTCGACAACTTATTTGTCGAGGCCGCCCGCTTCTAGCTTCAAGCTTGTAAATCTACATGAGCATCCCACGTGGGCGCTTCGATGACCGCGAGGGTGGCGGCTACGACGATCGCGACCGTAGACGTGGCGGCTACGAAGATCGCCGTTCGGACGACCGCGGGGGCGGGAGCCGCGTCTACGACCGCCGCGATGATCGTGGCCTCGACGACATGACCTCGCGCGATAAAAAGCGATCTCGTGAAGACGGCGGGTATGGAAAAGGCGGCGGCGGCGACGACGACCGCGGGGGCGGGAGCCGCGGCTACGACCGCCGCGAGGATCGCGATCGTGGCCTTGACATGAGCCTCGACGACATGACCTCGCGCGATAGAAAGCGATCTCGTGAAGACGGCGGGTATGGAAAAGGCGGCGGCGGCGGCGACAGAGGCGGCAAAGGTGGCGGTGGCTATTACGGCGGTGGCGGCGGAGGCGGAGGCGGCAAAGGAGGTGGCGGTGGCTACTACGGCGGCGGCGGCAGCAGCGGCAAAGGTGGCGGTAGCTACCATGGCAAAGGCGGTGGCTACCACGGCACAGGTGGTGGCGGCTATGGCAAAGGCGATGGTGGCGACGGTGGCAATGGGAAAGGCCGGAGCGACGGCTCCCGCAAGCGCAAATTTACATACGACGACTCAGAAACGGGGCCAACGCCCGCGGGCGTCAAGCTCGACGAGGAGGGTCATTTGTGGTTCGACGAGGCGAGCGGCAAGTGCACCTATTTCCAGGATCGGCGGCGCAAGTGGCCCTTCAACACGAACGAGAAGGGTAAAGATCTCTTGAAGGCTCTCGTGGGTGCCAACTCGGCGCTCCGTGAGCGGAACCGCTCGCTGCTTGTGTCGGCGGGTAACGCGGATGATGTGGAGCGCGAGGGTGAACGGCTGTACGTCGAGAAGCCCACACTGCGTGGCGATGCGAACGTGACGTGGTCCTATGACGAGTATGGCCATCCGGGACTCCAACTTTACTACCTCAAACTCAAGTCGTGGCAACGCTTCACCGAGACGTTCGCACTGCTCGAGCGCGCAGGGAGGCGTGGGCTCTTCGACGCGCCGCTGCCTGAGGGCCGCCCGTTGCGCATCGCCGCGCTCGGCGGTGGGCCGGGGTACGAGCTCTTCGCCGCGCAACGTTATTTTGAGACCGTGCTCGGCGTCAAGGATCTGCAGTGCATCAACACCGACATCCAACCGACGTGGCGCGAGTATTCGGAAGCGCTCGGCTTTAGCTTCTCCGTCTTCGACATCTTCGACGGCAAGCTGCACGAGGCTTGCGGCGTCGACGCGATCGACTACGTCATCGTCAGCTACGTGTGCATCTACGTAGCCAAGCAGCCAGGCCACCCCAAGCACGAGGCCGTGTGCGACAACTTCAAGCGCCTCCTCGAGAACGGCGTGCGTGCCATCCTTGTCTCGGAGCGGTCCGAGGAGACGGCCGCATGCGGCATGATGGAGGCGCGCGGCGTGCCAGTTGAGCGGCTCATCTGTCAGGACCAGGGCAAGGATGAGCGCCAGTCCCTATTCCTGTCGGCCGCGACCGCACCGCTGCCGAAACCACCACCTCCGCGTAGCGCGGACGATGAGCTCACCTTTGCCAACGTTCCCTTCGAAGAGCACAAGGTCAAGCGCGGCGGTGCGGCTGGGGCGGGTGGCAGCCAGACGCGCTGGTACTCATGAGATTCTCCAAAGCGAGAAGCAATTTTATGATTTTATGGTGTGAAAACGGGGGCGCGCTATATGGTGTGAACACGCCGGCGCGCTAGGGTCGCCGGTCGTGTGCGAGCGGGTGTGTGCTGTTTTGCTGCTGTGTCTCGATGCTGTGTCCCGCTCAGTTTACAGTTACAAATCTCTCTCACTTACAAAGTTGTTGAACTGGTACAAATCTCTCTCACCTCTCTCCATAACCTCTCTCCAAATCGACATGCCTGCTCGCCCACCCCGGTCCGAACGTCGCAATTGGAACAGTCGTCGAGGCGCGTCGAGCAATAACGATCCCTCGCTCTAAAGGACACAATCATCGGTCCGGTGTGACCGGTCACACGCGAGCGCGCGCACCGGCCAGCCACTACATGTGACCCACGAAACCTTTTTGGCACAATCCCACGAAACTTGTCCTGTGAAACAGCAGTATGAAAGGCCGAACGCGGTCCTTTGTGCGCCCCTGGGGCGGGGTGACCGCGTCGCCCGATGACGTCGCAAGAAAGGTACTCGCAGCACGCGCAGCTAGAGCACTTGCAATCCAAGTATGTGGGCACCGGCCACGCGGACACCACCAAATAGTAAGCTCGCACTCCTTCCACTCCCGTTGCCTGCTTGCCCGCCCTCGGCGAGAACATTGAGCTCATTTGGTGCTTGCCTCGACCGCAGCGAGTGGGCCGTGAACCAACATCGTGATTCGCTCGCGCTGTACGTGGGCTTCGACTCGCTCTCCCAATACATCTCGATTGCTGAAAACGAAACGATTGGCCGCGTCAAATTCAACGCACTGCAGGTGCGCGTCCGATGCCGCTTAGCGCGGCGCATGGCTGTGTTGCACCTTCGATCACACTCACCGTTTGATGATGTGCTACGCGCAGAAAATGATACAACCTTGTGGGCCGCCTCCGCCCAAGGAAGACGAATGAGGTTGCGACTCCTGAGCTATGCACACCAAAAGAGAATCTGTAGTTTTCCAGCGGGTTCGCATGTTCGGAGTTCGCATGTTGTGACTTTACTTACCTTTTCCCTTGCAAGTAAAGTACACCCTCGTACTCTCTCAGTCCCCCGCGGGTGAAAGCTGCGCATCTCGCAGCGTGACTTCTAGTGGCTTACGATCTGAGAGTTCACACCGCACAAATGGCGCTAACAGCAGACTGTCTCCGTCGGTAACTGCAAACGTCTCTGCGCTCGCTCCCGCGCGCAGGGGCGCCGAGAGCATGCGGCGGGCTCTTTCACGGTCAGTGCTTGCTTCGCTTGCCCGAGTGCATAGGGAAGTTTGGATTGCAATCGCTCCACGGGTCGGCCTTGAGCATCTGGTGGGCGCCGTAGCGCACTCGCCGCCCGCGCTCGTCGTCGGTCTCCTTGCAGACGGATCCGCACAAGCGCATCGCGTTGGGCGCTACACCAAAGTTGGTCTCCTCGTGGTACCGCTGATCCGCAGCGGCGACCTCGGAGGCAGTGTTCATGCGGCGAGATCCGCCGCGACTGTCGTCCACGACGGGGAGCAGGTCGGCGGCCGTCAACGGCGGCGGCTTGAAGCCCTTGGAGGCGTCAAACTCTGGTCCTTGGACGCGGAGGAAACCCTCCTGCAGGCCGCTAGACGCCTCAAGAGCGTCGTCCGCGGTCGGAAGGATCGCAGCGCTGCGAGCCCCGTCGGCGCTCGATGAGGCAATTGGAGCTGATACTGTTGGAGGATCAGCCGTGAGCGCTGGCGTCTTGTCCTCTTCTTCGTCGCTATGAGCATCCGGCGCAACCATCGCACAGAGGTGTTGCACGAGAAGGCTGCTGCGCGGAACTGCGTCGTCGTCCTCGTCCTCGCTCACCTCTTCATTCGCCATGCACACACGACCTGATTTCACGCGCGCGCGCGCAAACAATGCCTTTTCCTCCAGAACGACGAATGTGCTCCGGAATCCTGCTGGGGAGAACGGGAGTCTCCATCTATGTCTGACTTGTCCTGTGGGAAACGCAGGTTCCTTTGTGGGCGCGATGTTGCCAGACGCGCCTCCGACGGTCGCGGGTGCCGCGCCGGTCGCGGCGACGGCGACACCATTGGCGCGTCCGTCGTTGCCGGCGCAAGCGCATCACATGCAGCAGCAGCACGCGATTGCACAGCAGATTGCAGCTCAGCAAGCCGTGGCAATGCAAATTGCCGCTAAAGCCGTAGCAATGCAGCAAATGCAGCAGCAGAGAGACGGACAAGCTGCTGCTTTTGCTGCTGGTTTTAATACCGCAGGCTGGATGCCATCAGGGTCGGCCACCACTCCGCAGCAGGCGTTCAATGGCGCAGGCTGGATGCCATCAGCGTCGGCAACCACGTCGATGTTTGGTCAATCCAGCTGTGCGTCATTCCAGGGCTCGGCCAATCCAGCCATGCGCCAGGGCATTGTGCATGCAACGGCAACCCATGTGCAGCAGATTACGCCGCCTCACACGGCGATTTCACAGCTCACATCATCGGGCTGCTTTCCGCGTGCAGTGTGCGTCTGTGCGTCGACCGCGTCTGCGTCGACCGCATCTGCGCCGACCGACCGCAGCACGGTGCCGATTGCTGCAGTTGTGCCGGGAGGGGAGCGAAAGGCGACGGTGGATTTAGAGGCCTTCCTGGCCGCCCAAGCGCGGGCGAGGGAGCAAGCAAAATTAGCCTATGCGGCGCGCCAGGCCGCGACCGAGGCCGCAAATGCCGCGGCGCGTGATGCCGCGGCGCGTGCCGCACCACCGCCCGCGCCTGCCGCACCGTCGTCCGCGCCTGCATCAAAGCTCGAGCTCGCGCTGAATGCGCCGCACGGTGTGCGCGACGAGCAGCAGCGCCTGACAGCCGACAAGCGTGCGATCTTCGTGCAGGTCCAGGCGCGCGATTCGAGCGGCGTGCACACCAGCGAGCCGCTCGCACTGCAGGCGTCACTCGCATACGAGGACGGCGAGCCTCTTCCGCCCGAAGCACAAGCCGCCGCGCTTGGCGGCACCCTTGCTCTCACCGCGACCAACGGCGAGGCGACGTTTCGGCTTCGCCCGTGTGTCGTCTCGCGCAACTATGCGATGCGACGCTTCTGTGTGCTCATTTCACCGCAGGACGCAGGGATTGCGCAATCCCGGCCCGGGCTGACGCAGAGGACGGAGCCCTTCGTCGTCGTCTCGAACACCACTCCAACATATACCAAGAGAGAGAAGCCCTCGGCTTCACTCCTGCATCCACGCGTTGGCAACTCGCAGTCCCTCGGCAGCGGAATCGCCCCGACCATCACCAAATCGCCCCACGGCGCGGCCGCGGCCGCCATCGGGGGGGACGTTGGCGATCCAGCCGCCGGCGGTGGCGCCGCGCCCACCCATGATGGATCTGCTGCGGCCCTCAGCCGGCGCCGCTACTTCGCAGCAGATGCGCTGCGGGAGGCGATGGCGCCGTCGCCGGGCGCAGCCGCGGCGCCTCTCGCGCACTCTGCCGTGGCCGTTTGCGATCGGCTCGCCGCCATCATCGCTCAGAAGCTGACCCAGCGCTCGTGGCAGTATGCGCGGCGCACGCGCGTCGGCGCGCGTACGCTTCGCCCCGCGGACGTGGCCGCCGTCGTCGGCCGTGACGGCCTCTTCGACTTCATGTTCCAGGCAGGCGTCGTGAAGGAGTGGCAAGATCCAGAGCCAGCGCCTGCAGCGAGGGCGCCCGCGCCGGCAGCGGGCGTGCCGGTAGCAGCACCTTCGGCGCTTGCATCGGCGCCGCCTGCCGCGGCGCTCGAGTCGTCATCTCTACTGCCTTCGTCAACTTCGTGAACACTCGAGTCGTCATCTCTTCTGCCTTCGCAGAGGCTCCTGCCTATCTGCCCGCTCCTCTCGGAGCCGCTCAACCTTAGGTAGCTCGGCCCGCTTCTCTCGCTGCGTCAGCAGTCCTTCTCCGGGGACACTATCCTCCAAGAGAGCGGCGAGGCACACCGTGCACACGAGAGTGACCGAAGGGCGTGAGGGGGCGGGGCGAGCCCACAGCCGGTGTGGGGTCGGGCCTGGGGTGGGCCGGCGATCACGCTGCGCGTCGGCGCGTTAGCTGTTAGGCGTTCACCGGGGTCGCGCACCGACGCGCACCGTCCCGCGTCCATCCCGGTCCGAGCTACGACAGTCGACTACGACAGTGTGCACGAGTGTGCACAGTCCGGACTTTGTGTGTGATTTTCACGCGTTATTCGGCTTATTGTTATTCACGCGGCGACGATCCCTCATTCCCGCCGCTCAAGCTCATACTACCCGGCTCTGCGCTCCCCGGGGCTGTGAGCGTGCCAAACGATCGTGCTTGCTGGTACTAATATCAAAATTGAGCGCAGCGCCGCAGCCGCGCCCCCGCGTGTGGCGGGAGCCACCGCCGCCGGGGGGGAGCAGGAGCGGTCGCGGCTCCGGGGCTGCGCCTGTTCCCTGACCCTGGCGCCTGGGTGTTGAGTCGGCCGCGGATCATCATTGCGGATCATGCGGATTCGGTCGTCGCGCGGTCGTGCGGGTGAGTTGGTGGGTTGGGATGGTTGTGAGGTTCGTCTGTGTGATCCGCGCGTGCGCCCCGTGTGTCCCCGTGAACGTAAACACGACAGACGCGACAACCGGTGCTACGGCACTGTTACTGCCCGCTCAGAATCCCCGTGTAGAAATTTCATAGAAATCACTCCACAGACACCCGTTCATAGAGGGGAGGACCGCTTCGCGGACTTCGCGATGCGATGCGAGCCCCGTCGGCTGAGGAGCAGGAGGAGGCGCCCACGGCGAAGAAGGCCATACACGACGAGCAAATACGCGTGCGAGCGCGAGACGGAGAGGAGGTAACGTTGTCGCGCGATGCAGCCCGACTCATGGGCACCTTGAAGGATCTGATGGATCTCGCCACCTCCGAGGATGGCATCTATCCCATGCCCACGATCATGGCCTCGACGCTTCAGATGGTGTGCAAGCTGAACGACCCAGACTACACGTGGCCGAGCTCTGACGAGCCTTCGCTCTTCCAGCTCATCCAGCTCATCGAGGACGCCCTCTATCTCGACGCCCCCATCGCGCTCAAGCACCTCCAGCGCGCGATCGCCTCCCGACTCAACGGCAAGCGCGCCCCCGAACTCTGCGCGCTGATCGGCGCGGGTGGTGACTTTGGCAGCGCTGAGAAGCACGCGCCGCCAAACGCCGAGCCGGCATTTGTACCGGAAGACGTTGAGGCGCCGCAGCAGCCGGCCAGCTCCACGTTACCGCCCGAGCCGCTGCAGCAGCCCTCGTTCTCGGCGGACGCCATGGAGGCTGCTCTGGGCCTGGTGGACGTGGCCACGTTGGCCGAGCTCAAGGGCGTGACTCGATCTTGGCGGGCGCTGGCGCAACGTGTCCTCTGCTCGCGCCTGTGCCGCCGCGACGGGCAGCCAGTACCCACACGTCTGGATGAGATCACCGACCTTGACGTGGAGCAGCTCATCGAGGCCGGCCGGCCCGGGGACGCGGCCGTAGCGGGGCGGATGCTGCCTGGGCTTGCGCGCCTCCATGGCTACGGCTATGTGGTGGACGTGGCCGCCGTTCGGGCTGCGGATCTGCAAAACGTTGCTGGCAACACGCGCCGCCCTTCATTGCTACATGGTACAGCTAAGGATGCTCTCAACAGCTGCATCTCAGGCGAAGGAGAGCCGCCGTTGGAACTGACGATCGCATCTGTTGCCTGTGCTGGCTCGGGAGTTGTTTGTGGCATTCCGGTGCAGCAAATGCGCGAGGACGGCGTCACGGAGCTTGACTTGTCCAATAGAGGGCTCCGTGTGGCTGCTGCCATGCTCGTTGCCTATCTCATTCCTGCTACCTCGGTGCTCAAGAACTGCAACTTGCTCAAGAACAGCCTCGACGTCAAGTCGGCCACGATGCTCGCCAAGATCGGCACGGAGAAGGGCATCATGCTCTCGGGCATGACGCGCGACCAGACGAAGGCCGACTTGTCAAGCCAGAACCTCCAACCCGCCGACACAATCCTGATCGCGTCTGATCTGCAGTTCACGGCGGTCTTGACCAGCTTGAACCTCGGGTTGAACAACATGGACAATGACGGCGCCAAGGCCATCGCGGGTGCCCTCTCCTCGGGCACAGTGGTGTTGGACAAACTCGATGTGGGGTACAACTCACTCAATGAGCAGGCGGCGCTTGGCATTGTGCGAGCGGCACAGCAGCAAGACAAGATCACCTTTCTGGGTCTCGGCGGTTGCGGAATCGGCCCCATCGGCGCCAAAGAGATTGCGGACTACATACAGTTCACGGCGGTGTTGGCCGAACTGCAACTGAGCGCCAACAACATCGGCGACAACGGCGCCATCGCCATCGCCGATGCCCTCAAGTCGGGCAAGACGGTGTTGACCAATCTGGGCCTGAGCTCCAACAACATCGGTCCAGAGGGTGCCAAAGCCATCGCCGACGCCTTGCAGTCGGGCATGTCGGTGTTGACCAAGCTGAGCCTCGAGCACAACAACATCGGTCCAGAGGGTGCCAAAGCCATCGCGGGTGCCCTCAAGTCGGGCAAAGCAGTGTTGACCACCCTGTTCCTGAACAACAACAAAATCGATGACGACGGCGCCATGGCTATCGCGGGTGCCTTGTTCTCGGGCACAGCGGTGCTGATCAAGCTCGTTCTTTGGCACAATAATTTGGGAAATGCTGGGGAAAAAGCGATGCGAGACGCAGTGAAGGGCCGGATTGGATTTGACTTGAAAATGTAGCTAGTGCGAGCACATGTGGTTTGCTGCTGCGTGTCCTGCTTCATGAACTTAAGTTTCCGTGCTATGAAGTTGCGTTTCGTCAGAATGGTTCGAAGAATTGAGAAGCATGGACGGACCTTCGTCGGAGGCGCCGTCCGGCCCATGTCGCTCGTGATTGTGCCCAAAATTGTTCCCACCATCGCAACGATCATCATCGTAGCCGCTTCCTTCTGGTGTGCGTCAGGCCTTGTGGCCACGATGTTCGCTTCGCTGGTGCCCACCTCGCTATCGCCCTTCCTGCTCACGATCAAGCCATCGGTAGTCACCCCATGCATGGCAGTGCTCCTCACTGCAGCGCCCGCCTCGCACCTCACCGGGTTCTCGATGCACCAGCGCAGTATGTACAAGATCTGGCAGCCGTTTCAGGGCGGCGAGCTCTTTGTACTTTTTCAGGCCTGTGGCTGGTCCTTCTACTCGCTTGGCGTCTTGCTCCTGCTCGTCAATGGCATCATCAAGCTCTCGACACCAGGTTACATGCTGGGCGTCGTCTTCCTCGTGGTCTTCGGAAACGCCGCCCTGTTAGCCTCACTCTACCTGTGGACGGGCAGCAGCCCGCACAACATGTGTGGGTGGTCTCCGCGGGCAGTGGCGGTGCATGCCCTAGGTACCATCCTTGCTAGCGCTGCTCCTTCTCTTCCTCCGCGCTGTTGCCGTAATCTCGCTCAACCTAGGCTTGCGAACCTCTTCTCCAACGCCGAGCTCGTGGATGTGTTGCGCCTTTGCGCGCTGGTAGCGGCGGCTCTCAGATGGCATCTCTCCGCTCGCTGTCGCTCTTGGTTGCCCTACATGAATCGTCACGCAAAGACGGCGCGCGTAGCGCTCTCAGAGGCAGTCACAGACACTGGCACTTGCGCCACTAGGGAGGCGAGCGGCACCCGTGGTGCCCTGGGCAGCGAGCTCACCGAGAGCGACGAGCGCTTCGAGTGGTGCGGCAACCACGTGTACGAGGCACACTCGGGCAAGCCCTGCTCAACGAATAGCCCCGATCACCTGACGCTCCGGCGAGGCGATCGGGTCATGGAGATTCTGAAGTTCAAAGCCCGAGCGCAGCTACGGGACCTGACCTGCACAGTCACCACGTACAAGAAGACCTGGGGCGCATACGTGCCCGTGCACACCAGGAGGACCGAGCTTGGCACCTTCGAGGAGCAGGCTGCCGACGAGCCGCCTTACGAGTTCCACATGCCTCCCGATGACGTGCCCAACAGCTTCGTGGTCTGCGGCGAGTACAAGGTGTCGATCGCCTTCGACTCCGCCAGCACTGGGCAGAAGCCTCTCCTCGTGCGCCACGCATGGAGCAAGATTTCATGATGCCTGAGCCACCTGTCCCGGAGAAGCGAGATCGCGCCGCGACCCGGGAGCGCGGGCTGGCCGCTGGCGGGCCGAACGAGCTCGCGTATGTTGGCATACGTGGTCGTAGTCACCTTGAAAAATGCAACTTTCGTCCCACAGCTACACGGCTCACGGGCCGCGTATCGAGAATCGACGTATGCGCGGCTGGTCCGGTCGTTTCCCCCGCCCACCGTGTACGCGCACCTTGTGGACTCGCAAAGCTGGATTTCCCGAGTTCTAGAACCCTCCTTTTTTT
>ENA-UOXO01001765-UOXO01001765.1-mixed-culture-metagenome-genome-assembly--contig:-NODE-1765-length-14077-cov-51.482171_pt1 | contig 14077 bp, 10 predicted proteins | sample MGYA00238162_ERZ761640 | MGnify/ENA primary metagenome ERZ761640 (study PRJEB28914, sample SAMN08778297) | mixed culture metagenome | isolation source: Freshwater growth medium | place: USA...
TGGACAACTGATGGACAACTGATGGACAACTGATGGACAACTGATGGACAACTGATGGACAACTGACGGACAACTGATTGCCTCCGTAATCAGGTACGAGGATGCTCCCGCGCGGAGGGGGATTGCTGGCCAAGCAGGGGGAGGCGGATCGGGCGCCGTATCGGGCGCCGTTAGGCTCGCCCCTTCGCTCGCCGCTGCGCCGCGATCTCGAGCGCGATCTCGGGCCGCCGCACGCGCTGCCGCTGCAGCCGCACGCGGCGTACCTCAACGCCGACGTGCCGCGCCCATGGCGGGATGAGCTCGGGATCGACCTGAGCGGCGGCTCGGCGGGAACGCTGGGCGCGGCCAGCGAGGCAGCCATGAGCGGGCGCGACAGCCGCAATGAGATGCGGCTACGCAAACTCGTGATGCTCGGCGACGGCCGACGCAAGCTGCGCCCGTCGACGATCCTCTCTCCGGGCATCACCGGCGCTGAGGACTGGGCCTCCTCCGCCGCACGCACGTACACCGAGCTCGCGGCGCTCTCGGCGGTGATTGGCGCCGGGCCGGGCTCGTTGGTGGCTTCCTCGGGCGGCTGGCGTGAGGCGCCGGTACGCCTCGTGAGTGCGCAGTTCCTCATCGAGCTGTGGCAGAATGGGCAGCCGTTACCATCACGCCAGCAGGCGCCCGAGCATGCATTCATCGATCGGCCGCCCGACCACTGCCGCATCATCGTCCTTAGTTGCCCGTGGCTCGAGGAAGGCCATCCCGGCGCTCTCCATCTCGCTACGGTCGCCCCGCTACTGAAGGCCATGCTCGACGCCCAACACGGCGCCTCGACCGGCATCGAGCCTCTACCGGTGGCCGTCTTCTGGGACTATGTGTGCATCTACCACGACGCGCCAGGAGTGATGCCCAGCCGCGCCGTGGCCAAGCTGCACGCCCAGGGCCTCGCCGCTTGCCCGGCGCTCTTTGCGCACGCGCAGACGACCGTTTGGTTGCAGACGTGCCTCTCCCCCCGCGGCCCGGGCGCCCAGCACGGCGCCCTGCCCGGCACGCACGAGGGTCATCACGAGGGCGTCTATGAGCACGATACGGCCACGTACCTACGCTCTGGCGCGTGCCGAGTGCAGCTCGCCCTCGCAAGCCTGTACACGCCGCCCAGCATGGTGCTCGACCTTGGGCGGCTGCCATGGAGTCTCGAGCTGCGCACGCTGCGCGACTTTGAGCGGGAGGTTGTCGGGGTGTGCTCGCTCAGCTCGCCGCCCGCGCATGCGTTCCAGCTGCGCCTGCGCCCACCAATGCTCCCGCTGCGCCTCGAACGCGAGCTCGAGACGGCGCGTGCGCTGTTCACAGACGGCGCGGAGCGCAAGGCGGCGCTCGACGGGTACGTGCGTGCCTTCGAAGTGCTCGTCGGCTCAGTCGAGGTCCTCTGGTCGCCACTGCTCGGCTGGGGCGACCACGAGGCTGCTCTGCTCGCGGAGATCTTGCCCCTCTGCCCACGGCTTCGTCAACTCCAATTGGCAGGCAATCCCATCACGGATGAGGGCTTCAGAGTGTTACTGCCCGCACTGCCATTCGGCTTGGAGGCGCTCGATGTGTCCGCCACGGGGCTGACCGATGCGGGCGCACACATGCTGGCCCGCAGCCTGCCACCAGGCCTGCGCTCTCTCAACCTCGACTATCTGCCGCGGCTGAGCACGGCCGGTATGCTCGAGTGCGCCACGCGGCTCCGGCCGCCCGAAGTGAACCCCACTGGCGTGATGTCAAGGCTCATCAAGCTGCCCGAGCAGCCGCCGCGCCTCGTCGCCGCCACCGGCGCCGCCGCTAGTGACCCATACGGCCCGCACCCCTCCTTCCTGCCGCCAATGCCCTCGCCCCCCTCGCAGCCCACCGCGTATGATCATCTGTTCATGGTGGTTCTGCTAGGCGACGCGGGCTGCGGCAAGTCATGTGCCCTCAAGCGCTTCGCCGAGGACGAGTGGCAGGACGAGGGGCCGACCATCGGCGTCGAGATGCGCATGCGCTCCCTCCTTGTGCGCGCGAAGCACACGGTGGTACGCCTGCAGCTCTGGGATGCCTCGGGCGCCGAGTTGGGCGGATCGGGCGCCGAGTTGGGCGGACCCTCGTCGCTCGACTCAATGTGCGTCGGCGTGCACGGCGTCGTCGTCATGTACGACGCACAGAACCGCTCCTCTTTCCTCTCCGTGCCCAAATGGATCGAGCGCGCCGAGGCTCTGGCGCCGCACAATGCGAGCCGCTTGCTGCTCGGTACCAAGTACGACAAGTACGACTCGAAGCCCGCTTCCGACGACGCGGCCGCGGCCGCGCACCGCTCGGCGCGCGGCGCGAGGGGTGCGCCTGCCCCGTCGAGAGCGACGCCCGAGCGAGTCGATGCGCGCGAGGCGTCGCGTCTCGCCTCGAGCCACAAGATGCTCTTCGCCGCCGCGTCCGCGCTCGAGGGCAGCGGCATCGACGAGGCCTTTGCGATGCTCGCGGAGCACCTGCTCGCCACACGTGAGGGGTCCGACGCGGAGGCCGAGCAGCGGCTGGCCGAGGTGGCGCAGCGGCAGAGGTCCCCGCTCATGCCGCTCGAGACGGCGCGCAGGCCGCTCGAGACGGCGTTCGAGACTCGAGATCGAGATCGAGATCGAGATCGAGATCGAGATCGAGGGGCTCGCGAGCGATCGCGCTCGCCCACGACGCGCCGTGTTGAGCCTGGCCCGCTGTCGGCAGGCTCCCTCAACGGCTCCCTCAACGGCTCCCTCAACGGCTCCCTCAGTGGCCCCTTCAACGGCTCCCTCAACGGCTCCCTGGGCGGCTCGCGATCTCCCACCAGGTCAGCCGGCTCGCGCTCGGGTTCGTTCGGCACCTCGCGCTCGCGCACCGCCACCCGCCCCAGCGCGGACGCAGAGAGAGAGCTACAAGCATTCCTCAAACGGTGCATCCAATGCTTCCTGCCGCCGCCGCCCTTCGCGCGCCCCCGAGCCACTTCGCCAGGCCGCGGCGCCATGATGATGGTGCCCGCGCAGCGCTCCACCGCCGCCGCCGCCAGTGCTGCCAAGGCGCGCGCACGCGCGCGCAGCCCCACGGTAAGGGGGTAGGACCTACCCCATTACCCACGGGCTCCTCGCAGCGCTTGTCTGCGCCCGCTCGGCTGCCCGCCCGGCCTCCCTGATACCCTCGCAGCCCACACGAGTCACGTACACTAAGTATTCTCTACTCACCGCGCGCAACCCGGCCCCGGGTTTAACTGTTTTTTTGAGGTCGTGGTTCGACTCTATGGTCTGAGTAATGTCGGGTGTCGTGTTTATTCTTTATATTGGAATATGCCGAGGTCGAGTTTCCGCGACGCCGGGCGCGCGAAGCTTGGTAGCTTGAAAACACACCGGAACAGGTAGGAACTAACAGGTGGAGGCAGGTACAGGTAGATCCAGAGCCGCGCGGGAACGCCTTTCGCGTCGCTCGCTCGCGTGCGTCGCCATGATCCACGCCAGGGTTTGTGCCTGGGACGTGCACACGGCCACCCGGCGCTCGGCTGAACAGTACGTCGTAGCTAGTACACGCGGCTCTCGGGCGTCGGGGCTTCGGTCTTCGCTCTCCCAGTCTCGCGACTCGCCGCTCTCGCTCTCGGACGCTTCAGCGCGCACTTGCCGAGAAGCGCCGATACTCATCCGAATCGGTCCCAAGCGCAAGGCGTGCGCACTGTGCCGCGCGTGCGCCATAGAGCTTGGCGCGGACCGCGTCGCCCATGCCCTTGCAGTGTCGGCTCGCGCAGTCTAGCGTATCCCATGCTAGGGCGGCGTCACCCTCAGCCTCGAGGAGTCCTAGCCGCTCCTCAAGAAGGTCGACGCCTCGCTCAAGACGGCGCCTGCTCACCTCGAGCAGCGCGCGCCGCCCTGAGGGGAACACGGACGCCTGGACCAGCAACCTCTCGAGATCGCTGATCTCATCGCTGCTCGCTCCGGCGCCGGCGCCGGCGCCGGCGCCGCCACCACCGCCATCGACACTAGCACTGTCACCGCCAGCCCGTTCGCACACAAGGCTTGCTACCTCTGCCCTGAAGCCATCGACGCTGATGGCGCTCGCAATCTCGTGACGGAGCTGCAGCAGCCGGCGCTGGCGCGCATCCGACTGGGCGAGAGATGCGCCGCTCAGCTGGCACCGGGTGCAGCGGCACTCGAAGCCAAAGCTCGAGGCGAGCTCAGCTCGGCGTGCGTCCCGCGGCTGGTCGAGCACCGCGAGATATGAGACCAGCAACTGCTCGCCGCGCTCGATGTCCCGGAGGGCAAACATCGTCTGGCGCCGGCGAGTCGGATTCCATGCGCCGTGCACGTTGGGCACGCAGGAATGGTTGAGGCGGCAGTACGTGGTGTAGACGGCGCTGCTTCGTCGCCCTGCATCCGCGGCGCGCGTTGGAGACGTGCCAGCATTTGTACCGTCAGTGGGGAAGGCGTTCGACAGCCAGATCCCATAGGCCGTCTTGACGTCGCCGTGCTCGGCGTTCTGGCAGAGCGCAAAGAAATGCTCGGCGGCCATGGGAGAGAGCGTACTGACGCGTGCCTCGAGGCTCGCCTTCGTCACCGGCTGCCCAGCTTCCAGCCGCCATTCGAGCAATGGGAGTTCGGCAAGTATGCACTCGCCGCGTTTCAAGGCACGCGTGGCGAAGGCACCCACACCACAGCCTGGAACATCTCGAAGTTGGACTGGGCAAGCGGCGGCTGCCGCGGCTTCCGCTGATTCGTGCGAAGCCTTTGTGTTGGCCAGCATCGCAGCAACAATCTCACGAGCCGAAGCGTGCGGCGCGGAAGCTTGGACGAGTGCAACTGCATCCCTCGTGCTCATGCCAACCGGCAGCTGTGCGATGAGCGTGGAGACGTCCTTAACCTTGGCATCTTTGAAGCACCACTCGGATGTGCCTGCCGTCGATTGGGCAAGCTCGAGAAGGGCCGAATGAGCCATGCCGTGTGGTCGCCTTGGTGTCACTTCAGTATGATTACACACCAGCATTTCACAGCCAATGGTTAAATTCGTCACCCAAAACACTCACAGCAGGAGCGAGTGCGAAGGATCCTTGGTGTACACGGCGATTTGCCTTAGGGCTTCGGGAGGTCGAGTGTCGAATAGCACCTGTTGCGTATAGTAATACGCATCTACTACCCGCATATGTACGCACCCATGCTCGCGTATATGGGTGCGTATATGTAGCGTAAATGCACCTACCTGCGTATACATACCCTGGTGTGCGCAAACGCGGGCGCGTGGGGTGCGTCTACGCACCTACCCGCGTATACGTACCCAGACGCGACGACGTCATGTCAGGTCGGCAACTCAGTGACTCAGCTGCTGAGTACAGTGCTGTGAGTTGCTATCCGTGGGTATCCGGGTCCGCGGCGACCAAATTGTACGACTTAGCACGAGTACATCTGCGACTTCTTGCTTCCCTTGCCGTCAGGGTCGTAAGGGTCGCGAGAACCGGTGCCTGAGCATGTGCCTGAGCCGGTGCCGGGAGGTGTGCACGTGTTGGGAGGTGTGCACGTGTTGCTGCGGTCACCATCGAGATGCTGAAGGTCCGTGTCTCCGAGCTGTCTCCGATGGTGTCTCCGAGATTTTTGCCTGTACATTTTCAAGGATTCCGACGCCGATTCTGGCCGGTCCTTTCCCTTGCTCAAAGCAGGCGGCTTGAGCAACCTCTTCGCGATCTCACGGACGTCCCGGATGCTGTGCTTGATGTCGTCCACGTCCTTGAAGCTATCCCGCAACGCAGCGAGCTGGTCCGCCAGCTCGAGCTGGCGTGCCTCGACGCGATCCATCGCTGAGGGCGCAGCATCCGCATGCTCGTTGCTCTTCATCTCCGCATCTTTGGACTGCTGCTGTTTCAGCTGCGCACCAATCAACGGCAGGCGCCGCGCGAGCTTGCTCGCGGACTTGTACGCCGCATCGAAGACGCCGTACTCGGGCGCGGAGGTCCCCTCGCGCTTGGCCTCGCGCTGCTCGTCGCGAACGGTGGCCTGCGCCTCGCCGAGGATGGCAAAGAACATCGAGAGCAGGATGAAGACGGCGAAGAAGAGGTAGCCGATGAAGAGGATGGCGTTCATGTAGCCGGAGCTGTTGTTGATGATCTCGTCGATGTCGAAGTCGCCGAAGAGCGCCCGACACAGCGCGACTATCGAGGCCACCTGGCTCGAGTACTCGCTCATCACGGGGCCGAGCGTCACGTAGAACATCATCGAGAAGGCGAGCAGCGAGATCCCAAAGACGATCCCAAAGAAGATGAGGTCGGGTAGCGCCTTCTTGAGCACCTTGGGCGCAAGATCCATCTTGGGGACGGCCATCGCACTGAACTTGATCACCTTGAGCAGCTGGATGCACACGCAGAGCGACAGGTACGACTTGGCATCGCTGTTGACCGCCATCACCTCCCAGTGGTCTTGATAGCCCACGCGCTTGCAGAGCGTCGAGCTGCATGCGGTCGCGGAGGATCTCGCAAGATCAATGTAATCGCCAATATCGAACCACGCGATAAAGATGATGCCATAGTTGGCCCAATCCATCAGGTTCCACATGTCGCTGAAGTAGGTCAAGATTCCCGCCCGCAGCTCCATCAGCTCCACGAGACAAAAGAAGGCCGTAAAGCAGAGCGAAACGAGAGAATAGAACTCGGTCGAATCGAGCATGTCGTCACGGTCGACGCGCGTCTCCATCTGGTACGAGGCGAGCACCGCACCCGTCGGCGTGAACTCGAACATGAATTGCGAGCGCGAGGTCACCGCCGCAGCATTGGAGGAAGCGCTCCACGTGATCGTCACCGCGCGCGTCGCACTGTCGATGTAGTGGGCGCGCTTCAGATCGTTCCAGAACTCGGTCACGGCCGCCCGAGTGCGTCCGGTGGTGCGTGGCGGCACGTTGTCATCGTTGGGGTCGCACAGCTGGTGCATAAAGTCGCCATTCCACACGATGCGCACGCAGTAATAGCGCGCGGTGCGCCCGGGCGTCCGTCGGGTCACCCGATGGTCGCGAAAGTCAAGGACGTCTTCGGCCACGCCACGCTGATCGGGCAGGTAGGTCTCCGAGAAGAAGGGGATGACGAGGGAGAGGTATCCGCCGCTCGGGTAGCGCCGAAAGCTCGCCGGGTTGGCGGAGACGGGGCCGTTGGGCAGCGTGCCAGCCTCCGCCGCGCTGTAGTATCGGAAGGGGTTGGAGAGGCCGCTCGCGCTCGCATTCGTCCAGTTGTACCCAAAGGGCTCCGTATCCTGGTACTGGAGAGAGTCGGGTTTAGATTGGTCCAACTCGGGCCGACACTCACCGCTGATGGTCGGGCTGTTGCACGCGCCCATGCCCACCGTCTGGGCACGCGTCTGCCAGATGGCGATGCCCCCGGTCCAGTCATAGGCGTCCATGCGATCGACCACCTCCTTGACCGTGAACGCGGTGCCGTTGCCGGTAGAGAAGACGCCGGTGCCGTCGGGCCACACGTCATCGTTGCAGCTGCCTGCGTCCCATTCACTCGGCCTGAGCGGCGGTGTGGAGACGTTCATCACGGACGAGTTGAACCGACCGCCCACGTCGTACACGCAATTGGCGTCCGAGTTGCCCAAGAATCCCGGCCACAGCACCGTATTGCCCCACTCCCACAACTCGTGCTGCCGCCGAATGTCCACAAACCGGTCTTGGTTATTGGGGTCAAACTTGCCCTCGAGGAAAGTGTCGACGAACTGCTTGTCCAGCAGGTACTCTGCGGGCAGCCGCAGCGTCTCAGACAGGTTCTGGAACATGAGCACGAACAGCAGGTACAGCGTCGTCTGCACCGCCATCGTGTTGAGAAACCATGAGAACAGGGATAGTGCGCGCCTCGGAAATTTTGCGATCGTGAGGGGTGTTGTCCCTGGCTTCACGTGTTCTGACTTAGCTTTGGCCAACAGCTTGTTCAGATCCGCCATGGAGATTGCGTGAGTCGCCACGCCATCCTCCTCAGGTGAGCAGACCTTGACGATCGCATCAAAGTCTTCGGGTTTGTACCTGATGTTGAGCATTTTCAGGGCACGCCGGAACTCCTGCTCAGACAGCGTGCCATCGCCGTCTTCGTCCCAGATGTTGAAGAGCTGATTCAGCCGTGGCCTTTCTTTCACGAGGCTCGCGATCAAATCTTCGCTCACGATCTTTCTGACCGCGCCGGAGGCTTTTTTGGCCTCCTGGCGACGGTGCGCCGCAAGGATTGCCTGGTACGCTGCCATCGCGCGCGCTAGTCCACGCCTGAATTCAAGACTCGTGGCGCCCCTGGCGGACCTTGACGCACGCCTTGCATTTTTCCGGAGAGCTTGCAGCGCATCTTTTTGGGGTAAATTGCAGATTCATTTCTGCATAATTAATGACAGAAATACAACCTTTTTTCCAATCCATCCGTCCGTAGCTAACTTGCTCGGGAAGCTCAGACCGTCAGACGTGGTTCTGAGAATGTCTGTGAGTGAGTGAGTTATTGAGACGCAGACACACCGATCACCGTCTTGATCACCGTGTAACCGTGTTATACAATACGGGGTACAAGCCGAGATATCTACTCAGGCTCACTCACTAGGATATCCCAAGGCAGCACATGCGGCAAGTTGGCCGTGGCCTCCCCTGCCATACTGCCGTACGTCACATGTAAACGCGCACCGCGCGGCCCTTGCATATTTTCGGTTGGGTTCTCGTCTGTTACTTTCGCGTTTCGTAAGATTTAACTTGAAGTTTAAAACTTGAAACTTCACACACACAGATAGACACCCCATCCCCAGCGACCAGGTCCGAGGCGGCATCTCACATGTTCTCCACGAGCGCGCCTTCCGCCCCCTCTCTGCCCAAACACTCGACACAGCCGAATCTCCTCCCATGCGAGTTGCCTCCCGCCCTCGAAACGATCGCTGCCACATCCTTGTGCTCAGACAGAGAACGGAGGCCTGCATGCGGCTCATTGAGATAAGTCACGCAGTGATGGTCAGTCCGTGAGGATCACATCTCCCGAGCGCACGCCCCCGCTTGTGTCAACAAGGGGACGTGCACTCGGCCTGAGGTACTCCCTTGCGATGGACTCGGCGATTGAGTCGGCTATCTGTTCTCTCGGCTGTCTCGGCAGCACCTCCACCGACTCAACGTCGTTGCCGCTCCGCCCGGCAGCACCCCCCTCGGCTGAGATGGCACTCGACTCAGCTTCGAGTCGAATCTCAGTCATCAGCCTCGCCACCTGTGCGGCCATCGAACCCTTGCTGACAATGCCCATCGCCTCGTTGGCAGCAGCTACCGCCTTCGCGACGGGTAGCCCTTCTTCGAGCCCGAGCTCCGACGCGATGAACGCGATCTTCTCTGACATCGTCTTCGGTTCGAGTTGTAGGAAGCCTGGCCTCTTGAAGCCATGCATGGTTGTCTCCCCGAGCTCCTGCCCGAATTCCTTCGCAGCCGCTCTGGTCGGGCGGCGGGGGCGGGGGCGAAGCATGGGCACGGGCGCACGGGCGCACCAGCACGCGCACACCAGCACGAGGGAGAGAACCAGCGCGGAGGCACCAGCACTAGCGACGACGACGAAGGCAGCACCAGCACCAGCACCGTCACCTGTGAGCGCAGAGAGGCCGTTCGCATAGGACGGCGGGTGCGAAGGCGGGTGCGAAGGCGGTGCTGGCGGTGGCGGTGATGGCAAGGGCGGTGGCGGCGACGGCGATGGCTCGGGAGGACGCGGGCTTGGCGGCGGAGGCGGCTCTGGCTCTGGCGAGGGAGGTGGCGGCGACGGGCGCGGCGGAAGCGGCGGTGGGCGAGGTGGGGGCGGCGGAGTCTGCGGTGCGTTCACTGGGACCATAGGTGGAAAGCGCGGTGGAGGTGGCGAGGGCGGGGGCGGTGGGCGCGGCGGCGGAGGCGGCGCCACTGGGGGCGGTGGCGATGGCAGCGGCGGCCATGGCTGCACGCTTGGTGGAGAGAGCATCGCTGTGCAGCAGGAGTGGCCGCATCCCCTCGCGCCGAAGCCGCAGGCGGCTCCGTCCGTGGTTTGGCCCAGCCTGCAGCAGGCACCTTGAACGCCACAATACGTTGGGCAAGGGCCGGCACGTCCACCACACGCTGTCCAGCAGAGGAATCCCACGTTCAGCACAGTTTGCATCGGTGGCGGGCGAGGCGCGGGCGGAGACGTTGGCGGCGAGGGCGGTGGTGGCGGTGACGGCGAGGGCGGCGATGGGTGCGGCGCAGGTGGGCGCGGTGAAGGCGGATGCGGGTGCGGCGGCCGCGGCGGAGGCGGGTGAGGCGCCGGCGGAGACGGTGGCGCGTGCGGTGGCTTCGGTGGCGGAGTCGGGCGCGGTGACCGATGGGGCGGCGGGGGGTGGGGTAGTGGCCGCGGGTGCGGCGGAGGCGGGTGAGGCGCGGGCGGGTGAGGCGCGGGCGGTGGCGAGGGCGAAGGTGGCGGCGGCGAGGGCGGGGGCGGTGGGCACAGCGGCGGAGGCGGCGCCACTGGGGGCGGTGGCAATGGTGGCGGCGTCCTTGGCGGCGCGGGCGGTGGCGAGGGCGAAGATGGCGGCGGCGAGGGGGAAGGTGGCGGCGGGGACGGCGAAGGTGGCGGGGGCAAGGGTGAAGGCGGCGGGGGCGAGGGCGAAGGTGGCGGCGGCGACGGTGGCGGCGGAGAGGGTGAATGTGGCGGGGGCGAGGGCGAAGGCGGCGGCGGCGAGGGCGAAGGTGGCGGCGGCGAGGGGGAAGGCGGCGGGGGCGACGGCGAAGGTGGCGGCAGCGAGGGCGAAAGTGGCGGGGGCGAGGGCGGCGGTAATGCATATGGCAGCGGGGGCGAGGGCGACGGTAGCGGCGACAGCGTCTGAGCGTCAGTCGATCCTATCAGGGCGATCGCGAGCAGCGCAAGAAGTGCCCTCATGAAAAGTGACGTTGGGTTGCATGTCCTATTTTTTCTCACAAATTGCATGCAAGAGTGAACAGGGGCTAATAACGTCCCCCTTCCTGATCGACAATGCAGAGCAGCCACGTTGGCCGCGCGGGGGGCTTCTGAAGCGGTGCCGCCCCCAGCGACATCTTTTGCATTTCGCGGGTCGCGACTAGGGCGGGTCGCAGTCCCTGCCCACTCTTTTGCGGGCCGGTCACGTGGCGCCCAGCCGAGGAGGGGCGTGGAGCGCGCGCCGAGGTGCTCCTCGGTGGCGGCTTCGTGGGCTCCAGTGGTGCCACCCTGCTCGGTTCGTACCGCGGAGAAGTGACCAGGACCACGTGAGATGGGAGGGGCGGGTGGCTGGCCACCTGAGTGGCCACCTGTTTAGCAATGCGTGCCCGGTTCACAATCTTGAAAGCCTGCGTCCGGACCAGCTTCCAGCGGGCCCTGGCCAGGGACCTGTTCGGTCCGCCATCGAGGCCGGCAAGGACGCGGGGTGCATCAGCGCCCGTGGGCGCGACGATGGAAGCGCTGTCCCGAGCGCTCACGCCCGCGCCGCCGCTGAAGCCCACCCATCCCTTTCCACGCATCACCCGTGGCGAGGGGGCAGAGTGAGGGGTGATCGGACGCCCGTCGTTCCAGCAGCTCGCAGGTTGCCATGTGGGCCGCCCCACCTGACTGAACTGCTTCAGGTTCGGCTTCACGCGAGGAGTAACCGGAGAAGACTGGATCGCCAAGTTAGGAGTGCCCGGATATGACTGAATAGCAGTGTAGCATGTAGCTGCAGCCGGCGTTGTCGCCGTCGAGGACCAGCCTGCCCCCTCTGCCTCCGCCGCCATCGCTCTTGCCGCTCGCTCCGCAGCGGGCTTCACGGCGGCGGCTTTGCTCTCGGCCGTTGGCTGAAGCGTCGTCTCGGGTGCCGTAACGGGCGCCGTCCCGGGGTCCGTCTCGGGCGCGTCGACGCGGACAACGTGACGTGGCTTGAGGAGCATCGCGAGCGGCTCCCTTGGCTGACGCGATGGCTTTCGCCCCGAATGATTCGGCGGCTGCTCACCCGGCAAGGAGGGGAGCATCACAAGGTAACGCCCCGTCTCGGCGTCCAGTGAGTGCATGCGGCCAAACCTACCGGCAAGCCAGCGCTCCGGGCGGCCGACAACACGCACCGCGTCTCCTTCAGCAAGCGCCGTTGCGGGCGCCGCGAGGGTCGCAGAGGTCGGTAGGCCGGTAGAGGCCGGGGCGACGAGGGTATGCGGAGCGGCGCTCATGAAGGTTGATGGCTGGTCGAGAGCCGCGGGGGCTGCTGCGGGGCGTGCTGCCACTGCAGAGGCGACATCGTTGTCATCCTCGGCGGTGTCTTCGAGGGCTTCGAAGGCGAGAGAGCGAGGCACGAGCTGGCCCATGGGCGTGGCGAACATGTACTGGTGCGCTGGGGTCCTCTCGAGCGGCATGATGGGTGAAGGCATGCTTGTGCGTGGCTGCCTTGTGAGATCCCACGGATGTGGTGTGAAGGTTTGTGTTGGCTGCGACGAGAGCATGAGGGGGGGCGACGCGATGGCGATGGCTTCGCGCGCCGACGGAGATGGCGAGGCTCCCCATGGCGACATCGATGCATGCATCGGCGACATCGATGCATGCATCGGAGATGGTGATGCTGCCCGTGGCGACATCGGAGCATGCATTGGCGGCGCAACCATCGGCGCTGGATCCATCGGCGCTGCATGCATCGGGGGCGCTTGCATCGGCGCTGCATGCATCGGGGGCGCATGCATCGGGGGTCTGGGCGACGCATTCGAAGCCGGCGGCCCGACCGATGGGCCGATGAGAAGCGCTGCGGCGACATCGAGAGGGTTGGGGAGAGGTCCATTCTCCCCAGAGGCCAGGATCGGGCGGCACTCCTCGGTGCCCATCGTGTGCAGGCCCACGTGCAGATGGCTCGGCAGCACCGCGAGGTTCAACGGTCGCTCATTCTTTTGGAGCAGAGAGGGGTTTCCTGGGATCTTACTCGGCGCATACACGAACATGAGCTGACAGTCGTACTTGCCCCCTCGGAAGCCGGTAGTGCGTGCGAGGGCACCGTCGAGGTCTTCACGGCCCGCGGGCGCGACGAGGGTGACGAGCTGTCCTGTGGGAAGCGCGCCTGCTCCGATCAGGAGGCGTACGAAGGAGCGCCGACCGAGGATCGCACTGATCTCGAGTGCCAAGCCGAGGCCGTGGCGAGCGCCCGCGTCGAGCAGCATACGCAGAATGACCAGCTTGAGCTTCGGCAGCTCCGGTCCCAGGCACGCGTACACGAGCGCGCTACGCCTCGAACTCGACACGCGCTCGACGTCCGCCCCATCCTTGAGGAGCTTGCGCACCGTCTTCACCTTGCCAAAGCAAGCGGCGATCATGAGCAGCGTATTGCCGTGCTTGTCGAAGCTGTCAATGGGACGGAAGCTGTTGACGCGTGCGGGGAACGTTGAGAGGAAGCGGAGCCACGCATCTACAGCTGGCAAGATGCGCTCGTCGTTTTCCTCGCCGACGAACCTCGGGTCTGCCATGGACTGCAGGGTGATGGTCATCCAGTCGTCCTGCGGACCGGTCTTATTCGTGAGGCGCTCGTAGTGGCTGATCTCGCCCGATCGTAGCAGGTCCTTTGAGACAATGTCCGACGTCCGAGGGTACGCGGCCGTGTCGGAGGGCACTGTGGAGTGCACGGGCGTGCTCATTCGACTCACAACGTTTCTAAAATCCGTTTCATCGAATTCCGTTACATGTTGTACTTGAATAAAGCATGCCAAGTGGTGTTGGCTGAAGGAGGTGCTGTGTGTCTCGCAGGTTCTCTCCCTGGAACTTTACTTATGCTCTTCTTTTCGACGAGGAAGAATCGAGGGCAGCCACATCTGCTCTTGAAAGCTACTTCGCCGTCGCCGGCGGCAACCGAACAAAAGTGTGCGGGCCGTGCGCTTCTCGCGCTGCCACACGTGCCAGCTTCGTACGCTTCGCTCGGCATCTAATTGTGACTCTGCTCTTCGAGTTAAGTACATGTATGTGAAAAGTTTGTATTTGCGATGCATGGAGATGGATGCATGCGATGCGACTCGTGGAACGCACGCTACCAGAGAGGGTTGATCAGCTTCGTGCTCTCGTGATCCTCGAGGTCCCCCCCGCCGCCAGCAGCGCGGGCACAAAGGTCGGCATCACGCCCAAGGGTCTCAAAAGGCAGCCTGAGGG
>ENA-UOXO01001791-UOXO01001791.1-mixed-culture-metagenome-genome-assembly--contig:-NODE-1791-length-13940-cov-28.322434_pt1 | contig 13940 bp, 12 predicted proteins | sample MGYA00238162_ERZ761640 | MGnify/ENA primary metagenome ERZ761640 (study PRJEB28914, sample SAMN08778297) | mixed culture metagenome | isolation source: Freshwater growth medium | place: USA...
GCGGGCAACTCGACCTGAGCGCCGGACTGGCTGGCGAGAGGCAGACCGACCTGCGTCGAGGCTATGAGAACTTCGTGGGCGGCACGGTCGGTGTGCGGGGAACATTGCGCCGCGAGGAGACCAACCAAGCCACAACGCTGGACCCCTACGTGCGCGCTTCGTGGCAGAAGGCAGACTGGACACTGGAAGGTGGATTGCGGCGCGTCAACGCGCGCTACGCGTCTTCCGATGCGTTTCTGACCAATGGAGACCAGAGCGGTGGCGTGAGCTTCAACGGTTACTTGCCGGTCGTGGGCGTGCGCTGGCAGCTTGCCCCTCAATTGCAGGCGTTTGCCTCCACGGGGCGCGGTCTGGAAACCCCCACGCTCAACGAAGCCGCGTATCGCAGCGACGGCGGCGCAGGCCTCAACACAGACCTCAACGCTTCACGCAGCACCAGCACCGAGATTGGTCTGCGGGGCCGCAACGCAGCAGGTCTGTGGAACGCAACGCTGTTCGACATCCGCACCCGCGACGAGATCGTCTCGGCGGGCACCATCGACGGCCGTGCGACCTTCACCAATGGCGGCAGCACAAAGCGCCAAGGTCTTGAGCTGTCGGCCGAGTACGGCATGGGCAATGTCACGCTGACCGGTGCCTACACCTACCTGCGTGCGCGCTACGGCAGTGGCACCGCCAGCATCCCCGCCGGCAACCGCATGCCAGGTCTTCCAGAACACCAGTTCTTCTCGCAGCTGGCTTGGGCTCCGGCCTTCGCATCTGGCATCGGAGGTGTGTTCACGCTGGAAGCGCGGCACACCGGCAGCGTGTTCGCCAACGACGCCAACAACCGCACCACCGCGCTGGCCGAAAGTCACACCCTTTTCGGTATCGGCGCCCGCTTCGAACAAACCACCGGCGCCTGGACCTGGCGCGAGTTCGTGCGCATCGACAACCTCACCGACAAGAAGCACGCAGGCTCGGTGATCGTCAACGACGGCAACAGCCGCTTCTTCGAATCCGGTCTCGGCCGCTCGGTCTCCGCTGGCGTCGAGCTGACGCGGCACTTCTAAGTGCCAACGCTGATCCATACTGAAGCCCGCTCTCTCAGCACTCTGACCAGCGCCTTAGCAGGTTGTTGTAGAGCCCGGTGAGGCGCACCAGCGCCGGGTCGGTTTCGCCGCATCGCTGGCGCAGGTCCATCAAGGCCTGGTCCATCTCGTGCAGCTGGCGCCGGCATTCGGTGTCTTTCACCACGCTCTGCATGAACAGGTAGCAGGCGTGCTCGCCGCGTGTGACCGGCTTGACCTCGTGGATCGAGCCCGACGGGTAAATCACGAGGCTGCCGGCGGCCAGCTTGATGTGCTGGTTGCCGTGCGTGTCTTCGATGTGCAGCTCACCACCGTCGTAGCTGGCGGGATCGCTCAGGAACAGGGTGGCCGAGATGTCTGTGCGCAGCGCACTGCCGTCGGGTAAATAGCGCAGCGTGCTGTCGGTGTGCCAGCCGTAGTGGCTGTGCGCCAGCGCCATGGGGAACTCGAGACGACGCTGGCGGAGCTTCAGGGCGATGTTCGCCTGTTCGTGCTGGGCCGTCGCGGCGCTTCCGCGCAGGCCAGCCAACGAGACCTGGGGCGCAACCTGGAGTGGGTGGTCCGCTCGGTGAACAAGCCGGTGCTGGCCGTGCCGGATGAGTTCCGTGAACCCAGCCGTGTCTTGTACGCGTTTGATGGCTCCAGCGTGACCCGCCAGGGCATCAAGATGATTGCCGGAAGTCCGCTGCTCAGGGGTCTACCCGTCCACCTTCTGTTGGCGGGGAAGCCGCAAATCCAGGGGCCGAAGCAGATCGAGGAGGCCCGCAAGGTGCTGGAGGCGGCGGGCTTCCAGGTCTCGACGGAGGTCCACCTGGGTGAGCCAGAGACCGTGATTTCCGAGGCGGTGAAGTCGCAGCAATGCGACCTCTTGGTCATGGGTGCCTACAGCCATTCGCCATGGCGCAGCCTGTTCGTGGGGAGCAAGACAACCGACTTGCTGCGCTCGGCTGCGGTGCCCACATTGCTGCTCAGGTGAGGCCAGGACGCTTCAACTAAACCATCGATCGAGAAGTTCAGACCTAATTCGAACGTCAGCACCTCCCCCGACATCGGACGTTCAACTAGGCAAACGGCAGCTGTCTGCACGAGTCAATGGAGGTCGACATCGCGCACTGGAGGTTCGCTCACAAAGGACGGCTTTCGCTGCAAAACGCCTTTTCAGCCTAAGGCGCAACTAGACGGAAACTGCCAAACGGAGTTCCTAAGGCTTGGGCGGGTGACCACTCTTGCTGTGCAAGTCAAGCTGTAATCTGCGATTCCGCCTCTCGCTTGCCAAGGGCCAGACGCTCCAGGATTTTCGGAACCCTCGAAGCCCGAGTGTTGATTCATCAGCACAACTGAGCCAGCGGGGATGCGGCTAAAAACTTGGACTACCTGGAGGTAGTTCATGTATTCCTACGAAGAGCGAATCCGAGCCGTCAAGCTCTACATCAAGCTTGGCAAGCGCCTCAGGGCGACCATCCGCCAGTTGGGCTATCCGACCAAGAACTCCCTCATTGGCTGGTACCGGGAGTACGAGCGTAGCGAGAACCTGCGAGTCGGGTATTCGCGATCAGGACAGAAGTATTCCGATCAGCAGAAGCATGCGGCGGTCAAGCACTACCTTGATCACGATCGGTGCATTGCTTCGACCATGCGGGCATTGGGATATCCCGGTCGGGAGTTACTGACCAAGTGGATTGATGAGCTGCACCCCGAGGTTCGCTACCGCATGGTGGGCCGGGCACCGAACATGCTGTACCCGGACGCGATTAAAAGTGCAGCGGTGATTGAGCTCTGCACCCGCAAGACCAGCGCACAAGAAATCGCCCAGAAGCTGGCGGTGTGTCGGCCTACGCTGTACAACTGGAAAAACCAGTTGCTCGGCCGCGAGGTGCCCGCATCCATGAAACGTCAAAACAATTCACCGCCAGTGCCGGATGCTGCTGAACTGCAGCGCCAAGTCGAGTCGCTTCAACAGAGCATTCACCGTCTTCAGCTTGAACATGACATCTTGAAGAAGGCCAATGTGAACCGCCCCGGGTTTGAACTGACCTCCAGAAGTTGGACGGTTGCGATCCCGCCAATCAGGCGGTGTTTCTCAGCCGGTATTCCACCGGGCTGAGTCCTTGCAATCCGAGCTTGATGCGCTCGTGGTTGTAGTAATGGATGTAGTCATGCACGCCCGCTTCGAGTGCCGCGATGCCGTCATGCATCTCAAGATGGTAGTACTCGGCCTTGAGGGTGCCGAAGAAGCTCTCGATCACCGCGTTGTCAAAGCAGTTCCCTCTGCGACTCATGCTCTGTTTGACTCCGTGATGCGCAAGCATCGCGCGGTACGGCTGCATCTTGTAGTGGGCGGATTCAACCGGTCGTCGCAACACCGGGTTGGTCAGCCGATTTTAGGTAGTCATTGAGCGCTTCCGCCGGAGTCTTCCAACCCAACGTCTTGCGTGGCCTGTTGTTCAAGGTCAGTGCCACGGCTTGAATCTCTTGCTCGCTCCAGCGAGACAGGTCGGTGCCTTTGGGGAAGTATTGGCGCAGCAGCCCGTTTGTGTTTTCGTTCGTACCGCGCTGCCATGGACTGCGAGGATCGGCAAAGAAGACCTTCACCCCGGACTCGATGGTGAACCGTGCATGGTCGGATAGCTCCTTGCCACGATCCCAAGTCAATGACTGCCATAGCTGGGTAGGCAGCTTGGTCACTGTTCTCTTGAGGGCGTTGGCCATGGTTATGGCTCCGTAACCTGCCAGCGCAGGACCATTCTTTGTTCGAGGAATCAGTCCATAGCCTTCCTCGCGCGGCAGGTGCACGAGCATGGTGAAACGGCTTGACCGTTCCACCAGCGTGCCAATGGCCGACCTGTCCAGGCCGATGATCAGGTCCCCTTCCCAGTGACCGGGTACCGCACGATCTTCTATCTCAGCAGGGCGGCTGGAGATCATCACCTCTTCACTGACATGTGCCCATGCCTTGGCTTGGGACCTGGCCCGGGGGGTGCGCAAAGCACGCCCCGTACGCAGGTAGCTCACAAGCTCACGCTTGAGGGCGCCTCTGCCCTGGATATAGAGCGCCTGGTAGATGGCTTCGTGAGAGATGCGCATGGACGGATCATCCGGGAAGTCGACCTGCAGGCGGTTTGCAATCTGCTCTGGCGACCAGCCATTGACCCATTTGCGGTCACCACGATGAGGCTTGTTGCGGCCGATGAAAGGAGCCTGTCGAGGTCCAGCCACCTCCCGTCCTTGGGCATCGCGGATCTTGCCATCCAGACGGTCTTGGACATAGACGCGCAAACGCTGATTCGTCACAAGCTTGGCAGGCTTGGGCCTTCTGGCGACCAGATCCGACTTCCACTGCGCTACTGAGGCCCGGTACTCGAGCTTGCCACTGCGGGTCGCAGCGTTGCGCGTCAACTCCCGCGAAACAGTTGAGGGGCTTCGACCAATACGACGAGCGATCTCCCGCACGCTGACATCTTGAGCTCGCAGAAGTCCAATCTCTTCTCGCTCCGCGAACGACAGATATCTTCCAGATACAGGTTTCGACATGAACAATGGCATGCCGCCACGATGCCGGAACCAGCGCGAGCCCACCGCCTGCGATACGCCTACCGCCTCGGCTGCCCTCTCACTGGTGATTCCGGTTGCAATCTGTACCCAGAACTGGCGCTCGACCTCTCGCCGAAGTGCAGGAGCCCCCGGGGAGCGCATCGCGTCTCTCCCTGTCAATTGCTTCATCCATCCTGCGGGTCGCCCCATACACACCTCCTGGTTGAAGGTGTTGCGACGACCAGTTGAATCCGCCCAGTACCAGATGCCCGCCTACAGACGCCAACTCATCGACCATGGACTGCACCAAAGCATGTCGCGCAAGGGCAACTGTCTGGACAACGCAGCGATGGAGAGCTTCTTCGGCACGTTGAAAAGCGAGTTCTTCTACTTGACCAAATTCGCAAGCATCAAGCAACTCCAGCAAGGCCTACATCGCTACATCCACTACTACAACCACCACCGCATCAAGCTCAAACTCAAAGGCCTGAGTCCAGTTCAATACCGGATTCAGGCCTTGAGCCGCTGACTTCTAACCGTCCAACTAATTGGGGTCAGTTCAGGAGTCCAGCGGGTTTTTTGTTGCCTGATTGGGACCAGAGTCCCGAGCGATCAGTTGTTCTCCGACAACTGATCCAGGATGGCGGGGTTCTCCAGCGTCGAGGTGTCCTGCGTGATCGCCTCGCCCTTGGCGATGGAGCGCAGCAGACGCCGCATGATCTTGCCGCTGCGGGTCTTGGGCAGGTTGTCGCCGAAGCGGATGTCCTTGGGTTTGGCGATCGGGCCGATCTCCTTGCCCACCCAATCGCGCAGCACCTTGGCGATGGCCTTGGCTTCTTCGCCGGTGGGGCGCGAGCGCTTGAGCACCACGAAGGCCACGATGGCCTCTCCGGTCAGGTCGTCCGGGCGGCCCACCACGGCGGCTTCGGCCACCAGATCGGTTTTTCCGACCAGCGCCGATTCGATCTCCATCGTGCCCATGCGGTGGCCCGAGACGTTGAGCACGTCGTCGATGCGCCCGGTGATGCGGAAGTAGCCGCGGTCGGCGCTGCGCACCGCGCCGTCACCCGCCAGGTAGTAGCCCTTGAGTTCGTCAGGGAAGTAGCTCTTCTTGAAACGCTCCGGGTCGCCCCAGATGGTGCGGATCATGGAAGGCCAGGGCTTCTTGACCACCAGAATGCCGCCCGAGCCGTTGGGCACATCCATGCCGGCTTCGTCAACGATGGCCGCGGCAATGCCCGGCAGCGGCAGCGTGCACGAACCCGGCACCAGCGGCGTGGCACCTGGCAGCGGCGTGATCATGTGGCCGCCGGTCTCGGTTTGCCAGAAGGTGTCCACGATGGGGCAGCGCTCGCCACCCACGTGCTTGTAGTACCACATCCAGGCTTCGGGGTTGATGGGTTCGCCCACCGAGCCGAGCAGGCGCAGGCTCGACAGGTCGGAGCGCGCAGGATGCACCTTCTCGTCGCCCTCGGCGGCCTTGATCAGCGAGCGGATCGCCGTGGGCGCGGTGTAGAAGATGGTGCACTTGTGCTTCTCGATCATCTGCCAGAAGCGCCCTGCGTTCGGGTAGGTGGGCACGCCTTCGAACACGATCTGCGTGGCACCGGCGGCCAGCGGGCCGTAGGTCACGTAGGTGTGGCCGGTGATCCAGCCGATGTCGGCGGTGCACCAGAAGATGTCGTCGGGCTTCAGGTCGAAGGTCCAGTTCATCGTGAGGTTGGCCCACAGCAGATAGCCGCCGGTGCTGTGCTGCACGCCCTTGGGCTTGCCGGTGGAGCCGGAGGTGTAGAGCACGAACAGCGGGTGTTCGGCGCTCACCATTTCAGCCGGGCACACGTCGGATTCGGCGGCCATCACCTCGTGCATGAAGCTGTCGCGCCCCGCCACCATGTTGCAGGCGGTGGGCGTGCGCTGGAACACGATCACGTTCTTGATGCACTCGCAGCCGCCCATGGCGATGCCGTCATCGACGATGGACTTGAGCGGCAACTCCTTGCCCCCGCGCAGCTGGTAGTTGGCGGTGATCACGGCCACGGCACCGGCGTCCTGAATGCGCTCCTGAAGCGCCTTGGCGGAGAAGCCGCCGAACACCACGCTGTGCGTGGCGCCGATGCGCGCGCAGGCTTGCATGGCCACCACGCCTTCCACCGTCATGGGCATGTAGATGACGACACGGTCGCCCTTCTTCACGCCGCGCGCCTTGAGCGCGTTGGCAAAGCGCGAGACCTTGGCCAGCAATTCCTTGTAGGTGACCTTGGTCACCTCGCCGCCGTCGGCTTCAAAGATGATGGCGGTCTTGTTCTCCACCGGCGTGCCCATGTGCCGGTCCAGGCAGTTGTAGGAGGCGTTGAGTTCGCCGTCTTCGAACCACTTGTAGAACGGGGCGTTGGACGAGTCCAGCGTCTTGGTGAAGGGCTTGTGCCAGGTCAACGTCTCGCGGGCCAGGCGGGCCCAGAAGCCTTCGAAGTCCTTGTCGGCCTCGTCGCACAGTGCCTGGTAAGCCGCCATGCCCGAGACGCGCGCGGCCTTGACGGTGGCCGCGGAGGGTTCAAAAACGCGGTTTTCGACCAGGGTGGATTGGATGGACGACGAAGGTGTGGACATGGGCAGTCTCCTCGGGTGTTGTGAATTCGAATCAGTCGACGACTGTGGGCACGGGCTCTTACGAGCCACTTACATGACATGCAACGTGCCCGTTCGGGCGCGCAGGGGCAACGGTACAAACCCGTGCCCGCTGCAGGTGCCACCCTACAATACGGGCGCCTTGTGGCCGCCCGCCCCGGGCTCCCGGCGCATCGCCCTTCTCCCATGACCGACCCTGTCAAAACGCCCGTCCAGATCCGGGCCTTGCCCAACCTGATTTTTGCCAGCCGATGGTTGCAGTTGCCGCTCTACATCGGCCTGATCGCAGCGCAATGCATTTACGTTTTTCACTTCTGGGTGGAACTCGTGCATCTGGTCGAAGCGGCGTTTGGCAGCCAGGTCGCGCTCGACAAGCTGGTGAGCAGCATCGGCTACAAGACCGACGTGCAGCTCACTGGTCTCAACGAAACCGTGATCATGCTGGTGGTGCTGGCCCTCATCGACGTGGTCATGATCTCCAACCTGCTGATCATGGTGATCGTCGGTGGCTACGAAACCTTCGTGAGTCGCATGCACCTGGAGAACCACCCCGACCAGCCCGAGTGGCTGAGCCATGTGAACGCTTCCGTGCTGAAGGTGAAGCTGGCCACCGCCATCATCGGCATCAGCTCCATCCACCTGCTCAAGACCTTCATCAACGCCGCCAACTACACCGAGCAGGTGCTGATGTGGCAGACCATCATCCACGTGGTCTTCCTGCTCAGCGCCATGGCGATTGCCATGACGGACAAACTGATGCAACCCCCGGTGGGCAGCAAGCACTGAGAGCCGCAGCAGCGGGAAAGAGCGGCCTTCACGGCCGCTTTTTTTCGCCTGTGCGTCAGCGACCGACCATGTTTTCAGGGTGCACCCACTGGTCGAACTGATCGGCCGTCACATGGCCCGAAGCCAGGGCCGCCTCGCGCAGGCTGGTGCCTTCCTTGTGCGCCTTCTTCGCAATCTGGGCGGCCTTGTCGTAGCCGATGTGTGGATTGAGCGCGGTCACCAGCATCAGGGAACGTCCCACCAGTTCCTTGATGCGCTCGTGATTGGGCGTGATGCCCACGGCGCAGTGGTCGTTGAAGCTCTTCATGCCGTCGGCCAGCAGGCGCACGCTCTGCAGGAAGTTGTGCGCCACCATCGGCCGGAACACATTGAGTTCGAAGTTGCCCGAGGCGCCGCCGATGTTGATGGCCACGTCGTTGCCCATCACCTGGGCGCACAGCATGGTCACCGCTTCGCTTTGCGTGGGGTTGACCTTGCCCGGCATGATGGATGAGCCCGGCTCGTTCTCGGGGATGCTCAGCTCGCCAATGCCGCTGCGCGGACCGCTCGCCAGCCAGCGCACGTCGTTGGCGATCTTGTTCAGGCTGGCGGCCAGGGTCTTGAGCGCGCCGTGGGCGTGCACCAAGGCATCCACGCTGGCCATGTTCTCGAACTTGTTGGGCGCCGTCACGAGGGGCAGCCCTGTGAGCCGCGCCAGTTCGGCCGCCACCTGTTCGGCGTAGCCCCTGGGGGCGTTCAAGCCGGTGCCCACCGCGGTGCCGCCCAAGGCCAGTTCACACAGGTGGGGCAACGCGTCGCGCACGTGCTTTTCGCCGTGTGCGAGCTGGGCCACCCAACCCGAGAACTCCTGCCCCAGGGTCAGCGGCGTGGCGTCCTGCAGGTGGGTGCGGCCGATCTTCACGATGTCGGTGAACTCGGCGGCCTTCTGCGCCAGGGTGCTGCGCAGCAAAGCCAGCGAAGGCAGCAGCCGGTGCACGATCGCGTCCACCGCCGCCACGTGCATGGCGGTGGGAAACACATCGTTGCTCGACTGGCTGCGGTTCACGTCGTCGTTGGGGTGCACCTGCCGGCCCTCGCCGCGCTCGCCGCCCAGCAACTCGCTGGCGCGGTTGGCCAACACCTCGTTGAGGTTCATGTTGGTCTGCGTGCCCGATCCGGTCTGCCACACCACCAGGGGAAACTCGGCCACGTGCTGCCCGGCGATCACCTCGTCAGCTGCCGCCATGATCGCGTCGGTCTTCTGCGCATCCTGAAGGCCGAGCGCCAGGTTGACCACGGCCGATGAGCGCTTGACCTGCGCCAGCGCGCGGATGATTTCGCGCGGCATGCGCTCGCCCGAGATGTCGAAGTTCTGCAGTGAGCGCTGCGTCTGCGCACCCCACAGGCGATCGGCGGGCACCGCCACCTCGCCCATGGTGTCGCGTTCAATGCGGGTCTTCATGGCACTCTCCTGTGTCAGCCGGCGTTGGGACGACCTGTCAAAATACCGGCTGGCCCACCGTAGCAGACTGTGCACTTGTGCGGCCCCCTCGGCAACAGATCCCCGACACCAACCTCCCCACCGCCATGACCACGAGCATCCGCCAGAACGACCTGATCGAATCCGTCGCCGCCGCCCTGCAGTACATCAGCTACTACCACCCGGCCGACTACATCGCCCACCTCGCCCGCGCCTACGAGCGCGAGCAAAGCGCCGCCGCCAAGGACGCCATCGCGCAGATCCTGACCAACAGCAAGATGAGCGCCACCGGCCACCGCCCGATCTGCCAGGACACCGGCATCGTCAACGTGTTCCTCAAGGTCGGCATGAACGTGCGCCTCGACGGCTTCACCGGCAGCCTGGAAGACGCCATCAATGAAGGCGTTCGCCAGGGCTACAACCACCCCGACAACCAGCTGCGCGCCTCGGTCGTGGCCGACCCGCAGTTCGCGCGCAAGAACACCAAGGACAACACGCCCGCGGTGATCTTCACCGAGCTCGTGCCCGGCGACACGGTGGAAGTGACCGTGGCCGCCAAGGGCGGCGGCAGCGAAAACAAGAGCAAGATGATCATGCTCAACCCCGGCGACTCGGTGGTTGACTGGGTGATGAAGACCGTGCCCACCATGGGCGCCGGCTGGTGCCCGCCGGGCATGCTGGGCATCGGCATCGGCGGCACCGCCGAAAAGGCTGTGCTCATGGCCAAAGAGAGCCTGATGGACGACATTGACATGTACGAGCTGCAGGGCAAGGCGTCCAAAGGCGAGAAGCTCACGCAGGTGGAAGAGCTGCGCCTGGAGCTTTACGAGAAGGTCAATGCGCTGGGCATCGGCGCGCAGGGCCTGGGCGGCCTCACCACCGTGCTCGACATCAAGATCAAGATGTACCCCACGCACGCGGCCAGCAAGCCCGTGGCCATGATCCCCAACTGCGCCGCGACGCGGCATGCGCACTTCGTGCTCGACGGCAGCGGCCCGGTGTATCTGGAGGCGCCCAGCCTGGACCTGTGGCCCAACGTGAACTGGGTGCCCGATACGCAGAAGAGCCAGCGCGTGGACCTGAACAAACTCACCAAGGCCGAGGTGGCCAGCTGGAAGCCCGGACAGACGCTGCTGCTCAACGGCAAGATGCTCACTGGCCGCGACGCCGCACACAAGCGCATCCAGACCATGCTCGCCCAAGGCGAGAAACTGCCGGTGGACTTCACCAACCGCGTCATTTACTACGTGGGCCCGGTTGACCCGGTGCGCGACGAGGCCGTGGGCCCCGCCGGTCCGACCACCGCCACGCGCATGGACGGCTTCACCGACATGATGCTGGAGCAGACCGGCCTGATCGCCATGATCGGCAAGGCCGAGCGCGGCCCGGTCGCCATCGAATCCATCAAGCAGCACAAGAGCGCCTACCTCATGGCCGTGGGCGGCGCCGCCTACCTGGTGTCCAAGGCCATCAAACACGCCAAGGTGGTGGGCTTTGAAGACCTGGGCATGGAAGCCATCTACGAGTTCGACGTGGTGGACATGCCGGTGACGGTGGCGGTGGACTCGGGCGGCACCAGCGCGCACATCACCGGCCCGGCCGAGTGGAAACAGCGCATCGCCACCGGTGAGTTCAAGGGCATCAGCGTCGCTGCTGCTTGAAAACCGTCGGGGTGTTCGACAGCGGGGTCGGTGGCCTGAGTGTGCTGCGCGCCCTGCTGGCCGAATTGCCCGGGGTGCGTTTCATCTACGTGGCCGACAGCGCATACGCGCCCTATGGCGAACGCACGGTTGCCGAGATCACCGAGCGATCAGAACGCATCACCGCCTGGCTGCGCCAGACCCACCACATTGACGCCCTGGTGGTGGCGTGCAACACCGCCACAGCACTCGCCATCGACAGCTTGCGCGATGCACACCCTGACCTGCCCATCGTGGGCGTTGAGCCCGCGCTCAAGCCCGCCGCTGCGACGAGCCGGACGCGACACATCGGGGTGCTGGCCACGCGCGGCACGCTCAACAGCAAACGTTTCGCGCGCCTGCGCGCGCAACTGGAAAACACCGCCTCAAGTCCCGTTCATTTCGCCTGCCAGCCCTGCGACGGTCTGGCCGACGCGATCGAGCGTGGCGACCTGCAGGCGCAGCAGGCTTTGTGCGAGCGCTACGTTCACGCGCTTCGCGACGAAGCACCCGGCGACATGGACACCGTGGTGCTGGGCTGTACCCACTACCCGTTTGCCGCCTACATGCTGACGCAATTGCTGGGCGCCGGCGTGGCACTGGTCGACACCGGCGAAGCGGTGGCGCGCCGCACACGCGACGTGCTGGGCGTGACGGCAACCATGGACGCGAACACAACACCGCCCGTGCTGTTGTCCACCGGCGATCCCGCCGCACTGGCTGTGGCCGCCCAGCGATGGCTCGGCCTGCAAATCCGCGCAGAGAAACTAGCGACCTGAAACGTTCGCCGGTTCAAGCGCGGCAGCGCGGCCGCGCTTCATGTTGACCGGGATCAGCAGCACCAGCCCGATCACGAACAACACGGCGGTGGACCCGATGGCCAGTCGCTGGTTGCCCCCGGTCATCCACGTGATGGCGCCATAGCTCAGCGGCCCGATGATGCTGGCCACGCGCGTGGCGAACGTCCACAGGCCAAAGAACTCGGCCAGTTGGGCCGGTGGTGCCAGCATGCCGGCCATGGCCCGGCCAGACGACTGGCTGGACCCCATGCACACGCCGGCGATGGCCGCGGCGTACCAGAAGCCGCCCTTGGTGGTGGTGATGGCCGCGATGACGCAGGTGACGACCCATCCCACCAGGGTGATGCCCAACGCCAGCTTGTGGCCCAGTCGATCCTGCCAGTAGCCGAACGCGAACGCACCCACCATGGCGGCGATGTTGAGCACGAAGATCAGCACCATGGTTTCCTGCTGCACAAAGCCGATCACCTGCTCGGCGTAGATCGCTGCCAACGTGATCGCCACCGCCACACCCCCCTGGTAGGCCGTGGCGCAGGCAAGCAACCACATGAAGTCCTGGTAGCGTCGCGCCTGCTGGAACGTGCTGCGCAGTTGCCTGAACGACTGGCGCCAGGCGGAACCCGACACGCCCTTGAGGGGTTGCGCGCGCTCACGCAACAAGACCAGCGTGAAGATCGAAGCCAACGCGAACACCGCCGCCGTGATCAACATGGTCACCGGAACGAACTGAGCCGCCTTCTGCCCCTGCGCTTGCGCCCACAACACATAGGCCAGGCTCAGGCCGAGCGCCAGCATGCCGCCGCAGTACCCCAGGCTCCAGCCCCAACCACTCACACGCCCCATGGCCGCGGGCTTGGCCAGCTCAGGCAGGAAGGCCGCTACCAGCGACTCGCCCCAGGCAAAGAACACGTTGGACACCACAATGAGCACCATGGCCAGCACCACCGCGCCTGGCCCCACCAAGGCCAACGTTGCCGTGGCCAGCACACAGCCGGCGGTGGTGATCATCAGAAGCCGCTTCTTCGCGCCGTGTTGATCGGCCCAGGCGCCCATGGCCGGAATGGTCAGCATCACGATCAGGTGCGACAAGCTCAGGGCCGCGGTCCACGCAAATGCGGCCCATTCGGCACCATCGGCCACGGCACCCACAAAGTAAGCGGCAAACACCGCGGTCAACACCACAGTGGTGTAGCCCGAGTTCGCAAAGTCGAACATCGCCCAGCCAAACACCTCGCGCTTGCGCACGCCGGGGTTCAGGGCATCGTTGGAAAAGAAAGACATGGGCGCTCCGGGCGGCGGATTCGGAATTCCGCCGTGGTGCGCAGTCTAGTGCCTGGTCATGTCAGGGCCGGAGAAACCCCGGCCAGAGATCAGTGCAGATGGCGCGGCTTGCGCGGACCGCCGTGGCCCGACTGGCCGCCGTAACCGCGCGGAGGTTTGCCCAGTTGCATGGAATTCACCAGCGCGTCGAAGCGCTGGGTGAAGAGCTTGTCGATCGACCCGACCACGTCGCCCAACTCGGATGCATCGAAGTGACGCTCCATGATGTGCAGCACGTCCTGCACCAGCAAATCGCGTTGCACCTGCATGATGGCCGCGGGCGTGGGACCCACAAAACACATCAGGAAATCGTCACGTGCCTCTTCTTCGGAAGACTCGTCTTCCTCGTCGAACTCGGCGTCGTAGAACGAGACCTCCAACGGTGCGCCAGTGGATGCAATGTCGTTGAGACCCATGCAGGCCTCTTCGATCACCTGGCGGAAATCTTCGTCGCCGGGCACGGTCCAGCAGATCTGCAGCACATGGGATTCGGCATCGAAACGGATGCCCGGTTCGTCTTCGTAGCTGCTCTCGGCCGCGGCAGCCAACGACTTGGCGCCGGCGTAGACCCACAGCGGCTTCAGTGCGTCCTGGATCTGGGCAAAGACCACGTCGTCGCGCAAAGGCACATCGCCGTGCACGTGGATCTCGAAGGGCGCGTTGTATCGGG
>ENA-UOXO01001814-UOXO01001814.1-mixed-culture-metagenome-genome-assembly--contig:-NODE-1814-length-13774-cov-3.308477_pt1 | contig 13774 bp, 10 predicted proteins | sample MGYA00238162_ERZ761640 | MGnify/ENA primary metagenome ERZ761640 (study PRJEB28914, sample SAMN08778297) | mixed culture metagenome | isolation source: Freshwater growth medium | place: USA...
TCGCCCTCCCATGTTGGGCGGTGGCCCTGGCCGTAGTTGTAATAACCGCTGCACATGTAGAGGAAACGGCAGGTGAGGGTGCCCTTGGGGGTCGTCACCGTCCAGCGCGCTGTCTCGCTGGCCCACGCAGCGGCCTGCACCTTGTGGCCGAAGCGGATGTGCTGGTTGATGCCGTGTTCGGTAGCGGTTTCGCGGATGTAGCTGCGGATGGAAGGGCCGTCGGCGATCGCCTTGGCGGATTTCCACGGCTTGAAGCGATAGCCGAGCGTGTACATGTCGGAATCAGAACGGATGCCCGGATAGCGGAACAGATCCCAGGTGCCGCCAATGGCGTCGCGGCCTTCCAGGATGGCGTAGGTTTGGTTCGGGCAATTCTGCTGCAGATGAACCGCCGCGCCAATGCCCGACAGGCCGGCGCCAACAATCAACACGTCGAAATCAGTGGAACTCACGAGGCCAATCTCCCTTCACGCGAACGTAAAGCGAGGCGGGTGTGCCGGCAATGGGGCAAAACAGCCAGCGCCGGACACGAACCGGCACCAGTTGGCAGCGGCCGGTTACCGGCGGGGCGCACCCGGCAGCGGCGGCAGCTGGCGCGGGCGATCCTTGCGCGGCATCTGCGCCTGATAGGCGACCAGGCAGTGATCATTGCAATAAGGGAAGCCAGCGTTGGATGGGCGACCACAGAAATGGAAATCGGCGTCGTCGGGATGGCCGATCGGCCACTTGCACACCTTGTCGTTCAGATCGAGCAGGCTGGTGCGGGTCTGCTTGCGGCCCTTGCTGCCACCACTGGCCGGCTTGGCGACCGGGCGCGCAGCAGGCGCCTCCGCCGGCGTCATGGCAGGCGCACTGGCAGCAACCGGAGCCGGGGCGGGAGCCGGGGCGGCGGCTGCCGGTGGTGGTGGAGGCGCTGCGGCCGCGGCGCGGGCCGGGGCCGGCGTGGCGTCCGTCGCCTTCACCGGAGACGGCCGGCTTTCCAGGCCCAGCCGGTGCGCCTTGCCGATCACGGCATTGCGGGTCACGCCTTCGCCCAGCAGCTCGGCGATCTGGGTTGCGGTCATGCCGCCTTCCCAGCCCTGCTTGAGCTTTGCGATGCGTTCGTCGGTCCAGGCCATGGTGTGTCTTGCCCTCAGATAATCGGCGTCACCCCTTGGCAGGGCGCGCGTGCAATCGTAAGCCACTAACCATGATGCACGCCGATAACAAGCTGCCAGCACACCCGGAACCCGGGGTGCCCGTGATTGCACGGCTGAATACGGAAGGGCTGAAGACCCTCTATCTGAAGGAGGTGCGGCGCTTTTTCAAGGTGCAGCTGCAAACCATCTGGGCGCCGGCGGTTACCACCCTGATGTTCCTGGTGATCTTTGCGGTGGCCTTGGGCCGGGGTAACATATTGATTCTGGGCGTGCCCTATGCCGATTTTCTCGGCCCCGGTCTGATCGTGATGGGCATGATCCAGAACAGTTTTGCCAACACCTCGTCCTCCATCCTGGTCGCCAAGGTGCAGGGTTCGATCATCGATGTGCTGATGCCGCCGCTGTCAGCCGGTGAATTGATGTTGGCCTGGGTGGGCGGTGCGCTCACGCGGGCCTGGCTGGTGGGGCTGGCAGTATGGGCGGTAATGGCGCTTGCGCCAGGCGTGAACGTTCCGGTGAAGGATCCGCTTCTGGTGCTCTATTTTGGCTCGATGGGGGCGATCCTGCTGGCGCTGCTCGGCATCCTCACCGGCGTGTGGGCAGACAAGTTCGACCATGCCGCAGCCGCCACCAACTTCGTCATTCAGCCACTCACCCTTCTGTCGGGCACCTTTTACGCTGTTGAACGGCTTGGGCCGACGGTGGCGGTGATCGCCCACGCCAATCCCTTCTTCCACGTGATCGACGGTTTCCGTGCCGGCTTCATCGGGGTGTCGGACGGGCCGCTCGGGCAATCGGCGCTGCTTTTGGCGCTGGTCAACATCGCGCTGTGGTTCCTGTGCTATCGCGTGGTGAAATCGGGCTGGAAACTGCGCGCCTGATCCGCCCAGATACGGTCATGTGCGGCAACGACGTATTTGCACTCAGCGCCAAAGCCGCATAACGCACGGCCTGCTCAAAATGTATGGGAAACCCCAACGGGGGATTCCTCTGGGCAGCGCGTAAGGGTTTGGACTGCAAGACGATGAACATTGATTCCCCCTTCTTCCGCCGTGGCGGCGCGCTTGCGCTCGCAGTGCTGCTTGCCGCCTGTTCCAGCGGCGAGGACAGCGGCGCTGGCGGCGGCAAACCCGGCGGCAGCAAGCGGCCGCCGCAACTCGTTTCGACCCAGATCGCGGCGATGGAAGATTTCGCGCCCACGCTGCTGGCGCTCGGCACCGTTACCCCCAGCCAAAGCGTGGCGGTGCGTCCGCGCGCCGATGGCGAGATCGTGGGCATCGCCTTCAAGGAGGGCGACAATGTCCGCGCTGGCCAGTTGCTGTTCCGCATCGACTCCCGCCAGGCCCGGGCCGCCGTGGCCCAGGCAGAGGGCGAACTGAAGGGGGCCATTGCCGCCGAGCGCCGCGCCACGTTGGATTTCAACCGCGCCGAAGCGCTGGTGGCCAAGGGCTTCGTATCGGCCGCTGCACGCGATCTGGCTCGGGCCAATGCCTGGTCGGCGCGCAGCCAGATCGAAACCAACCGGGCGCTGCTGCAATCAGCGCAGGTGCAATTGTCGTTCCTCACCGTTACCGCGCCGATTTCCGGTCGCACGGGTGAGCTTGGCTTCCGTCGCGGTGCCACCGTGCGCCAGGGCGATGCCACGGCACTGGTGACGATCAACCAGATTTCCCCCATCCATGTGCGGTTCCTGGTGCCGGCGGGCAATGTGCAGCAGGCGCGCGCCATGCAGGCTGGTGGCGGCGGCAAAGTGGTGGCGCGCGACCGGCAAAGCGGCGAGGTGCTGGCCACCGGCCGCCTGGTGTTCCTGGATAACAATATCGATCCGGGCAACGGTGGCGTGGCGGCTCGTGCCGAATTCCGCAATGAAGGCGACATTCTGTGGCCGGGCGCCATTGTTGATGTCGAATTCCCGCTGGGGCTCGCGACGGCGTACATCGCATTGCCCGAAGGCGCAGTGCAAACGGGCCGCGACGCGCCCTTCGTGTGGGCAGTTGCTGGCGCGGCCAAGACGCCGGGTGCGAAAGGCCCGGGTGGCAAGGTCGAGATGCGTGCTGTTGAAGTTGCGGGTCGTCTGCGCGGCAAGGTCTATCTTGCCAGCGGCGTGCAGCCCGGTGAGCAGGTGGTGGTCGATGCACTCGCCCGGCTGAAGGAAGGTGATAGCGTGCGCCTGAAGGGGTCGAAAGATTCCGGGGGCAAGCCCCAGATGGCCGCTGGTCCCGATCGACCTGCCGCGCCGTCCGGGAGCGCTGGTTGATGGGTTTCGTCCGCCTTTGCGTCGAGCGGCCGATCGCCACCATATTGCTGACACTTGCGGTCGTGTTCGGCGGCCTGTTCGGCTATCGCCAGTTGGCGGTTTCGGCCCTGCCGGAAGTTGATCTGCCTACCATTCAGATCGAAGCCAGCCTGCCCGGTGCCAACCCCGGCATCATGGCGGCATCGGTGGCAACGCCCATCGAACGCCAGCTTTCCACCGTTGCCGGCATCGAACAGGTGCTGTCGTCCAGCAGCACCGGCTCCACGCAGATCACCGTCCAGTTTGCGCTGGATCGCGACATCGATTCCGCCGCGCTCGACGTGCAGTCGGTGCTGTCGGCGGTTACCCGCCGGCTGCCACCGGAAATGCCCAGCCCGCCAAGTTTCCGCAAGATCAACCCGGCTGATTCACCCGTCATCATCCTATCGGTGCGCGACAAGACACGGGCCCTCAATGATCTGCAGACGCTGGTTGATAATCTGCTGGTGCCGCGGGTTTCCACGCTACCGGGCGTTGGCCAGGTGCAAACCTATGGTGATCGCCGCTATGCGGTGCGCATCCAGTTCGATCCGGCCGCGCTGGCGGCGCGCAACCTGACCGTGGATGATCTGCGCACAGCCGTGGCTGCGGCCAACAGCAATATCGCCGTCGGCTCGATCACCGGGGGTGAGCGCAACTATGTGCTCGATGCCTCCGGCACACTCGAAAAGCCGGCGGAATTTGCCAACATCATCATCGCCAACCGCAATGGCTTGCCGGTGCGGGTGGGTGATGTGGCCAGCGTGATTAGCAGTTATGAACGGCTGCGCGGCGGTGCGCGTTTCAACGGCGAACCGTCGCTCACCGTGGCGGTGAGCCGCCAGCCCGGCGCGAATGTCGTGAAGCTGGTGGATTCGGTGCGCGAAGTACTGCCGTCCGTACGCGAAGCCATGCCGGTTTCCGTGGATATCAGTGAAATCCTCGACCGGTCTGAATCGGTGCGCGAAAGCGTTTTCGACGCGCAGGCGACGCTGGTGGGCACAGCCTTCCTCGTCATCCTGGTGATCTACCTCGTGCTGGGCGATGCGCGCGCCACCTTCATTCCGGCCATCGTTCTGCCGGTGGCTGCCATCGGTACCTTTGCCGGCATGTATTTCTTCGGTTTCACGCTCAACAACCTGTCGCTGCTGGCGCTCACCCTGGCCACCGGCTTCGTGGTCGATGATGCGATCGTGGTGCTGGAAAACATCGTGCGCCACACCGAAGACGGTGAAGATCCGCGCAGCGCCGCAATCATCGGCGCCAACGAGATCAGTTTCACCGTTGTCTCGATCTCGGTCAGCCTGGTGGCTGTGTTCATCCCGCTGTTGTTCATGGGTGGCATCATCGGCCGGCTGTTCAACGAATTTGCCGTCACCATGACTATCTCGATCGCGGTGTCGGCCGTGCTGTCGCTCACGCTGATCCCGATGGTGGCGGCGCGCCTGCTTAAATCCGGCCACCACCAGCCGGGACGGGTGGCGCGCATCACCACGGCAGCCTTTGCCCGCCTGACCGCACGTTACCTGAAAGCCTTCGACTGGTCGCTGCAGCACCGCAAGGTGATCGGCGGGCTCACCGTGGCCTCTGTCGCGGTGGCGGTGTGGGGCTTCATGGCCGTGCCCAAGGGCTTCTTCCCGTCGGAAGACACCGGCGTGGTGTTCTTCGGCACCGAAGGTGCGCCCGATCTGGGCTATGAGGAAATGGCCAAGAAGCACACCATTGCTGCCCGCAACGTCCAGAACGATCCCGCCGTCGCCCGCGTCAACGCCATCCTTGGCATGGGCGGTTCCGGCAGCGGTCGCATCTTTGCGCCGCTGAAACCGCGTGACGAGCGCGACGACATCGAAACCGTGCTGGCCCGCCTGCGCAAGGCAACCGCTGGTATACCGGGCTATTCCGCCTTCCCCAATGTGCAGCAGAATTTGCAGCTGGGTGGCCGGCCGTCCGCGACCAACTATCAATATACCATCTCGGCCGTGGACAAGGATGAACTCTACGCCTTTGCCCCCCGCCTCGAACAGCGGATGCGTACCATCCCCGGGCTGGTGGACGTGAACAGCGATTATCAGCGTGGCGCCCGGCAGGCCTTTGTCGAAGTTGATCGTGATGCCGCCGCCCGGCTTGGCGTGCCGGTCGAAGCCGTGCGTCGCGTGCTGCTCGCCGCCTACGGTAACCAGCAGATCAGCCGCATCTATACAGACGCCGAAGATTATCAGGTGATCATGGAAATCGATCCCAAGGATCAGACAAACCCTGATGCCATCGGTCGGCTGAACGTGCGCGGCAGCAACGGCGCGCTCGTGCCGCTCTCGGCAGTGTCGCGCACGCGGGTGGAAGGTGCGCCGCTCACCATCTCGCACCAGAGCCAGCTGCCGGCCGTTACCCTGTCGTTCAACCTGCTGCCTGGCGTGGCGTTGAGCGAAGTGAAGCCGCTCATCGATGCGGCGTCGGTGGAAATCGGCCAGCCTGCCAGCGTTTCGGGCGCACTGGGCGGCAATGCACAACAGTTCGAAGCCAGCACCAAATCGATGCCGATCCTGTTCCTGGCGGCGATCATCGTCATCTACATCGTGCTGGGCGTGCTGTATGAAAGCTTTGTCCACCCGATCACCATCCTTTCCGGCCTGCCGGCGGCGGGTATCGGCGCCGTGATGTTCCTGTGGCTGTTCGACATGCCGCTGGACGTGATCGGAATCATCGGCGTCGTGCTGCTGATCGGGATCGTGAAGAAGAACGCCATCATGATGATCGATTTTGCCCTGGCAGGGCAGCGGGCGCATGGCTGGACTCCGGCCCATGCCATCCGCGAAGCCGCTGCCAAGCGCTTCCGCCCGATCATGATGACCACCTTTGCCGCCATGGCTGGTGCCGCTCCATTAGCGCTGGGCATTGGTGCCGGCGCCGAACTGCGGCAACCGCTGGGGATCGCCGTGCTGGGTGGCCTCGTTGTCAGCCAGGTGCTCACCCTGTTCATCACGCCCGTCGTCTATCTGGGTATCGAAAGCGTGATGCAGTGGGTGCGCGAAAAGCGTGGTTCGGCCCAAGTGAAAGAACTGCCCGGCGCAGCGGTGTTCCGGCCGGAAGCGGCAGAGTAATCCCCCTCCCTCTGCCAAGAGGTGGCGGGTCCGGGCGTTTGCAGTAAGCTCTGCCGCAAAGGAGCCTGACCATGCCCACCACAGCCGAGAATCTCGCTCGCTGGCATGCCCACATCAAGAACCCCAACCACCAGGCGTTGTGGGACATGCTGCATCCCGATTGCGTGTTCGAAAGTCCGGTGGTGCACACGCCGCAGGAAGGCCGCGAGATCGTGTTCAAATATCTGGCCAGTGCCGACAAGGTGCTGGGCGGTGAAGGCTTCACCTATCGCGGCGAGTGGCTGAACGCCAACAGCGCCATTCTGGAATTTGCCAACACCATCAATGGCATCAAGGTGAATGGCATCGACATGATCACCTGGAATGATGCTGGCCAGATCACCCACTTCAAGGTGATGGTGCGCCCGCTGAAGGCCATCCAGATGGTGCATCAGATGATGGGTGAAATGTTGCAGAAAATGGCCAGCCAGCCAGCCTAAACGCGCCGAATCCCGCCGCCCCCCCGCGACGACGTGTCGGCAGGGCAGGGCGCTCTGCCATCTGCTATCACGCTCGCCATGCGTCGCCTGATCCTGCTTCTATTGCCCCTGGCTGCCTGCGCGCCGGAACCCGGGCCAGAACAACTCGCCGCCCGTCGTGCTGAAGCCATGCTGCACGCTGCTGGCCATGCCAACGCCACGCTGCTGGCGCCGCTGTCGGGTCTGGATGGCGAGGGCCTGCCCGGCGTGTGCGGCCTCATCGAAACCCGCGCCGGCCCGGTGCGGGTGGTGGTGGCACTGGCCACGGGCAGCGTGCGCACCGGCCTGCCAGCCGCGCAGGGTGCCCATCGTGCCGATCTGGGCGAGAGCCGTTACTGCAGCGAAGCGGCGTTGAAGCGCTGGGATCAGGTGAAGACGGGCGATCCCATCGGCCTGATCGCCCGCATCGGCGCCTAGGACGAATAGTTCGGCGGGCGCTTCTCCAGGAACGCTGCCAAGCCTTCCTTGAAGTCATCGCTGGCCGCGCACATCAGCTGGTTGCGGTTTTCCAGCGCGATCGCCGCTTCCAGACTGGGCGCGTCGATTGCAAAGCCCAGGCCTTCCTTGGTCATCCGCAAGCCAATTGGGGAGGTGGCGAGCATTTCGGCCACCAAAGCCTCACCCGCCGCTTCCAGCTCGGCATCGGGCACCACCCGGCTCACCAGCCCGGTGGCGAGGGCGCGATCCGCGTGAATGAAGCGGCCGGTCATCATCAACTCGGCGGCCAGGCTGGCACCCACCAACCGTGGCAGAAAATAGGATGTGCCCATGTCGCAGCTGGAAAGCCCCAGCTTGATGAAGGCGGCGTTCATGCGGGCGGATTGTGCCGCGATGCGGATGTCGCTGGCCAGAGCGAAAGCGAAACCGCCGCCACAGGCCGCGCCGTGGATCAGGCTGATGATTGGCTGCGGGCAGCGACGCATCTTCACATACACGTCCGCCAGCCAGCCCTGAAAGCCGAAGCCGCCGGCGAAGGGCGCTTCCTGCGTGCCCTGCGCCTTGATGTCCAACCCGGCGCAATAGGCGCGGCCAGCGCCCTTCATCACCACGATGCGGGTGTGGCGGGCGTTGAACAGTCGACCGAAATAGTCCGAAAGATCGGCCACCATCTGGTTGTTGATGCTGTTCAGCGCGTCGGGGCGGTTCAGCGTCAGCCAGTCAACCGGCCCGCGCTGTTCGATGCTGATGGTTTCATAGGTCATGCCGCTCACCTGTTCGATTGCCCGTCGTCGATCTTGATCACCGTGCCGGTCACCGCCTCGCTGGCCGGGGCGACAAGGTAGAGCAGGGTAGAATCCATCATCGCCGGATCTCCCAGCCGCTTGCGGCGGAAATGCTGCGTGATGTCACCCATGCGGCTCAACATCCCGTCCATCATCTCGCTGGCAAAGGCGCCGGGCGCGATGCCGTTGACGTTGATCGGATAGCGCGCCCATTCCACCGCCAAAACCTCGGTCATGCGCACCACGGCGGCCTTGGTCATGCTGTACAGCGCGGCACCATGGCCTTGGTATTCAAAGGCCGCCATCGACGCGATGTTGACGATGCGCAGCGGCTTGCCATCGGCGATGCGGCGGGCGGCGAGGCTGGTGGAGAGCAGCCACGGCGCGTTGACGTTCACCGCCATCACCTGGTTGTAGAGTTCGGGGCTGAGCTTGTGGGCGCGGGCCGCATCGGGAATACCGGCGTTGTTGATCAGGATCGACACCGGCCCCATCGCGGCTTCCACCGTTTCGGCCAGCGCCAGGCATTGCGCCTGATCGGCGACATCGATCTGAAAGGCCCGGGCCGTTCCACCCGCCGCAGCGATTTCGGCCACCAGCGCATCAAGCTTGTCGGTGCGGCGCGCGCACAGCGCCACGCTGGCGCCGGCGGCCGCCAGGACGCGGGCAAAGCGGGCGCCAAGCCCTGACGAAGCGCCGGTGACAATGGCCAGTTGGCCGGAAAGATCATGCGACGCGTTGGGCAGCGGTAATGTCATGTGCGGATCCTGTTTGCAGACCCGGCATCATTGCGGGCCTATAGCGTGGCCGCCATTGCCAGAAGCGACAGGCCGGAACGGCAAAAGGCCGGTCAGGTGTCCCCGACCGGCCTTCGCCCCGCACGGCGCGTGCGCCGTGACCCGTTAAGCGATTGCGATATTCTGTAGTTGCAGAGGGGCAAAGCCAAGCTGGGCGGAACCCAGATCGTTGAACCATGTCGGCCCGCTGCCAAAGGCGGCGAGGATGTCGCCGTCGCCCGCCGGTGCAAAGGCCCCGACATCGACGATGCTCGCTTCAATCCCAACCGGATCGATATCGCCCACGGCAGTAGAGCCGGGTGCGACGAAGATGAAATCCGCCGCCGTGATGGTCTTGCTGCCCTGAACAAGCGCGATCAGTTCATCGAACGTCTCGAACACGCCGTTGTTGTTGCTGTCCCACCAGATGCGTGTGCCGGTGAAGCCACCTACGGTTCCGGTATTCATGAAATAGTTCCCGGCCAGCAGTTGGACGCGATCGCCTTCGCTGAAGTCGGTGATGCGGGCATAGTCGCCGGCACCATTCATGGTTGCACGGCCATCATTGTAGAACACGCCGCGTCCGTCGCCGAGCACGAACACATCATTGCCAAGGCCACCCGTCAAAATGTCGGAGGTGAAACTGCCCAGCGTGGTGCTTGTGGTCGGCAGGCCGGAGATGATGTCGTTACCCGAAGAGCCAATGATGGCCTTGTCCGAACTGTCAGTGCCGTAAACGACATTGCTCGGTTGTGGATCTGGTTCGGGCGGCGGTGGTGGTGGCGGCGGCGGCGCTGCCGTCGAAAACACGATATCGGCCATGGTCAACGTCTTGCTGCCCTGCACCATCGCGACGAATTCGTCGGGGCTGTCAAACCGGCCGTTGCCGTTGCTGTCGAAGAAGATCCGCATGCCGCTGAAGCCGCCGGCCGTGCCGGCACTCAGGAAATAGGTCCCCGGCGCCAGTTGCACCCGATCACCTTCGGTGAAGTCGGTAATGCGGGCATAATCGCCAAAACCCTGATTGTTGCTGCGGCCATCGTTGTAAAACACGCCGCGGGCATCACCCAGGATGAAGAGATCATTGCCAGCGCCGCCGGTCATCACGTCCACGGTACGGCTGCCGATCTTCGTGCTGGCGAGTGATACGCCGGAGATGATGTCGTTGCCAGCGCCACCGGTCAACGTTTCCGAGCCGTCGGTGCCATAGATCACCAGGTCGGGCGACGGCGGTGGGGTTGGCGTCGGTGTCGGGGTGGGCGTTGGGGTCGGCGTTGGGGTCGGAGTCTCGCCCAAGCCGATCGTGATCAGTTCGTTGACGTCGAGACGGCCATTGGAGACCGTGATGTTGGTCAGCGACGTTGTTGCTTCCGCACTGCTCAGCAGCGCCGCGCGCAGCTGGGCACCGGTCAGGCCTTCGCTGGCACTGCTGAGCAGGCCGAGCGCGCCCATCACGTGCGGAGCGGCCATCGACGTGCCAGTGTAAGCCGCATAATTGCCACCTGGTGTGGTCGACACGATCGAGCTGCCCGGCGCACCAATATCCACGTTGAGCTTGCCGAAGTTCGACGAGCCGGCACGGGCACCGGTAGAGGTGATGTTGGCCACCGCGACCACGGCTTCCCATCCGGCGGCGGCCAGGGTGGAATAGTTGGTGGGGAAATAGGCCACGCTGTCGTTGTTGTCGCCCACGCCATCGCTGCCGCCATTGCCGGCAGCGGCAACGAACAGCAGATCCTGGCGGGCGGCGCGCACGATGGCATCAAGCATCGCCGTCGATTGGCTGCCGCCGCCCCAGCTGTTGTTGGTGCCAACATAATTGCCGGCGCCGGCATCATGGGCCTTGGCGGCATTGGTGTAATAATCGATGGCGCTGATGGCCGCTGCACTGCTGCCCGAACCGCTGTCGGGCAGGAACTTCAGGGCAACCATCTGCACCGCCCAGTTCACCCCGGCCACGCCCAGCGCGTTGTTGCCGATGGCACCGATGGTGCCGGCAACGTGGGTGCCATGGCCATTGCCATCCATGGGATCATTGTCGTTGTTGACGAAATCCCAGCCGATCAGATCGTCGATGCGGCCGTTGCCATCATTGTCGACGCCGTTTTCCCAGCGCGTATCGTTGAGCAGATCGCCGGCATCGATGCGGCCATTGGCGTTGACGTCGCGCACGGCGCCGGCATTGGCCACGTTGTTGAGATCGCGGAACGTGATCAGCGTGTCGCCGTCGGTATCAACCAGGCCAAGATTGTTCGGGATTTCGCCGGGATTGAGCCAGATATTGAGATAGAGATCGGCGTGCGTGTAATCGATACCCGTATCGATCACGCCAATCACCGTCTTGGTGGAACCGGTAAAGCCGCGGTCCCAGGCCTCGCCGGCCTGGCTGCCGAACTGGTTGGCCGGGCTGGTGGAATCACCATACATGCCCCACAGGCCACCGTTGCTATAACGCGTGTCATTGCTGCCCTGCACGGCGATGGCCGAATTGGCTTCGGCAAAGGCCACATTGGGATTGTTGGCCAGCGCGTCCATCACCGCTTCGGCGCTGCGTCCGCCGCCCACCTTGATCAGCAGCAGATCGCCATCGGCGGCGCTGCGGATCACGCTGGCTTCGCTGCCTCCGGCATTGTTGATCGCCAAGGCCTGATCGGCGGCGCTGGCGCCGGGGCGAAACTGCACCAGCAGTTCGGTCGCCGGGCGGGCTGCCTGCGCGGCTACGGCCGGCGCGCCATCGCGAACGCCAAGGGTGCCGATGGCCATCTGATCGTCGCCCGCTACTTCATACCGGGCAATTGCCGACCCATCTTCAACTGCAATCCGGTTGAGAAACAGAGACATCGTGGTTGACCCTCTCAGACCACGTGCGCAACGCAAACTTTACTGCGGTTAACGCACACAACAAAATGATGAACACGGGGTTACGCCAAGCAAATAGTAACGAAGTCTTTACTTGGGCTAAGAAACCCAAAGAAAAACTTTTCGTTAACCAAATGTCCCGAAACGCTGGAACATCCGGTTTCACGGGTTGCTTAGTCCGTATTGGTGTTAGAAATGTAAACGACAGAGCATTCTCGTGATGAATCTTCATCAACGATGTTCGTTAATCACTCATGATGTGGAATTACTAAATTTTCCTGACCAGAGCCTGAACGGTCGTGCGGAAAATCGAGGCCCAAAAGGAAAGCCCGGCCAGCCAATCAAGGCTGGCCGGGCGCGGCCGGTTCGGGGTTTTCAGGGGACGATTCAGGCAGCGGCGCTGTCCGCCAGGGCCTCGCGTTCGGCTTTCAGGGCTTCGGCAATAAGGAACGCCATCTCAAGGCTTTGGCTGGCATTCAGGCGGGGATCGCACTGGGTCTGATAACGGGTGGCAAGGCCCTCATCGGAAATGGCGATCGCTCCCCCCGTACATTCCGTGACGTCCTGCCCGGTCATCTCCAGATGGATGCCGCCGGCATGGGTATTTTCCGAGCGGTGGACAGCGAAAAAGCCGGTCACCTCAGTCAGAATCCGGTCGAACGGACGCGTTTTCAGGCCCCCGGCGGCCTTGATCGTGTTGCCGTGCATCGGATCACAGCTCCACAAAACATGGCGTCCTTCCCGCTTCACGGCGCGAATCAGGCGGGGCAGATGGGCTTCCACCTTGTCATGGCCGAATCGGGTGATGAGGGTGATTCGCCCCGGCTGATTCGCTGGATTCAGCGTATCGAGCAGGCGGATCAGGTCATCCGGCTCCAAACTCGGCCCGCATTTCAGGCCCAGCGGGTTGCCCACGCCGCGAAGGAACTCCACATGCGCGCTGCCCGCAAAGCGCGTGCGGTCGCCAATCCACAGCATATGGGCCGAGGTGTCGTACCAGTCGCCGGTCAGGCTGTCCTGCCGGGTCATCGCCTCTTCATAACCCAGCAGCAGCGCTTCGTGGCTGGTGAAGAAACTGGTGCCCTTCAGTTGCGGCACCGTGTCGGGCGACAAGCCGATGGCTTCCATGAAGTCCAGCGCCTCGCCGATGCGGTCGGCCAGTTGCGCATATTGTTCGGCCCAGGGGCTGCGCGCGGCGAAATCCAGGTTCCATTTGTGCACCTGGTGCAGGTTGGCATAGCCGCCGCTGGCAAACGCCCGCAGCAGGTTCAGCGTTGATGCCGATTGCATGTAGCCGCGGATCATCCGCTGCGGGTTGGGCATGCGCGCTTCGGCGGTGAAGTCGATATCGTTGACATTGTCGCCGCGATAGCTGGGCAGCGACACGCCATCGATCTCTTCAAAATCACCCGATCGCGGCTTGGCGAACTGGCCGGCCATGCGGCCCACCTTCACGATTGGCATCTTGCTGGCAAAGGTGAGGGTGACTGCCATCTGCAGCAGCACCCGGAAGGTGTCGCGGATGGTGTTGGGGTGGAACTCGGCAAAGCTTTCGGCGCAATCACCGCCCTGCAGCAGAAAGGCATTGCCGGCCGCGGCATCGGCAAGCCGTGTCGTCAGGTCGCGCGCTTCACCAGCAAACACCAGCGGCGGGTAGGAACGCAGCTCGGCCTCCACCGCGTGCAGCGCCGCGGCGTCAGGGTAGGTGGGCAATTGCCGGGCTTCACAGGCGCGCCAGCTGTCGGGGGTCCAGTTCTTGGTCATAGCGCAGGTGCTTTGCGGCAAATCACCATAGTGAGCAAGTCACCGCATGAGGACGAGCTCCTCGCTCATCGTCGGATGCAGCGCCATGGTGTCGTCAAACTGCGCCTTGGTCAGCCCGGCCT
>ENA-UOXO01001827-UOXO01001827.1-mixed-culture-metagenome-genome-assembly--contig:-NODE-1827-length-13700-cov-45.477171_pt1 | contig 13700 bp, 9 predicted proteins | sample MGYA00238162_ERZ761640 | MGnify/ENA primary metagenome ERZ761640 (study PRJEB28914, sample SAMN08778297) | mixed culture metagenome | isolation source: Freshwater growth medium | place: USA...
TCCCGTGTGTCCCGTGTGTGTCCCGGCTCCCCCCGGTGTCTTTTTACCGGTAAGGCGCATTTCGTGCTCTACACTCCAGAACGATTCACTACGTCCTCCAGGGGCCCTCTTGTGCCGCCACCGGCGCACGCGATATCTTGCCGCGCGCTCGTCGTAGCCGCTTCCTGCAGTCGGCACTCTTCCTTTTCCAAGTTCCGTGCACCGAATCTTATGTGGAGGCGAGTTTCGACTGCTCGCACTCGCAATCCGACGTCGACCAGCTGCTAAAGGGCTACAGTGACAGCCACCGCAGAGAGGGCCGACAAAAGGACCGCATGCTGCTGAGCTTGCGAGGCAATAGAAGCTCGTTCATCGAGACTGGCACGAACCACGCCAAGACGCTGATGTCCGTGCTCTCGGCCGAGCAGTTCGACCACGTCTTCTCGGTGGAGTACTCGCCTATGCTCCACAGATTGGCGAGCAGAACGGTCTTGCAGCACGCAGAGACGCTTCCGCGATACAAACAGCCGAACCAGCGCGTTCATCTCTACCTTGGTGACTCTGGCAAGGTCATCACGACGATGCTATCTGACGCTGCCGCCACGTCAAACGGCCCGGCCGGCGCTGTTTGCTGGCTGGACGCACACTATTCGCATAAGGACACAGCAGGAAACGATCAGAAGGAACCGCCGCTGATGCTCGAGCTACGGGCGGTACTCACCGACCAATTTTGGCGTGAGCACGTCGTCATCATCGACGACCTTCGAATGTGGACTGGCAGGCCTACGAATGACCATCAAATCTACCCACGCCCAAGCCGAGTTCATCAGGAGACTTGCAACCTTTGGAAGGACGCCCGCTTCCGAGTGTCAAATGACGCAATGATCATCTGGCCGTCGGCGGCGGCGAAAGGTAATCAATATGGGGCTACTGTACGTAGATGATACCTTGATGCGATTCGTTGACACTGGATGTTGAACTCGACGAGCAAATAGACCAAAAGTTTACAAGATTACAACGAGACTATTAAAAGACTCGAAACCAGGGGAACTGTTCAGGACGTCGTTAAAATGACACACAGAGGGGAGCCGCGGGCTGTTCGGGGCTCCCCGGGCTCCCCCCGGGGGTGCTTTTTGAACCGGCTCCCCCCGCAGACTGTCTTCTAAAGTCGGTACCTTTTGCTACTGTACTGCATGACTGTACTGTTGCTTGCTTCACTTGTGGTCTTGCCACCTCTTGCCTTGCCAGCATGCACCCGCTCGCGAGCAGCCACCCTCACCCGCGCGTGAAAGGTATACTGACATCCCGTACGAACCATAGGCTGTCCCCGACCTAGTCGTAACTGCATCCGTATGTACGCCGGTCCGGTGTCTTTGGGTGTCGTCTGATAACCATTTTTGGCTGTGAACCCCGGGTTTCATGGCGTTTTGTTGAAGTTATACCTTCCAGGATGTTGAGACGACGCTCCCTCGCCCTCTACGCCCTCACCACCTGGCCCGAGGCAGCGACCTCCTCCGCCGCCGCTGTATGCACGCCACAATCCTCCGTAAGCTGGGGATGCGATCCAACGCTCGCGTACGCTCTGCAACTCGCTGCTGGGCAGCCAGGCCTTGTGGTTGACATTGGCGCCCATGGAGGCCGCCAGATCTGGACGGCTCTAGCGGCAGGGCGGAGAGTGACAGCGGTCGAGTGCTCCGTCCGCACGTACATGAGCTTAGTCAAGTCGTTTGCGGGTGAGCCGAACGCGACGATTCTCCACTTTTGCGCGGGATCTTCTGTGCAGACGGCGGCGTTGCACCTCGCAGACGACTCATCATCGCTCATAGCAAATAACGTGGCCCATGGATATGAGGCGCACAAGGCGCGCGCGGCGGCCAAAGCCAATGATGGCATCGGCCACGAGACGGTGCTGGTCGTACCACTCGACGCCGTGCTGCTCAATGCGACGGCACCAACGGCGCTGCTGAAGGTCGACACGCAAGGCACGGAGTACAGCGTGCTCGCGGGCGCGCAAGAGCTCCTCGCCCGTGACCGGCCCGTGGTCATGTTTGAGGAGGAGGGTGGCTTTGCGCGAGACGGCTCTGCCAGGCGAGACATTCTCCAGCCGCTCGGCTACAAGTGCGATTTCCATTACGTGCGTGGTCTAGGCAAGGACTTTGTGTGTAGCACTCGTTTACAGAGAGTGCAGAAGCCGGGACAGGTCCTGCAGTTGAGAGATTCATGAGGCGATTTTCTCTTTGTGAACAGACTTTTCTCAACTGCTGTGAACACTCGGCTGTGAAGTTTTCTCAATGAGTTTCTGTGAACGCTAGATTTTTCTGTAACGAAAAACGATCCATGGTAAAATCTCTCAACTGCTGCCCATTCCATGAGCCCATTCACAGAGGATGCACCGTCTTCTTTTCTACCCGTCGTGGTGGCGATCCGTGTGCTGTCCTCGGGCTCGCACGCGCGCGTCCAGCTCGGCGAGGAAGGTGACGAAATACGCATCCTGTCCGTCGCGTTTCGCCTGGCAGGCTCTTGTCACCACCGCTCTCCGCGCCCCTCGGCTCCGCGGCGCACTGACTACATCAGCCGAAACCACTCGCATGGCCAACGCCACCTGTGAGGCGTTCATCAGAATCTTGCCGGTACCTTCTCGCAAGCCGTTCCCGTGGCCGCCACCCTCCGCCAACGTCGGATCGCTCACCCGGCGCCATGGAGCGCCCATACCGCCGTCCGCAAGCAATGGCGCTTCCCACCACTGCACCGCACGTCCCTCCTCGTTCGCAAACGACATGTTGGTCGCGTCGACGTCGGAACGGAAGAGGCATGTGCACGGTGGCGGAGGGGGAGGGGGAGGGGCCGGCGGAGGGGGAGGGGCCGACGGAAGCGGATGCTCTTCCGCACAGGCTTGCGTATCCATCGTTTCAATGCCCTGCCCCTCGCCGGCCTTCGCCTCTGCCTCCGGCGGCCCAGTGGCAGCCTCGGATGCACACACGCCACAGCGCTCGCCACTGCGTTCGTCGACGGCCTCACCCTCGCCACGGCCGACGTATGGGTCCGAGAGCCCGATTAGGAAATTCCAATCCGCCGGCGAGAGCATCTCGATGCGCCAGCCCGCCTGCATGAGCAACACGAGCCCTTCGCGCGCGGCGCTCGCGCGTCCACTGAAGACCACACGCTCCGCCTCCGTGGTGTGCACAGCATCGTCTGTCCAGTGAGCGCGGAAGATACGCGAGAGCTTGATGCACAGCTCGACGCGCCGCTCGTGGAGCCTCTCGCGCTGCAGCCACTCGATGAGTCGGATGGAGCACGACGTCTTCGCCGTCGCATGCGCATTCTCCACCCGGCCGGAAGAGAAGTGGCATGGCTGCTGTGTCAGCAGAAGTGTCAGCCGCAGGTGAGGGCGCTGTCGTGGGCGCTTTCGTGGCTGCTCCTTGGTTGTCTCTCCGTGCTCGCCGCCGCCGTCCGATGGACCCTCCGCCGCCGCCAGCGGTTCGGCTCGCAGCAACGCGTGAAGCCGTGCGTCATCGAGCATGAACTGCTCCGCATGCACTGCTTGCCGCCCACCGCGCGGCTGGCGCGCCATGCAGTTCGTGTACCGGCATGTGTAGAGCGGCTCAGAGGACTCATCGGCAAGCACGCGCTCGAGCCGGGCGACAAGGACCACATTGGGCTTGCGCACGCAGCGCGTCGGGTCGAGGCATAGCTCATCGTTCCCAGCCTCGCTCGACGCGTGAGTGTGGAAGAAGGCTGCGCAGAGCTGCGCGTGATCGCCCAGGAGACTCTCGCCGCGCAGCAGCTGCTCTGGCGACACCGTGTGCGTGGTACGCTCATATATGCGACCAGTCGCATCGCACTGGCATATGGTCGCAGAGGGCGGAGATTCTTCGCCCTCGTGGCCGCCACGCCCACCGTAGCCGCGGCCGCCAGGGAATTCACTACGACGGCCGTAGCCGCCCGCACCATATTGCTTGCCGCCGCCTTTGCCATCATACTTGCCGCCGCCTTTGCCATAGGAGCTGCCACTGCCGCCGCCGTAACCCCCACCGCCCTTGCCGTAGCCTCGCGGGTTCGTTTCGCGTTCCGACATGGCTTCAAGGTCGAGGTCGGAATCTCGGTCGAGCCCCAAACTCGAATTCCTTCAATCAGTCTTCAATCACGTAAGATTGTGGCTCTCTACATGTAATACGGACTTTATCGGCAACCACGCGCGCATCTCAAATTTCACATGTTCCCAACAACCTGGATTGCGCATGAACGCCCTCTCACGTCACAAGGTGGTCTTCGTCAGCGGATTGGGCCTCGCGTGCTCCATGAGTATGAGCCGCGGTCTCGTGTCCGCGCTCGGCGGCGTAGCATCCTCGGCCGCCTCCGCCATTCAGCAGGCCATCCATTCGCCGCCAGACCCGTCGCGGTACGTGCACACGCCCGAGGCGCGCCTGCGTCAGAGCATCATCATCATCCGCCACGGCGACCGCGCGCCCATCTCAGAGCGCGCGGGCGACAACATGATTGTTGACGCCGAGCGCTGGCGTGAAAGGCTGCCGTCGGCGGCGGCCGCCGCCGTGTGCGATGCAGCCTTCCCTGTGGCTGGGCCCAAAGAGGCCGTGGATGTTGGCAAGGTGCCCCTCGGCGCGCTCACCAGCACCGGTGCGCACCAGTGCTTCCAGGTCGGCGCCAACATCCGCGCACGCCTCGAGCGGTTTGCGCCGCACCTGCTACCCAACGCGTCGTCGCATCTCGCGGTGCGTGCGACCAATATCCGACGCACGCAGGTGTCCGTGCAGAACTTGCTCCTCGGGCTGCTCGGTCGCGAGTCCCTCGGTCGGCTCAACGACGCGCCGCCGCCGCCCTTCACGGTGCCGATCTCGGTGCGCCAGATTGAGTACGAGACGATGCTGCCCAACCCAAGCGCGTGCCCCAAGCTACGGCGGAGGTGGGACACGGTGCGCGCGCAGACATCGCTGGCTGAGGAGGGGACGGAGGATGCGGTGCTCCTTGCTGCCGCTAAGGCCATCCTCGGCTATCCGGAGGGTGAGGACTTTCGACTCGACCAAGCACGCGAGGTCCTCGTTTGTGCGGTGGCGCACGACGACCCTAGGCCAGCCGCGATGACCGATGAGATGGTTCTCAAGCTGATGCGGCTCAATGCCAAGCGTTGGTTTGTACGCTTCGCCGACCCAATCGTGGCGCGGCTTGGCATGGGGTTGCTGGTCGACGAGATTCAGACGCGGCTGACCGCTGCCGCCACTGCCGCCTCCGCCACTGCCGCCGCCTCCTCCACTGCCGCCTCCTCCGCCGCCTCCGTCGACGACGACGACGACGAGGCGACGCGACCGCCGCGCTGCGTTCTTTTCTCTGGACACGACTCGACCCTCGTGCCACTGCTCGCGGCCCTCGGGCTGACCGAGCCCCACGAGTGGCCTCAGTACGCGGGCAGCATCACGATCGAGCTCGCTGATCTCGCTGCCGCACCAGGTGCGTCTTTGGTGCGGAGTGTGATTGAGTGGGGAAATGTGCCTGGCGCGGAGTGTGATTGAATGGGGAAATGTGACTGGCGCGGAGTGTGATTGAGTGGGGAAATGTGACTGGCGCGGAGTGTGATCGAGAGCGCTGTCAGGTGGACTCGAGTGCCGGCTCCTCTACGATGACGTGCCACTGATTGCCACTGATTGCCACTGATTGCCTCCCTCATTGCATGCAGATGGACTCGCGTGCCGGCTCCTCTATGATGACGTGCCCATGCCGCTGCAGCGTGCCATCGCCGCCGCGCGAGGCGCCCCCACGCCCGATACGCCGCCGCTCCTGGAGCTGCCGAGAGCCATCGTCGAGGCGGGTTGGGTTCCTTGGGCTGGGGAAGCTGGCTTTCGAGCGCACCTGCGCCGCGTGGCCATCACACCGGATGAATGGAGGCGCGAGTGCGCCGAGGACGGCGAGTCCGACGCCGACGCGGCGCTGGCGCCCACCACGGCGGATAAGGCGCTGCGGGACACCCTCACCGGCGGGGGTCCGGGCGAGCCTCCGCCGCGAGCGAAGCTGTGAGAGAGTCTCGCTCGGACCTCCGGGTCCCGACGCCGCGCGCTGGCTCGTTGACGGTTTTGAGTCGGCGCGGCTAGGCACGTCCGTGTGAGCCTGGGCGGCTGTGATCGCGGGTGTGCGTAAGCGCGGGCGCACAGAATTAAGCACAGAATGGTTCGTCGCGCACAGGCCACAGTGTAAGTCGAGTGTATGTGACTAATATGTACACAAACTCGCGCCTGCGCGGCTGGGCAGCAGCCCCCGGGCCCATCAAGCCTGAGTCTGACAAGACGCTGCAGTCGCAAAACGTGAGAGCGCATTGCGTGATTGGGATTGCGATGCTGCCCTCTCACTGCTCCAATCAGCAGTACGAATGCATCTCTCTCTCTCAACATCTCCGAGACCACCTCCCAACGCGCTCCTCGCGCGCGGGTCCACCGTGCCGGCGAGCGAGCCGGGCCGGCGCTCATCCTTCACGCTGCACGTCTGCCATGCAGCAGCCTCTCTCTACGAGAGCAGCTCTGATCGCGCGGTAGGCGGCGCGCGTGGTGCCTGCGGCGGCGGCGGCGCCCGTGGCGGCGGCATCGCCTGCGGCGCGTACGGCGTTGCAGTAGGCTCGCTCAGCATTTTCGTGAGCGCGATCTGCAGACCCTCGATCATCGCGAGAAGCACGCCACCCACCGCCGCCGAGCGCCCAGCCGCACGCCAGCCGCCTCGCGCCGCGAGCACGCCGCCGGTCAACGCGCCTGAGATGATGGAGTTATACGGGTCCTCCTTTTTTCGGATGGCGACGAGCGAGCAGTCAAAGGTCGAGAAGAGCCCGCCCCACACGGCAAAGTTGCCTGCGCAGAAGGAGAGCGCATGATCGGCAGTCAGCAGCGGCAGCGGCAGAGGCAGGAGTCTTGGCCTCCAGACGACGCTCGTGTGTTCCACAGAGCTGGTGCAGCAGCGCGTACCGCCAAGGATGGGCACGCGCGCCTTGACGGCCGTGACGGAGCCCATCAGCCGCTCTCCACGCGGCGAGTTGCGCGCGCCCCTGATTGAGTGCCAAACGCCGCCGCCAATGGCGCCCATGCTGAAGGCACCACCAACGTCGTCGAGGATGCGGTGCGGGCACGGATCACGCTCTTGCACAGACATGCTCGCTGCTGGCGCGCTGGCTGCTCTTTATGTGCAGGCGCGACTCCGAGGGCGTGCCTGAGGTGGACTGCGTCTTGCAAAGCGGAAAGGTGCCAGGAAATCAACACGCGATTCTCAAGGAGTGCGGACACGTGGTCAGTCATGTAACGCGCCACAGGATGTCGTTGGTTGAATAGTTGTGTTCCACGCGTGAGCGACACGTGAAGCGCTACATCCCTACGAAATCACAGACTTTTCACACCGCCATTCGTCCGCTCTGCGTCGGCTGCAACGTTCGTCCAATGGCCTCCTCAAGCTCGGGTGCCTCGGGCGCTCCGCAATTCACGATGGGCCAGTTCATGGACGGGCTGCTTGGGATGCAGCAGCAGCAGCAGCAGCATCAACAGCAGCCGCCGCCTCCGGAAAAGCCCTCCTCCCCCAGCAAGAGCCGGCGGATCACGCTCGAAGACCAGCGTCGCGCCGGCTCGGAGGTCACGGTGCGTGAGGTGCGGCACGCGGTACCGACGGAGGTGGAAGTCATCAAGGAGGTGCCGCGCGAGGTCATCCGCGAGGTCATCAAGGAGGTGATCCGGGAGGTGCCCGTCGAGGTGCCCGTCGAGGTGATCAGGGAGGTGCCCGTCGAGGTGATCAGGACGGTGATCAAGGAAGTGCCGCGCGAGGTGATCAGGGAGGTGCCCGTTGAGGTGATCAGGGAGGTGATCGTCCCTGAGCCTAGGGAGGTCATCAAGATCGTCGAGGTCATCAAGGAGGTTGAGGTGCTCAAGGAGGTCGAGGTGATCAGGGAGGTCGAGGTCATCAAGTACGTCGACCGCGAGGTCATCAAGGAGGTGCCTAGGGACGTGATCAGGTACGTGGACCGCGAGAAGATCAAGGAGGTGCCCGGCCCGACCCAGGTCGTCGTCAAGGAGGTCTTCATCGAGAAGGAGGTGCCTAAGATCGAGTACCGCGACATCATCAGGTATGTCAATGTCGAGACGGGCGAGGAGTTGGGCGACTGGCAGGGTGATTGGCAGGGTGCTTGGCAGCCAGAGGGATCGCGGCCGCGCAGCGCCGGCGCCGGGAGCGGGCGGGAGCGCTTCGGGCCGCCGATGATCCCGCCGCACATAATGATGATGCAGCACTTGCTCGAGCAGCAGAAGAGAGAGCCGGAGGTGCGTATCGAGGTGGTGGAGAGGGAGGTGATCAAGGAGGTCAAGGTGGAGGTGATCAAGGAGGTGCCCAAGGAGGTGATCAAGTACGTGGAGGTCGAGGTGCCGGTGGAGGTGATCCGCGAGGTGATCAAGACGATCGAGGTCCCAGTCGAGGTCATCGTCGAGAAGAAGGTCGAGGTCGAGAAGAAGATTGAGACCAAGGTGCGTGCCGCTGATTGCCACTGATGACACCTCTGATTGCAAGGTCGAGACCACGCTGATTGCCACTGATGACACCTCTGATTGCAGGGTCGAGACCACAGCGATTGCCGCGGATTGCACGCGGATATGCACGCTGATTGCACGCGGATTGCCACCGACTGCGCGATGATGACCCTCAATGGCGACTGAGTGCCACTCGTGGTCTTGCATGCAGGTGGAGGTGCCCGTGCAAATCATCCGCGAGGTACCCGTTGAGGTCATCAAGGAGTGCCCGATCTGCAAAGCCCAGCAGCAGCTGCAGCAGCAGCAGCAGAACATGCAGCCGCAGCAGATGATGATGATGCAGCAGATGATGCCGCCCGCACCATGGGGCTGCCAGTACATCGAGGTGCCTGACCACATGCTCGGCACGTCGTCGCAAGGGGCCACGGCGGTTGACATGCGGCCCGCGCCCATCGAGATGAGGCCGGCGCCTACGGAGATTGTGCGCGAGGTGCCGTATGAGGTCGTGCGCGAGGTCATCAAGGAGATCCCGATAGAGGTGACGCGTGAGCTCGCCGACGTGCCGTACTGGTCGTCACAGCGTCAGGAGTACGAGCGCCAGATCGACGAGCGAAAGCAGCAGCGGTCTATGCAAGGCGGCTCAGCGATGGCGCACGCGATGGCCCCCGGGATGGCGCCGTACGGCTCGCAGAACCGCGCGCCGACGCCTCCTATGCCGCCGCTGGGCATGGGGCCGCCGGGCATGGGAGGGGGCATGGGAGGGGGCATGGGAGGGGGCCGACCGGGCGTCGCACCCGGGTATAAGGTATGGGACCCTACCCGCGCCGCCGCACCCACCGCCCAGGGCGGCACCGGCTATAGGCAGCCGGGGCGCATCACGGGCGCCGGGGTGCTCACCTCAACTGGCCCGCGCCCGCGCTGATCCTGAAGCGCCGTTCCGAGCGCCGGGGCTGCTGGCGGGGAGATGAGATCAGCGACCGCGGTGTGGGTGTGACCAAGGGGTGGTCTACCAAGATCAGTGAGCATGATGCGTGTGGCGCACTCACATCAGCATGTCGTTCGGGTGTGCGGGGTGTTGGGGAGGGAGAGAGCCGTGCTGAACTCTGGATCAGTAGTACTGTGGTGCGTGTGGCCCGCGGCTTAGTTACAGAGAACAGGACTCTCTCCCGGTGTGTGTGATGTGTCGTGGGAGTCAGGCGTGAGCTCGTCGCGTGTGCCGTGTGCGGTCGCGGTTGCGTGTCGACACCGCGTGTCCGCTTCCTGCGGTCGCGCGTAGGAAAGTAGGGTGGCCGGTTCTCAATTAGTTTCGTCTCCGACTTGCATTCACACGCAGCCATTCACAGCGCTCTCATCGAGAGTCGCGAGGGCTTTCGCGAGTTGACGCTCATCATGTCCTCCTCGGTGCTCCTCTACGAGCTGAGCGAGCACGGCGCCGGCTGGCGCGTCGAGCAGCAGGTGGACGATGCCTCCGACGGCTGGGGCCGCTCGCGCGACCTGCCGGCGCCCGCGCCGGCGGAGGCGGCGGCGGCTGTGGTGGCCCAGGACGGCGTGGACGGCACCACGCTCGCGGCTGCTGGCAGCCCCGTCATGCCATCCACCTCCGCGGCAGTTCTCGCGGCGCTGCGGCGCTTTGACGTGTCGACGCTGCGCCGGCTCGCCCGCGCGCATCCGCGGTTCGCCAGCCGGATGCAGCGGCTGCACGATGTGTCGCTGCTCGTGCGCGGCCATGGGCTCACGAGCGCGCACCAGCGGCGGCTGGCCGAGCAGCCCGAGTGGCAGCTCGCGCTGTGCGCCACCACGGAGACGCTCGCCATCTGGCGCCACCACGACCTCTGCCTGCTCTCGCCGCGCGACAACTACGCGCAGCCCGTGGCGCTGTGGCGCTCGCCCGCGGACGCGGCGCCGCACCGGCGGCTGCTCGCGTGGAATGTGGACGACACGCTCCTCGTCGCGTGCACCTCCGACGGGCTCGTGCACGTGCTCGACGCGCGCGCGAGGCTGCTGCATGCGCTGCCGCCTCACGTGTGGACGCGCACGCCCGCCGCCGCCGCCGCCGCCGCCGGGGGTGCTCAGAGCCCACCTGGTGGCATCGGGTCCGACGAGCACGCGTCCGACGACGCCGACGCCCCGGCCTCCGGCGGCCCTCCGGCGCTGCTCGACGTGGCGTGGCGCGAGCCCCTCGGGGCCAAGGGCCTCTCATCGGAGCTCCTGCTGCTCGGCTCCGATGCACGCGTGCGCCGCGTGCGCATCCCGTCGACGGCGAGCGCGGCGGTGCATGGGAAGCGTGCGGCGGCGCCCGTGAGCCGTCCTCCGATCGACCTGCGTGCGTACCATCCGCTCGTCACCTGCCTCGCCTTCGACCAGGCCTCCGGCCTCCTCGCAGTCGGCGGCGGAGGCGGCGGCCTCTCTCGCCAGGCCGAGCTCCTACTGCTCAAGCTCCCGCCCGAGGTCGAGCCCCCGACGCCTCTCGTCGGCCTCTCGCTCTGGGCGCTGACGGACTCGGGGCCGCACGCGACGCTCCTCTTTGCCAGCTCGGCCGCCGCCACGCGCCCTACGAGCACGCCGGCGCGAGGCGGCGCCGTCGCGGGCGGGGGCGGCGCCACGGGCGCGGGCGGCGCCAGCGGCGGCGGCGCCGAGGCGGGCACGTCGATCGTGCCCACGACGGCGCGCAGCACCTACCGCAAGGTGCACGCGAGCGCGACGGGTGCGGGCGTGGCGGCCTCGATCTCATTCACACGCGGCGGCGAGAAGCTCGCAGTCCTCACGCTACAGGGAGAGCTCTCTGTCTGGCCGACGGCGCCACTCGCGCACCTCGCAGCCAGGCTCGCGGCGGCCGTGCCGGGCACGCCGCCGCCGCCGCCGCCGCCGGTGCCCGACGCGCCGCTGCTCTGGAGGGCGCGCGGGAGCGAGGAGCAGTGGGTGCGAGCGACCTGGTGGGATGAGCGCGCGCTCGTGCTGGCTCGGTGCGACGGCGCCGTCTCAGTGAGCTCGCTGCCCGAGCTGCGCGAGCTCCTCGGCCAACAACCCGAGCGCTTCCTGCCTCTCCCCGTGCTCTCGCACGCGCATGCCGGCCGTTTCTTCCTCCTCGAGCGCGAGATCCGATATCTCGAGCCGCCAGCTGCGCGCGCCGAGGCGGGCGCGTCCCTCGCGCTCCCTAATAAGGCAACGACGAGCGCCGAGGCGAGCGACGAGATCCGAGCGCTCGAGCTGCCGCGCCGGCTGCAGTCATGGCGGCTGCTCTCGCTGCGCCAGACGTCGCCCGAGCAGCTCTTCCACCGTAAGGTGCTCTTGCGTGAGTACGGCGACGCGCTGCGCTGGGCGGCGCACTATGGCATGTCGACCGACCCCGTGCGGCAGGCGCAGTGGGCGGACTCGGCGGTCTCGCGCCACTCGATTGCGGACTTTTTGGACAAGGTGAGTGACAAGCGGTGGGTGCTCGACGAGTGCTGCCGGCGCGTGCCCGACGAGCCGGCAGAGATCGAGATGCTGCTCGAGAGCGGCCTGCGCGTCTGCCGCAAGGCGCGGCGCGCTCTGCGGACGGCTGCACGGGGCACGGCCACGCGGGCGAGCGTCGTGGCGGGCGCGCCCGGCGCCGCCGCGGGCGCCGCCGACGAGACACCGTCCGCGCTGTCGTGGGCGGACGCCGCCGCGGGCGCCCTCGTGCCCAAGACGGCGCCCAAGGCGCTCAAGGCGGCGCGCGATCTGACGCTCGATGAGCTGCGCCGGTTTCGTCAACGGCTGCGCCGGTACCGCGCGCGCCTGCAGACGAGCCTGAAGCTCGCCGAGGCCACGGGCGCCGTGGCGGGCGCCGGGCGCTTCGACGTGGCGGCGTACACGTCGTTTCGGGACACGAGCGCGCTCCGGCATGCCGTGGAGATGGCCGAGGGCTCCAGATTCGGCGAGCTCTCGGTGCTCCTTGATGAGCATCGTCGCGAGCTGCGATCTCGTCGGCTGTGCGTGCTGAGCATGGTGCCCGAGACGACGCCGCCCCACGAGTACGCGTCGCTGCTCAAGGAGGTGGTTACGGCCGTGCTCGACGAGGCGGAGGCGGCGGAGGCGGCGGCCGAGGCGGTGGCCGAGGCGGCGACTGAGGCAGCGGCTGAGGCGGCGGCTGAGGCGGCGGCTGAAGAAGTGGCGGCGATCGGGGGCGCCGGCTGGGACGACACACCCATCTTTACCGCGGATGCGCAGCGGGGGGAGGGCGAGGGCGAGGGCGAGGGCGAGGGCGAGGCACGCAGCGACAGCGACGAGGCCGGCGTGGGCGCGCATGACGACGACGACGACGACGACGACGACGAGGACGCACAGGACGCCCACGACGGCGCCACCCTGGACGATGTCGACGGCGGCCTGCCACCCGATGTGGAGGAGGCCCTCTTCGGGCGCGACGGTGCGCCCGCGCTCGAAGCTCAGCTGACCAGCGGCGGCGGGTGCCTGAGCCGCGCGCACCTTGTCGAGTGGTTTGGCGCGCGAGCGATCCAAATCGACGAGCGCTCCGGCCAGCTCGACAATGCGCTGCAGCTGCTGCGCGTGGGGCTGCGCCTCGGGCTGCACGAGCTCCAGCCCATGTGCGCGCGCGTCGAGCAGCTGCATCAGCTCGTGTACCAGCTCGGCTCCAAAGAGAGCTTACTCCACTTTGAGGCGCGACCTCCCGCGAGCTGACTCCAGCTCCTCCTCGAGCGCTGCCCGTCCGAGCGCCCGCCAAACGCCGCCGGCGGCGCCAGCGCCTCCGGCGCCGTGGACGAGGTCGTGAGCGGCGCCGAGCGGCGTGACTCGTACCTTGGCTCTTGGTTGGGGAGTGGGGCCGCGACGGGCGACGACGAGGCGAGCGAGGCGCGCTTTGAAGAGTTTGCACGGCAGCAGTTGCTCCCGTTCTTGCGGCACGAGCCCCACGGGCCTGCGCTGCTGCGGGAGCACATGGTGAGCCTCGCCCGTCGCGCGGATGAGCCGGGCGCCCTCGCGCGTTGCGTGGCGCTCGTACGCTCGAGCCGGCTCGCCCTGCGGCCCGAGGATCGGCTGCTGCGACCAACGGCGCTGCTGATCGACACGGCGCTGCGCTGCGTGTACGGCTCGCCGCGGCGCGATGACGAGGCGCTCGAGCTCACCATGATGATGTACAAGGCGCTGCCGGGGCGCGACGACCTCGGACCTGACGACTTCGAGCCGCCCGAGACGGCGCCGGTGCCCGAGACGGCGCCGCCGTTTGAGGGAGCGGCGGCGGCG
>ENA-UOXO01001831-UOXO01001831.1-mixed-culture-metagenome-genome-assembly--contig:-NODE-1831-length-13678-cov-133.885341_pt1 | contig 13678 bp, 13 predicted proteins | sample MGYA00238162_ERZ761640 | MGnify/ENA primary metagenome ERZ761640 (study PRJEB28914, sample SAMN08778297) | mixed culture metagenome | isolation source: Freshwater growth medium | place: USA...
GGGCCGACCCGAGCGCGTCTGAAGCCACCAGGGAGCCCGGCAGCGACGCGCTCAATTGCGTTCCGCCCCTTAGAGAAAAAAAGGAGGTGTTCCAGACCTCGGCTGTTTCAGCTTTGGGTGTCCACAAGGTGTTAGTGACCACAGTTGTACTTGACATGTCTCGTGGTATTGTCGTGTGACACCAAGCGTCCCTCAAAGAACAAAGTTCCTCGCAAATAGAGTTCGGTGCGCTGACATGAAACATTCTTCCGGACTTATCCATTTCCTGAGCGTCGCGACGAGCGTTTATCAGCACGCACGCTGGCGCGCGAACGCGATCGGCGTTGCGCGCGCAACCGCGAACCTCAAGAGGAGTTATGGCGGCGGTCGAGTCCGTGGACGGACCCGAGGACGAGGAGGACCCGGAAGAGAATAGGCCCATTCTTCTGAAGAGGTCACGGACGGACGCTCCGGAACCGGATCCGACGGATTCGGATGACTCGGATGTCGAGACGCGGAAGTTAGTCGCGGAGAACGGGGTCTTGTCCGACACCGAGGACGAGGAGGACGACGAGGAGGACGACGAGGACGTGCCTCTTCTTGCACGGATAATGCCGAAGAGATCCTGCCGCAGGACGACCCTGCCGCCTTCCCCGTCCCCGAGAATCGCGTCGTGGACATGTGCGGCCTGCACTTACGACAATGAGAAGATGATGGCCAATGTCTGTGGAATGTGCGATGGCCCACGGTTTTGGGCGTGTGCCGTATGCACTGCCGATAACGCCGAGATGGAGGCCAGCTCATGCAACACCTGCTCAGCCCGACGAGTGCCCCCGAACCCCACTTGGGAATGTGGGGTCTGCACGTACTTGAATGAGATGATGCACGCCAACGTCTGCAAAGTGTGCGGGGAAGCGCGTGACAAAGCGGTCGCGGCACGGATGCGCGTGATTGCCCGCGCGTGGGACGAGAAGTGAGAGCAGGCACAACCGCCGTGCGGCGTGACGGACGGAGAGACAGTCAGGGGCCAGGCAGTAGGACGAGTTGTTGTACGGCGTTGTTGCTTGTTGGTGTCATGGTGTGTTGGGTTGTTGTAGGCGAAAAGTGATTGCGGGAAAAGTGTAAAGTCCTCCCGACTATGTACCTCGCGCGGTCGTAAAGCTAGGAGCCTCGCGCCATGGCAAGCGTCCACGGCGTTCTTCTAGATAGGGGGCGTTAGGGATAGGGACGGATGTTGCCGCGGTCAGAGAGTGACCAGTCGACAGCCGCGAGCAGCAGTGACACATCTGTTGCCACGCCATACGCGCCCCACGCGTACGATTTGAAATCCGATGAGATCTCGAGCTCACGCGTGAAGTCGACGATCTTGAGGCGCCCGAGGTCGACGACATGGCGGCCACGAGCTTTATAAAGGTTTCTGTATGCGTGATATGCCTCTGTGACCTCAAGCGACGCGGATCTTGCCCGCGCCGTGTGGCGTGCTGCCATGAGCCCATCCAGCCGTGCGTGCGCACGCCTCGCCGCCTTGGCTGCCTTGACTACCAATTGGTAGCCGGTGCGCGCCAGCTGCAGCAAGCGCGACGCCTTGTCGTGCACGCTTGCAATCTCCTGTGACTGCTTCTTCTCCATGGCCAGCAGCATGCGGTAGCCGCACGGGTCCAAGCGGTGCCACAGCACGCGCATCTTGCGAAAGCGCGCAATGTTGTCCCACACTTGCAGCGCGCGCTGCTTGGCTTTCTCGGCCTGATCAAATGCCTCGACCTGATTCGCCGCCCAGCGTGAGTGGTTGAAGGCCTTGTCGGCCCAGCGCGCGTCCGATGGCGACGGCAGTGCCGGCGGGACGATCTCGCCGCTGAACCACGCGTGCCGACCGAGCTCCTGCGATGCGCGCTTCCCGTAGCGCGCGCGCCGCGGGTCGTGGGGAACTCCCGCGACCACAACGGCCTCCATGCTCGTTTTTGTGCCATGTCAGCTGATCTCGGGACACACCCCTCGTTGCCGACTTACCTTCTGGAAGGCGAAACTACCTTATGTACGTCACGGCCCCTCCGCGAGACAGAGTGCGACTCCCGCCCTTTCTGGTTCCGAAATGAGCGACCCGATCGGGGCGGAGCCCGATAGCGATGCGAGGCCGTGGGCGGCCGCGCAAAACGGACGGCAGCCCGGGCGCACAGAAACGGCGTGAGAGGGACAGGACGCGTAAGCGAGAGCAGCTCGAGCGCCTTGCGCTTGGCCAAAATAGAAAACAAGGCCGGCCTCGGAAACAGGTTGCAGCCGAACCAACCGATCTCGAACAGGATGCAGAGGTGATGAAGATACCAAATGGCCGCCCAGGAGCGAAACGCTCCAAACAACTCACGTGCTGTCGCCTCCCGGGAGCCCTGGGCCACATCAAGCCGCTGAAACCAGATGGCAACCCAGGATCGCCTGGCCCAGCTACTACATCTTGTAAAGCGGTGCAAGCTTCGGCGACGGTTCCCGCGCCGGTGTTGCAGCAGCAGGTTGCAGACGAGGAGCTATGCCTCATCTGCATGCAGGGACAGCTCGAAACACTTACAGGGGTGCTGCTGCCCATGTACTTGCCGTGCTGCCCGGGTCGCATGCATACAACGTGCCTCGCCACCTGGCGAACCATCAGCGGGCTGAAGAACGGGCAAAGGATGGTAAATGTCCACAACTGCCCCGGTTGCAACTCGCACCTCATGGGGACGCGCGACCTGCGGGGCACGGCCCCCACTAGTGCAGACATGCGCAAGTTCCACGTGCAGAGAGATGGTGTGAACTCGCGTCGGCTTGACTTCGGCGGTGGGGGCCCTTGACGCGTTCGCGGGCATGTGCACACATATTGTCTCTGAAAGTGATGGCGGGGCGCTCATAATATGTACATATTGTGCGGCAGTCTCTTACTCATACTACTTTCACTCAACACGCGTACACGTGCACGCGGCGGTCTTGGATGCGCTAATACCGATATCACTTATAATCAAGCATCTTGGGGCTCATTTCTCGAGGTAAGAAGCAAGCCATCCGCTTTGCCTTCGAGGAGAAGCTCGGCGAGGCGACGGCGAAGAAGGCTTTGCGCTTTAGTCTCTTCGGTGGTCGGTAGAGAGCCAATCGGTAGAGAGCTCCCGACCGCTGGAATAACGTCCCAAGCAAAGAGTTCTTCTTCCAACACGACGGCCCTCCAGAGTTCGCTGTTGGGAACGTTGAGGAGGAAGAGGTGCGTAGAGCCTCGAGCATCACATTCGATCTGTGCTTGGACACTGCCGTGGAGAGCTGTTTTGACCTCGAAGACAGTACCCATGTGATAGCGAATGGCAACGCCGTTGCGCACGAGGCTACGGGTGACGGCGAGGAGAAAACGCCGATTGCTGTACAGGATCGTGCGCTCAGAGCAGATGAAGATGCCCGGAGGCAGAGCGCCGTTTTCAGCTCGAGCCGTACAGATGCCCGGAGGCAGAGCGTCCTCTGCCGCGCGCTCGAGCGATGCACGCATGTGATGAACCATACCTGCGAGTTGAAGGCACGTCACTCTCAAATGAAACGTAACTAGACTTACGCCGCGGCGCAAGAGCGCCGCGCCGAGCCCACGGAAACTGTGTATTGAGTGTTTCGGGTTATTTTTTGTGGGCCTAGAAGACGCCCTGTTGAAGGTGAACGCCGAGCTTCAAGACCGCTCAACACGGCTCGTCGAGACCGCTCAACAATGCATGTCGCGGGGCCCCACGGTAGGTGGCGAACCGGGCTCATGAGGGTGCGAGGCTCGCGTGCCTCACGTTACAACGAGTGGCAGCAGCGGGTGCCGCACTGTTAGCGGCAGCGGCAGCAGCAGCAGCGGTAGCAGCAGCAGCAGCAGCGGCAGCCGCAGCCGCAGAGGCAGCAGCAGCGGCAGCGACGGCCGCCGCGGCGGCAGCACCGTCTGCTGCCCTCGCCGCCCGAGCCATTTTACGCAGCCCCTTCGGCGCCGCCCTCGCCGTTCACCCCGGCGCCCCCCTGCTGCTTTGCCGTCCAGACCGGCAAGGTCGATGACAAATCCTCGTACTATCTAATCTACTCGGTCACGGACGCCATGTTCCAGGCGTGGGCTCGGGCCCTCGGAGCCGACTTCGATGAGAGCCTGGACGAGGTGGAGGGGGACGACTGAACCGCGATGCCTGGCAACCACGACAGGTACCACACGACAGGTACCTCACAGAGGACTGGCAACCACGGCAGGTACCACACGACAGGTACCATGGCTCGTTCTACTTCTTTCTCGCCTTGCAGGCGTCGCCTTTCGAGATGTCCGTGCCGTTGTATCGCAGTCGGCGCAGCGTGCGCTGCTGCCTGGCTTTCTCGACCGGATCGAGGTCGGGTGCGCTCAAGTACATGTCCACGCTCTGATAGTACTCGCGGTGGTCTTGGAGCAGATTTGCGATGTGGCCCTTATAGTCCGCCCGATTCGGCCCCCAACGATTCGTTCTCCACCGAGAGCGTACGAGACACACGCAGCGCATCCTCGCTGCAACCATGTAGCGCAACCAGTACGTGGTGAATTCATCCCACGTGAGCGTCTTGCGCTCCTTGCGCAACTGGTCTGCTGCTGAGAGCGTGTCGCTCATGTACGCGTGCTGCTGCAGCAGGCTCTGATCGTATACCCACTGAGCATTTGATGGTTTGTCGTTGGCACGCTTGGTCATGTACTCATTGATCGCCGTCTGACCCAACTCCCGGACATCCTGCGGTATGGCGCCCGCGTTCGCGAACCCGTTGCCCATCCTTAGCACCTCGTTCAGCTTCTTCTGCCATGCCTCCATGCCTTCGTTCGATACTAACCGCAGCGACCCCCACTTCTCGAGCAGGAATCCAACGTTGTACAAGCACTCGTTGTCGTACCAGGTGTTGCTCTTCGGCCAGAGGAGCATCTTCTCCGCGAAGAAGAGTGCGAGCTCCCTCCGCGCCTCGGCATACTCGTGCATCTTGGGCTTCGAAGTCATCGTGATGCGCATGGCGCGTGCCCAGTGCTTCAGCACCGGCAACGTTCGGACCAAGTTCGCGTAGTCTGACACGGCGTTCAACTCCTTGAACGTCAAGGCGACACCTTTCAGGAACTGCGAGCGTGACGTCTTAAGCCCGAAATCGTCGGTTGGTTCATCGGCCTGCAGCGCGTCGTCAAGGTCGGTGATCCAGGCCTCGACGGCAGTGCCGTCCATGGAGGCCTCGTACACCTTGTCCGTGTCTTTGTTCTTTCGAATGATTCCTATCCCTAGTGCGTCTAGTCGTGGGTTTAGAATGGACTGCACGGCCTTTTCGGTCGAGCCGTCTGTCGTGAAGTTCTCGAGCAAGGTCTGCGATCACGTAACGAGGGGGCAAAGAGGGGCGCCGTCAGTTTTCGACAACAGTTGCAGCGCGTTGTGTTGAGCTCCACGAGAAGCAGCAGCGCAGCGCGGAGCACGATAAGGGCGACGTTCTTTCTCGCCACTCTTGCGCACCGCCAGCACGCGACTGTACAGGTTCTCGCCGGTGCGCATCGCGCAATGCAAGATGCATAAGCATGCATAGTCCATCACGCGCCTGTCGCCCCATGCTGCGTTCGGCAGGTTACGTGACCCACTCGGGTCCGGCTTCACAGGCATCCTTACAAGCGTGGGCTCTGTAACAGGGGAGTCAATGCCGTGACGCAGCATGTCCGGCCCGCGCCTCTCGCCATCGACTTTGCTCTCGTAGTCGCTAATCCATGCCAACTGCCCAGTCTTTGGACTGATTGCCCTAAGCCTTGCACTCGCCCACGTGGTGACTGCCTCTCCTCTCGCGCCTTTGTTTGCCAATTTTGCGATCGCTGCGTTTTGCTCCACCACAGCAGTACGCTGGCGGTCGTTGATCTCGAAGGGAAGATTGGGCTCAAGTGGACGAACGGCAGCCTTGCCGTCGTCCTTGCCGTCGTCGTCCCCATCGTCGACGACACTAAGAGGTACACGCTCAGGTGCGCGGGTCATAGAAGATAACTTCCCTGTCCCGTGCTTGCGCCATTGCTGAGCCCATATTGCAAGCGTCATGTACGCAGGATCGGATGGTCGTTCGCGGTCGCAGTAGGTGTAGACGGTCTCCCCCTCTTCAAGCCATACCCATTCAAGGGCCTGAGCAAACTCATCCTTGGTCCAAGACGTGAACAAAGATGGCCGCTCGGCGCAGCACCGCTCGCCAGCCGCCGCCGCCCAGGCTCCGCCGTCGAGGCAGATGCATAGCTTCGGGTACATGACCGCCGCCGTGATGATTGCTTCCTCCGCCTCGCGCCCCAGCAGATCGCAATCCTTCCAGCTCGCCTTCTCTCCGCGCCACTGCATACCAATGCACGATGTGTGACCGTTCTTCAATTTGACCTCGTGCTTCATGTTCACAGGTACGCTGGCATTCTCTTGAGCGCCGAGGGTAATCATGCAGGGCGGCAACTGCATAATGAGCTCATCGATGGCCATGCCTTTCTCCTGCAGCTCGAGAAGCTGCTCGATGAGAGGTAAGACGTGCGCAACGAAATTCGCCCGCCCGTCGGACCCATTCCAAACTCGCACCTTGGCAAACTTATTGGCTGACTGTGCCTTTTCGAGCATGCCCATGACCGCGTCGCGCCCCCAGTACTTGTTCGCAACGCCGCTGCTCAGCACTTGCAGAATTATGGTTGTCCACTTCTTGCGGCCGCGCTGTGCACGCCGTACGACGGCGGCGTCATACGACATTTTGTAGCCGACGTACGCGGATTTGCTCACACTCCGCTTCCCATCCACCGAGATGCCAACGGGCAAGATGACGCAGCCTCGGAGGCGCTCGAGCAGCAAGTACTTTATAACTTCGTGCGCCGCCGTCGCGCCCCACGACTCATCCACCGTGTCCCCGCCTGAGCATGCCGTCTCCTGCTCGACGCCGTCAGTGATCACCTGCTGGTCCTCCCTTTGACCATCTGCGTCCAGGTACACCCGCCCTACATTGCCATCGCCATCCACCCTGACCTCGTGCTGATAGTTGAACCTCTCGCCCATGTCCTCCGCCTGCAGGATGTCCCCCACCATCTCCCGGGCTACTTCAGGGGCAACAGGCAACGCGGGCGCGTGCGTGGGCACGAGGGAGAACAACGAGAACTTGTTAGTCCCCCTGGGCAGCACTTCCTTGACGTCCGCGCCGTCGCCGCCGTTGGCGGCGTCATGCTCGAAGGCAATTGCGTCGATGGCCTCGAGCTCAAACCACTTTCGACCCTTGCCTGTGAGACGGCACTGGGGCTGGACCACAAAGGTGGCGCCGCCCCGTGGGATATCCGTCTCGCGGCACTGATTCATGAGCCTCTCCTTGAGCACGGTCGTTGATACTGACATGTACTCCTGTGTGTCACTGTCTTCAGGATATAGCCGCGTCTGGCCACACAGCTTGGTGAACCCCAAGCTCTTGTAGAGCTCATATGCGCGCTTTGTCCGTTCCCAGCGTTCGGGCGCTGGCTTGCCATCCTCGTCCAGCGCCTGACGATGAGCGGCGGTCGCATAGAGCCGGACAATAAGATGCACCTCGCTCAGGTTTTGTGCCTCACATTGGAGTAGTAGGTTATAGAATGCTGCCATGCCGAATCGGCCATGGTCCCGAGTAAGGTGCGCTTCCGTCTTCAGTAGTTCCATGATAAACGCGACGCGCTTCGTGCCATTGGTCTCATTTGCGGGGCTGTCGTCGGGGAGGGACGGGCCAACTTTGGTGTTTTTCGGAAGACCTTTGCCATTTTTCACCTCGACGCCCAAGTAGCCGCTTAAATGCCATGCATCCTTCTTGTAGATTGCTCCGGTACCATCCTCGTCATCGCCGCCGCCCCCGGTGTCTGCTCTCGCTGGCTGCTCTTCTGCTGGCTGCTGCCTCGCCCCAACGTTCTGAACGTTGGCCTCAGCTGTTGCTGCTGCTTCGGCCGTGGCTGCTGCAGCTTCGACCGTGGCACCTGCTGCAGCTTCGGCTGTGGCTGATTCTGCTGCTGGCGCGGGCGCGGGCGCCGATGCTGCTGCTGGCGCGGGCGCGGGCGCCGGCGCATCGCACTCCATCGCATCAACTCCCAAACTGCCTATGCCCACTGCCTCCGGCATCGTGTGCTCATCTTGTTCTTGCTCTCCTTCAGGTGGTCTGTTGGCAGGTACGGTGGCAGCGATCAGTTTCGACGAATTCCACCATTCGGCCGCGACCTTCGTCCACAGTCGGCCGCTGAGCCCGCGTTTGTGGGCCTCCACGACAGCGTCGATCCTCCGCTCCTTGCAGAAGCGTATGTACGCACGATCCGATCGCTCAACCTCAACCTCGGCAGCTTGCTCGGCGTCCAAGTGCGCCTGCGTTGCCGCGCGCAGCAGCGCTGCCTCGATATTCTGAACGCTTTCCCACGCCACACCACCGCCCATCAACGAGTACAGGATCGCTAGAACGCGACGCGCTTCGCCTATGATGTCGCGCCGCGATGGATGCTTGATCAGGAACATGTGGCGGTACGCGTCAAGGATCGCGAACGTGGAGTTGGAAGCGCGCTTCAATGTCAGACATTGACCCACGTGATTGTCTTTCCGTTCGGCCTTTGCAATTTCCTGCTTGATACGTTCCCTGGCGTCGTCATTTGACCACACCAAGACTTGGAGAAAGGTATTCGGATCCAAGCCCAGCTTTTTGCGTGCATCTTGGCCATGCCCACTCGGGCACAGTGCGTTCGCGACGCCCGTGGCCATCAGCCATGAGTGATCCTGTTTGCCAATCGCACGCTCGGCTCTGCCCATGTGTGGCAGCCACTTATTCCATCTGTCATTCCGAGTCGTCTTGCCTGCGTCCTTGATGGGCACGTGCTTCGCACCCCCAGGCAGGTACGCCCCATCATCTGGTCCGGTCTCGCCGATCTCAAACTCCAGGAGACGGCTGAGTTCGCACAGAAGGGTGTGGAGCTTGATGCCGCTGACCATCAGCCCAGTCGCACACGCCAGCGCCCCGGCATGATGATTGGGCCGGCTGGCCCGGGCCGCTTCGGATTCGTCGTCGATGTGACCTGCTTGGCGTTGGGCGTGGGCGCGCGCACTCACTCACAGGCATTCAGGTATATCGAGCGTTTTACGTAACAAGGAGGAAGGTAATTCAGTATCACAGACTCTCTCACTAACACACCTGCTCTCGGGCAGTCGACCGGGGACGTTCTCTTGCGACGAAGCGACAACCCGAGCTCGTCGGATAGTTGAACCATGCGCCTGAATTCAGCGAGGTTGTGCAAAGGAGCCTTGGTCTGCAGCTCGGCTGTGGCCGGTAGCTCCGTGATCGAATTCGGGCGAACGACCTCTTCAATGAAGCTCACGTTAGACAGGCTGCGGCTCGCCTTCATCGCCTGATGCCTATCCAAACCCTCCCGAATAATTGGCTCTGATGTGTTGCGAACGGTCATGCCGAACTTTTCCAGCGCGGACACCACAAGTGGATGAATGCCGGACCGGGAACTCGGCACGGAGGCATCCGATGAATCTGCTGGCGCGCCTTGAAGTACTGGTGGAGATGCTCTCGCGCTTGGAAGTTCTGGCGAAGCCAAAGACGTCTGCGGCTGCCGCTGCATGACCATGGGCGATGGTGCCATGGCAACCCCCATGGGCGTTGCGCCACTTTGTTGCTGCGATGGAACAGCAGGGCTATGAGCGTTAAGCAGTGTAGTATCCTTCCAACTAAATTTGACCATCTTTGATGGCGGCATCTCGGCTGACGCGGAAATCGAGGAGCTTCGCGCTTTCGCGCTTCGCGCTTCTGAGTCGCCGAGTGCGGGTACTTATGGCGCTCGACACGGCGCGGTGAAGACAAACGCCACCCAGCTCAGGTCGCTGCTGCCGTCCAGATCAAGCCGCCTGAACGCATCCCGATCTCTTTGGCCTTCGCACCTCCAAAGGGCTCTACCTCTCTCCGTCTCCCAAGTCCCAGCCGTTTTCGCTACCGGGGCGCTGTTCATCGTGGAGCCAGTGCGCGCACGCCCAGATCTCTATAAAATAGACCAATCGTCGAGCGGCTGCTCATAGAAGATGTGTTCGTATGTTGCACTCACTTCCTAAGAATGTATATTCATTGCGTCTCGTCTTGACATGGCGTCACCACTCACCCAGACCAAGATTGCTGCGAGGATCGCGCAACCGTTTTCGCAGACAAGCGCGCCAATGGCGAAGAGCCGAAAGATACCTGGCGACCTGCGCCCCATAATCGCTATCGCGATGGCGCACCCCCGCCGGGCATCTTTTGGCTCTTTGCCGTTGGCGAGCTTGTCTGCGACAAGCCTTGCGCGATCCTCGCAGCATCTTTGGTGGGTGAGTGGTGACGCCGATGTCGAGACGAGACGCAATGAATATACATTCTTAGGAAGCGGGTGCAACATACGAACACATCTTCTAAGAGAAGCCGCTCGACGATTGGTCTATTTTATCGAGATCTGGGCGCGCGACGCGGAGCCCTCAAGGGCACTCGAACGGGTAGGACATCGAGGGATTTCTCTCTACCGGCTCGTTGCAGGACCGACCGGATCCTTTTTAGGTTTCTGTGCGACCTTCCCACGGCCGATGCAGAAAAGATTCGGTCTGAACGCCTAGGGGAAAAACCTGTAACCACGGTCGCTGCTCTGGGGCAGGGAAATGCAAGGCGGGGACGCCACCCTCCCTCCCTCGTCCGAGCTCCGACCCGGTCCGCTCGGACCCGTCTCGCGCGGCGCGATAACGCCACCCGGCACACGAGCACTTGCCTCGTGCACTTCTCGACAACGTGCCACAGTTGCCACTTTCGCACCTCCTCCCGCTCCCCGCTCGGCCCCCGGCTGAAACTTAGAACTTCGGACGAACAATCAGTTTCACACGGGGAGTTGCGAAAATGCCGAATGGTAAGAATGGCGCATCCTGGGCCGGCACTCTTGATCGCGCCATGTATTCATAACATGTTCAACCGCGCTTTCTATTCGAACTGAGTTCAAAATCAGGTGGTCAGGTGGTGGGGATAGTGTGTGAATCCAGAATCAAAGAACACCTCCTCCTAAACCCCCTTTGGGTCAATAATCGGTCACTCTCGCTTACCACGTAGTTTGTTAGCTCACGATGTACATGTACAGAGTTTAGTACAGAGTACACACAGACTGAGCGCTCAGTTGTCAGTTCAGAATTCTTGAGCACGCCATGACGCGCGCCAGTACCCAGTTTGGCACCTGTCGGGAAATTGCGTCGCGTATAGAGTACATCTGTACCCGCGGTATGGTTGTTGGAACTGGGTTTGGATGGTTGTGAGGTTCGTCTGTGTGGTCTGTGTACCTTTGTGCGTCCGCGTGTCCCGTGTGTCCCGTGTGTGTCCTGGCTCCCCCCGGTGTCTTTTTACCGGTAAACATACTCCGAAACGGAAAAGTTGCGCGAGAGAGAGAGAGGGCGTTCGCGTTGCTGGCGTTCTTTGTGGACGTCGATGTCGGCGTCCTCGCGCCCGTGCTACTGCTTTGACACGTGTAGCCTAGCCTCGGCGAATGCCTTTCTACGCAAACTTCCCGAATCCGTAAAATCTGCCAACTCTATATGGTGGCCTTATCTGCGAGCTGTGTACGGCGACCGTGTAAAGTTGCCATTTGATATGACATCGATGACGTTCTTCTATCACAACGACGAATCGTGGCGCGAGCTTCATGCGGATGTGGAGTGGCCGATGGCCTCGTGTCGGGGCCCACCCGAGCCGGTTCAGCCGAAGTCAGTCATGCAAATCTACGAAAAAGCGAAAGCCGGCTGGCCAGGACAAGCGGCATGGTCGTCAAATCTGAAGGAGGCAGGCGCCACATGGGTTCGTCCAGAACCGTCCTTGCGCAAGTGTCCCCATGAAGCCTGTTTACGCTGGTCCGCTGAAGCTGCGCCGAGCGCGTCACACCGGCCAAGGACTGTGCTCCAGCTCTTTGTGATGCCCAACGTGCAAACTCGTAACACCCGTGGCACTGTGGTGATCGACAGCGACCTTGCGCACGAGCGCACGCCAGAGCTGCTCGCTCAATCGCACTCCTGGGTGGAGGTGATGCGCATGCATTCGAGCGACCGGGCGGGCGAAGCAGGATTCGAGGGGACGGACGGAACGGGCTGCTGGTTCTTCTATGCGCGTGGCAGCGGCATCTGGCTGAACACCGGCCGCTCGATCGGCGCGCTGAACCAGAGGGCGCTCATCAGGACGATCGACGAGCAGCTCTCGAATCGATCGAAGGTTGGCGAGGCGGCTGCCCAGAGCCTCACGCATAAGGAGCGCTACCCGTTGCAGGCGAACCTGCTCGGCTTCGACTCGGTGCAGATGGGCGGCGTCGGCGGTGCTCATGCGCAGCTGGTGGCCACGCATCAAGCCTGCATGGGCCAAGCGAGTCCGATCAAGACCTGCCCGCCCATGCCACTGCGTGCTGGGCCCACCGGCTGGCTGCGGCCGTGCAATTGCAACGACACAGAGCATGTCTTGAACTGCCACGCCGACACACCGGCAACTCATAGCCAGCGGCGTGCCAAGCCGTTAGCCGTCACCACCCTCTTGAGCATCGACCGAAGCACCTCGAAGCAGGGACCACCGTCGCCGCGCGCTGCCCTCATCCTCAGTGGTTTCCTGGCCGGCACGTGCTCATTTCCGGGTGGTAAGATGCCTGTTTCTGGGGGTCAGGGCGAAGCGATGACCGGGGTCAAGGCACTGCTACAGCAGGTGGGTTGGTGCCGCGAAGCGTTCGCGAATCGGTGTGATGTCTTCTTGCACTCGTGGTCGACTGTGCGCAAGGCGAGGGCATTCTACGTGCACGGTGACGGTCTCACCAATTATTCGAAAGCCTTTGCGGCGGTCAACCGCACAGGCCAAGACGCCACGCCCGACCAAACGCAAGAACCACCCTCATGGCCTTGCGTCGAGAAGCTCAGCAGTCTGCTACCTCTGACAGCGGCATCCATTGAGACGCAGCTCCCGCCAAGCCCCGAGCGGCTGGCAGCGGAACGTCCGTGGGGCGTCTTCGGCGAGAACCTGATCAACATGCGCAAGCAGATGGCGAGCGCGCAGGGGTGCCTCGAGCTGATGGCTCGTCACACCTCGGTGTCGGGCGTCGAGTACCACGCCGCGGTGCGACTTCGGGCCGATCTTGGCGATCGGCGGTGGGCGGGCAAGGCTGGCGTCTTCATCGAGCCTGCTGGCTGGCGAACGGTACGGCGCCGAGCTGACGCACTCGTGCAAGGCAAGCTGTCGACCGAGGGACGCATCGAGATCGTCACGTGCGGCCACCCCAGGGTGAAGCACACCGATTTTTGTCAGTGGAGCGTGCCGCCTAACCCGATTCGACAGATGGTGGAGGCACTCAACGGGCCGTCCTTTGACGACGTCGTGTACGGCGGCGAAGGTTGCGCCGGCTTTTTGAGCAATGCGAGCTTCCCGCCGGCACAGGCCCCGAGCCCCTTGTTCCCGAACGGCAAGACGAGCAAGATACCTCTCTTCAGCGAGAATGTGCTTTTCTGCGCGATGCGCGCCGCCGGAGTGAAGCCGAGCGGCATCGATGATAGGCGATCGCATGCTTTTTGAAGGGTCGGGAAATGAGGTCATGCCATCCATGTGGTTGTATCGCCTGTTCACAGTCTAATAACATGTTCACAGCTTTCTTGAAATGTTCACAGCTTAACCCCCAAGTCAAGTCAAGTCTATACATAAACAACAGACAACCATACGGAAGCCTATC
>ENA-UOXO01001834-UOXO01001834.1-mixed-culture-metagenome-genome-assembly--contig:-NODE-1834-length-13658-cov-37.416746_pt1 | contig 13658 bp, 11 predicted proteins | sample MGYA00238162_ERZ761640 | MGnify/ENA primary metagenome ERZ761640 (study PRJEB28914, sample SAMN08778297) | mixed culture metagenome | isolation source: Freshwater growth medium | place: USA...
TGGGGAAAGCCACCAAAAGACCCACCAAAAGATCCACCAGCACCGTCCAAAAATCGTCCTGAGAGCATCGCTGCGATGACGGGGGTACCAGGCAAGGCTGTTGGGGAGCTATTTTTGGAAGATGGCGGCGACGAAACGCAAAAGTTGACCAATTAGGACAGTTGGCCGGCCCGTGCCCTTTTACCCCAGGGCTGAGGGCACAAGTATAGCGGCGGCGTTGCGCGAGCTCGGCGTGAAAGGCGTCGGCGAACGCGCCGAAGCTGCGCACGCTGAAGCTCCTGAGTGAAGGTCGTGCCTGGGAGCTGCACAAAAATGGTATTCAGCGCTTCGACCGCGTCGCCCGAGGTGCAGCGCGCAGTTGCCGACAGGGATGCGAAGTCACTCGTGATTCTGCTCCAAGCGAGCGCCATAGGCGCGCGGCAGTCTGTGGCGAGCGGCATCGCCATTCTCGCCGACGCGCCGCCAGATCAATCGACGGATCCGATGCGTGAGGCATTCGCCGCGGCCGGCGCCTTCCCGCCACTGGTGGCGATGCTGACAGATGGCACCACTGAGGAGCGGGCCGCAGCCGCGGAGGCCTTGTGGAAGCTATCGCGCAACGCTGCCGTCAAGGCGGCGATCGCGGCGGCGGGCGGCATCGAGCCGCTCGTGACGCTCGTTCGCAACGGCGACGCTCAAGGCAAGGCGAACGCAGCTGCCGCGTTGGGGAATCTGGCGTGCAGCAACGATGCCAACAAGGCGGCAATCCGGTCGGCGGGCGGCATCGAGCCGCTCGTGACGCTGGTGCGCGACGGCGACGCTCAAGGCAAGGCGAGCGCAGCCTACGTGTTGGGGAGTCTCGCAGACGGCGACGATGCCAACAAGGAAGCGATCGTGGCTGCGGGTGGCATCGAGCCGCTTGTGACGCTCGTGCGCAACGGCGACGCTCAAGGCAAGGCGGACGCTGCCGGCGCGTTGGGGATTCTTGCGGACGGCAACGATGCCAACAAGGCGGCGATCCGGTCAGCGGGCGGCATCGAGCCGCTCGTGGCGCTCGTGCGCGACGGCGACGCCGAAGGCTATCCGGACGCAGCCTACATGTTGGGGAATCTCGCGGATGGCGACGATGCCAACAAGGAAGCAATCGCGGCGGCGGGCGCCATCGAGCCACTCGTGGCGCTCGTGCGCGACGGCGATGCTAAAGGCAAGGCGGATGCAGCCCGAGCGTTGGGGATTCTGGCGGACGGCAACGATGCCAACAATGAAGCGATCCGGTCGGCGGGCGGCATCGAGCCACTCGCGGCGCTCGTGCGCGACGGCGACGCCGAAGGCAAGGCGGACGCAGCCCGAGCGTTGGGGATACTGGGGATTGATAGTTTTGGGGATTGATAGTTCTGGAATCTGGCGAACGGCAACGCTGATTCGCGTTTATAGCCTGTAACCACAGGCGGCGATTGCCGTTCTCGTTGAGAGGGGGTCGAACTACCGTACATGTACACAGCTACTTCGGTGGCAACGGGCCGGCCCGGGCTCAAATTGTTTTGCACCGACGTAAGAGGGGTAGGTGTCGTAGGTCACCCCTCCCTAGCGCTATAACGGGTGTGGGGGGGGGAGCCGGGACACATGTGCAATTGCATACGCGTGAACACACGGGGACACATGGGCACACGGATCACACTGACTACCACGAAACTGACTGACAGACTGACGGACGTGATGACAGATCTGATGGCCGATGATGTAAGAAAGTGTCGCTTGCACCAAAACTTTGCGGGCTCCAAATTTTCGCGTCGTTCTGGTGTCGAGAAATGGCGCCCAAGTCGGTGGGAATGTCCTCGGCACCGCCGTCCCTAGGCATACGATCATCGAGTCCGCCACCTTTACCGGGTCCGCCACGTATATCACAAGGCCCAGGTATACCTCCACCGGGCCTCCCACGTCAAGGCGCAATATCACCCGGTCCACCACGCACAAGCCAACAGCCGCCTGCGCCAAATTTGCCTCAGCAGCCTCTACCTTTGCCACAAAGAGGTAGAGGCCGTGGTGCAGCGCTAGCCGGCTCTGTGCCTCAGCGCTTCGCAAAGGGCAGCAGCGTGTACGTGAAGCGAAACAGCGGAAAGGAAAGCGTCGCCTTTGTGCAGGAGTACGATGGGGCAACGCAACTGTACACGGTGGCTCTGGTCGAGCCGGGCGGCTCTGGCATGATCAAGCAGTGCCGGGAGGGCCAGATGCGTGAAGGGCCATCTGCCTCTGCATGGGTTGAATGGCAGGCGGCGGCTGTGCGAGAAACGGGGTCTACAGGTCGACCCATCGGCAAGGGAGGCGGCGACGGCAAGGGAGGCGGAAAGGGCGGCTTCGATAGCGGTGGAGGCAAGGTCTCGGCGCAGCAGGTAGCCATCGTCGTCCCCAACGGCTGCTACCCCGGCGATGAGATCACCGTCGAGTTTGAGGGCGAAGCCTTCAGGGCTGGCGTGCCGGATGGTGGCAAGCCGGGCGTGGAGCTCACAGTCGACGTCACTGCTGTGCCGCCATCCAGAGGGCGAGGAGGACGAGGAGGGCGAGGAGGACGAAGAGGCTCCGATGGCTCGCCTCCTCCAACGGCCGATCCCATCACTGCAGCAGGTGCTACTGCCACAGCTGCCACGCCCGCGCCATCCCGAGTGGCAAGCACGCCAATCGCGCCGCCAACGGCACCATCGGCAAGTGTGCCCGCAGTCGATCCCGCCGCCGCTCCCGTCGCCCCTCCCTCCGTCGCGCCCTTTGTCTCCACCGCTGACTCTGATTCTTGGGAGTGGCGACAAAGAGGCGGCGCCACTCCCAAGGGCATCCCCACAGCCACTCCCAAGGGCATCCCCACAGCCACTCCCAAGGGCATCCCCACAGCCACTCCGAAGGGCATCCCCACAGCCACTCCCAAGGGCATCCCCACAGCCACTCTCCCTGCCGCTCCCACGGCGACGAGCATGCCAATGCGGCAGGAGACGCCAGCGCCGAGTGCGCGTCGGCACGCGGTGTCGTGGCTACAGCAGGCGGAGGCAGAGGCATCTCCCGCTATCGCGCCTGCTTCCAATCGGGGTGTTCTCCCGAATGACACCCCGTCATTTGTCTCCTTCGCATCCGCCGCCGCTCCCACCGCCTCCTCTCCCACCGCAGCCTCGGTCCCTCGAGCCGCCGTCGCACCATCTCTTCTCGCACCTCAAGGGGCGGCATTTTGGCCGCTGGACGATGAGCCTGATACGCGGGTGCGGCGGCGCCGAAGCAACTTTATTGACTTGAATCCGTCCTCGACGGAGCTCGAGCAGCAGCTGCGAGGGGCAGCCATCGAGACGCGAACATCTCGAGCAGCAGTGGCAGCTGTGGGGCACGGCGAGATCCGGCGAGATCAAGACGAGATGTGGAAGGGTCGGGTGCCGCTGCAGGATCGGGCCGGCGCGGCGGCGGCTGAGTGGTTGGGCAGCGGGCTCGAACACGGCGTGGGCAGTGAGGGCCACACGCAAGCATACTCGCCAGATATAATCTCGGCAGACGTGCATCTCCGTGCGCTGACTCCTAGTAAGCAACAGCTCATGGCAAAGCTCGCCGAGCTGCGCCAGATCGAGCCCGAGATGGCGAGCGAGCACGCCCGTCAGTTGGCTGAGGCGGAGGATGCGGCGGCGGAGGCGGAGGCGGAGCTGAATGCGAAGCTGGCGGCGGCGGCGTGCCATCTGGCGAGCGTGAGTGAGGCACAGCCGCGCGTGGCGCAATGGCTGATGGAGCAGCTGGAGAGCGTTGACGAGGACGAGGCAGATCTCGTGGCGGCCGCAACGTACGAGTTGGCCACGCTGCGCGCGAGCCTCGCGAGCCTGAGCGGCGAGCATGCGACGCTGCGCACCGCTCACGAGGAGCTTCAGGCGCAGGTTGCCAAGTACACCACGCTCCCGACCCAGTTCACCGCACTACCTCTTGAGCCGCTCCCATCGTCACCGCGACCGGCACGCCCTCCGCCGTTGCCATGGAATCCGTCGCTCAGCATGACCGACGCATCACCTGCTAGAACCGAGCCGGCGTCGCCCGAGACGACGCCGGAGATGGCCCAGATACACTCGAGCGACCTCTCCAATCTCCATTCGCCTTCGACGGCGCCGCGGCCGCGGCTAGCAGGCATGAGTCCGAAGGTGCACAGCGCCCTCGATCACATCGATCAAGCGCTTGCGGGCCTCTCGGTGTCGTCGAGTTTCGTCGAGTTGCATCCACGCTCAGCCAGCCCCCACCCGACAAGTCCTTCCAATTCGCAGCCTCCAGAGAGCAGAGCGTCCTTTGCCACGCTCTCTGGCGCCGCTGCCGCGGCAACGGGAGACATGGCCAGCGGCGGTGCAGCTGACGCTACCTCGCCCTCCGAAGGTGCGGCGATGGGGACTGGCCTTGCGGACCTTGCGGACTTTGCGGACTTGGAGGCGCCTTCCTCTCGGCCGGTGGCGGGCTCGCTGCAGCGTGCGATTGGAGAGCTGGAGCGCGCCATTGCTCGCTCGAACGCCACGGGAGACTGCGAGCCCACCATCGCTCTCTCAAAGCCTATGCCCGCAGACGCCTCCGCCCCGCGCGAGCGCCGTGTTGAGCATAGGACGCAGCGAGCGCCTGCTGCGCCGCAGCGGGCACTAGCAGCGCTGCAGGAGCCGCCAGCGGTGAGGCCGAGCCTCTTCGGCGCGGCGACTGATCGATCACCCTCGGAGAGGCTGCTCGAGTCCCATGAGAGTGCCGAGATCCAGCCCGAGATCGCGAATCTCGGCGCGAATCTCGGCGCGAATCTCGGCCCTCTGCGGACCGATGAGCGCATGCTCGAGTCACATGAGAGAGCCCAGATGGCGGACGCGGACGACCTCATCGAGAGGATTGCAGCCAAGGTCGTTGCACGGCTGGGCGAGCCGCTCGCGCAAGAGCCTGCTTCGATGGCGGCCGGCCCGCTCCGTGGCGCCGTCGCGGGCACCGTCCAACTCGCCACAGGGACAAACAGCCCGTCCAGCGGCGCCGTCGGGGGCACCGCCCACCTCGCCACAGGGACAAACAGCCCGTCTAGTGGACCACACGAGGGGGTCGCGCGCGTCGTACGTATCCAGACGCCCAACGTCGGCCGCAAGACCAACTACCTTCACCATACCTACTTCCTACGCTCGCCGCCACAGCCACAGCCGTCCGCTACAATGGCGGTGGCGGCGGGGCGCACTGCGCATGCATTTGAAGAGCTCTTTGGGGCGGAGCGCACCTCCCCGGAGCATGCATTTGAAGAGCTTGTGGGGACAGAGCGCACCTCCCCGGGGCATGCCTCCGTGCAGCTTGCTCTACCGAACGTGGCTGCCACGTTGCATCAAGTCGACGGCACGCTCGGCAGCCTCGGCAACCTCGGCAGCCTCGGCAACCTCGGCAGCCTCGGCAGCCTCGGCAGCCTCGGTAGCCTGGGCAGCCTCGGCAGCCTGGGCGCCTCTGGCCCCGCCCAGCCAGCCACCACCGGTACCAGCGGTACCGGTCATATGCAGCACGAAATGCTGCTGCCTCCGCGGCCGGCGGGGATGAGCCACCAGGCGCACAGCGCCCTTGATCACATCGATTCAGCACTTGCTTCCCTCGCCGGGTCTCGCCGTCCGTCGCGTGCGGCGAGCCCCACCAGCTTCGATCACGTCAAGCGCCAGAAGCTGGCGGTCGAGCTGGAGCAAATTGATCAAGCGCTTGATGGCCTCTCGGGTTCACGTCGCCCTTCGCGCTCCGCAAGCCCCCACCCGATTTCGTCGAGTTTCGTCGAGGTTCGTCACCCTTCGCGCTTGCCCAGCCCCACGCTACGTGCTCCCACTGCCACGCTGCATGCACCCACTGCCACGCTGCACGCTCCCAGCGCTGTGCCGACGACCGCCTGGCCACGGAAGCATCGGTTGCGAGCTTCGCAGCCGTCGCCGCACAGCGTCCTCTCGATCTTTGTCGAGGCAGCTCGTGCAAAGGCCAGGGAAGGGCACGCTCTTAATGAGATGTCCGACTTTGCCGGAGCGCGTGACGCCTTCCACGAGGCCTATCAGATGTGTCCTCCCGACGGCGAGTTTGCCAAGCAATCGGCCACGTACCTCTTCTCGGCTGGCAATATGGCTCTCAAGGCGAACGACGTCTCGGGCGCCAAGGCTCGGTTCGATGAGTTGCTCGGGCTCGCATCGCTCGACCCGACCTTTCGAGCCAAGGTTTATGAGAAGCTCGGCGACGCGCGTTTCGTATCTCCGACTTCAGAAAGCGCCCTCGATCACATCGAATCGACGCTTGCTAGTCTCTCGATGAGCCGCTCGGGTTCCTGTCGCCCGTCGCGCGCAGCAAGCCCCACGCTCGATCACATCGATCAAGCGCTTGCGAGCCTCTCGCGCTCGCGCGTCTCACTCTCTGCAAGCCCCCACCCGATTTCGTCGAGTTTCGTCGAGGTGCATCCGCGCTCCGCAAGCCCCGCGCAGCATGCTTCCACGGCCGTGCCGGCGGCTGCTTGGACTCGGCCGCCGCCGCCGCCGCCGCCGCCGCCGCCGCCGCCGCCGCCGCCGCCGCTGCCGCCGCCGCCGCCACCGCCGCAGTGCCTTTCACCAACACCGCCCGAGCCTCCGACCTCACATTCACATTCCCATTCACATTCACCAGCACCGCCCGAGCCTCCGACCTCACTGGTCGTGAGGTGCCCTTCCCCCGACCCGTACTCATCTCTCTCATCAACTTTCGAGCTTCGCGGGAGCTTCGGTGTCGACGTGAGCGACGGTGAGGACGCTGATGAGGTTTCATCGGAGCGGCGGGAGGCCGTGCTGCAGCTCATATCCCTTCTGCAGCAAGCTGGGATCTCGACGGCGCGCGCGTCCAAGTATTCGCATCGCATGGTGCGGCTCGGCTACGATCAAGTCGACTTCGTGCTCTCGCTGAGCGCTGCGCAGCGCCGCACCTTTGCGAGTGAGATAGGACTGAGCACGGCCGACGCGATCAAGATGGAGCGGCATGTGGCGACGGAGCAGCTCGCACGACACAGCGCCAGCGCAGGTAAGGCAGCGGAGCAACTCGCGAGGAGCGGTGCCAGCGCTGCAGCCAGCGCTGTGCAGCTTCTAGTGGAGGCGTTCAAGGCATGCATTTCGAGCGTGCGCGTGTAGCTCTAGCCAGTACGTAGCGTCGAGAAAATAAATCGCATCTTTATTGAGGGGGGGACCTATTTAACGATTTACGGGTCGGTTTCGGCGTGTGTGAACGCTCGGTATAGCGCTTCCGAAAGGCATGCTGCTCAGCTTGCTGACTTCGTCCGTGTTCACCCTTGTGCAACATCCATTCGACATCAATGCTCTCACTCCCTTTCGTGGTCGTTTGAAAGCTCCATGCATGGCGGCGTGGAGCGATCCCGAATGGAGATGGGGCTGTGCAGATGGCACTGCGCACGCTGTGGCCACGCGGCTGAAAACTTCCCTCTCAACAGCAGAAGCACGCAGCCGATTCCTCACGGACGTGGGTATGCTGGACGAGGAAGACTGGGAGGATAGTAAGGTAGTACTCGCCCTCAAGTGCCAGCGTGCAGCACAGCGCTGCCATGCAGCGGACTATGGCCTTGACGAGGACGCGCAGGACTCGTGGCAATCTCTAGCGGACGACATGGCGAGCTGCAAGTTTGAAGGCTATGGAGGCGACTTGCGCTTGGTCGAGGCCATTGGCGATCGGCTGAGCTTGAGCGAGAGCAAACGGCTCTCCGCCCTCTGACGCAGCATGCAGTCCGTGTCGGCCGTCACAACGGCCCTGCGAACACTCCAATTTGTCGATCTCGGGCTCTAAAGGTCACCCTTTACATGCCCGGCCACACTTTACGCAGTCCGGGCTATTCATAATCCTATATGATGAGCCGAAGAGCAGCCGGCGTCCGCCGGAAATTCGAGCTCGGATAACGAGGAGGATTCTACTGCAATCTCTATTCGCATGTGAGAAGTGCAATCTCTATTCACATGTGAGAAGACTGAATCACGTCGCAAGGTGCACACGTGCCTAGGCAAGATGGGAACAGCCATGCCCACGGCCTTTACGGTTTCGTAATGTTTTTTACAGTTCTATTTCCGGAAGTATCCAAAGTTGACGAGACGACGCGTGCGTGCGTGCGTGCGTCCGAGCAGCGAGTAGCTCCGTCGCTCACAGGACAGGACCGTATCTCGGCGCATCGGTGCATGTGGCCCAATGGTGCCGCGCCGCCGATAGATGCGTGGGCGGCATACCATGGGCAGCCACAGCAGCACCATTTCCAGCAGCCACAGCAGCACCATTTCCAGCATATGCCGCACCAACAGCAACTGCAAGAGCCGCAATGGCAGCATTGGCAGCAGCAGCAGCAGCAGCATTGGCAGCAGCAGCAGCAGCAGCAGCAGCAGCAACAACATGTGCACGAGCAGCAACACCACGGGCTGTGGTATCCACAATCGCAGCTCTCGCCTCAGTCACATCAACATTATGTGCAGCAGCAGCACTACAAGCAGCACGCGCAGAGGCAGCAGCAGCAACACCAGCAGCAATACCAGCAGCTCCACCAACACCAACAGAGTTGGCACGACTATGGACAGCAGCAGCAGCAGCAGCCCACTCAGCAGCAGCAGCAGCCCGCTCAGCCGCAGCCGCAGCCGCAGCAGCAGCCGCAGCAACAGCCGCAGCCGCCGCCGCACCTGCAGCCGCAGCCACCGCCGCCGCCGCCGCAGCAGACCGCCCCAAAGGCCGTGGCTTCGTCCGCTGCTAATCCGAATGGCGATGGCGCCGCTGACGAAGCTGACGAAGCTGACGAAGCTGAATGGCCCTCGGCGGCTCCGCCGACGCTGCCGGCGCCCACTACGACGCCTTGCGACGCACGCGCTGGCGCCTCGAGCGGGCGTGACGAAATCGGCGCCTCAAGCGGGCGTGACGAAATCGGCAACGGGCGTGACGAAATCGGCAACGGGCGTGACGAAATCGGCAACGGGCGTGACGAAATCGGCGGAAGCGGCAACGGGGCGGCACACGGCGACAACTGCGGCGGCGTCGGCGGCGAGAACGGCACAGCACACCTAGACAGCAGCAGCAGCAGCAGCAGTGCGGGTGGCGAGGGCGCGACGGCGCGTGCGCTGACGGCGGAGGAAGAGAGGATGATAGATGCGGAGGTGAAGCCTCTGATGCGCCGCGCGATGCTGATGGCCTCTGATGCGCGCGATGCTAATGAGCTCGGATTGCGTTCCTCATCAGCGATGCTAATGAGCTCGGATTGCGTCCCTCATCAGGTGAAGCATCTGATGCGCGCGATGCTGCTCGGCGTGCGTGAGGTGCTACTCGACGACATCGCGAGGCGTGTGCTCGACGAGTATCATGGCGTCCATTGGCCAGAGCCTGGAGCTGGCGGTGGATGCGTCGGCGGAGGCGGCGGCGGCGGAGGCGGCGGAGGCGGAGGCGGAGGCGGCGGCGACGGCGGAGGCGGAGGCGGCAGTGGTGGAGGTGGTGGCGGTGGCGGTGGCGGAGGTAGAGGCGGAGGTGGCGGCGGAGGTGGTGGCGACGCCGGAGCCGAGGATGGCGCATTCGAAGCCGGTGGCGACGCACTCGAAGGTGGTTTCGAAGGTGGCCGCGGCGGTGCTCGAGCCGCCGACACGGCGCTCAGTCTGCCCGACACGGCGCGCAGTCTGACCGACACGGCGCTCGGTCTGCCCGACACGGCGCGCAGTCTGCCCGACACGGCGCTCGATCTGCCCTTGATGGTGGAGGTCGATGACGATATGGTGCTGCTGGCCTCGCCGATGCAAACCCATGTGGCGCGGCCGAGCGGGTCGGAAGTCGACATTCACATTCACACCAAGTCGGAGGCTCTGTCGGAGGCGCTGCCAGGTGTGAACGCTCACCACGGCGCTCGCGGGTCGGAGGCACTGTCGGAGGCATTGCCAGGGCCGTTGCCCGGCGCGTTGTCGGGCGCGTCGTCGGGCGCGTCGTCGTCGCAGCAGCCTCAGCCTCAGCCGCAGCCACAGCCTCAGCCACAGCCACAGCCTCAGCCTCAGAAGCCGCCGCTCCAGCTCCCGCTCCCGCTCCCTCACCACGCGAGGGAGGACGGCGCTCGGGACGGCGCTATCGCGGCGGCGAGGGCAACCGGGTCAGCGGCGACGCTCTCAGCGGTGGCAGCGACGCGGCGCGACGCGGGCGGCACCAGCGACGTCAGCGACGCCGCCGACGACGCGTTCAGCGTGGACGATCTCCATGAGCGAGATCGCGGGGACAGCCGCCGGCAGCATCACCGCTCGGAACGGCGCGAAAAGCGCCGGCGGCATCATCATCACTCGTCCGAGCGCGAGCGCCGTGGTGAGCGTTCCCACCGTAGTGAGCGTTCTCACGCCGAGCGCCGTGCTGAGCGCCACGCGTCCTCGCATCGCTCGGGTTCGTCAGGACGGGAGCATCGGCACAAGCACCACCGCGCATCGGCGCGCGAGCGCCGTGATGAGCGTTCACACCGTGATGAGCGTCCACGGCTTGAGCGTGACGAGCGGTTTGACGAGCGGCATGACGGGGCGCGTGTCGAGCGGCGCCGGGGGCACTCGCACGAGCGCGAGCGCCGTGGTGAGCGTTCACACCGTGAGCGGCGCCGGGGGCACTCGCACGAGCGCGAGCGCCGTGGTGAGCGTTCACACCGTGAGCGGCGCCGGGGGCACTCGCGCGAGAAGGATCGACAGGATGAGCCCCGCAGCGGCCGCGACGAGCGCCGCGACGAGCGCGGCGATGAGCGCCGCGATGAGCGCAGTGGCGGGCGCCGCGCACCCAGTAGGAGTGCAAGCTCAGGTCGGTACGACTCGAGGTCGCGCTCGGCCTCGCCTCAACGTCCATGGAGGCGCATGTGAGCCACTATTTCTCATCTGAGTTGTGATCGTGATCTTAGACTTGATCGCGCTTCCAAAAATAGTCGCACTTCGTCACGGGTCCAAGACGTATCCACGACATGTCTGTCGCAGTCCAATACGATCCGCGGAGCATGTCGCAGTCCAAGAAGAAGGCGCGTGCATGGCGTGACACGCAACCACGCTGGCGCCAGGCGGCGGCTGCAATCGGAGCAGTCGCAGTGGCTCCAGAATCAGTAGCGGCATCAGCAGTGGCGGCGCCTGCCGCAGCGCCAGCGGCGGCGGGGTCTTCCGCTTTGAATGGGATCCTGTACATCGTGCTGGAGGACTTTGGGACCATTGCGTCGCCCGTTTTCAACCCGCACAGCCTCGGCTCCACGCCACACTTGGCGCGCCTGGCCAAACGTGCGGTCACCTTCCAGCGTGCCTACTGCCAGGCTCCACTGTGCAACCCGTCGCGATCGTCCTTAATGACCTCTCGCATGCCCAGCGCGACGCGTATATTTAGCAACGACGACGCCTCGAACGACCCAGTCGAGCTGCCTACCCTCACCGACTTTCTGAATGCCTACGCCTCCAGCAAAAGCTCGCCAGCCGCCGTGGTGCTCTGCGCGGGAGGCAAGATCTTCCACGAGTCGTGCGAGTCGAGCGCGCGCGGCTTCGGGCTCGTCACCATCGAACCGGATGGCTGGGCGCACAACCTCTCGAGCCCGGAGCATGCTCGACTTCACGAGGCCGTCAGGTCGGTCTCAACCGTCTGGCCCGCCGTCCAAAAGCACCCCACGCACGACCAACAGAAGGTCCTCCGCGCCGTCGCAGCGCTCTCGAAGATAGCAAGCACGCGCCGTCGTTTCTTTCTTGCGATCGGCCTCCAGAAGACGCACGTCGTCGCCCCGTACGCTCGATGCTCCAACCCGGTTATGGAGCCGAACAGCAACGGCCGAGGGTGGCACGAGGTGAGCTACGAGGTGCTGCATTGGCGTAATGAGACGAGCGAGTCGTGGCCGATCGCTGCCAGGTGCGTTGATTGCCACTGAGGACCTGTCTTGCATGCAAGTGCTCACCACAGCGCGAGTCATGGCCGATCGCTGCCAGGCTGTCCGACGAACGCAACCCGCCGCTGACGACCAATATCAATCACGACCTGTACGCCGCTCTTCGCCACGCGCTAGTCCGACGCACCTTTGCCCCCCGCCACCACGCTCTCCCTGATGATTGCCACTGATTACCACTGATTACCACTGATTAACACTGATTACCACTGATTATGGGTGACCGCTCCCTCCCGCTCACTACCACTCCCCCGGGGTGTGCACTTAGCTGGACTCGATGGAGCAACAGGGGCGACGAGCGGGCGGCTCTGCTCGCCCATGCCGTCTCACGACGAGATCAGCAGGAGACTATCGCCCGGTACCACGGAATGCTACTGATTGCCTCTCAATGGCCTCCTTGAGTGCCTCTGATTGCCACTCAATTCCCTATGATTGCCTCCCTGAGTGCCTCTGATTGCCACCTGATTGCCAGCTAATGGTCTCCCTGAGTGCCACTGATTGCCTCCCTCATCAGGTACCACGGATGCGCCACACACGTGGACGCCCAGATCGGCGCGCTACTCACAGCCCTTGATGAGCTTCAACTCGCCTCGACCACCGCCATCGTCGTGCACTCCGATCACGGTGCGCCCCTCGCCTGCAATCTCTATGCAATCTCGGCCTAATCTCGCCTCCAATCTCGCCTCGCAGGGTTTGCCCTGGGCCAGCACGCGCGATGGTCCAAGTACACATTGCATGAAGAGGCGACGCGCATCCCGCTGCTCATCGCTGTGCCGGGTCTCACTGATCGACTCGCGCCCCGTGACATGGAAATCATGGCGCCTGTCGAAGCTCTCGACATCTTGCCCACCCTACTCGACTTGTGGGCACCCGCGTCGTCCTGGGCACCCGCGTCGTCGTCGGCACCCGCGTCGTCGTCGACTTCCACCACCGGTGGGCGTCGCACGGCGCATCGCCGAAAGTCCGTGAGGCTCCCTGGACAGCCTGTTGTCGAGCTGGAGGGGCTCTCCCTGATGCCATTCTTGCGATCCGGGCGTGCAGCCGAGGAGCGATGGCCTCGATGGTTTGCTCGCTCCGAGCTGCATGAGCGTAAGCCAAGGGCCACTGATTGCCTCTGATTGCCTCTGATGACCTCTGATAACCTCTGATTGCATCTGATGCCTCGGCATCTCGGGACGAGCACTCGAGATCACTCGAGATCACTCGAGATCACTCGAGATGAGGGCGCGCTGTTCGATTCCCGCGCGCTTCGATTCCCGATGGTTCACGCAGGGCTCCTCCTTCATGGCGAGCCGAGTGAGGACAAGCTGCCACTGTTGGCGCCGAATGACCGGTGGCTGCCCCCCGGCACACGCCAGCTGTACCTGCGCACCCGACGCCTCGCGTACACGCTCGTGCTCTACCCGGTCGAATGGCGCGGGCTGCACGCGAGGCGTGGTATCGAGCGGATCTTCGACGAGACGTTGTATGACCGCGAGCTGGACGTGAATGAGACCAAGAATGTGGCCTACGACGACCAGTACCGTGGCTGGCGCGATCGGCTGCTTCGTGTGGCCGTGCGCGAGTGGAATGTGAGCCTGGTCAAGGGGGGGCTCCCATTGCATGCTGATGGCCTCCCTCATGGCATGCTGATGGCCTCCCTCATCGCATGCTGATGGCTTCCCTCATTGCATGCTGATGGCCTCCTTGATTGCATGCTGATGGCCTCCTTGATTGCATGCTGATGGCCTCCCTCATGGCATGCTGATGGCCTCCCTCATGGCATGCTGATGGCCTCCCTCAT
>ENA-UOXO01001837-UOXO01001837.1-mixed-culture-metagenome-genome-assembly--contig:-NODE-1837-length-13643-cov-37.569326_pt1 | contig 13643 bp, 12 predicted proteins | sample MGYA00238162_ERZ761640 | MGnify/ENA primary metagenome ERZ761640 (study PRJEB28914, sample SAMN08778297) | mixed culture metagenome | isolation source: Freshwater growth medium | place: USA...
TGCCCGCGACGGCGCCGAGTGTGGCGCGGCGGCGACAGTCGCTCCGAAGGGTGGCCGAGGCGGCGGCGCGGAATCCTTAGGCACAGGGGCCACCACGGAAGACGAGGACGCTACAGATGAAATCGCAGCCGCATCCACGGCCGAGCGCCGACAAACTCGAGCCGATGAGCTGAACATCCTCTTCGGGTGGTTTGGTGAGCATGGAATGCCGATGGCAAGCTCCGACGAGGTCGATGCTTCCCCACAACCTCCGCCGCCACCTCTTCCGCAGCTCCCTGGTATCTATATGCCTCGATACGTCTACGCAGCACTCCGGGCTGCGAAAGCACCCACGGCGGCGCCCGCGACGGCGTCGAGCGCAGCGCCCACGATAGCGCCGAGTTTAGCGCCCATGACGGCGCCTACGGCCGAGGCATCTACCACCGAGTCTTCTCACGAGCTCTCCTCCGAAGCCGCGCCAACGACGGCGCCTCCGGCCGAGGCTTCTGACGAGGTCCCCCCCGAAGCCGGGCCCGAGGAGATCCCCACAGAGGCCATCGAAGCGATGCTCCCGCTCTTTGAGGCGTCGGTGATGAGGCTGCTGCGCTGCCTCGCCTTCCATGGCGATGACGGGTGGAAGGTAGCGCCTGGGGCTCGAGGTGCGACCAGCTCGGAGACCGAGGGCGCAGTGGCGGCGGCGGCCGCCGCCAATGCTGCCGAGGAGGAGGCGGAGATGCGTGAGGCGGCGGCGGCGGCTGCAGAGGAGGAGGCGTGGGTGACACGCGTTGAGCTGGCGATCACAGAGCTCGAAGGCCAAGCAATGGCCGTGTGGGAGCATCCCGAGGAGCGAGGAGATGGAGATGCACGGGAAGTCAATACGAATCCCAGGTCCGCAAGACCTGCGGGCTAGGCGTGTGGTTCACCGCGACCCGGTTCCAGGGGAGGCGGGGGGAGGCGGGAGCGCCGGGACATTATCGGCGACGGAGAGGAGACACGAGACAGTCGGAGTCCGCCATACGGCCAATCCGCATTAGTAGCGGGCCCGGGATTACACGAATATTATACGTCCCGCCTCCCGCGGCGAGCCGGACGTACCGTGAGAAAGAGTACCCATCATGGGTGTATGCCTTATGAACACCAACACGCAGCACACCCGATGCCATACGCTCAAGTCTCTCACAGGTGCCCTCCACGTCCAGACAGCTGCTGCCCGTGCCGCCGGCCCAGCGCCTCCTCGAGCAGCCTCATGACGGTCGCCTCGGTGCCCTGCCGCCCCTGCTTCTCGATCGTAAGCTCGCTCCGGACGGAGCTCGAGAGCTGCTCGAGCAGGTGCACCATCTCCGCCGCCGCCTTGGCGCGCAGCTCACGCTCGCGGGCGAGCTCATCGTGCAGCCGCCGCATCTCCGATGCATGCCGAGCGGTCAGGTCGTCGAAGCGACGCTGCCGTTCGTATCGCTCCTCCTCAATGCCCTCGACGATCTTGGCGAAGGTCTCGCCCAGCTCGCTCGCGAAGCGCTCCTCGGCCTCCTCGCGCTCACGCTTCTCCCGCGCGAGCTGCCGCTGCACGGCCGAGAATCGCTCATCAATGTGCCTTAGCAGCCGCGCCTCCACTTCCTTGCGCATGCTGCGCTCGTGCGAGAGGTCGAGCGCCGCCTCCTCCTCGACGAACTGGAAGTCGCGAGGCGCGCGCCGAACCTCCTCCTCGAGCTCGGCGCGCTCATCCTCAAGCCGCGTGCGGTCTCGCAGTCGAGCCTGCTCTGCCGTGTGCATCTGCACCAACCGCTCCTCAATGGTGGCGCGGCGCGAGAAGCGCGAATCGTCCGCAACAGTTTGCGGCTCTTGGGCCGAAACATCCGGTGCAGGTGGCGGAACCGTGTACAGCTGGTGCAGCCTACTTGCGAGCTGCTGAATTCGGTCTGGTGCCGACGCTCGCATGGTCCTCTCGTGGTCCTGAGAAGTTTCAATATTGTGAAGACCCTTTTCGCGAAAAGGTCAGCAAGAAACGATCCACTTACATTTTCCGAAAAGGTCAGATACACGATCGTGACTTCACACCGGAGTTTTTTCCGGAAATTTTACCGCCCGAGGTCCGCGATTGACACCATGTTGGAGGCTGTCACCGCCACGAGTGCATCAAGCGAGAGCGACGATTACGATCGACACATCCTGGTCACACGAGCTGGCCTGGTCCTCCAGGCGGACATGCGAGGCAACACGAGTTGGCACTTCACATGGCCTCCAGTTGCTTCTGCAGCCCCTGCCGACGCCTCCCTGCCTCCCAAGAAAAGCAAATGCAAAGCCGCGAAGGAAACTGCCCAGGGTACCAGAGCAACAAAAAGCTGGCTCTCTGGCACCGCGCCGAGCGTTGACGTGTCCTCACCCATCTGGGATCTGATGGTCAATCACGTCGCGACGCTAACGAGCTCACCCGGCGTCATCCTTGACCTGGCTTCGGGCCCGGGCGAGCCCGCGTGCAGCCTGGCAGCGCGATTTCCGTCCGCGCGTGTCACAGCGAGCGACTCGTCGCCCGCGATGCGCGATGCTGCTCAAGAGAGAATCAAGAGTCGCGGCCTGCGCAGTCGAGTCCAGGTTGCAGCTCTTGACATGACAGATCTCTCGTCGGTGGCGTCGTCTTCCGTGGACGTCGTCACCGTGTGCCTCGGGCTCTACCTTGTCAACGACTCGCTGCCTGCCGTGCTCAGCGGAATAGCGCGTGTGCTCAAGCCAGGAGGCCATTGCGTCGCAACGATCTGGGATGACGCGCCACTCATCGAGGCGTGTCTCAAGACAATGGAGGATCTGACCGGCAGGCCGTGGCCACCGCCCACCGAGCAACTCACGTATGGCGGTGGGAAGATGGATCCACTGTGGCATGGCGCCGGGTTGAGCGCTTCCGTGGGCCACAATACGGTCATTGGTTTGCCACTCAATCTTGGCGCCATACGCGGCTCGAAGGCGGAGACGTGGTGGCACAAGGGACCGGTGGCGGTGCTGCCGCGGCTGGCGGCCTGTCCGAACGCGGCCGAGGTCGAAGAGATGAAGAACGCGTTTCGTGAGCGCTTTCGCCATGAGGGCCTGGTGACAAGTGACGGCAATCTTGTCCTCAACCAGAAATGCCGGCTCATGTCGACATTTCGCTCGTGATTCTGACGATCCGATCCGGAACACGGAATCAAAGGAAACGTCGTGCGTGCACGGGCAGGACTTGCCCGAGCGGAGAGCGAGAGGGCGTGCTTTTCGGTGTCGTACGTACGCGCTGGAACTGCCCTCTCTGATGTAAGAAGAAAGTAGTAAGTAAGGGGTCTATCAAGTATCATCAGGACCGGAACTCGCACTGTTCTCGAGAGACTCAGACCGGACTCTGACGGAGATACTCGCGGGAGGGACAACAATCAACATACATGTCACCGAGACGAGACGTGAGACGACTCTCTGCTCTCATCATACACAAGAGGGAAGAGCGGATGTTCCATAACTGCCCCTTCGGCAAGAGACTCCGCCAGGCCATCAAACTGAGGCGAGGTACGCCACGGCCGCGGCGCATGGCGCACGTCGTCACCAATCATCCGGATCGAAAACGCTCGCCGCAACGCCGTCGTTCCTGCGCTGCCGTGCAGCGTGAGCATGTGGAAAGCGATGGCGTCGCCTGGTTGAAGCGCCCAGCCAAGCACCTTGGGGTTTTCGCGCTTGACGTCGGGCACTTCGGCCAGGGAGCCGGCCGGAAACCATTTTGACTCCTCAGTCAAGAAAGACTTAGGCATGTACCACACGCCATCTGCGTGAGAGCCCGCAACGAACTCAAGAGTCGACTCGCGCGGCACCGGGTCGACTGGCATCCAAAAGGAGACATTCTGGCGCCCACTAATGTTGTAATACGGCTGGTCCTGGTGCCACGGCGTCGATTGCGCCGTCCGCGCCTCCTTGACCAGCATGTGATCGTGATGCAAACGGCAAGTCTTGCTCTGCATGAGGCGCGCGGCCACTCCGGGCAACGCAGAGCTGAAAGCCAGGCGCTGGTACCCAGCTATGCGTTGCCAGTTGCAGAAGTCCTCGAAGAATCGCCCTGGGTCAGACGTTCGGCTCGCCACACCGGCGAGTGGTCCCGGGTTCGCAAGGTTCCAGTCTATTGCTTCCCGCAGGACCGTCAGCTCATCTGCATTGAGCACGTCACGCAGCACGACAGCACCATCGCGCTGGTATCTCTGCACTGTGTCTTCGGACACATGGTATGTTTTTGTACGATGAGTCGCCATTGAACGAGCTCGGACGCAACGCAGCATGGGCCCTCGCGAAGAATGCAGTCACTGTGTGCGGGGGGATGAGAGGTCAGAGATCCACGCGCGGACTGTGAACAGGGTCAGCAGTCCGCGCGCGCGCTCACCACACGCCGTCTACTTGTTCCGATTCTCCGCTCGAGTATGCACTTGTACTGTACATGTACAACTTGTACTGTGTCTCTAGACAAGGGTCTCTAGAACGTGTGGATTCCTTCATACTAGTACTGTTCCTTCATTCACACGCGTCACAATGACGTTACGTAGCCGGAAACCCACCATGTGTCGCCGCCGAAGCTGCCAACACCCCCTTCATTGCCGTCGTGCCCGCGTGCATCAGCACAGGACGAGTGCGCGGGTGCACACGCCTCCGGATGACGAGCAAATGCGACTGGTGATTGAGGGTATCGACTCCAAGCCATTGTTTCGGGACTGCATGCACGCCATAATAGCGGCTGAGCCGTTTGTGGTAAGCGTCGTAGGCGCGATGACCCACCGACGAATCAACGAAGAAGCTATCGTGCTCATCAAGGATGCGCTGCATGCCGGGCGAACGCCAACCTGTGACATTGTGCACGAGCGAATTGAATCCTGCTGGCGCTGTCCCGATGCGGCGAGTGTGGTCTATCCCGTCGTAGCGCCCGTCCGCATTCGCGCCGGTTGCTACGTCCTCCGTTACGTAGTAGCCGCCCTCACGCACGTATGGCCACAGCAGTAGAAGAGTTGCCTCATTGCTGCGAGGCTTGTGGTCACCGTCGTCGATGATGAGATCCATGCTACGCAGGCTCCAGCCAAGTCTCATCACGCTACTCGGATTTTGCGAGTTGCAGCGACGCATGGAGACACGCGAAAGGTTTCGAGTCCGCGTCACGGCAGACGGCCGTATCGCGATATCAAGCCCCCAGATGAGTGCGTTCGGGAAGTACGAGTGCCACATCTGCAATGATTGGCCTGCCGCGATCCCAACTTCAGTAACGTTGCGCACAGCGTGCCTGATCGGGTCGAAGAGCGCAGCGTACGTGTCAACATACTTGTGGTCGTCATGCGACTTGTCCGTGCCTGCTGCGTACGCCAGATCTTCGAGCGTCGGCGGTGACGAAGGCGCTTGTTGACGGGCTATCGACGTGAGCAGCATTTGACCTTAGGTAATGGGCGACTGCATTGGGCGACACGCGCTCATGCCAAAAAGGGAGAACTGCCCTAAAAAGGAATAAATAGGACATATTTCACAAGAAATTCCGGAGTTAGGGCTGCTAGAAAAAGTCGGATCAGAATCTGAACGCCTTCGGGGCTCTTTTCACTTTGTGGAATTTTGCCACGAAATTTGGAGGATTCCACAGGTATGATGGGTCTGTCGGCTTTCTTCTCCTCGTCGGCTGCTCACCGCCACTTGGCCGATTCCGCCGCCATCCTACGCGCCCTGAACACACCCTGCGGTCGGCGCAACAGCGACCCGGACGATTTTGTGCCCTGCCAGTGGTCACCTCCGACAGGCGGCGGCGTCTGCATGGACACTGCTTGCCGCACTGCAGGCGGTGGCTGCCGTTCCCCACTCGTGGGTGTGAATTGCCGCGGCGAGCCACCAGACGTGTGTACGGCCAATGGCCGCCCGCAGGCGGGGTGCACGCTCCCGTTCGCTCTGCACGCGCTACCTCGGCCTCCACAGACGCCGCCCAACCCGCCACTGCAGCCGTCGCCGCGGCTGCCACCGCTGCCACCGCTGCCGCGGCAGCCTCCACCGCCAGCGGCAGCGCCATCGCCATCTCCGCTACCTCCGATGCCTCTCGCGCCCGCGCCGCCTCCTCCTTCTCCGCCGCCACCGCCACCGCCTCCACTGCCGTCGCGGCCACCACCATGGTGGCGCCTACCACGACCGCCACATGCACCAAGACCGCCGCTGTCACCCTTGTTGCCACCACCGCCCTCACCACCACCGCCGCGGCCATCCCCGCCGCCGCGACCCTCGCCGCCGCCACCGCCCTCGCCAACGCCACCGCACCCGCTGCCACCCGGTCCACGTCCCTCGCCACCACCGCCGCGGCCACCTTCGCCGTCCCCGCCCTCGCCGCCACCGCCCTCGCCGCATCCGCCGCCGCCACGTCCACACCCCTCCCCAGCACCACTGCGCCCACCTTTCGTGCGGCCACGACCGCCGGGGCCGCCTCCGTCGCCCTTGCCGCCACCGCCGCCGCCGCCCTCGCCGCCGCCGCCCTCGCCGCCGCCACCACCGCCGCCCTCGCCGCCCCCGCCCGCGCCACCGCAGCCCTCGCCGCCTCCGCCGCCGCCACCCTCGCCTCCGTCACCCTCGCCGCCACCGCCGCCCCCGCCCCCCCCTCCCCCGCCCCCCCCGCCCCCCCCCCCTCCGCCGTCACCACCGCCGCCGCCACCGCTCCCCTTGCCACCGCCGCCACCTCCGCCGCCGCCGCCCCCGCCCCACCCGCCATACGGAGACGGACACTATGTGGCCCTCTTTCCCACGGCGGCGGTCCTGCTGGCCGTCTGCGCGCTGCTCGTTCTCTGTGCCTGCGGCGGTGGAGGTGTGGGTGCTCACGATGGCGCTCCGGTGCTCAGCGCCTTGCGCGGCAGCGCAAGCGCCGTGTCGGACATGGGAAAGTGCTGCGCCGAGGGTGCCGCGCACTGCATTCGATTGCCGGCCACGGGCACCATCGTCGGCGCTGCTGCCGCTGACAACGGCGCCGACGCCGACAACGGCACCAACGCTGACAACGGCGCTGTTGCCGCCGCAGAAGGCGCCGACGCCGACGGCCTCGGCGCGCGTTCGCGTCTCGTCTCGTCCACGGTGGATGTGACGACGGGGCGAGGTCGCCATCTCGATGAGCGAGGTCGCAATCTCGATGAGCGAGGTCGAGATCTCGAGTGGCGAGGTCAGATCGCGGGCGATCTCATCAGCCCGAGATTCCTCACCTATTGCGGGAACGCGTCCGCTTACGACGGCGCCAGCAGCATGCCAGCCTACCCTGCCACACTACAGCGCGGGAACTCGGCGCCAGCATACGGCGCGAGTAGCATGCAAACCTACGGTGGCTTCCACCCTGTTAGGGCGCCTAGCCCATGGGCTACATACGGCGCCGTAGGATCAGCAGAAGGGTACCGATACGGCGCCGTAGGATCAGCAGAAGGGTACCGATACGGCGCCGTAGGGTCAGCAGAAGGGTACGGTGCCGTTGGCCCACCAGCAACATACGTCCACGTCGGTGGTGGTTGGGAGGCGATGGCAGCACACAGCTTTCGTCACGCGCCGCAGGTCGTCTCTTCCACGGTGGACGCGAGAATCGGCTACGTGAGGCTCGACGGCGGCGCCCGCCGGCTCGCGCTGCTGTGATGCGACAGTTCACCCCACAGCGCCGGCGCGAGTTCATACCGATACGGCGCGAGTTCATACCGATACGGCGCGATTTCATACCGAAACCTATGCAACGGTATGATGTATGAGCAGCGAGACTTCTACTGTCCCTGTGTGTTCACGTCACAGCCCCTTCCGTCCCCGGGTCTCAGACCGCGCTCCTCGGGCTCAGGGATGCGGCCAAAGTCATCATATCGCTCTCAGTATTCAGCCAGTCACGCGCAGTCACTCGAGGAGAGTCAGTATATGTTAGGGTCCCTCGGGGTCGGGTCCCTGTCGAAGTGTCATAGCGCGGTCCCTATTCCCTATAGGGTCACCGTACTATTACGCTACTATTACGCGCGGTCACGCCCACCCGCACGGCCCCACCTACCGTACGGCGCCGTGTACCTTGTTCCGACTTCCGTACGCATTTCGTCCGGACCGGTCACGCGGCTCGAACGAAACGCGGGGGACGACACGTCGCGGTACCGCGCGCGCCCCGGCTTGCCGCCCACTAACGCCCACTGCGCGGCTGCGCGTGCGTGCGGTTCCACGTTCCACGTAAGACGTAACCGGCGTTACGGTTTAGCGACTGTAAGGTGTGTCCTAACTCCTATGTGTGTGTCAGTGTGTGTGTCGGCTCCCCCCGGTGTCTTCCAACCGGACCCCCCGACCCGTCCCCGACCCCCGACGCAGCGCTTTTTCGCTACCGGTACAGTGTCCCGTGTGTCCCGTGTGTGTCCCGGCTCCCCCCGGTGTCTTTTTACCCGTGTGTGTCCCGGCTCCCCCCGGTGTCTTTTTACCGGTACAGTACCGGTACGCAACACGTGCGAGCGACGGGCCGCGCGCGCCGCGCGCGGACGTCGTGACACCAGCAGTGGGCGAGGTTGCCGTGCGTGGTTCTCAACGCGATGATAGGCAGCCCTCGCCTCTACGGCACGTCGAAGCCGAACATAGTCCTCGTCATGTCTGACGACCAGGGCTGGGGTGACGTCGGGTACAGGGGCAGAGTCGATCAAGGCTGGGGCAATGTGATCCATTGGTCGAGAAAGAAGTTCTGGTTCAACACGTCGGAGATATGCAGAATGTCTGACAATGGTCTGCGATTCGAGCGTTTCTACGCATCTCCCATCTGCTCGCCTACACGGGCCGCGGTGCTGACTGGGCGATGCGCAGATAGGACAGGAGTCATCGATCAGGGAGAAGCGTTGCGGTTGCAAGAACGCTCGACCACGATTGCATATGCATTGCGCCATCATGCGGGATATGCAACTGGTCACTTCGGCAAATGGCATTTGGACGGTATGCACGCGATGGAACGGGGCGGTGGCGGTCCGATCGACCGAGAGCATACTCACAACCCAGGCGTGTTTGGATTTGAGACATGGCTGAGTAATTTTGGAGTGTTTGAGCTGAATCCGATGCTCAGCAGAAATGGCGAGTTTGAAGGGTTCTACGGCGATAGCTCTGATGTGCTGGCTGAGCAGGCGCTTCGGTTCATCGGCCAAAAGGCGGCAAGCGGCATACCCTCCTTCACAGCAGTGTGGTACTCATCTCCACATGACCCCTGGGTCAACCTGAATAAGGACAGGCAACCTTACTACGGTTTGTGGAAGAGCCGTTACTACGGAGAGATCCATGCGCTCGATCGAAGCCTGGGGACGCTGCGGAGGGGGCTTCGCACCCTTGGGATCGAGAACAACACGTTGCTTTGGTTCTGCAGTGACAACGGTGGAACATCGATGATGCCTCGAAATACAGCCGGCGGGCTGAGGGGATTCAAAAAGGATCTGTGGGAGGGTGGAGTACGCGTTCCTGCCATCATCGAATGGCCTGGCGTGATCTCGCCCCGTGTGACCTGGGAGCCGGGCAGCGTGGTAGACATCTTCCCTACTATCGCTGAGATCGTGGGCTTGCCCCAGTCGAGCATGCTCCAGCCACAGGACGGGGAAAGCCTGGTGCACCTTTTCTCCGGGGACACGAGGAGGCGCCTTCGTCCCATCCGCTTGAGTTTCAAGGGTAGTTACGTGCTGATAGACTACGAGATGAAGATAAAGATATGGCATGGCAAAAGGTGGGGCCATCCGAATGTTGAGCGATTTGTGAATCTGTTCAACCTGCGCACAAACCCAACTGAGGATTACGATATTCTGCACCCAAACCGCTTCAACAACTCACTGAAGAGGGTCAACCAGTCTGGTCTCCAGCGTGTCTTGGACCAGATGAGCATTTTGATCCAAAACCCTACCCTAGACTATGATGAGGAGCTGCGCCATAAGGAGAGCCGAGCCCGGCAGCATCTCGACCTTCTGGTGGAAGAGTTTTATTTGTCCATAAACGCGTCGCAAGCGGGCATGGACTACCCGGAGAAGAAGGTGATTCCGCCGCCCAAGCGCGAAGTTGATTGCCCGGTGATCCCCGGAGACAACCATACATGCACCGGGCAACTTTGGCTTGACCTTGAGCTCTATCGGCCCCATCGCCAAGAGCTGCTCGAAAGGCCTGAGTACGGACACTATCGTTCCAGATACAGCTGGGTGAGTAACAGGACATCGTCCGCCGCAGACAATCACAACTATACTGAGATGTCGAGAAAGAAGGCTGAGGAGATTATCGCACTTGGTATTGGCAATGGTGTCTTGAGAGCACGGGCTGAGGAGTTCCTCGCACATTTAGAGCCATCAGTTGAGGAGTTCCTCGCACATTTAGGGTCATCAGCGCCTAGGGCAAGGGCAAGCCAGGCGGGCCATCGCAACAACGAAGCAAGAACCGTACAAAGAGCCGGTGTACATGGAACCGGACATGGGCATGTTGCAGCTGCAGACAGTGCGGCGGAGCAGCAGCGGGACACAGCACGTACGAGTACCACGGAGCTGAATGCGGCCATCGAGGTGGCAGTCGATGCCGAAGACTATACGACCGCTACCAGGCTCCAAGCCGAGCGCAAGGCGTTGCTGGATGCGGCCTTGGGCAAGCATGCACACGCGGGCGAAGGACAGAGCCGCATACATCACCAATCGCCCAAGACAGGATCTGCTATGAGCCGCGAGCAACTATCCTCGCTCAGAGCTGCCGCCCTGGGCGAGAAGGACGTGATGCCGCCCGTCTCCAGGCGCTCTCTCGCTTCAGACGCACCTGGCAGCACCTCTAGTGTGCCGCAACTTGCAGTGGAAGAATGCCTTGCCAATCGCAAAGCGGTTTGCGAGAACGGGACCTCCACGGTGTGGGATGCCCGAACTTCGAAATGTGAAGTCGTCGTCGACGGTCTTTCTCGGAGCGGGTTAGTCGATGAGAAGCAGCGACCGATTGCTGCGCCAGAGTTGCCGTACTACAAACTCCGGACCATCTCAAAGCCCGTCGTTGAATTACTTGCACCTCTCACCTCGAGAGTAGTTGTGCTTCATGGCGACAGCACAGTGAGAAACATGTACGTGCATCTGGCTCGGCACGTACTGCCTGGAACTTGCGGTAGTATGACACTCACTACCTGCGTGCTTTCCCGAGGCTTTCAAAGAGACGGTTTCTGGACGTCAGGGCCGCCTATTACCGGACGTGCGACAGATACCGACCACGGCTATTGGGGTAGGTTTGGTTGGATGGTCGCTCGGAGTCAGAATGACACGACAATCGCTTACGTGAAGAATTGGGGGCCCCTCGACCTTAACGCTCTGAAGAACGCAATCAAGTTGCCGGCACTCGATGGGCGGATAGCAGATGTGTTTCTGTTCAATGCAGGAGCTCACATGCTACATGTGATTGGCGGCGTTCGAGTGACCCCTCATCGGAGTGCGGTGGAAGGCGCACTGCATCACGAATCGGTTCTTGCTGCTGCGATTCACGCATATCGAAACGCAAGCGCCCGTACAGCCCTCATCTGGCGAACGACGAATTCTATCTGCGAGGGTAACTGGGGTGGTGACCGTGCGTGGATCGTGGCGGCGCTTCGATGCCAACCCGTGGAGAATACCGCTTCCGTATGCGCGAATTGCAGGAACTTCTCCATCGCAGATCGCTATGCTGATTGCGAGGCTCGGTATAACCTTGCACCGCGCGAGTGCTATGCCAGCCTTTTGGTGCAGGAGAACTCTGCGCGACAGCGTGAAATCTCGTTGCGGGTCTTGAGCAGGAACCCGGACGTGGGACTGCTAGATGCTTTTGCGGTGACTCAGGATCATTGCAACTTGACCGACGACGCCGTGCATTACGATGCGATGCTCAACCAGATCAACTTTGGCTTCTTGACAGCCGTGCAGAGAGGGATCGCTGCAAAAGCGCGTGAGCAAGGGGCTTCGGGTTGGTGCTCCCGTTGGAACTGCAAATCTCCATGCTCGAAACCACCTTGTTGTGAGTGCCTTGCGGCATGACAGAGTGGGTCACTGAGCTGAGACCTGCTACGAAAAATTCTTACTTCAGAAAGCTTGGACGCGCGGAAATGACGGTGAGCAGGGACCGAGTGATCCGCGTCTTTGACGCCTGGCCGGTGTTGGGTGTAGGAATTTCCACGTGCGCGTGTAGTTCATGTTGTGCAGGAGTTCGGTTGGACCGGGACGCTGCAGAGCGATCTACTTGTGTATCCGGATATTCTTGAGGAGTGCAGGAGTGAGGCAGAGTGTCCGAACACAGTTTCGGGGACGGGGTCTCGAGTCGGTGTCGTTACGACCGACATGCGATGTAGGGATCGAAGGACCCATGCGAGATGTAGGTTACAAAGTTACAATGATATATGATTAAGAGGAGCGGGAGACTAACGGGAGACGCTATTCGGTGTCAACTCTGCGGCCCGACCTCTCGTCTGAATCTGAGTTCTAACTCGTCTATTGAGTCACTTCGAGTATGTAACTATATTTTGAAGCTTGCAGTGTGCGACGGGCATGGCCGACGGACGGCCTCGGGCCCGTCGCCTCGCGGCGCGCGCGCGGCGCGGTCGCGCACCGCGGAAGCCTGCGGCACTTTTTAGTCTGTTACTTTTCGAGACGGGTAGCTTAGAACTTACAACCGGGTGCTGGGGAAATGCCCAAATCATTGCACACATTGGAGACCCGCGACAAACATGATGCAGGGTGGAATGGATAGAATGGAGCAGGGTCGGTGCCCGTGTTTCACTCTCCACACGTCTCACGTCATCTGAGATCAGCATCTGATAATGACATCTTCCGTCCCGCCGCGTCCGGGCAGCGTGCCGTGGCGACCGGCGGGTGTCGGCTCGTGTTTCGAGTCTCGTCGACATCCTCGGAAGCAAGGGTGTCACGCGCGATTTCCGCGTACATGTCGTCAGCGGTTCAATCTGAACTCTTAGGTCGGGACAGAAGTAGACAGCTGGTCGTGGACCTGGCGTGGCCACTGTCCTCTCATGAATGAGGGCTGGCCCATTGTAAGGCACACTGGCCGTGCGGGATACGTATAGCCGCCCCCGCGGCTGCCGGAGCGAGATGAGCATCGCGTATGTACCTACGGTCGTCCTCCCCCGAGCTCAGCAGCCACGTCCAAGCATCTCGCACATGTCGTCTCGCTTCTGTTTCTTGTCGCGCGTTTTGAGCTCCTGCTGCTTGGACAGAGATGCTTTTGCATTTTCAACAAAGGACCGTGATCGAAGGGACACGGCCGCATCCGGATTGAAATCAGACCGGATATTGGCCTCGTATACGCTCCCGCTAGATGCTGTTGGACGCGTCCCGGCCGACTGCTGTCTCAGCAACTCCATCTTGCGGGCCACTCGCGCAGCCATCTCCTGATCAGTCAACAGCACTGGGACAGCCTCAATCGCCATAAGGGGTTGTGGGGAGCCCTTATTCGCCACAATCGCGGCGACCACGGTAGCAAGCGCACGCCTTTGTAAGAGCAGGGTGGCCGATCCCGTCGAAACAGCGAGTACGGATAGAAGCACGGCGATGCGCATACAAAAGACAGGCGGAGGCGGTTTTTCCGCAGTGTGGGATCCTGCGAGTGGCACCGACTTTCGAGCTACGCGAATGTCGGTGCCACTCTCCTCTAGCTGGCATTGTTCGCCGCTCTCCGACGTCGGCGATGGATGATGCTCAAAAAGC
>ENA-UOXO01001838-UOXO01001838.1-mixed-culture-metagenome-genome-assembly--contig:-NODE-1838-length-13630-cov-36.935175_pt1 | contig 13630 bp, 6 predicted proteins | sample MGYA00238162_ERZ761640 | MGnify/ENA primary metagenome ERZ761640 (study PRJEB28914, sample SAMN08778297) | mixed culture metagenome | isolation source: Freshwater growth medium | place: USA...
GAGATGACTTCCGCCATCGCGCGCTCATCCAGCCTGACTCACGCCGAGATGACTTCCGCCATCGCGCGCTCATCCAGCCTGACTCACGCCGAGATGACTTGCGCCGCTGCTGCACGATCGTCTATCACATCATCCTGCCGCGCAGTGGGGATGCAGCCCCATGCGAGCTTCGGAAGCATTGCAGTACCGGCACCTTCCGAAGCCGCCCTCGGCACTCCCGCGCGCGGTACGCCGCCGCCGTGCCCGGCGCCCCTCGATGATGCCCCTCGCGCTCAAGACCCGTCGAGTGAAGCGGAGTTGTCGCGCTGTGAGAGCGTCGGAAACTTTGTAGCTCTACCGCCGTCGCCGGGGCTCAACCTGATGACGTCAGGGGATGGGTGATGGAGTGTCAGATCTCAGATCTCGCAAAACAGCTCCAAGAACCGCTCTCACGCCGGTCCACGACCACGTCGTCGAGACTTCGACCGATCAGGTCCCGCCGGCTATCAGTCAGTCAGTCAGTTAAATGTTCAAGTACATGTACATGATGCATTTAACGCAACGTCACCAAAAGTACGTGGGCGGCACATGAAAAAAGGCTGGGGGTGGGTCGTGTCAACATTCACACCGCGATTCGTCAACATTCACACCGCGATTCTTTGCTCGTGTGGTTGCCCTCGCGCGATGCAGCATTCGTACGTCGGAGGCCTCGTGTCCGAGTGCCCGAACGCGATAAGCTTCGGTGCCGAATTCGACGCGCTTGGCCACGACATGTTGAGCCTCCAGGTGGCCGACTCTCCTTCATGTGCTGCAGAGTGCTGCCGTCGGGCCGAATGCAAGGGTGCGATGTTCAATCGAGTTCATCAATTTGGTGTGTATGGCACCTGCCGCAAGGGATTCCCGTGTTGCTGGCTGAAGACGCGACTCGACCTTATTTCTGCCGATGGCGTCAGCATTCAGTCAGCACCGGTAAAGGGTAAGACAGAGCTCTGGCAGGTACGGCCCACGCATGAACGTCGAGACAGAACAGTCAAGCGTGAGGAATGCCTGGGGTGGCGTCAGTCGTTGGATTCGCACCTGCCGTCGCTGATCGACGAGCGGAGCTTGCCTCACGCGACCATCATGCGGCTCCTTCCGTTCCTTCGCTCCTTGGACAACTCGAATCAGTCGAAGTCGAGCTGCTGCGTGCACGTCGCTGCGATCGGCGGCTCGACGCCCTGCGGCAGCGTCAGCCAACCGTATCGCGGCATGAACTGGGGCACACCCAGCGGCAGCGACCCGAACATCAACCTTGCATCAGCGTGGCCCGCGCAACTCCGACGACGACTGAACGAGATGTCGATCTCGTGCTGCCCAAGCGGACATCGGTTGAGCAATCTGTGCCAGCCGGGCAAGGACAGCGCGTACTTTGTGGAGACTTTTGAGTCGCACATCGCCGGGCCGCTTCGGGACGACCCACCCGACCTTGTGATTGTGGATGTGGCCACGAACGATGGTAACGAGGTCCTCAATCATCTCTGTAGAGAGTGTGCAAAGGTGAAAGGGTCTGCCTTCTATGCTGAGCAGCTACTGCGAAGGCTACTCAAGCTACGTCCGCTGCCCGCGCTCATGTACGTGGAGACTGCGTGGTTCAACTCGTGGGCCGGTCGGAGTCCAGGCGAGCCAGACAGGTTTGGGGGCAGTGACCTGCATCTCCCCATGCTTCAACATTATGGAGTGCCGGTTGCGGATACGATGCGGGCCCTGGCCGGCGCAGCCGCACGCGCACCCGCCTTGTCGCACGAATGCCTCTTCAACGACATGGTTCATCCCTCGCTCGAAGGGCACCAGGCGGTGGCGGACTATGTCTTCCAGTTCCTCGAGGCCGCCAGACGCGAGCTCTGGTCGCTGCCGCCACCCCGGATCGCGCACGCCGACGCTCTCCCGTCCTTCGTGATCGACTTTTCGGACCCTCACGCCCAGTTTCGTCAGCTGGTGCATGGCGTCCACGGTTGGGCATGGATGGTGAGCCAGCGACACGCCGACGGGCATTACTCGCAGGAGCATTTCGAGCCGCGTGCCAGCGACGTGTCCAACGGCCACGTGGCAAATGGACACGTGGCCACGCCCGTCGATTCGGCGTCTGCCAAACATAAGCTTGGCTTCGTGGCTCACCACGCGAATTCTCACTTCACGGTGAGCCTGCCTCGCCTTGAGACGGGCGCCGGCGCGGGCGCCGGCGCCACGCTGCGCGTGGGCTACTTGCGCACGTATGACCCCAGGATAGGTAATGTTACGGTCTCGCTACGGCGTGCTGGCCAGTCGAGCGCCGAGTTGGGCACATTGACGGGCCGATGGGAGCAGCACATCTCCACGTTCTCGCTGAGCGAGATCGAGGTTCCTTCAGAGCTCTTGAGTGCAGACTCGGCCACGGGAGCACACGAGCTGGAGTTCGTGCTGCTGCCGTCTGAGAACCTCGCACTGGGCTTTACAATCTACACCATTGCGTGGGAGCCACGCGGGCAATCGGGTGGGATCAACGCAACCCGGCACAGGTACAACGTACTACGTACTAAGCCGACGCCGTCGCCACGGCAGACATCAGCATCTGCAAATACTCTTCCGCCTTGACACCCAACTGCATCGCCACTGTAGCGTTCAGCGTTCAGCGTGCCAAACCATATATTCCGATTAGGCGGCCGAGTGTTTCTCACCACGTCAAGTTCTTGTCTTGACTTGACTTGACTTGAGTTCCGTCACTAGGGTTTTCTTGCCGTTCCGCTGCCTACGGTACCCTCCTCCCTCACCCCCGCCGCCCTCGCCGCCGCCGCCGCCGCCCTCGCCGCCGCCGTCCTCGCCCTAGCCGCCACCGCCCAGAAATGGCGTCGTCGTTGACCAGGCCCGCGACCGCCAGCGCTATGCGCCCAACCACCTCGCAGAACGAGCTTAGTCAGCCTCCAGCGAAAGCTGCCGCCACCTTACGCCGACCAGGCTCGGCGAATCCCGCAGGCCGCACCTTGGCAGCACCTCCGGCGCACCGGGCGCCACCGCCGCCGCTGCTCCAGGAGGAGGCCGCTGCCGCGCAGCGCAAGGTGGAGACGTTGGTCTATGAGCTGTCGGATCGTGATTTGCGACTCCGTACCGCTCAAGACGATACATCGACGCTCGCCCAGACGCTCAGCACCACCGATAAGGTGTTGCATGACGTGATCCACCGGGAGCGTCTGAATCGGCGTAAGATCGCCGGGGCTCTCGAGGCGCAGCGCATTGCGCAGGCCAAGCTGCGCGCGTGCGAGGAAGAGCTCCGGGCGCTGAAGTTGCAGCACGACGTGCTACGGCGGCGCGGGGTGCACGGTCGCACGATGGCAATCCTCGATGCACGACCGCAGCAGAAGGCGGCACTTGAGCAGGCGCTGGAGGCGGGGCTGCGCTCGGCGGCGATCGCACAGGCGGCGGATCCGGTGCGCTTCCTCGGTGCCTACCTGCTCGCCTACCCGAGCGCCGCAGTGTCCGCCGTGTCCGCGGCCTCTCCGCCGCATCCGCGCGAGCCGCGGCCACACGGTGGCGGCAAGGGCCGCAAGTGCTGGACGTTGCCGCAGAGTGTGAGCGATGAGGCGGAGGCGGCTAGGCCTAAGGCACCCGCAAAGTGCCCGCGCCCCCTCGGGACGGCCATCCGGTGCGCGGCACGGGGCGTCGAGTATCGGCTGATCCCCGTGCACGGCTGGGCCTGTTGGGTGGCGCACCCATGCCTGGCCAAGTATCCGGCGCTGCGCATGCAATTGAGCTTCGATCTCGCCGAGCTCGGCCGAGTGCTGCCCACGATGGCGCTGTCCGAGCTGCAGGCGTCGACGGCGATCTGGATCAGCGATGGAGAGGAGTCGCCGGCAGACTCAGCGCCGCCTGGGCTCGTCTTCCACCATGGCAGCGCGGCGCTCGTGCAGGCGGGCGAGCTGGCCGAAAAAGGAGATTGCATCGAAATCGGCTCGTGCGCCGCGTTCCTAGATTGGCACGCCGAGCAGCCGGCGATGATGCTCCACGCGTGCGCGCATGCCTTCGAGCGCCTGCACCGCGCCAAGCTCACGCCGATCCTTGAGCAGGCCTACGAGGAATGCCTTGGCAGCGGCAAGTACGACGCTGGGCCATCACGACGCTCGACGGGAACGAAGCGTGGCGCCCGCCGCGCGCCGCCATTGCCGGCTGAGGTGGCCGGCCGAGGAGGTGCCGTCGCAGAGGATGAGGCTGCAACCGCCGCGCACGACGCGTCCGAATTCTTCGCCGAGATGAGCGAAGCGTTCTTCTCGTCTCGAGTGCTGCATGCCGACAAGCGCCCGTACGTGCATGCCGAGCTGCTCAGCTTCGACCCGGTTGCATACGAGATGTGCGAGGCCGCATGGGGCGTCCTCGGCGCCGCCCTACCGACGCGGCACGAGGTGCCTGCCACGTGGCTCGAGAAGACGGCCAAGGTGCCCCGTGAGACCCTGCGAGCGACCCTGCTGGCCGCCGATCAGCTCGGCGACGGTTCACTGGAGCGAGAGGATCTCGAACGGCAGCTGGTCGTCGGGGTGCCCGGGCTACGCCTGCCCGAGGCGCGCGCGCTCGCCGCGCTCGCCGCGCACGTGAGCGAGAGGAAGTTTGACGGCCGCTTCGATGTGCGCGCCTTCGTCGCGTGGCTCTCTTCACACCATGGCTCGTTTGACCTCGAGGAGATCCCTCTCACGCGATGACGTGGCTCTCTTCACACCACGGCTCCCTTCACACCTCGAGGAGATCCCTCTCACGCGATGACGGTGACGACCCACCAGACCTGGTGCTTCTCTAATGTCGACCTCACAGATTCCAGCGGTTAACCCAGACCTCGGAGACACAGACACCCGAGCGGAACTCGCGCCCCACCAGCGCCCTACCCCTTTCTCCTCTGGAGAGGCAAAAGAGGATCAACCGAGAGGCCTCTCCAGGCTCTCAGATCCAGAGGAGCCGAACTTGTTCAGAGTCCGCGCCGAAACGACGGACACGAGGCCGCGGGCGCCGAGGCCCGAGCCCGCAGGCGGGGAGCGCGTGCAGCTGCGCCGAATCGGTATGCACGGTTTCGCCTATTTGAGGCCGTCCTCTTGAGAGTTGAGTCTCTCGACCTCCGTGTCAGAGTCTCTCAGCGCGCGGAAACTGAAAGACCGGCGAGCCTCCGCTCGGAGCGACGTGGACGGTGTGTGCGGCGGGTCTTGTAGTCCCGACATACATGTGACTGAAAGGGAATCTTCTGAAAAACCCGTCGCACACACAAGCAGCACCGTCGTCCGTCGTCCGTGACCGCGCGGGCGCGCCCACTCCGGCGCCGCCACCGTCTGGCGGTGTGCGCCGAAGCACTGCGATTCTGACATACGAGGAGAGAGAGCGGTGACGAGTCGAAATGCGATACCGGGTGGCGATCTGTCCATGGCAAGTTGCCTTCGATCGATGTCACAGATAGAACTCGGTCTCGACCGCGCGGATGGCCTCCTTAAGCATCGCGGCGTCGAGGTGCTTATTCCCGAGGCTGACTGCGACAAGAAAGGGGCGTAGCTCAGACTCGCGGAAGAGGCGCTTGTCGACAATCTTTTCGAGCAGCCGGCGGCGCAGCACGCCCACATCGCTGGTGGGCTTCCCGAGCGATACGTCCCCGTAGCTCGACTGCGCAGCTGCCGCCGCCGGCGCGCTACCGGGCGCGGCCGCCGCGCTGGCTGCGGCTGCTGCGGCCGGTGCCGCCACGGGCCTCCGCGCCCCCGCGCCGCTCGTGGGCACACGTGCCGAGTGGATCGCAGCACGTGCTGAGTGCGGCCGCGCCGTGGCTGGCTGGGTCCGGCCGCCGGCCCTGCTGTCAGCCACAGCGGGCCCACCGCCGCCCGCCATCGCCATCGCTGCGGACGCGTAGGCTTTCGGCTCAATGCGTGCGGACTGCGAGCCGCGCTCGCGAGGTGCGCTCTGCGGCCGGGCGCGCGGCGAGGGCGAGGCGCTCGAGGCAGCGCGGCGCATCTCGGCGACGAGGAGCTCGGCTGCCGAGTTGAAGCGCGCCTTGCGCATCTGGTACACGGGGTACACGTCCGGGTTGAGCTTGTTCTTCTTCTGCTCGGTCATCGAGTACGAGTTGGCGATGCGCCGCCGCTGGTGGTAGAGCTCGGCTGCGTGCGCGGCGTCCTGCGTCACCGTCTTGGAGCCGAGGCGCCGGTTGCGCGAGATGTTGGCCGCGAGCTGCACCTGCCAGTCAGGCACGTGGTTGTCGGTCGCCGTCTTGCGCCCGCCGCCGTGCACCAGGAGCACGCGGCGAAAGGCCTCGGCGACCTCCTTGAACTCCTCGCCTTTAAGCTTCTCGGTCTTGCCGGCGGCCTTGTCAGCCGCCTGCGGCGTGCGGTACTTGCCGTTGCCAAAGGCGGCCTTTGGCGGCGCGAAATCGATCTGCGGCCCGACCTTCGCCAAGCGATCCAGGTGCGTCGTCATGTGCTTGACATAGCGGTGACGGCCGCCGACGGTCTCGAGGTGGTCGACGCCGAGGCCGATTCCGCGTGCAGCGGGCTTCATTACGGAGCGTCGATGACCGCGCGCCCGCGACCCCTTACTCCGGAGAGGATGACAGGTGCAAGGGCCGATGAAATCGGCACTCAGAAAGGCCGCCGCGCTTCTGTTCGTCTGAAAATCGCACAGAGCTTCGAGCGCCCTGCAGGTTCCCTTCCGTTGCAGCGCCATGGCGGACGGCTCGGGCCCCTCCTTCGTCGGCGAGCAGCGGCTATCGCCTCGTGGACCCTTCACCGGTGCGCGAACATCCGCTCATGTCCAACCCTGATCCCTGTCAACGCCGGCCGCCGCGCAGTAGGCGTATCGGCGCTCTGCCTGAGCTGGAGGGGCACGTGGCCCTCTCTGGCCGCCGAGAGAATCAGCAGGCTGATCCAGGGCAGCTCGGGGTGCTCAGACACCCGTCAGCCAGCGGCGGTGGCTCTCGGCCGTCCTTGCGCCTTTGCGCTGAGCTGCTCAGCTCACCGCGCCGCTGGCTCCTCTGCGCGCGCAGGTTCGCACATGCTCAATGTGAAGAACGCGCGCCTACGTTCGGAGCATGACGTGAACTTGCTCAAGAACCGTCTCGAGCGGCTGCGGCAGGAGGAGCGCAAGGCGCTCAAGAAGATAGAGGAGACGCGCCGGCGCGCCGATCAGATCGTCATGCTCAAGTCGCGCAACGAGGAGACCCACATGCGCAAGCTGCTGGAGGCAGAGTACGCGGACAAGCAGCTGGAGCGCGCGCGGATGCGGCTGGCGGGCCACCGCGAGGGCATGCAGGACGCTATACGCACCAACGCCGAGATGCTGCTCCAGCAGAAAAAGGAGGAGGCGGACGTGCTGCGGGACCAGAGCCGTCGCATCTCCGAGCACGTGAAGCAGCAGCAGGAGGCTCACGTGGACCGTGCGCGGCGCATCAACTCGATGATCAAGGAGCACTCGGTCGAGGTGCAGCAGGACAAGATGCGCAGCCGAATGGAGCACGAGGAGATGCTCCAGGCCGAGATGGAGGAGCGCATGCTCATGGAAGAGCGCCGGCGGAACGTGGCGGACAGGCTGATCGCGGAGATGGAGGAGGCAGAGGAGGTGGCCATCGAGCGGCTGCGCCGTACCCAGGAGGCACAGAAGGCCGCGTACGAGGAGCTCGAGCGCGCGCTTGCCAACCCGCCCCCGCCCCTCGACCAACGGCAAGTGGCGCTTGGGATGGCGATGGGCGCGAATGGCGCCGCGCCGGGCGGGTACGGCTACTGAGGAGGCGGCGGAGGCCACGCGTCGCCTCCTCTGCTGCTGCTGCCATGTCGACCGAGCTCCCTCATCGTGATACGATTGTACACAAACATGTAGTCAGGATAGATTGTGCGACGCCCGACGACCGGTCTTGCGTGTTCCCGTCCGGCGCCCGCTCCCTTCACGACAACTCACAGTCGTTTTTCAGTTGTTCGTGCTGGTGAATCAACTTCACACCACACAGATTCGTCAACTTTGCGCGCTGCGACAGCGCAGGCGCGGAAGCGCTAGCGGCGAAGGCTGCGCGCGCGCGTCCAACCGGGCCATGGATAGTACATCGTCGGTGACGCTTCCGGTGGCGCCGCCTCGCGCGACCTCCTCGGTGAAGCTGCGCGAGGCCAAGGGTCTCGCGACTGGCGCGCCGGGCGGCAACGGCGGCCGATCGCTCACCTCTCCAGGCGTGTCTCTCTTCGACAACACTTTCCAGGGCGGGGCGGTGGTGGACGTCTTCGGCGCGAGCGGTTCGAACCCAACCGCCAACTGGAAGGTCCAGGGCCCCGTCGAGAAGGTGTACGACAAGAGCGTCAAGGGCTACGTGTTCCGGTGCGAGGGCGGGCCATCGGCGCGCATGCAGTTGCCCAAGGACGACCGGCGTACGCTCGGGCTGGTGCAGCCGTACCTGGTTCTGCAGATCTGCGTGCCCGCGGGCAAGCCCTTTGCGCTCGAGCTCAGCATCTCGGACACGGCACGTGCGCGCCGGCGCGTTCTGCTCTCCACTTCGTTCCGCGAGCCCGTGCGCACGCCTCTGCACACGCGGCTCCCTCTCGCTTCGCTCGTGCGCGACGTGTGGGCCAACCTGACGCTGGACCTGGTGGACCTGGTCGCCACCAACTTCCCGGGCGCCACCTTCGCGCGCCTCGAGTCGCTCACCCTCAACGCGGCCTTCAAGGTACGGCGAGTCTTCACGCTCAAATCTGCGCCCACCGAGGGTGCCTCGGGCCTCCACGGTGATGCCGTCTCACCGCTCGGGGACGGCGCGGACGGCGCGACGCTCGAGGCCGCCACCGCCGCCGGCGGCGGCGTGCCGCTGCCGCGGGGCTACGAACTGCCGCTAGGCACGATCTCCATCACCACCGTCTACTCTAGCCTGAACATGGGCGGGGTCGCGTCCGCGGCCGCCGCAGCCGCCGTCCTCGCCGCAGGCGGCAGCTTTCACAGCAGCTTTCACAGCAGCGCCATCGACGTGTCGCCGGCCGAGGACGGCGCGCTTGCGGCCGGCGTCGTCCCGGGCTCCTCGGCTCATGTGTCAACGTGCGCCTCCCCCGTGGGGCTCACGTTGCCCTCGCAGCCGCCCTGGTCGCCGGCGTTTGGATGCGGGCTGCTCTCCCAAACCTCAGCCTGCGCCGCCGCCGCCAACGCGGCGGCGGCGGCGGCGGCGGTCTCGGTCGCGGGCGCGGCCGTCGGCGGAGGCGGCGGAGGCGGCGGAGGCGGAGGCGGAGGCGGAGGCGGAGGCGGCGGAGGCGGCGGAGGCGCGGGCGGCATGCAGCAGCACCCCTCCGGCGCGCGCCAGCAGCAGCACATCCAAGGAGAGCTCCTCCCTCCGTCGCTGCGCAACGTGCGGGCGTGCAGCCTGAGCGTCGGCGGCGTCGGCAGCAGCTCGCGGCTGCCCGGCGCCGTCGTGGGCACCCCGTGCGCGGCCGCGCACCCGACGAACACGCCGCTCTCTCCACTGCAGTTGCATGCGGAGCTGCCCGCGACGGCGCTGCTCGCGACCGGCGCACACACGCCGGCACTCTCGGCCCTGCCGGCGCCCGGAACGGCGCTCGGCACGGCGCTCGGCACGGCGCTCGGCGCGCCGGGTGCGCAGCGGCGCGCCAACACGGTCGCCTCCACCTCGCGCGCGCGTTGTGAGCCTCTGCCAGGCCGCTCGGCCGCGTCGCAGGCGGCGCAGGCGGCGCAGGCGGCGCAGGCGGCGCAGGCGACTCGCGCGCACACGGCGCAGCGAGGGCACGTCGTGGGTGCGCCGCTCGGCACGGCGCTCGGCGCGCCGTCGCAGATACTCGGGAGCATGGGTGCGGCGGGCGCGGCGGGCGGCAGCGGCGCCGGCGCGGGCGCGAGCGCCGTCCTGGGCGCGAGCGCCGTCCTGGCGCCCGCCGTCTCCTCTCCCCGCCGTTCGCGCTGCGGTGCCTCGCCCGCCGGCGGTGCACCCTCCGCGGACGAGCTCGAGCGCCGTCCTGAGCTCGAGCGCGCCGGCGGCGCCGGCGGCGACCCGCCCGCGACGGCGCTCTCCTCGGCCTCGCAGCTGCAGCGGCGGCATGCCGAGCTTCAGATGCGGCGCGTCAAGCTGCAGCAGCTCGAGGAGACCTTCGAACGACAGTACGGCGACATTGGTGCGGCGACTGCCAACGTCCTCACGAGCATCCCTGTGAACTCAAACGGCATCCCTGTGAACTCAAACGGCGCGCCGCCGCCCATGCCGCCGATCGGGCCGTCGCTCCGCCCCGCCTCCCTACCACCCTCGTCCTCCACACGCAAGCTCGGCAACGTCGGTGGCAGCAGCGTCGGCGGCGGCGGCGGCGGCGGCGGCGGCGGCGGCGGCGGCGGCGGCGTGTTGCCGCTCTCGTCGCTCCGTATCGATGTCGCGCTCGCGCAATCGGAGGGCCAGGGCCGCCCGCCCGCCGCCGCGACGCTGCCCAACGCCGTCTCGCACTTCGCCGGCTTCTCGTCGCCCAATTCGTCTCTCCTTGGCCGAGGCTCGAATGCCATCGGTGGTGCCGCCGGCGCCGGCGCCGGCGGCGCCGTCGTGGGCACGAATGCCTGTGGCGGCGCCCAGACGGTGCCCAATACGGCGCCGATTCACGACGGTCTGACCAATACGGCGCTCCTCCGGCCGCCCAATACGGCGCTGCCTTCGAGGCTGCCCGCGCAGGCCGAGCCGCTGCTGCCGCCCAATAGCGTGCCTGCACGCATCGGGGGTGTCTCGGGGACCGCCGCGGGCGCCGGCGCAGCTGCGGCGGTAGGCGGCGGCGTGCGGACTCGCGGCGCGCGCGGCGGCGCACGGGCGGTGCGGCGCCTCGCCGACGGTTTCCCAAATATGGACTATGTGCCCAAAGCGGCCGACGATCCGAGTGGCGGCGTCCCAAATATGGACTATGAGCCCAAAGCGGCCGACGATCCGCGTGGCGGCGTCGGGGGCTGGGAGGCGGACGCGGAGGAGTATGGGGAGGGGCCCCTGTCGGCGGACGCGATGGGCGGCGGCGACGCCCACGACGGCGCCTACGATGAGCGAGCGTACTGCGAGCACGAGCCCCGCCGCTTTCCACAGGGAGGTGGCGCTGGTGGGGGCGCTGGTGGGGGCGCTGGTGGCGGCGCTGGTGGCGGCGAGGCGGCGCGTGGCGAGGCGGCGGAGGAGGCGGCGGAGGAGGCGGCGGAGGAGGCGGCGCACTGGCGGCAGTACGAGGAGGCGGAGGAGGTGCGACGGCGCGGCGCGAACGAGGAGTTGCCCAATATGGACGTGGAGATGCGCCTGCGCGGCGTGCCGACCGCCCTCTCTCGTGCACCGGCGCCGGCCGAGGAGGGCGACTACGACGGCACCGACGGCTACGGCGCGTTGTATGGCGGCGGCTACGGCGGCAGCTATGGCAGCTACGCTGGCGACGAGGGTTTGGTGGTGGAGGACGAAGACGAGTTCACTGAGGACGAGGACGAGCTCGAGGCGGCACAGGACGAGCGCTGGAGGGGTGATGAGGGCGCTCACGAGGACGCGTCGGGCGCCGAGGACGCCGAGGAGGACGACGACGAGAATATTGCATGCATGCCGCCGGGCGGCGGCGGCCGCGGCGGGGCGGTGCGTGGCGGCGGGGCGGTGCGTGGCGGCGGTGCGGTGCGTGGCGGCGGCGGCAGCGGCGGCGACGGCCCCGAGCATTTTTCGGAAGATGAGGGCCCCGACCACTTCTCCGACGAAGAGGGCGAGCGAGATGATGCCTCGATCCTCTCGTCAGTGCCCTCGTCACGAGGGCACGAGAGCGCCTCCGCGCGTGCCCTCGAGCTCTCGCCACATTCGAATGTGTCTCCGCGCGGCGCGGCCGCCTTTGGAAGCGCTCGCTTTCTTGCCCGCTTCGACGAGCAGTCGGTCGGTCTGGACGAGATGGCGGCGGCGGCGGAGGCGACCAACGGGCTCGGTGGCGGCGGCGCTCACTTCCCCTTCGGGCTGAGCCACACACCCCCTCGAGCCGGACGACCAAGTCGAGCCACCAGCGGTCGGCGCACATCACTCGAAGCGGACTTTGACATCCTCTCCTCATCGGGCTCCTTTTCGGGCGGCGGCACGCCAGGCCGCGCCACCGGCGGCGCGACGAGCCGCTTCTCCGCCGCGAGCAGCGTCGGCACTCCTGGCCGCGACTACGTGCCCGAGCACGCGGGCTGCGGATGCCACGCCGCTTATGACCCGTCGGAGTACATTGACGGCGGCGCGGCGGCGGCGGCGCCCATCGGCGCCGGCCAGGTGCCCACGACGGCGCTGGATCTGCTCACGAAAGCGGCGCCCGTGGGCGGCGGCAGCGGCCGTGCCGCTGTGGGAAACTCGGGCCCGCCGCCGCCGCCTTCTCTCTCCGCCGTGTCGCCTCTGAAACCCGAGCACCTCGAGGCCCGCGCAGTGGCGAGCGCTGGGGCCCGCGGCGGCGGTGCGCAGCTGCTCGTTCTCGGCGGCGCGCTCCGGGAGAGTCCGATCCCTTTCGAAGAGCTGGAGAGCCGAGTTGTGGAAGCGGGCAGGCGGCGCGCTCAGTCGCCGGCGGCTCCCAGACGAGGACCCGCCGACGTCGACGACGCCCACGACGGCGCCATGGACGAAGGGGGCGCCGTCGTGGGCGCCCCCGGGATGCCCGGGGGGGGGATCCAGCTGCGCGACTCCCTCGCCCTCGAGGCCGCAGCGGCGCGCGAGATGGCGCTCGAGGCGAGCGAGGCGGCCGGGCCAATAGGTGGCGCGCCTGCCGCAGAGGGCCGAACCGCCGGCGCCGGCCGCCTCGGCCTCTCAACTTCGTCCTTCGCGGGCTCGTTCCGAGATCGGCTCTATACACCGCCGGTGGTCCCTGTCGGCCGAAGCGGCCTCTCCCTCTCGCACGCGTCGCCGCCGCATGCGCTCATCGCGTCGCGCAAAGGCAGCCGCGCGCACCCGGCGCCACTGGGCGGCGGCGGCGCGTCGGACGGCGGCCCCGCGGCGAGCGGCGGTGCGCACGCGTCGGCGGGTGGCGCCGGCGCGCCGAGCGCCGACCTGGCGGATGGGCGCGAGAGCGCCGAAGGAAAGCACGAGGACCTCGATCTGATGTACGATCCGATGCTCAACTGCTACTACGACCCCAAGACGAATAAGTACTATGAGCTCGCTTAGGAGCCGCGGACAACGTTGGGGCTCGAATGCTGCGTCAACATCTCCTGCGACAACCGTGTGTGGGGCCGTGTGGGGCCGCCCTCGCAGAGAGTTGTGCGCTGGTACCGCCCGGGGCGCGGTCCGCACGGAGTGCGTGCGCCTTGTCGGTGCGCGCGTTCGTGTGGAGCGTTAGATCGGACCGTTACCGCGTTAGATCAAACTGTGCTGCAAGAAATCCAAAAAGAACATTGAGCTTTGAGGGTGGCCGGGTCACTCAAAGAGGATCCGTTTTTGCAGTACAATAAATGATGAGAACACAGTCCTGTACACTTCTGTAGAACCTCGTCAGCTCCTACGAGGTCGTGTTGGGGTCGTAATTAAGAAATTAACAAAAAACGATCCTCATGTACCGGTATCAGACAAAAAGCACGACGTGCCGTCCCATTGCCGCCGCCGCCCTCGTCCTAACCGCCGCCCTCGCCGCCGCCCCCGCCCCCACCCCCGCTCTCAGCGCTGAACATGTTGCGGCTGTTTCTGCTGATCGGTCTAGCGCTCAATGCT
>ENA-UOXO01001847-UOXO01001847.1-mixed-culture-metagenome-genome-assembly--contig:-NODE-1847-length-13595-cov-3.314328_pt1 | contig 13595 bp, 10 predicted proteins | sample MGYA00238162_ERZ761640 | MGnify/ENA primary metagenome ERZ761640 (study PRJEB28914, sample SAMN08778297) | mixed culture metagenome | isolation source: Freshwater growth medium | place: USA...
GCGGCGCAGCTTGTCCACCATCCGGGGGAACAGCCGGGCGAGGTGGGTGACATCGCCGATGGCATAATCGATCTGGCGATCGTTCAGCGGCCGCCGCGCCCAATCAGTGAAGCGGGCGCCCTTATCGACCTGGATGTTGGCATAGGCCGCCACCAGGTTGGTGTAACCAATCTGTTCGCCCAGCCCCAGCGCCATGGCGGCAATCTGCGTGTCGAACAGCGGCTGCGGCGTCTTGCCGGTGAGATTGTAGATGATTTCCAGATCCTGCCCGCCGGCGTGGAACACCTTCAGCACCGGTTCTTCCACCAGGAGCTTCAGCAGCGGCGCCAGATCGAGATCGGGGCTCTTGGGATCGATGGCGGCGGCTTCGTTCGGGCAGGCCACCTGCACCAGGCACAGATCGGGGTAATAGGTGCTCTCGCGCATGAACTCGGTATCCACCGCGACGAAATCGGCGGTAGCCCAGCGGGCGCAGAGTTGTTCGAGAGTCGCGGTGTCCGTCACCAGCGGATGAATCAGCATGGGGCCCGTTACTCCAATCTCGCCGCTTGACAAAGCGGTGAATGACGTGTGCTAGCCGCCCTTCAAAACAAAGTTGCCGGAACACGGAAAAATGCACGCTTATCGCACCCATAACTGCGCCGCCCTGCGCGCCGCCGATGCTGGCCAGACAGTGAAACTGTCGGGCTGGGTTCACCGCAAGCGCGATCATGGCGGGGTGCTGTTCATCGATCTGCGCGATCACCATGGCCTGACCCAGATCGTCGCTGGCCCGTCGTCGCCGGCGTTCCCGGTGCTGGACAAGATCCGGGTGGAATCGGTTGTCACCATCGTGGGCGAGGTTGTGCTGCGTGAGGCCGGTGCGATCAACAGCCGGCTGCCCACGGGCGAAGTGGAAGTGCGCGCCAAGGAAATCACCATCCAGTCCACCGCCGATGAACTGCCGATGCCGGTGGCGGGCGAGGCCGAATATCCCGAGGATATCCGCCTGAAATATCGCTTCCTCGATCTGCGTCGCGACCGCCTGCATCAGAACATAATGCTGCGCAGCAACGTGATTTCGTCGCTGCGCCGCCGCATGATCGATCAGGGTTTCATGGAATTCCAGACGCCGATCCTCACCGCGAGCAGCCCGGAAGGCGCGCGTGATTATCTGGTGCCCAGCCGCGTGCACCCCGGCAAATTCTATGCGCTGCCGCAGGCGCCGCAGATGTTCAAGCAGCTGCTGATGGTGGCCGGGTTCGACCGTTACTTCCAGATCGCCCCCTGTTTCCGCGATGAAGACGCCCGTGCTGACCGCAGCCCGGGTGAATTCTACCAGCTCGATTTCGAAATGAGCTTTGTCACCCAGGAAGACGTGTTCGCCGCGATCGAACCCGTGCTGGCCGGCGTGTTCGAAGAGTTCTCCGGCTTTGGTGGCCGTGATCCGTGGGCGGTCACCAAGGGCGCCTTCCCGCGCATTCCTTATGCGGAATCGATGCTGAAGTACGGCAACGACAAGCCCGACCTGCGCAACCCGATCATCATCACCGACGTTTCCAGCCACTTCGTCGGCTCGGGCTTTGGCCTGTTCGCCAAGATGGTCGAAGGCGGCAACGTGGTGCGCGCCATCCCGGCGCCCGGCACCGCCGACAAGAGCCGCAAGTTCTTCGACGACATGAACGAGTGGGCGCGCGCTGAAGGCTATGCCGGCCTTGGCTATGTCACCCGCAAGGGCGGCGAGTTCGGTGGCCCAATCGCCAAGAACCACGGCGAAGCCGGCATGTTGGCACTGTATGACGCGCTCGGCCTTGGCCCGGATGATGGCTGTTTCTTCGCCGCCGGCAAGGAAGCTCAGGCCGCCAAGCTGGCCGGCCTGGCCCGCACCCGGATCGGTACCGAGCTGAACCTGATCGAGCAGAACGCCTACAAGTTCTGCTGGATCGTCGATTTCCCGATGTTCGAGTACGACGAAGACGCCAAGAAGATCGACTTCAGCCACAACCCGTTCTCGATGCCGCAGGGCGAGCTGGAAGCGCTGGAGACCCAGGACCCGCTGACCATCAAGGCATTCCAGTACGATATCGTCTGCAATGGCGTCGAACTGTCGTCGGGCGCCATCCGCAACCACCGTCCGGACATCATGTACAAGGCGTTCGAAATCGCCGGCTACACGCAGGAACAGGTGGACGCGAACTTCTCCGGCATGATCAACGCCTTCAAGTTCGGCGCGCCGCCGCACGGCGGTTCGGCGCCGGGTGTTGACCGCATGGTGATGCTGATTGCGGATGAACCCAACATCCGCGAAGTCATCGTGTTCCCGATGACGCAAAAGGCCGAAGATCTGATGATGAACGCGCCGGCGCCGGCGACGCTGAAGCAGCTGCGCGAGCTGCATATCCGCATCGTCGACTAAGCGGGGCTTGCCTCCATGCCGGCGGGCTGCCAGCCTGCCGGCCATGAGCCCACACAATCTCGCCGATTTCGAAGTCGATCATGATCTGCCGCGCGGCGATTATGACACCCAGCTGGAAGCGTTGCAGCACCGGCTGGAGCTGATTCAGGCCGCCTATATCGCGCACGGATTGAAGGGCATCGTTGCCATTGAAGGCTGGGACGCCTCTGGCAAGGGCGGGCTGATCTCGCGCATGGTCTCGACGCTCGATCCGCGCTTCTGCAAGGTCTGGTCGATTTCAGCGCCGACCCGTGAGGAAGCTGCGCGGCATTATCTTTGGCGCTTCTGGCAACGGCTGCCTGGCAATCGCGAAATCTCGATCTACGATCGCACCTGGTACGGCCGGGTGCTGGTGGAGCGGGTGGATGGCTTCACGCCGGAACCACGCTGGCGCGAGGCCTACAAGGAAATCAACGAGTTCGAGTCGCTGCTGCTGGCCGACGGCGTGCGGTTGGTGAAGATTTTCCTGCACACCACGCAGGCCGAGCAGGACAAGCGCCTGGAAGAGCGGATCAAGACCCCGTGGAAGCGCTGGAAGACCGGCACGGATGATTACCACAACCGGTCAAAGAGGGCGGATTACATGGCCGCTTACCATGACATGTTCCGTGAATGCTCCCCGTCGCACGCGCCGTGGCACGTGGTGGCCGCCAACGACAAGAAATGGGCGCGTGTGCGCAGCCTGGAACTGATCTGCGAGGCGCTGGGCGCAGGCGTGGACCTCAGCTGGCCGGAACCGGACGCAGAACTGGTGAAGGTTGCGGAAAAGGCCCTGGGCAAGAAGCTGGTCTAACAGCCCCGTCACCCCGGTGTGACGACACATAGCAGGAGAGTGCCCCCCTCAGCCCGGCGTGTCCTTGCCCAGCCATTCGCTCAGCCGGTTAGGGCCTTTCGTCGTTGCCCGTTCCGGGTAGAGCGTTTCATAGACCACGGCATTTTCCAGCACGCGCTGCACATAGTTGCGGGTTTCCGCAAAGGGGATGCTCTCGATCCAGTCGAGGATGTCGCCGTTCCTGGGGTCGCCGTTCTGGGCAATGAAGCGCCGCACATTGCCCGGCCCGGCGTTGTAGGCCGCCACCGCCAGCGGTGCTGAGCCACCGTAACTGGCCCGCAGCCGTTCGATGAAGCCGCTGCCCAGCGTGACGTTCCACACCGGGTCCTGCGTCAACCGGCTGGCCGGACTGGCGGGCAGGCCCATTTTCTGGGCCTGTTCGGCGGCGGTGGCCGGCACCAGCTGCATCAGGCCCAGCGCATTGGCGCTGGAACGTGCCGTGCGGTCGAACTGGCTTTCCTGCCGTGTGATGGCGTGGATGATGGTGAAGCGGGCGCTGAGATTTTCGGGCAGCGGCAAAACCGGAAAGGCCAAGGAAATCAACGCCAGCTCGGCCGTACCGCGCGCTGCCTTGCCGGCATGCACCCCGGCATCGGGGCGGTTCAATGGCCCGGCCAGCCCTGCCACCAGCGCGGCACGCTGCGGGGTTTCGGCAGTATCGGCAAGTTGCTTCAGAAATGTGGTTTGCCGGCCGCGATCAATGTCGGCCAGTGCAAACACGGCGCGCACACGGCCTTCGGCGCGGAAATTGCCGGCGGTCACTGAATCAAGAGCGGGAAGCGGGCGATTGGCCAGCGCCAGCGGCTGGCCCAAACGCTCGCTGGCCAATTGGCCATAGAAATAATCCGGATGGCGGGCCGCGGCGGCGAAATACTGCCGGGCTTGTTCCCGCTGGCCGGCGGCGTCGGCGGCGCGGCCAGCCCAGTAATCGCCGCGCGCCTGGCTGATCGGCGTTTGCGCCACAGCGCGGGCATTGCGGAAATGGGTGAGCGCTTGCGCCGGCTGGTTCAACCGCCGCAGGGCGATCCAGCCGGCAAGCCACTCCGCATCCAGCAGTGCCGACCGTTCCGCCACCGGCCGCGCCGCCATGCGTGCGGCATCCAACCCGTGCCCGGCCAGCACGGCGCGGGCGCTTGTCACATTGCCCGCGCGCCACAAGGCCCGCCCGATATCGAGCCGCGCCTTCAGCCAGCTTTCCAGACCGATGCTGAGCAGCCCGCCGGCCACGCGCGGCGTCGCCGGCCCGGACAGCAGGGCGTGGCCCTCGGCAGCGCGGCCCTGGCGGATCAGCCATTGCGCTTCGTCGAGCACCAGCCCGGCTTCACGGCGCAGGCGATCCGGCAGCACGGCCATGCGGGCGGCCACATCGGGTGCATTGCGCTTCAGGGCGATGCGGGCCAGCGCCCACAGGCGGGTATCGGTATCGACGCGGGCCAGCATGCGCCCTGCCGGCGTGATGCGATCGGCCCACAACAGCCGGTCCATCCGGCTGGCATGATCTTCGGCGCGCAGGCGTTCCCCGAACCGCGCCAGCAGCCGGGCTTCCTGCACCTCATCCAGCCCGGCGGAATCCCAGGCATCGCGCGCCCAGGTGGCGGCTGTGCCTGCCTGTCCGCTGGTGACCAGTGCTTCGGCGTAGCGCAATTTACCCTCGGCCGTGAGCGGAGCCACGCGCGCGAAATGGCGCACGATCTGATCGGCCGGCGTCTCGTCGCTGATGCTGCGTTCGGCCAGCCGGCGGATGGTGGTGGCCGCGGGCCAGTCGGCATGGCCGGCGAGGAAGGCGGCATAGTCGCTGAAACTTGCCCTGTAGGCTTCGCGCCGTAGGCGGTCCCATGTCACCACCTCTTCCAGCACCGGCACGGACTGGCCACCGGTGAGCGGCGCACCCGACAACTGGGCGAAACGTCCGCTTTCATTGTCGGCCAGCCGCGCCTGATAGCGCGCGATGGTTGCGGCATCGAGCGTTTGCGCCGCGACGGGGGCGGCCATGACCACCGATATGCTGGACAGGGCGGCCCACCCGCTTCTATTGCGCTCTCTATACATGCCGCCCGTGATAAGGTGCGGCAGAGGAACAGGCAATGAATGGACGTCCCTTCACAGGATCAATGCCGGCGCTGGTCACCCCATTCAAGAATGGCGTGGTGGATCTGGATGGCTTTGCCGCGCATGTGGAATGGCAGATCGGCGAAGGCAGCCATGGCCTGGTGCCGGTGGGCACCACGGGCGAATCCCCCACACTGGCCCATGATGAACATTATGCGGTGATCACCGCCTGCGTGGAGGTGGCCCGCAAGCGCGTGCCGGTGATCGCCGGCTGCGGCAGCAACGACACGCGCACCGCGCTGGCGCACCTGGCGCATGCGGAAAAGGTGGGCGCCGATGCCGCGTTGATCGTCGTGCCCTATTACAACAAGCCGAGCCAAGCCGGCCTGATCGCGCATTTCGCCGCGCTGCATGATGCGACGTCGTTGCCGATCATCATCTACAACATCCCCGGCCGCAGCGTAGCGGACATGTCTGTGGAAACGATGGCGGTGCTCAGCGCACTGCCGCGCATCATCGGCGTGAAGGATGCCACCGGCAACATCGCCCGCGTGGCGCAGCAGCGCCTGGCGTGTGGTGCCGATTTCATCCAGCTTTCGGGCAATGACGACATGGCGCTGGGCTTCAACGCGCAGGGCGGGGTGGGGGCGATTTCCGTCACCGCCAATGTCGCGCCCAAGCTGTGCGCGCAGATGCAGGAAGCGACGTTGAAGGGCGATTATGCCGCCGCGCTGGCCATCAATGATCGGCTGCAGCCGCTGCATGCCGCGCTGTTCAGCGATGCCTCGCCCGGCCCGACCAAATATGCGCTGAACCGCATGGGGCGGATGACAACTGAGGTGCGCCTGCCCATCGCCGAGCCATCGGCTGCGGCCAAGGCAGCGGTGGATGCCGCGCTGGTGCACGCCGGCCTCATCTGATGGCACGTCCGAAACCAGCCGTTGGCGTGAAAGTGAAGTCGGTCGCCGAAAATCGGCGGGCGCGTTTCGAATATTTCATCGAAGACGTGGTGGAAGCCGGCATCATGCTGACCGGCACCGAAGTGAAATCGCTGCGCAAGGGCCAGGCCAGCATCGCCGAAAGTTTTGCCGAGGTGAAGGACGGCCAGATGTGGCTGATCAACGCCACCATCCAGGTTTTCAGCCACGGCAATATCTTCAATCACGAGCCGAAGCGACCGCGCAAATTGCTGCTGCATGCCCGCGAGATCGAAAAGATGGAAACCGCCGTGACCCGCCAGGGCATGACGATCGTGCCGCTGTCGATCTATTTCAACGGCACCGGCCGTGCCAAGATCGAAATCGCGCTGGGCAAGGGCAAGAAGCTGCATGACAAGCGCGAAACGTCGAAGGAGCGCGACTGGCAGCGTGACAAGGCCCGGCTGATGCGGGACAGAGGTTGATGGCAGATGGCATCAAGGACAAGCTGATCGCCATCAAGCAGGCCTGGGCGGAAAGCCGCCGCCTGCTGACTGGCGAACGCGATCCCGAACATGCCAACCGTCTGCCGCCCGGGCAGCGCCGTGTTACTAACTGGCCAGTGCTTGATCTGGGCGTGAAGCCCGATATCGCCAAGGCCGATTGGCGGCTGACAGTAGATGGCGTCGTGGCCAATCCGATCACCTGGGATTGGGCGGCTTATCAGGCGCAGCCGCAGGTGGAGGATGTGTCGGACATTCATTGCGTCACCCAATGGTCACGTTTCGATAATCGCTGGTCGGGTGTTTCGACCAGTCATCTGCTCAGTGTCGTGCAGCCGCTGCCCAATGCCAATGTCGTGGTGCTGCACGGTGCCGATGGCTATACAACCAACATCACGCTGGAGCGTTTCGCGGGCGACGATTGCCTGATCGCCCATGCCCATGATGGTGTGCCGCTTGCGCGCGAACATGGTGGCCCGGTGCGGGCGATCATCCCGCGCTGGTATTTCTGGAAATCGGCCAAATGGCTTACCCGCATCGAAGTTCTGGCCGTGGACAAACCCGGCTTCTGGGAGGTACGAGGGTATCACAACGAGGGCGATCCCTGGACGGAGCAGCGCTATAACTGAACCCACCGCCCCTGCAGCCGTGAATGACTGGATGCATTTCCAGCCCGTCCAAGCTGCCTGGCCTGCGCCCTATGCCGAAGGGCTGGCCAGCCCGTGGATCGGCACGCTGTTGATGAACTTGCCGATTGCGCTGGCGCTGCTCGATTCCTCGGGCCGCATCGTTACCGGCAATGATGCCATGCAGGCCACCGCCGGCACCGGTTGGCGCCCCGGCATGCGCCCGGAAGCGATGGTGGTGGGCGATGATGCCGGCATGTTGTCCCGCGCCGTTGCCGATGTGCTGGCTGGCGGCGAACCGCAGGTGCTGCGCCTGGCGCTGGCGGAGCGCCCCGACGAAGTGCGCGATATCAACGTGATGTCCACGCCTCCGGGTTATGGCGCCTCGGCTCTGGTGGTGATGCGTGACATCCGCGAACAGATGCGGCTGGAAGCGCAGGTTGCCGCTGTTACCCGGCTGCAGGCGGTGGGCCAGCTTGCCGGCGGGGTGGCGCATGATTTCAACAATCTGCTTACGGCCATCCTGGGCCATGCCGAACAGCTGCTGGAACGCTTTCCCGATTCCGGCCCCGAACATGATGCGGTTGCCGAGATTCTGCATAACGGCAAGCGCGGCGCCAATCTGGTGGCCCAGTTGCTTGCCTTCGCTCGCCAGCAGCCGCAGAATCGGCAACTTCTGTGTGTGCGAGAGTTGGTGGAGGGGCTGCGGCCGCTGCTGACCAAATTGCTCGGCCCGGCGATCGAGTTGGATATCGCAGCGCCGCCAGGGCTGTTCTTCGTGCGGGCCGATCCGGGCCAGCTGGAACAGGTGATCGTCAATCTGGCTGTCAACGCCCGCGATGCCATGGAAGGCAACGGCAGGCTGGTGATCAGCATCGCCGATGTGCTGCGCCGGGATGTGGCCGCGCTCGGCCACGCCATGATGCCGGCCATCGATTTCGTTTCCATCGATGTCAGCGATACCGGCAGCGGCATACCGCCCGATATTGCGGCCAAGATTTTCGAACCCTTTTTCACCACCAAGCCGCAAGGGCAGGGCACGGGCCTGGGCCTGTCCACCGTCTATGGCATCGTCAAGCAATCGGATGGCTATATCTTTGCCAAGCCGGGGCCCGGCGGGCGCGGCACCACCTTTTCGCTCTATCTGCCGGGCCGGCCGCAGCCGGCGGCCGTTGTGGCCGATCGCGCCGTGGTGGAAGTGCCGCCTGAACCGGTTGCCGCAGGCCGCCGCGTGCTGCTGGTGGAAGACGAACCTTCGGTGCGTGCGGTGTTCGCCCGCGGCCTCGAACGCAAGGGTTGTGTGGTCACCACCGCCGGCGATGCCATGGTGGCGCTGGCCATATTGCGCGACGGGCAAACGTTCGACGTTCTGGTGTCCGATGTGATGATGCCCGGCATCGACGGCGTAGAACTCGCCTTCGAAGCCGCCCGGATGTGGCCGGAAATGGGCATCGTGCTGATGTCGGGCTATGCCGAACTGCCGCGCCATCGTGAAGCCGATGCGCGGGGAATCCGCTTTTTGGCCAAGCCCTTCGCCTTGGCTGAGCTCGTTTCAGCCATCGCCACCGCGCAGCCATTGAAGAGCTGAACGAACGAATTTTTCCGCCTTCTGTTCCCCTCTTGTTCACCAAGAACAATTGGTGTACATCAAAACCCGTTGACGAATATCGACAGCGGCTTCAGGGAAGGGTTCGGGTCATGGCATCTGCTCTTAAAGTGGTGGAATCGGGAATGGATCGGCAAAAAGCTCTGGAAGCGGCCCTGGCCCAGATTGACCGTGCGTTCGGCAAGGGCTCGGTGATGAAACTGGGCCAGCGCGACGCGATGGAGGTGGAGGCGATCTCCACCGGTTCGCTCGGTCTGGATATCGCGCTCGGCATCGGCGGACTGCCGCGCGGCCGTGTCGTGGAAATCTATGGCCCGGAAAGCTCGGGCAAGACGACGCTGGCGCTGCACGCCATCGCCGAAGCGCAGAAGAATGGCGGCACCGCGGCGTTTGTCGATGCCGAACATGCGCTCGATCCGGTCTATGCCAAGAAGCTGGGCGTCAACATCGACGAACTGATCGTCTCGCAGCCCGATACCGGTGAACAGGCGCTGGAAATCGTCGATACGCTGGTGCGCTCCAACGCCATCGATGTGCTGGTGATCGATTCGGTCGCCGCGCTGGTGCCGCGCGCTGAAATCGAAGGCGAAATGGGTGACAGTCACGTTGGCCTTCAGGCTCGCCTGATGAGCCAATCCTTGCGCAAGCTGACCGGCTCGATCAGCCGCTCGCGCTGCCTCGTGATTTTCATCAACCAGCTGCGCATGAAGATCGGCGTGATGTACGGCAACCCGGAAACCACGACCGGCGGCAACGCGCTGAAATTCTATGCTTCCGTCCGTCTCGACATCCGCCGCACCGGCCAGATCAAGGATCGCGATGATATCGTGGGCAACACCACCAAGGTGAAGGTGGTGAAGAACAAGGTGGCGCCGCCGTTCAAGCAGGTCGAATTCGACATCATGTATGGCGAAGGCATCTCCAAGATCGGTGAGATTCTCGATCTCGGCGTGAAAGCGGGGGTGATCGATAAGTCGGGTGCCTGGTTCAGCCACGACAGCATTCGCATCGGCCAAGGCCGCGAGAACGCCAAGAAGTATCTGAAGGAAAACCCGGAAACCACGGCCAAGATCGAGAAGATCATCCGTGACAACGCGGCCGGTATTTCTGAGGCGCTGTTGGTTGGTCCCTCGGCTGACGACGACAGCGGTGACGACGAGATGTGAGTTTCGGACAATCAGTTCCCACGAAGAAGGGGCGGCCAGTCAAATGGCCGCCCTTTTTTGTTGCCGGCCATTACTGCGGCGACGTGGGCTTTGCCTTCACCGGTTCCACAGCGGCATCGGCCATGCGCCCCGCCATGTCTGCCCGCTGTCGCCAGCCTTCGACCGTGGCGCGACTGCCGTACATGGCTTCGATGAAGCGCTCGTCTTGCTCGGACAGCCCGTCAAAGCGCGGTGCGCCGGGCTCGAACAGCGCCAGGATGCTGCCTTCTGGCCGCTCGCGGGCATTCATCCGCAGGCGCGACAGCGCAACCAGCGCGACATAGTCCGTGAGCGCCGCCATCGACACCGTGCCAATGCGATCAATGTCCACCACAATCACTGCGCCCGTGATGCCGACGCGCGATGGCTGGTCGAGCCGCGAGGCACGCGCATTGTTGTTGTAGGTGATTTCGCCCGGCAGGCCGTTGGCGCTGGCGCCCAATCCCAGCGGGCCTGGGCTGATGGCTTGCCATCCCCGCTTTCCGGCGCGGTGAAATGCCACCAGCGCACCGGCAGTGTCGGCGATTTCAGCAACGCCCGTTCCGGCCCGGGAAGCGCATCGAGAGCACCATTCTGCCGGCGGTTCACTGTTCGCACCAGCGCGCGGGCATCCCGGGTGAAGACCACGGCGATATTGGGATCACAATCCCCGCCGGCCAGCTTCAACCCGACATGGCGGGCCACATCGGCAATCCGGCTGGTGAAAAGCCGGCCCACCCGCTCCTCCACGCCAAGCGCGACGGGGCACAGCGGCGTGAACCAGCGCGCATTCTGGCCGTTTCGCGTGTCGGCCAGCGCTGTCCGCATGAATTTCGACGCCTGTGCCCGCAGGGCGCCACGGCTGAGCCGTTCGGCAGTGACTGTCATGGTGTCGGCCGGCACTGGCTGGGCCAGAGCGGCACTGGCAGACATGATCGAGAGGAAACAGAGAAGCGCACGCATAACGCAACGGTAATCGGCGGCGGCATCGCGTCAAGCGCGGCCGATTGACCGCAAGCGCATCTGTCGCCACATCCGAATCACGAAAACAAGCAGGGGCCTCGCCGCGATGAGCAACGCCGAACAGATCGACTATTGGAACGGGAAGGTTGGGGACATCTGGGTGCAGATGCAGGAACGCATGGACCTGGCGCTCACCCCCGTCACCGCTGCCCTGCTGGCCGCCGCCAGCCCGCAGCCCGGCGAAATGGTGCTCGATATCGGCTGCGGCGCCGGCGAGACCACATTGGCGGTGGACGCCGTTGTGGGCGAGGGCGGTCATGCCATTGGCCTCGATATCTCCGAGCCGTTGCTGGCCCGCGCCCGGACTCGCGCCGAAGCCTTGCTTTCCGAGGCCGAGTTCATTGCCGCCGATGCATCGTCTTGGGCGGATGAAAGCGGTTTCGATCTCATTCTGTCGCGCTTTGGCGTGATGTTCTTTGCCGATCCGCAGGCTGCCTTCACCCATCTCCACGGCCTGGCCGCGCCCGGCGGCCGCCTGGTGTTCGCCAGTTGGCAGCCCGCATCCCGCAATTTGTGGGCGACACTGCCGATGACGGCGCTGGCCGATCTGCTCCCCGCCCAACCGCCGGCTGATCCCCATGCGCCTGGCCCCTTCGCCTTCGCCGACGCCGCGCGGGTGGCGACCATGCTGGAGGCGGCAGGCTGGCAGGATATGGCCTTTCACAGCCTGCCCTTTGCCATGCTGGTTGGCGGCGGTGATGATCCGATTGCCGATGCGGTATCGTTCAATCTGAAGATTGGCCCGGCGGCGCGTGTGGTGCGCGATGCAGGGATCGGCGATGTGGCCAAGCCCCGTTTGGCGGCCGCGCTGCAGCCGTTTCTGGCCGATGGCCGGGTGGAACTGCCCGGCGCCGTCTGGGTGGTGACAGCCCGCGCTTGAGCGAAGCCGTGGACGCTGGCCTTTACGCTGGCCGCATCGGGCGTTAAGCGCTCATCCCATGATCTCGTCCAACGACATCCGCCGCAGCTTCCTCGATCATTTCGCCAAGGCGGGCCATATGGTCGTGCCCTCGGCACCGCTGGTGCCGCAGAATGATCCGACGCTGATGTTCGTCAACGCCGGCATGGTGCCGTTCAAGAATGTCTTCACCGGCCTTGAGACGCGCCCTTACACGCAGGCGGCCAGCAGCCAGAAGTGCGTTCGCGCCGGCGGCAAGCACAATGATCTGGATAACGTGGGCTACACCGCCCGCCACCACACCTTCTTTGAAATGCTGGGCAATTTCTCGTTCGGCGATTATTTCAAGGAACAGGCCATCACGCTGGCCTGGGATCTGCTCACCCGCGAGTGGGGCCTGGACAAGAATCGCCTGTGCGTCACCGTCTATCACACCGACGATGAAGCCGCCGATCTGTGGAAGAAGATCGCTGGCCTGCCCGACGACAAGATCATCCGCATCGCCACCAACGACAATTTCTGGTCGATGGGCGATACCGGGCCTTGTGGGCCCTGTTCGGAAATTTTCTACGATCACGGCGATCACATCCCCGGCGGCCCGCCCGGCAGCCCGGATGAGGATGGCGATCGCTTCGTCGAGATCTGGAACCTGGTGTTCATGCAATATGAGCAGGTTGATCGCGACACCCGCCTGAACCTGCCGCGCCCCAGCATCGATACTGGCATGGGCCTGGAACGCATCGCCGCCGTTCTGCAGGGCGTGCACGACAATTATGATACCGATACGTTCAAGACGCTGATCGCCGCCAGCGAAGACAAGGTGGGCAAGGCCACGACCGCCGAAGCCCGCGCCTCGCACCGAGTGATTGCCGATCACCTGCGCTCGTCTGGCTTCCTGGTGGCCGATGGCGTTTTGCCGGCCAACGAAGGCCGCGGCTATGTGTTGCGTCGTATCATGCGCCGCGCCATGCGCCACGCGCACCTGTTGGGCGCCAAGGATCCGTTGATGCACCAGCTGGTGCCTGCACTGATGGCAACCATGGGCCAGGCCTTCCCGGAGCTCGGCCGCGCGCAGGCGCTGATCGAGGAAACGCTGAAGCTGGAAGAAACCCGTTTCCGCCAGACGCTGGAGCGTGGGCTGGGCCTGCTGGAGGACGCGACCGCCAAGCTGACGACTGGCGGCACGCTGCCCGGCGATGTCGCTTTCAAGCTCTATGACACGTTCGGTTTCCCCTATGATCTGACCGAAGACGCGCTGCGGGCGCGTGGCATTGCGGTTGATCGTGCCGGTTTCGATGCGGCCATGGCCGAACAGCGCCGCCTAGCCCGCGCCGCGTGGAGCGGTTCCGGCGAAGCCAAGGACGCTGCGGTTTGGTTCGACATTGTCGAAGCCGAAGGCGCCAGCGAATTCACCGGCTATTCCAGCCTGACCGGCGAAGCCAAGGTGGTTGCCTTGGTGAAGGACGGCCAGCAGATCGCCAGCGCCAATGCCGGCGACAAGATCGTCGTCGTCACCAACCAGA
>ENA-UOXO01001848-UOXO01001848.1-mixed-culture-metagenome-genome-assembly--contig:-NODE-1848-length-13594-cov-48.318118_pt1 | contig 13594 bp, 17 predicted proteins | sample MGYA00238162_ERZ761640 | MGnify/ENA primary metagenome ERZ761640 (study PRJEB28914, sample SAMN08778297) | mixed culture metagenome | isolation source: Freshwater growth medium | place: USA...
GCGGCGGCGACGGCGACGGCGGTGGCGGCGACGGCGGCGGCAGCAGCGATGGCGAGGGCGGCGGCGACGAGGGCGGCGGCTGCGAGGGCGAGGGCGACGCTGGCGAGAGCAACGATGGCGACGGCGATGGCAGCGAGGGCGAGGGAAAGGGCGGCGGCAGTGGCGACGGCGGCGGCAGCGAGGGCGACAGCGGCGCCGGAGAGGGCGGCGGCGGCGAGGGTGAGGGTGGCGGCGGCGACGGCGGTGGTGGCGGTTGAGGCGGTGCGTCGGGCGGGTCAAGGTGGCCGGGAGGCCACGGTGGCAATGGCGAGGGCGAGGGTGGCGGCAGCGAGGGCGAGGGCTAGGGCGGCGGCGAGGGTGGCGGCGGCGAGGGCGGAGGGGGTGAGGGCGGCGGCGGCGAGGGCGGCGGCAGTGACGAAGGCGGGCGCGGCCTGGATGGCGGCGAGGTCGGCGGCGAGGGTGGCGGTGGCGAGGGTGTGATGATGGTGGCGGAGGTGATGGTGACGGTGGGCAAGGCGGCGGCGAGGGCGGCGGTGGTGGCGGCCTTGTATAACGTACTGTCGGCAGACGCGCCCGTTGGCGCGCCTCCCGAAGGAAACGCAAAAGAAGTCACTGAACGCCGACGTCGCGTGACGACGACGGCGTCGAGTAACGACGGTATTATGATGACGGGCTCGGATGCATCTACGCGAGGGAGGCGGCGGCGATGGCGAGGGTGGCGGTGGAGCGGGTGGCGACGGGGATGGTGGAGGCGAGGGCGGCGGTGGGTTAAGGCAGCCCGCTCCAGCCGCTACCCTGCCGCCGCCGCCTCCACCACCCACAGCGTCCGAAAAGGATGCCTCCTCCTCCTCTTCCTCCTCTCCACCCTTGGCCGATGAGTCCTTGGATGCCGCTGGGGGCGTTGTTATGTTCTCCTCCACCCAAATTGCCGTACACCTGATCCAGACGACGAGGATGCATTGGCGAGTCTTCATCTTGCTTGACTGGCTTCATCGGGAGCTCGCAACACGCAGGACTTTGTAATGTACCGCGCGTCCCACGCGCAACGAGACCCCGCGCAAGGGCGCGTTTGAAATCCCGAATCAATTCACACAATAATACTCATTTCCCACGCTATCTTGTTCGCCGGGCCGGGGTCGGTGCTCGATACTTTCCACTTAATTACCACTTAATTCACTTTCCCATATCCCCCAGCTACGATTGAGCTACTGCTCCTCCAGCTCTACTATTGCCTTTAGCCGGGGCGCGAGCATCGAGCCAAGGATGAGTTGCAGGGGGTGCTGCAAGATGAGAGGGGTGAGGAGTACAGCAAGATCCGCGCGCCCTTGGAAGATGATCTTGAAAAGCGGCAGGCCAAGGGCGAGCGTCTTGTGCGTCGAGCACATAGCAAATGCAACGCAGTCGCGCGCCTGGAGGCCAATCGTGCGGGCAAGCTGCCAGGCCGTGGCGAGGCACACGAGGTGCATCGAGCCGAGAAGCACCGCCAAGAGCCCGACCGACGACGCTGGAAGTCCAAAGCCGCGTAGGAAGGTGTCACAGAAGGTGGTGTACAGGATGGCGAGGAGCAGCGTCTCGGAGGTGCGCGAGAGGGCCTGTTTGCGCCCCTGGATAGTCTTGGCGACGAGCGGGCGGAGCATCTGTCCAATCACCAACGGCAGGATCACTTTCTTGCTCAGCTTCGCCATAGCATCCACAAGGGAGATTTGGGACGAGGCACCGAGAAGCAGCAACACCATCAGGGGCGTGGCCACGACGCCAAGCACATTCCCGATTACTGCGTTGAAAATGGCAAGCGCCTCATTGCCTCCCGCCGAACGCGTGAGCGCCACGCACATATTGATCGTCGTCGGCAGCGCTGCCATAGCGAGAAGGCCGTCGCGCAACGAAGGCGAAATCAGGCCGTCGAGCAGTCGCGTGATGAGCCACATCACGGCTGGCAGCACTGCCAAGTTGAAAAATTGTATCGCAGCGTGCTCGCGGACTCTGAAGGCCGCAGCGGCAAGCTCGGAGGTCGGCAACGTGAGACCCGAGATCAGAAAGATGCCGCATGTCGCGCCCCAGTTGACAGTCAGCTCCGGCCGCAGTGGACCGCCGGTGCAACCGATCATTGGTGCAGCAGCAGCCAGTGCCACGGCAACTACAGCACCTGCTATGAAATATCGCTTGTCGACAAAGGCGCGCGCTTGCGCAAGGGGCCCACCAGTATCACCTCGGAGCTGAACCACGCCAGAGCGGCACACAGCAATCGTATGCCGCTCGTGAAATGACCGCTGGTGCAGCAGCCCGGCGCCATGACTCCTTTTCGGTGCATATGCCTCAATTCGTGCCGTCAGCAGCATACAGGCCAAAGAAGCACGCATACAGGCGGCCAAAGAAGCACACCTGAACACGAAAACCCGCGACACCGCGACCCCTCCTCCAGGTTCGTCAAGTCAAGGCAAGTCAAGACTGTCTGGTCACTCGTGGCACACAACCGCGGACACAGAAGCAGCAGTGACAGTGAGAGAAGTGGGCCCAATCTGTGAACGGGGGCCCCAAACACACGAAACGTCGAAATCGGTGCGGCTGAGTTGGGTTGAGACGTGCAGACGTCCGCGGTTTCGGTCGTCGTGCCTGTGGGTGCGTTGGTGGGTTCCCGTGTGTGCCCGTGTGTGCCCGTGTGTACCGTGTGTGTCCCGGCTCCCTGCGGTGTCTTTTTATCGGTACGGTTTGGATTCGGTCGCCTCGCGGTCGCGCGGGTCTCGGCAGGTGCGTCGGTGGGTTGTTGTCCGTGTGTCCCGTGTTTGTCCCGTGTCCCGTGTGTCTCCCGGCTCCCCCGGTGTCTTTTACCGTGAGTGTCCCGGCTCCCCCCGGTGTCTTTTTACCCCCCGGTGTCATTTTACCGGCTCCCCCCGGTGTCTTTTTACCGGTGAGCAGACTTCGACTTTCCCGATGAGGTTGCCGTCAACAATCGCGCTCGTGTCGGGTGGCGCTTCTGGTCTCGGAAATGCGGTGGTGCGGCGGCTGGTGGGCGCAGGTGCCAAGGTTGTGATTGCCGATCTGAACAAGGACGCAGCGGATAATCTCGCCGAGTTGCTGGGGCCGTCGGCTGTCGCAGCAAGGGCAGACTGCACCTCCGAGGAACAAGTGTCTGAGGCCCTCGACTTGGCGGAGAAGACGTTTGGCAGCCCCGTCTCGGCCGCCATTAGCACAGCGGGCACGCTCTATGCGGCGAAGGTGCTCAGTCGCAAGGGAGTGCCTCATCCACTCGAACCCTTTGAGCGCGTGCTCCGAGTCAATGTGCTTGGCTCCTTCAACGTGGCGAGGCTCGCGTCGCAGCGGATGGCTACCCGCGAGCCTGACAGAGATACAGGCGAGCGCGGCGTCATTGTGAACACTGCTTCAATTGCAGCCTTTGATGGCCAAGCCGGGCAGTGTGCGTACTCGGCGTCCAAGGGCGCTATCGTGGGCATGTGCCTTCCACTGGCAAGGGACCTGGCTCCAATGGGCATACGCGTATGCACCATCGCACCCGGCATTTTCGAGACGCCGATGATGGCGCAGGCTTCCGACGAGGTGCGCCAAGGTCTGTACGGCGCAATCCCCTTCCCGCGACGTTTTGGAGCTCCCGACGAGTTTGCTTCCCTAATTGAGCACGTAATTACCAACCCTTATCTCAACGGCGAGACCATACGCCTCGACGGAGGTGTCCGTATGACATGAGGAGCGAGGCAGAGGGGGGATCGGCAGCGGATCCTGCCCCACGGCACGAACTTGCTGCGTGCGGCTCGTAGGACTATCCGCACCGAAGATTGTCCAAAAGTGACGAAGTTCTCGTCTATTGAAGCGTCGAGTAAGCTAAGGGCTTACCGGCGCGGGGCCGGGGCGCCCGCCGCTATCGTTACAACTCTCCGTGACGCATATGTGGGCCAATGTGGGCCGCGCCACAGGAATCAGGATCCGTCATCATTGCGTTGATTCTTTGATCATATAGGTGTCCTGGGTATTGCGTGCAGAAATAATGTTTGAAACAAGTACCCTATGTGGGCCGCGGTTTTCTAAGAGACCAGCTAGCTCCCACCTTCATCTCAGAACGCTCAACTTCCCGTCAGACGTCTCTTGCGCGTGATGTCTCAGATGTTATTTACGGTGTGTGGTCGACTCGGACATCGGTGCGCAGCGCTTCTCACAAGGCCATGGGCGCTGCTTGCTCCGATTCCAGCAGCAGTTGCATATCATGCAACGCGTGCATGAAGCCGGCGAAACGCTTCGAGCGTAGCTCGAGTGCGCTCGCGACCGTGTCGCTCTCCCCTTTGAGTGTCGCAATCTCGGCCTCGAGACGCTCAATCTCAGATTGCGTTTCACTGCGCGTGGGATAGGTGTGGATGCGGCGAGCGAGCGCAGAATACTGCTCTTTCTGCTGTCGGATGGTGCGCTCCTGCTCGAGCACCTTGGTCAGCCGCTCTATGTCGTCGCGCGTTGTATTCCTGCGATCAGAGGAGCACAGTCAGACACGAAGAAAGTCGATGGTGCTCCACAGGCGGTGCGCACATCATGGCCTCCACATCCTGCTGCATCGCGTCATATTCCGCGACCTGCTGCACGTTGGTGTCCACAAGCAAGCTTCCCTTGCTGATGGAAAACTCGTACGTCTTGATCTCGAGGATGAGTGCCTCATGCATGGCTTCGCACTCCTCCACGGAGCTCTTCTCGATGGCATTTGAAAAGGCCAAGTATTTTTTTGTGAGACTGCGCAGCGCCACCTCCTTGGCCTGCAGACGCAGGCGCAGCGCGGCCTCCTCTGCCATAGCAAGCTTGTCAAGACGTACGCGCGTCGCGGTCGGGATCGGCAATACGCAACGCGAAGCGTTCACAGCTTATTCGCCCAGCGGGAACAGTCTGTGATACATTGTATGAGGCTAAAAAGGCCAATCAATGAAGCAATCAATCAGGAGATCCAACGAAATTATCACAATGGTCTACGGACCGTTGTTTACAACTGCCGAGTGCAGCTCGCCGTACTCAAACGGCTCGTCGGGGTGCCGCGGGATGCGTTTCAATGTGCGCGCCGGGATCGATGCGGGTCCTCGGCCGCTCGTGCACGCTGCCGCGGCGAGCGCCCTGTCAAATGCGTCGACGCGCACATACGTGTTCAGCGGTCGTGCATCCCACGCGGACACGTTCGCAGGCGGCACGCCGTTCGTGTGTGCGCTCTCGCAGAGCGTGCGATCGAGCGTACGGATGACGAACGCATGCGTCACATTCTGCTGGCGGGCCATGGCGAAATGGTACTGGTCGGGCCCTGCAGTGGCGAGACTCGAGCATCATGCAGTGGTTGGCAGGGTCCTCTCTCGTGGGCTGCGTGCGTCAGACATTCGAGCCTCGCTGCCGTACAGCGCCCGTTGAAGCCGTAAGGACGCACCTCGATGAGCGCGCCACCGCGTCTCATGAAGAGCGCATGCACAAGAGCGGCACCGTGCGTGCCGACGAGCACGTCTGCCTCCTGCACGGCCGCCACGTCGGCTCGAAATCCGAGCTGGCCAAAGACGCGCGACATGCAAAGAACCTTCGCACTCCTGCCTGCGTCACCGTCACCGTTGGTGCTCACAACGCAGCGAGGCGACGGCACCCAACGGTTGCATCGACTGACGAGCTCCGCCTCGTTCGTCAACTGCCGTGCGCCATTCTTAGCGTTCGCGCGGCTCGCAAACAGCACGGCGTACGGCGCCGCCGCACTCTTCGCCGCCTCTCTCCTCGCCTCTTGCTTGTACCCACCATTGACGAGCCACGCAGAGCGGCGGTAGCCTCGTCTGAGGCTCGCGACTATATGGCGTGCCGCGTGCCACGGCGCGATTGGGTGCTCATGATCATATACGTCTCGGAAGCGGCAGAGGAGCAAGCGCTCGAAGCAGCGCGGCTGGGCGCAAGCTTGCGATTGCTGCCGCGCACTGCTGCTGGCGGGGCAGTTGGATGGAGCGAGCTGCGCGATCGTCTTCACAGGATGCGAGCTGAACGCGCGCAACATCTGCGTATGGTAGTCACGAAGTGGCCAGCCCCCGACCTCGGGCGTCAGCATCACCTCTCGAGTGAGCACACCCGCGGCCAAGAGCTCCGCCACTGCAAGCACGCTGTTCTGGAAGAACTCGCCGATGTTGTAGCCCCACACTGGCAGCCAGACGAGCGGCACGCAAGAGCTGTACTGCGATGGTGCGGGCGGATCACTCGCGTTGCGCCGCCGTAATAGGCCGAGCTCGTCGACGCGCGTCTCCACAAAGCTGGCGTGGACGGAACGCATCTTCAGGCTGCCAACTGCCGGCGCAAGCGGCACGTCGTGTACAATCTGCCGCCTCCACAGGCAGGCACGCCGCAGCTCGTGACATGTGTGCGCTCGGCTGCCACGAAGTCGGAGCGCTCGCACATCGGCAAGCCGACCCAAGTTGAGACGCGGAGCTGGGTCACAAGTGACAACCATTCGTCATTCGGATGAACTCGGCCCAAGCGCTTGAGCGCAAAACACGACCTGTATCCGGATTGTGAATAAAGGCGTTTCTGAAAGCTGGTCGACGTGGCAGGCTTCTCAGTGCACAAGTCTTATGCTGGGACGATCGCTTATGCGACTGCGCTCGGCGGCCACCGCTTCGGCTGCCGCGGCCGCTGCGGCGTCTGTTGTTGCTGCCCGTAGCGCAGCCATGTCTCTCGCCGAGCCAGCTGCGGATCAGGAGCCCCAAGAGAAGCCCAAACAATGCCTGCAGCTCAATCTGTTGCCGTCCTCAACAACGGTGGTGCTTGACAACTACAAGGCGCTCTATGAGCGCGTCGTGGCCGACCGTGTGCTCATCCGACCTTGCATCACCGAGCTCCTTGCCTCGGTGCCGTTGCGCGCGCTCGCCATCGTGGAGGACGGCTCCACGCAGTCGCTTCTTGTTGTGCCGTCCGTGAAGCTCTGGACAGGGCCGCCCGACCTCTCCGGCTCAAGCTCCGACTCGGTCGGCTATCCTGTGCTACCCATCTCGATCGGCGAGGAGCAGATCCCGCAGTCGCCACCGCGACCGCCGCCTCCGGACGATGCCGCGAGCACGTCGGCAGCTAAGCCAGCGCCCTCAATGCTGCCGCCACCTCCACCGGCGCCGCCGCCGCGAGCAGCCGCGCCGGCGGCGGTGGCTCCCAGCTCTGAAGCCAGCGAGCCTGATGCGGCTTCAACCGGCTCGATTGAAGAGGAACGGGAGGTGCCCACGCTGTGGGAGCAGGTCGAGCTGCCATGGCAGCTGCTCGAGAGGGCAGGTGTGCTCGTCATCGAGAGGGATGCCGATGCGATGCCGCTGAGCGTGAGCCTGGCAACCGGCGGCATCGCATGGAGCGGCGAGCTGCCCGCGGGCGGCCAAAACCCGGGGGTGCACCCACGCACGGTCACGGTGCGCCTGATCGACTCGGCCACCTCCGAGAAGCTTGCGCTCCAGGCCAAGTCGGAGGTACCCGAGTGCGGCTTCTGCCGCTTCATGAAGAATGGTCCGTGCGGCGACGTCTTCATCGCCTGGGAAGCATGCGTCGACGCTGCCAAGGATGCGGGCGAGGACTTTGTCGAAAAGTGCGGCAAGGCCACCCTCGCTCTCAAGGCATGCACAGATCAGCATCCGGAGTACTATGGAGAGCTCTAGATGCACTGGGACGCATCTGGAGCTCTATTCTCTTTGGCCAGCGTGCATCGAGGAGCACGACGAGAACAACCTCGTCAGCGGACCCTTCCGCGTGGTTGGGTCAGCAGCGCACCCTTCCGGATAACCGGCTGGGGGGTTAATGGTAAGTGACCGAAGCGAGCAGCTCGGAGATTCGGGCGGCTATAGACGTCTATACAGTATAGCCGGGACCTATCACGCTTATCAGCCGAAATTCGTCGCGTTAACGGTCGATCTGTTACTCTGTCAGCTCTCAGCACTCAGTTTGAAATCGGGGTATGAGGAATGGGTGCAAATCCAGCAGGATTTTATCCAGGATTATTAAATCCCTCCCCTGCCCCTGCTCCCCTACCCGACCGGTACCGCCTACCCCCTTGGCCCTTGGGTGAATCTTCACTCCGAGTTTGAAATGTGGTAGGTGAGCTCGTCAGGCTCAGCCTCAGGGTGTACGTCGGTAAGCTGTAACCACAGGTACGTGCGTATCCGACGAGGAATCGGGTGTAATCATCGGATGAATTTCCAGCCGGCGTATATCGATTCTCTAGACCGGGTTTCATCCGCCTCCCGTGGTCCGCTACCCCCTCGTGGGTGAAAAACGTAAAATAACGCAAGCCGAAAACACACAGCTAACAACTTTGAGCGCTACTCAGGTATCAGGAGCTCACACGTTTCACATATGGTTCAAAACCACGAACCGCGCATCAAACTCCTCCTGGGTGAGATCAAGCTCATCAAAAAAGTCCTGCGAGAACTGCTCGCAACCAGTGCCGCTGCCCTTTCGGTAGTGCCCGGGCTGGTATTTGCAATTGCAGAGCCAGCACCACTCGAAGTTGCAGTGGCGGCACGTGATGTGGTTGCAGCCGCCATTCTTCTCGACGGAGGTGCTGCAATTCGGGCACGGCTTCGTGTGCTTCAGCATCCACTCGGCCGATTCGACCTCATCCACGACGCTCTTACCATACTTGCGGCGCAGCTCCTCACGCCCCTGCTCGTCTGCGTTTCGCCAGCGCGTCGCCAGGTTGGCACACGGCGCCAAGCCATGCCAGGCAAGGCGGCATTCACAGCAGAAGGAGAAGGCACAGCTGCCGCAGAGCGCTAGCCGGCGGCCTGCTCCTCTATCGGAATCGGTGGGTCCACCCGCCGTGGCCGTGCGAGCGCCCGTGCTTTCGTCACCCTCGACGAGAAACGCCGGATACTCGCAGCGCGGGCACCAAACCACGTCCTGCATGGCCGAGAGACACGTGTCGGTCTGCAGCTTTTCGTACCGCTCGTACAGGGCAGGCGAGAGCAGCGCCTTCACTTCGAATGGGTTGGCCGCCGCTCGGCAGCTCGGCTCCGGGCAGTTGAGGGCGCTCGCAGCGCCGTCAGCCATGAGAGATTCGAAGTACGTACCAACGCACCCCTTGCAAAAAGTGTGCTTGCATCGTATGAAGCGCACGCAGTCAAGGGAAGCATGCTCCTCGAAGCACACGCCGCACGTGTGCAGCTTCTCGCGCCACAACCGCTCAGAGTCCGACTGCGCGTGAGCGCACAAGGCAGAGAGGACCTCGGGGGCCGACCGCGGCCAGCGCGCAGCGCGGCCGGCCACAGCAAGCCGCGTGTTCTCGAGAGCGGCTCCCGTAGTGGCTGCGGCGGGCGTGGCGGGCAACGCCAAATGATCGAGCACAAGCGATGGTAGACTGCTCAGGGCCGAGGAACGCAGCCACTCAACCGCTTCACAGATCGCCGGCATGCCGAGCGATGTCGCGAACACCTCGTCCAGCTGCGTGGCGAGATGCGCGAGCTCCTCGTCGCTCAGCCACGCGCAGCGCAGCGCCACGACGGGTGGAGACCGCGAAGGGTACGTGAGCGGGCGCCTCAGGCGAAGGACGAGGGGAGGGAGCGTGGTGAGCGCAAACAGGCCATCGTCGGCACAGTGGAGGCCCGAGGTCTGAGGCAGGCCGCGCAGCCCTGGTGGCACGACAACCCGCGCCACGTGTGCGTCTGCGCCCTCAACGCGCTCGAGAAGCGGCACGCACAGCTCGACGACCTTTGGCCGCCGCCTGCCATCGTCTGCACCAGCCTCCGGACCTTCCGCGACATATCGCGTTTCGCGCTCGTAGATGGCTTCAACGGCCATGAGCTCATCGTCCTGCGCCTCGACATTCGCGGCGCGCTCGTTGGCTGCGAGCTCGGCGACCGCCTGCGCCTCCGGCTCATCAGGCACATACAGGACTTCAAATGAAGCCCACGCATCGATCACCACAGCCGATGTTGCCTTTGTGGCCTTTGTGTCGAGCACCACATCCGCCGTTGGGTCCTTTGCGCCTTTTGGTGAAGGCGAGGGCGCAGGCGCGTTAGGCGCTGGTGGCGGGATAGCAGCATTGAGGGCATCGGATGCAGCCTTTCGGGCAGCGGCTTGGTCCCACTCCCGGGTGCTGCCAAAGAACTCAACAAATTCTATCTTGGTGTAGGCGACGCCATCTGGCGCAATACGCACTTCGGCCGATGCCGCCGGCTGCTGGCGTCGATCTCGGTTCCGCATCGACTCGTCAAGGACGCGGAATCATGCGGAATTTCTGCACGGAATTTCGTCGGAAATCCACGAAAACCCCGAAAGAAGAGGCCTGCATGACCCCGCTCGACCTTGAACCGCGACCCACGAGCGCGCGTCAGTATCGGAACTCTTTTGTGATCGCATTCACAGACTGTCACCGGCGCGCTCGCAATGTCTGTCTTCATGACTGGCTGGACGACTTGGTCATAATCGATGTGTGCGGTTTAATGTACAAGACATACACATAAGGCCACACACATGAAGACACACACAGAGTGATCAAGAGTCAATTCTCTCCCTTATTGCAACACATGCTGCAAATCATGAACGGCTCCATGTTGTTGTCCGCCGCCGTGAGGCCACGCATGCCATGGTGCCAGATCCAGTTGTTGTTCCGCACAAAACGCGGCGCGTCGTCCCCAATGGAGAGAGGGTTCAGGATCTTCTGGCAGAATGGCACTCCACAGCGCCAGTTGCACTTCGCCAGAGCAAATAGAACGTCTATCTGGCCCGCTGGCATCGTATTCGCTGGCTGGTAGATCTGAATTGGCCCATGCCAAGCTGGCCCACCGGCTGGCGGCTCTGGTAAGGCGCGGGCGATCCCATCGCGGCTTTGCTCTCTGTAGGTTGCTCCGTCACTCACCAGAGAAGATGTTGCCCAACCGCTAATTTTTGCCGCGAGCCTACCAGCATATGTCTGATGTATGGTTGCATCCAATGGACCGATTAGCTGGAGAATATCCACGCAGCCGTTGATGGGAGTCACCGGCAAGCCAGGCGGAGCGGGAAATAGCGGAATGGGATCAAGCACCAGCTCGCCCGCGTATATTCCATGCGGAACCCTGATCTGCTGCGCTGCAAAGTTGTGTAGTCGCGTTCCCAAGCACGGCATGTTCTCATTTGGCCAAACCGTGAGGGACGTGTCTTGCTTGACAAATCCAGCCCTTGATGGAACCGACGTCAAAATACTCGCCATCGGCGAGCATCCAGCGAGCCGTCACGCAAAGTTGAGACCCCATTCTGGGTTTTGGGAAAATCTCCCAAATAAGGAAAATCTCCCAAATAAGGAAAGGTGCATGCGGAGCCATGTTCACACCGAAGGGTCCCACATCGAGAGTACAGTACCGACCTTCACCTTAATTTGACTTGAATTGCCTTGAATTTGATCTGACTTGTTCATAGTACTGCATTTGGGAGAACCAAAAGACCCTAAAGAAGCTGTCGGGCAGGTGAAGAGCTTCTGTGCATGGAGGCCCCGGGAAAACCTGGCCCCATGGCAGGCGCTCACGACGCCGGCATTGATTACGGCGTGCTCGCTGCGGACATCGCGGCAGATAACATCGCAGCTCACATCGCTGCCGGTTTGCAGTCGGCCGACGCCGTGAAGGGTGGCCAACAGGACCTCACCGCGGCGGAGCAGGTCTTCTTCCCGGGCCCATACTATCCGAAGCCGTGGCTGTTGCCAAAAGCGCAGTCGGCTGATCCCGCGCTCTTGCCACTCGAGAGCTCCTCCGGCGGCGGAAGCTCGAGTGGCAAGAGAGTTCGGCGGCGATCGGTAAAGGGAGCTGAGTTCGACAAACGGGGAGTGGAGATGCAGTCGGACGACGACGACGACGACGAGGACGAGGACGACGAGGACGAGGGGCCCAGCAAGAAGCCTCCATACAAGCCAAAACGCGAGCCCAAGAAGAAGGATAAGAGCGAGCTCAAGATGGATCCAGCGTTTCATTGGTGCTATGGTGCACCCAAAGACTACGCGAAGCCACTGGCGGACGGTTCCTTTCAGCAAGGATGGATGAAAATTCGAACCAAGACGCTCGCCTTTCCATCTGGGATGGAGAATGGCCTTTCCACCTGGGACTGGTCGGCTTTCGAGAGAAATATTCAAGAGAAGAAAGAAGCTGCAGCAGCACGTGCAGCTCAAGGAGAGCCGGCCTCGTTCCTCTCCGTACTACCGTGGTGCCATCAAACCATGACCATCAAGACCGGAAACTACTACATGCTGGCCAACGAAAATATTTTTGTGCAGGCCATCGGACTCGCCGACGAGGCGGGCATGTTCAAAGCAGCGGTCTGGCCCAAATACGTGCAGCTGCAAAACTTGATCAGGAGCAAGCCCAGAGCGGAGATGATGAATACGAGTTCGATTGGCTGGACCGTCGTGGTCCCCAACCTGTGAGCTGCAAGACGCTGGAACGAGTGCCGGCGTCATGCTCGCTTCAGCGAGCAGCGCTTACGAATGGCCTGGCGCTCACATCCAGCTTTGGGAGGCATGCCGCACGCGACAAGCAGAAGGTCGGGGCGCAGGCGAAGCGGGCTAAGACGCCACGCTTCGTCAAAAGCCGCGCAACACTATCGAAAGAGAAGAGGCGCCGTTCGTGAATAAATATTCCGAGGGGCACTGTGAGAAATAACCTATGAGAGTATGATAGTATGAGAGAATGAGAGGAATATACATAGGGTGGGGGTAGGGTAAAAGTGTGGGCCGTTTTGGCGTAAGACGGTAAAAGTGTGCAGCTGCACAAGATTCGCGTAAAACGGTAAAAGGAATCGTGCCTCCGTATCCAGGGTAAAAGTAGGGTAAAAGCCACTTTTACTGAAAGCACCAGTAAACTTCGCTTAAACAGCCCCTCGTGAATGTAATTCATGAACAGGAGACTTCGCCGGTCCTCATGGCGACGAGGTCCTCATGGCGACGACGGGCGACGAGGGGACCGATGCCGCCCGCCAAGAAGTACTGGAACAGGATGCCGCGCGTGCGGCGCCTGCTCCCCCCGGTGGGGCTCAGGCTGCAACCGCCGCCGCGATGCAGAATCAGCATGTGGCTGACGAGGTGAGCGGTGCTGCGCGTCGCATGTACTTGGACATCCCCGGCGACGTGATGGCAAAGGTCACGCCATTCGAGAGATACGAGGTCGTTGATCTGATGACGCAGGTGAGGCACAGATCCAGCGTATCGATCGCGTGACGTGTCGCCTAACGCGTGTTGACGACCACTACAACTGTGGCTGCGCAGGTTGTGAACGGCACCAACTACTTTTTCAAGGTTAAAATTGCGGCCTTCGAGTTTATTCACCTGCGAGTGCACGTCTCTCTCTTCGGTGACGAACCGAAGCTCGTTGCGATGCGCAAGGGAGAGGTGGCGGCGGGGCCGCTCGAATTTTTTGAAGAATAGGAGCTTTTTACAACGTCGGGCTCGCTGGGCGGCTGGTCCAACGGTGGCAGTGGAGCCGATGCAGCGGACGTGTTGCACGCCGGTGTGAAACGAGATCCGACAAAATTTTCGAACTCCCGCAATGCGGGACCCCACTCGACTTTTCTCGCGGCCGCGCCGCGTTCAGATGCGTGAGCCCTATTGAAGGTGAGCGTCCCGGACCTTGACGACTCATCCTTCGCCCCACTCTTC
>ENA-UOXO01001862-UOXO01001862.1-mixed-culture-metagenome-genome-assembly--contig:-NODE-1862-length-13519-cov-101.067736_pt1 | contig 13519 bp, 8 predicted proteins | sample MGYA00238162_ERZ761640 | MGnify/ENA primary metagenome ERZ761640 (study PRJEB28914, sample SAMN08778297) | mixed culture metagenome | isolation source: Freshwater growth medium | place: USA...
GCCCGCCGCGCCCGCCGCGCCCGCCGCGCCCGCCGCGCCCGCCGCGCCCGCCGCCGCTGCCGCCACTGCCGCCACTGCCGCGGGATCCGCAGGAGCGCTGCCGCCATCACCCGAAAGCTGCGGCCGAGTTTCGTCACTCGAAAGCTGCGGCCGAGTTTCGTCACTCGAAAGCTGCGGCCGAGTTTCGTCACCCGAAAGCTGCGGCCGAGTTTCGTCACTCGACGGCTGCGTAGGGAGCTCCTTATCGGTGCTGTCGTAAGGAGGTCCCTTGCCGCCGCTGCCGCTGCTACTGCTCGGTGCGGGCGCGAGAGCGTGCAACGGCTGCAACGGCTGCAACGGCTGCAACGGCTGCAACGGCGCGAGAGCATGCAACGCCTCAAGCAGCCGCTGACCCAAGATCGGAAGCATGTGCAGCAGGCGTTTCTCATACGTCTCCAACGCTCGCGGCCTCGGGCGGAGCGCTGCGGCGGGCACTTCCTTGGTCACGAGGGTGCCACGTCGGAGTTTGGCGTGGAGCTCGGCAAAACTGCTCGGAGGCCATCAGAGAGGCGATCAGAGAGGCAATCGATGGCAATCAGAGGCCATCATCAGAGGGCGATCAGAGAGGCCATCAGAGGCCATCAGAGGTCATCAGAGAAGCTCGGGGCTTGGCGGATCACATACTCGAGGGTCCCTGATGATATATGAGGCAGGCAATCAGAGGCCATCAGAGGTCATCAAGGTCATCAGAGGTCATCAGACGTCATCAGACGTAATCAGAGGTCATCAGAGGCGGAGCGGTTACTCGAGGGTGCCCGAGTGGTCGTCGTCGAGAGAGTCGAAGAGAAGGGCGCACTCGGCCGCCGTAGCAGGCAATCCGAGCGTCTGCAAGGCCTTGCAGAACTCCTCCTTGTCGATCTGCCCACTCTGATCTTTGTCCCACTCTCGAAATAGGTCCATCGTACGGGCTCGGTTGGCATTGAGGGCGATGCGCAGCTGCATGGTCACCGCTGCCGGGTCGCCGAGTTCGCCTTTGCTCAGCTCCAAGCCGTTGAGCACATTCGAGCCCGTCTTACCCGTCACTTTGCGCACCTTGAACTTATTCTTTGCCCGCACTTCGAAAGCGACCGCGCCATCCTTGAGAGCCGCGTCGAGCTCAATTGACGAACCCGCCCGCAGCTTGCGCTGCATCTCATCGTACGTGACCGTGCCCGAGCCATCCTGGTCGAAGCTCGCAAAGAGCTCCTCTGCTGCCTGCCGCGTGGCGCGCACGCCGAGCAGCGCGAGCGCGCGAACGAATTCGCGCTTGTCGACGGCTCCACTTCCGTCCTCATCCCATTCTACGAAGAGATCTTTAACACGGGTCCAGGAGGCGGCCAACGCGTTGCGGATCTGCTCGACGAGGAGAGTGCCGTTGGCACCTTCGCCAGTGGGTACGTCGATGCGAAGCACGCGTGACCTCGTCGTTTGCGGCCCGTCCTTGCGCAGCGCGTGCTTACTCACGGATGTCGTTTCGATGTCACCCAGCGCTCCAGCCTGCAGCACTGAGTCTAGCTCGATGACCGCACCCGGACGAAGCTTGGCGCTGACCTCGCGAAATGACAATGAGCCCGAATTATCAACGTCGAGGACATCGAACAGGGCGCCGGCAGCCTCGTAGCTTATCGAGAAGAGAGCCTTTAGAGCACGCGACCACTCACTTCGCTCGATCATTCCGGATCCATCCTCGTCCCACGCCGCGAAGACGTCGCGCACGCGCAGCAACTCGGCTGCCACGAGCTCACGCAGTGCGTCGAGATCCGCGTTGACGCTCATTGTCCGCCGCCGCCGCCTCGTCGGCACAGCAGTCCAAACAGGAGCCCTTTCTGTTTGAGCCTCCTCTCTTGATCGATTTGCTCACGGCAACGCGGTTTTTCAACACTCAGGGAGTCATGATTTTCAACTTAGCGTGTCACATGACACGTCCGTCTGGGTTCAGCGTCGACCGCTCGCGTTCTAGTCTCACGTGACGACGACTTCGACGGTATTTATAATATAAAGACGTCGGGCCAGATGTGGACGCTCCAGGCAGCCAGGGCCCAGGCACATCGACATTTAGTTGCTGCTGACGCTTGTGACAGCTCGGAAGCAGGGTTTTAACGGTTTTAACCCGCCCGACGCCGCGCCGCCGCGCGCCGGCGGAACGTGTGCACGACGCTTTAAGTACGTCAGTCAATTGATGTCAGTAACGACGGTCCCGTAACCTAAACCTCAGTATTTCACTAATATTTCACAGGTTATTTTGCGGCCACAGCGGCGCACGACGTGCCCAGACTTGACACTTGTGTTCACGGAGCTACAAACAAAGTCAGCTTACCGTGCAACGCGGCCATGGAACGAATCATTGGAGATCTTTATTGTTTCTTCATTCTCAAGAGCGCGGTGCAGCTGGCAGGTGCCGCGCCGACTGTGGCGCTCAATCACCGTTGTGGTTGTGGTTGCGTTGCCCCCCCCAGCCGAGCCACTCCGATCCATACCCCGATCTTCTCTAGTCCTCTTGCTCGCCCATGCATATACTGTAGAACGCCCAACGCCCTTTACGCCCAATGCAATCCTCTGCTTGTGTAGCACGACTCAGAACTTCATGCAATGGGGCTTATCGCCCTTGCTGAGTGAGAAGCGCGACTTGAGGTACTTGTCCATCAGCGGCACCTGATGAGTGTGGCGGGGGATGAGGGTTTAGGAGAGAGTGACAGTCAGTGGCGATCAGAAGGCAATCCGAGCAGCTGGCTGGGCCACTAGATTAGCATCTTGGGGATGGGGATGGCCCAGATCAGGCGGAGATCAGGCGGAGATCAGGCCCAGATCAAGATACCCAGAAGAGGGCGGAGATCAGGCGGAGATCAGTGGCAGCCATCAATCGTCCTCCGTAGCCATCCTCAGAATCCTCATCTGTGCACACACACCTTGGCAATCGCGTTCATCAGAGCGCCATCGACGGCCAGCTGGTCCGCTGCCCGCTCCGGCGACGGGCCGGTCGATGCCTTGGGTGCCTCGGCGAGGAACTCCTTGGCGTCCTTCTTGACGCGCTTGGCGCCCTTGGGCTTGCCAAAGTACTGGTCGTCAAACTTCTTCAGGTCCACGCCGCCCACGTCGACCTTGGTCGAGGTGGCGATGCAGTAGGCCTGGTTGACCCGGCGCAAGGGGATGCCGTTGATGCCGTACGGTCCACTCACGAGGAGGAGGCCGGACGACCTGAGCTGCTTGAGGAAGACGACGCGCCGGCCGCGGAAGCGCCCCGAGAGCAGAATGAGCACGGTGCCCGGGGTCACCCCCGCGCGCAGCTTCGCGATGCCCCCCGATTTCGCCTCCCGCACAGGGTCGCGCTTACCGGTCTTGCTATAGGTTGCGAGCGGGTCGACGTCGTCGGCGGGGTAGAATTTGGGCTCCTTCTTGATCGAGACCTTGCGCGACTGCCCATTCTTTGCGCCATCGACCACCTTGATAATGTACTTGTTCTGTTCCGCCTCCGCGTAAGCGTGCTTGACGTACGAGTCAAGCACGTTCTTGAAGAAGATCTGGAACTCGGGCAATGAAAGCACTCCGTCTCCGTTCTTGTCGCAGAGATCGAAGAGCTGCGCAATCTTGTCCTTCCCGGGCAGGTCGAGGTCCATGCTCCTGGCCACGCCATCGATGGCGAGCAAGATCTCCTCTTTGTCCAGCGTGCCGCCGCCATCCTTATCCGCTTTGGTGAACACATCGCGGCCCAGGTCGCGGCGCTTGTCCTTGTCCTCCGCGAGGACGGCGATCTGTTTTGCCTTCGTCACCAGGTTGCTTTTCGCGTCCTCAACCACCTTCTCGCCCACCTTCTTCGGCATCGTGGATTGTGCGTGGGACGAGCTTTCTCGAGAGGCGGAACGTGACCGATTTAATATTTAATACTGTCCCGATTCGGGATATATATATATTGTCGGTCGTTTTCCCCGACGCGCTGTGCGACTCCCTCGGGTTATGTGACCGTGCAGTGGGGGAATTGTAATTTCAACCTTCGGACTCTCGGAATCCTAAACCTCTTGGCCTTGGGGGCCTTTGGGGCCGGGATTGGAATTTGGAATCTGGGAATTAGCCAAGGTATAGCGAGTTTGCAAGGAGCCCTGGGGGCCGGAATTGGAATTGGGAATTTAGGAATTTCGAGTTTGCAAGCCGGCAGGAGCTTAACACCGGCCCGTAGCCCGACCGAGAACGGCGATACGGAACGCGAACGGACACCACCCCGCAACGCCACCACATCAAAATAAATCGCAGGTTTTCCGACCATGTCAACCATCTCAGACATACAAGGCGTTTACGGGCCGTGCCAAGAAATAGGTTCCCGGAGGCTAAACGTAACCGGGTAAGGGGACTCACCAAACGCCAGGCACCATGATCCACTTTGTCGCCGGATCCACCCCTTCGCGCTGCCCGCCCTTCCAGAGTGCCAAGTACTTTGCGTGCCGGTCGCGCGCAAAGGCGCCCATCGCGCCGATCGACATCAACCAGAGCAGGGCACCCGTGACGTCGAGCCCGTTGTGCACGCAAAAGCCGAGCCACGTCACGAGCTCGAAGGTGTAGTGAGGGCTCGAGATGTAACAAAAGGGGCCGCGCGTGGGCATGAAGTACTTGGATGAGCCGAGCGCCTGCTTCTCGGTGCGGAGACGCCGAAGCTCCCAGTGGCACCACGCGTTGCCAACTTGGCCTAGCACGAAGAGGCACGCGCCCAACGTTCGCACGAGGCGCGGCGCGACGCCATGCTTCATCATCGGAGCCGTGCCCGCTGCGGCACCGGCGATCAGACCCCAAAGGACTGGGACGGGCGATGGCGGGAGCGCCGTGGGCATCTAGGGTGAGCTGTGGAGGAAAGCAAGCAGGGAGTCGAGAATCAAGATGGGCTCGAGACCGGCGGACGCACTGTAGTACAGGAGCTCCAAGCGGCTATCCCTTGCGAACGTGCCTGTATAGTCGTTCACGAAGACGACCTCTAGCGCACGTCGCACGAAGTGCAACGTGAACAGAGCCTGCGCAGAGAGGCCCTGTGCAGCGATGGCTGCAGCACTCTTGTCACCAGACGTCAGAAGCGGCGTGATATTTGAGAGCAATGTGAGGCCCGTGTCAGCGTACTTGCGACCAGCCGCAAAGGCCAATGGCGCAGACGCGTAGCCACCGAACCACGGGTACCGCACTTGCAGCCGATGCGCCCACTCCGCCTGAAAGATTCTGTGTGGGCCCATCGAACCGCTCCGTGCGTCCCCGTCGGACGCGGCGCCGGCACCCGAGGGCGGGGCCGCCCGTGTTCGACGAAACACACAGAGGAAGTTATCCGGATATGAAACCGAATTGGAACAACGCGTCGCGTCTGTCAAGTTGATGTTCACACTTTTTCAAGACAAGTCCAGAAATTCAAGTCAAGTCACGGCGCACTTTTTTGACCTATAGGGGGACCTTCCCAGACTACTCAGGTAATTACCCCATAGGCTTTGAACACTGTGCACGGCGGCTCGGGGGAGCTGTCGCGGGAGAGTTTAGAGCGACCGGTTTAGAACTGCGAGCCCTGCACACCCTCGTGCCTCGAGTGATGTGGGGCACAGGCCGACGCTTCCCGCTTAAACCGGTATAGCCGGCAGACCGTACCGGTTCAAAGACACCGGTGGGAGCCGGGACACACACGAAATAGACTCACGAACCTCACAAACCAATGAACCTCAAAACCAACCCCACCCACAACACCCTCACCCACCAACTCATGCGCCGGACCAACGCCCAACGCGAACCCCTGAACCGTACCGGTACGGGATCGTATTGAACGCGGGACTGCCGATAGACTGCCGAGGCCGGTTTCGACCTCCGGGGAGCGGCTTCAACACTCAGGTAGTTAATATGGTTTTCAACTATAGATAGCTTGGTAAGTTACAGCTCTCTCTCTCTTCAACTATAGCGTGTCACATGTGACACCCGTCTGGGTTCAGCGTCCGCTCGTTCTAGTCTCACGTCAACACGTGACGACGCCTTCGACGGTATTTATAATATAAAGACGACGGGCCAGATGTGGACGCACCAGGCTGCCAGGCACATCGACATTTAGTTGCTGCTGACGCTTGTGACAGCTGCCTCGGAAGGAGGGGTTTTAACGGTTTTAAGGACGCGGAGAACGCCCGACGCGCCGCCGGGAACGTGTGCACGACTTTAACGTAAGTACGTCAGTTCTCAGTATTTCACAGGATTTTTTGCGGCCACAGCGCGCACGACGCGCCCGGGGGACTTGACACTTGTGTTCACGGAGCTACGAACAAAGTCAGCTTACCGTGCGACGCGGCCATGGAACGAGATTGTTACGAGATTGGAGATCTTTATTGTTTCTTCATTCTCAAGAGCGCGGTGCAGCTGGCAGGTGCCGCGCCGACTGTGGCGCTCAATCACCGTTGTGGTTGTGGTTGCGTTGCCCCCCCCAGCCGAGCCACTCCGATCCATACCCCGATCTTCTCTAGTCCTCTTGCTCGCCCATGCATATACTGTAGAACGCCCAACGCCCTTTACGCCCAATGCAATCCTCTGCTTGTGTAGCACGACTCAGAACTTCATGCAATGGGGCTTATCGCCCTTGCTGAGTGAGAAGCGCGACTTGAGGTACTTGTCCATCAGCGGCACCTGATGAGTGTGGCGGGGGATGAGGGTTTAGGAGAGAGTGACAGTCAGTGGCGATCAGAAGGCAATCCGAGCAGCTGGCTGGGCCACTAGATTAGCATCTTGGGGATGGGGATGGCCCAGATCAGGCGGAGATCAGGCGGAGATCAGGCCCAGATCAAGATACCCAGAAGAGGGCGGAGATCAGGCGGAGATCAGTGGCAGCCATCAATCGTCCTCCGTAGCCATCCTCAGAATCCTCATCTGTGCACACACACCTTGGCAATCGCGTTCATCAGAGCGCCATCGACGGCCAGCTGGTCCGCTGCCCGCTCCGGCGACGGGCCGGTCGATGCCTTGGGTGCCTCGGCGAGGAACTCCTTGGCGTCCTTCTTGACGCGCTTGGCGCCCTTGGGCTTGCCAAAGTACTGGTCGTCAAACTTCTTCAGGTCCACGCCGCCCACGTCGACCTTGGTCGAGGTGGCGATGCAGTAGGCCTGGTTGACCCGGCGCAAGGGGATGCCGTTGATGCCGTACGGTCCACTCACGAGGAGGAGGCCGGACGACCTGAGCTGCTTGAGGAAGACGACGCGCCGGCCGCGGAAGCGCCCCGAGAGCAGAATGAGCACGGTGCCCGGGGTCACCCCCGCGCGCAGCTTCGCGATGCCCCCCGATTTCGCCTCCCGCACAGGGTCGCGCTTACCGGTCTTGCTATAGGTTGCGAGCGGGTCGACGTCGTCGGCGGGGTAGAATTTGGGCTCCTTCTTGATCGAGACCTTGCGCGACTGCCCATTCTTTGCGCCATCGACCACCTTGATAATGTACTTGTTCTGTTCCGCCTCCGCGTAAGCGTGCTTGACGTACGAGTCAAGCACGTTCTTGAAGAAGATCTGGAACTCGGGCAATGAAAGCACTCCGTCTCCGTTCTTGTCGCAGAGATCGAAGAGCTGCGCAATCTTGTCCTTCCCGGGCAGGTCGAGGTCCATGCTCCTGGCCACGCCATCGATGGCGAGCAAGATCTCCTCTTTGTCCAGCGTGCCGCCGCCATCCTTATCCGCTTTGGTGAACACATCGCGGCCCAGGTCGCGGCGCTTGTCCTTGTCCTCCGCGAGGACGGCGATCTGTTTTGCCTTCGTCACCAGGTTGCTTTTCGCGGCCTCAACCACCTTCTCGCCCACCTTCTTCGGCATCGTGGATTGCGTGTGGGACGAGCTCTCTCGAGAGAGAGGCGGAACGTGGCCGATTTTGATATTTAATACTGCCCCGATTCGGGAGGGCGCGTCAGACTCCATTTGCATGCATGCGCAGACATCTCACAAGCAATCGTAGTCCACACAAATGGGTGCCAACGCGCGCGTGTCCCTGCGAGGAGCGGCGCCTGTTCATGAATCGCGGTGCTGTGAAGATCTTGGAAAAGCTCTGCATGCTCGTCGCTGCCTCTCGAGCCGCTCGAGCGCCCCTGCCTCAACCTTCAGCCGTGCTGAAGGTGCCGCATCGACCGGCCCCACTTCCAGCGTCCACGCCGGCCTCGGAAGCATTCGGAAATGCAAATACTCAGGCAGGCCAGAATGGCGCAGCGGCGGCGGGGGCGGCTCACGCGCCCGCACAGCCGGTCAGCGCCAGGGTCAAGGAGCTCAGGCGGAAGCTGGGCGACAAGATCGAGCTCATCGTCAGGCTCTTCAAAAAGTATGATCTCAACGGCAACGGTCAGCTCGACCGGGCCGAATTCAAGTCCAGCGTGCGTGGCGTCCTTGGGCTGGAGAGCATTGATGACGAGGCTTGTGATCGCCTGTTTGACGACTTCGATCACGACCATTCGGGAGAGATCTCACACTATGAGTGCATACGCTTCATGCTGCTCAGCGTGCTGCAAGCATCCGTGTCGCGCGTAATCAGCCTCTTCAAGCTCTGGGATGCCGACTGCGACGGGACGGTCGATAAGGAGGAGTTTCTTCATGGCTTTGAGACGATGGGCTTCGATGTCAAGGTGATGCGCGAGGCCATCTGCCAGCTGTTTGACGAGCTCGACGAGGACGGTTCGGGCACGCTTGACTACGAAGAGCTCAGCCGCACGCTCAAGCGCCCGGGCAATTCCGCAAGGCAAATGGCGGCAGAGATCCATGAGCGCCGCGTTGAGCGCGGCGTTGAGCGCGGCGTTGAGCGCGGCGTTGAGCGCGGCGGCGCGGAGCAGGCGCCCCCGAAGTCGTCGGGGCCGTCGGGGCCGCCCTCACACGTGCCGGCGTCCCCTCTCACGCTCGCTTTCGCCGCCACCAAATTTCGCAGGCGAGCGCTGCCACTGCCACGCCGCCCACCAGATGCCATCGCGGCGGCAGCGCGGGCGGCCGTCGAGGCGGATACACCATCATCGCTGGCCCGACGAGCCGCTGCAGCACCTGCGCAGTCTGACGCTTCAGTCTCCTTGGAGGACTATCCACATGTGGAAGTCCCCTCCGAATCAGTCTCGTTGGGTGCATTTTTGAATGACCTCGTGGCCACTCGCGTGCATCGCCGTCCGCCAAACAGCACAGCTGAACGCCTCGCGCCGGCACAGCTGCCGATGCAGCCTTGTGCATCATCCCGAGGGCCGCAGCCGTCCTCCTCGCCCCTAGGGACGATGCAGAGGGCCAATCTGGCGAGGCCGAGATCCGCACCCACCATGTCGGGTCCGGGTGCTGCAGGTGTTGCTATGGTGCGTCGACACGATCGTTCTGGCGACCTGAGTGGTGTCGCCTTTGGTATTGCTCACAGGAGCGCCCCAATGCTACCACCGCGGCCCCCGCCTCCTACTGTTGGCCTCGTTGGACCCCAGACGAGCGCCAAGTGGCGGTCGAGCCCGTCGTGGCCAACGATCGTCCCGCTGAGTTTCAGTCAGCAGACGATCCGTGTCTTATGATTGGTGTTCCCGGCTTAACGGCGAAGATTCATACCGGATGGTGAGTCTCTGAGACTCCTGACGGAGTCTGAATTCAGAATACAGAAACGGCACGCGAACCCTCCTTTTTTTCCGTCACGAACGGACGGCCCTTGAATGTTGAAATACTTGAAAGGCACATCCAGTTCCCTAGCGATATTAACGAAAGCTACATGTAACATCAACTACATGCCACAAATGGTCAAGGACAACCGCCATGTTGATGTTCCCGTCCTGCTGTTCCCAAACGACAAACGAGGTCCTCCAGGCGGAGGCGACCTCACCGTCGAGATACAAACACACATGAAAAATAGAAGACCACTCCCCCGGTGTGTCGCGGTCGTCCAGTCCACAGTCCACAAAGACAGTCCTGGGTCTCTGCGGACAGCGCTTTCCTCTCGGTGACTTCCTTGCCGCCTCGCCTCCCGACTCACGAAAGCGAGCGCGTTCCATTTTCCCCCGCGGCCGCGCCTTCCCACACTATCGACCGACTCCCGAGAGCGCATCCCAACTCCCCTGCGCCTTCCCCCACTCGACGGACACTCGACTCCCGAAACCCGAAAGCGCGTCCCATACTCCCCCGCGTCTTCCCACGCGACTCCCACCCATGCCTTCTGCGCAATGCCTCCCGCAAGAAATGGACTCTCCTCTTCGGCCCCTTCAACCGCTCCTCTCGACCGCTCCTCTATGCCTCCTCCGCCTCCTTCTTTCCTTCTTCCTCTCCAGTCTCGTCGGCGGTGGCCGCAACGTCGCCCGCCACCATATCCATGGCGCCCACAACCGACATGGCCAAGTCCGTGTTGTCCCCGCCAAAGCCGAACATCGTCTGCGCGATCGATACCGGGATCAAAAGGAGCGCGATGAACATGAGGTAGAGTGTCTCCAACGTTCCCCCTTCGCCCTTGAGGAACATTTTCAGCGGGGGGCGTACAAGATTGTCCCACCCCATCAAGATCATGGGCACGAACGCGCAGTACACCATGATGTCCGCCGCGCGCACGGCGAGCATCAGCGAGCCCTCGAGGTCAGAATCGGCCACCAAGCCAGCTACGAAGACGAGGAGACTCGCAAGGAACTCCATCGAGTAGACGGTAATGGCTTGCCCGGATTTCAGATAATCCGAGGCAGTGTTGGCTGCGCACCATAGGAGGCTCAAAAACTGCGTGCTGAGGAGGGCAATCATGAGCCCCATGCCACCAGCCGAGGTCATCTTCCAAGGATGGGCCTCGAGGAAGCCCGAGAGTCCGCCCGCTACGAGCTGCAGCCCCAACTGCACCGACAGGTAGTGGACGCCTCGACCGCCCTTGGCTTCGTCCAGCCACATGGGCCCGCGCTCCAAGGCATCGCCCGGCCGTTCGTGAGTCTCACAGCAGTTGAGCCCCATGATCGAGATCTTCTTCTTCAAGTACTCGGCGTCCGTGATGTGTTCTCTGTCACCCGAACCGTAGCCGAGCAGGTACATGATGCGTGTCGGCCAAAAGAAGGCGAATTCGAGGGCACGCTCGGTGCGCGCGGGCTCCTGCTTGTCCTCATCGGGCACGCCGAACTCGCCCTTGACGCGATGGCGCGCCTTGAATCCGACCTTCATCATCAATCCAAACAGGGGATCGTCGCAATCCTTGGGCGTCTCGGGCGGATCTGCGTCAGACCAGATCATGGACATGTGCAGCCGCCGCAACTTCTCGAGCCGCCAGACCTGATGTACGTACCAGAGCATGGTGAAGATGAAGACAACCCAAGCGAGGATGTAGTACCCATAGTCCTCCGGACTGAAGGCATACTCGACACCAATCTGTGCGCCGATGACAGCGGTCGAGACGTTGATGAGCGACGCCGCAAAGGTGACGCCAAGAATGTTTTGCACGTTGGGCACTCGGAGCATCGCCGGCAGCCTCCGAAAGTGAGGGGGCTTGGGTTGCGGCAGATCGGGTTGCGGCAGATCGGGCAGATCGGGCGGCGACGCTGTCGCCGGCGGTGACGGCGTGGGCGAGGGAAGATCCTCCACAACTGTATCCATAGACAACGTCTGCAGCTTCGGCATACGCGACTGAAGAAAATTCGATCGCGTCGTCTCCTTGGTCTCGATGGTTTGGACAGCAGTCGTCGGAATGCACGCATCCTCAGCCTCGTCATCGACGCGTGGTGCTGTAGACGAAACACCCAACGGCGTGTCACCTTGTAAGATGGCCGTTGGTGACGGAGTCGAGACGGGCTTCGCGGCGTCGATGCGATCAACGGTGTTCACGGGATCGTACTCCGGCTCGGCGCTAGGGGCGACGCGTGCGGTGCTGGTGAAGGTGATGGCGCGTCCGGCACGGCGCAGGCGTCCAAGGAGGAGGCCGCCGCCGCCGCTGACCTTGTACTCTTTGAGGAGGGCTACAAACTCCTCGAAGCTGATCTGACCGCTCATGTCCAAGTCTGCGGCGGCCACCATCTCCTTGACCTGTGATCTTGTCAGGCCCAGCTTGAGCATCTTGACCATTCTCGTGACTTCACTCGTTGATACGAAGCCGCTTCCGTCCTGATCAAACTGGTCGAAGATTCTGCGCGACTTGGCCATGAGCAGCGCCTTCGCCTTCCTCTCCTGCGGCGTTGCCGCCGCCTCCTCCGCCGCCTTCTGCGCCCGCAGAGCTGCGTGGTAGGCATAGTACTTGCGGTTGGCATACATGAACCACCAGAAGAGGATCGCGTAGTGGATGGCCGTGATGAGACAAAAGATGGATCCCAGAGAGGTGACAGTATCAACCAATGCGGCTCCGAGCATCAGGCTGACGTTCTCTTGTACTTCCCCTTCTTCATCCTCATAAGTGACCGTCTCCGCGGCGACGTCGGGCTCGCTCGTCACCTGGAGGTTGAGGAACGCGCTCGTCGCGTTCGCGTCCGCGAAGACAGAGGCGCTCAAGGACTCCTCGACGGCGGCACTCGCGGACGAATCCGTGGTGACGATGGTGATCTCGACCCGAGCGGCCCCGACAGCGCCCTCAGAGGAGTCGGCGTCGCTGGCGAGCGCTTCAGAGAGCGCCCTGCTCACGAGCTGATCCGGTGTGGACGCGGCATAGGCAACCGTGGTGACCTGGCTGGGGTCCACGCCCGACTCGGCGGCGACCGAGGTCGAGATGTCGGCCAGCCGGGCATCCGTGAAGGCCTCGATCGGCTCCGCAGCAACGAAGCCGATCGCCACCTGGTACGTGGGCGGTGGCGGCGGTAGCCCAGGTCTACGCCTGCTGAAGCCCAACCGACCCGTCGTGAAGCCGCCGCCGCCGCCATCGTCACCATCGGGATTAGGCGGCCCAAGCTTCGTGTAGTACGCGAGCCGCTGTGCCCCTCGCACTGCGTTGCCCGCTCCTGACGGGCCGCCGCCTCCGGCAGCGGACGCGGCGGCGGACACGCCAACGGACGCCCCCACAGCGGACTGGATGGTGCCGGCAGACTGGGCCATGAGCGCACCGAGGGCTGCCATGCCTGGGTTTGTGACATTGACAAAGTCCTCGAGGCGCAAGCCGCCGAGGGCCGCATTGGGTCGCGGTGGGGGAGGAGCGGGGGCCGGGATGACCTGCCGCTGAGTGCCTTCGAGCCATGCATTGTCACATTGCGTGAGCGACTGGCCGGCGGCGTTGGTGATGGCGTTCTGGTGGGTGCCGGTGCCATTGGCCGCGGACATGGCCAGCATCGCGAGCAGCGCTGCGAACCGACCCTGGTCTGTGGTGGTGACCACTGTGGTGACTTGGACGAACGTGACACTCGCTGCGGATTGGCCCGACCCAACCTCGCCATTCACAGCGGCGATGCATTGCCAGCTCAGCCGCCGCCTTGGCGCAGACCACGGCGAATCACGGCTGGTTTCGCTGTCCGTCGACCGCGGCAGACCACGGAGGCTGTGCTGCCCTTCGAGCACCGTAGCCTCCACCGTGGTGCCGCCGTTTGGCGCGGTGCCGACTTCCGCCGTCGTCACGGGCTCGAAAAAGGAAGGCACGAGGTTCGGGTGGCGGCTCG
>ENA-UOXO01001864-UOXO01001864.1-mixed-culture-metagenome-genome-assembly--contig:-NODE-1864-length-13488-cov-38.437951_pt1 | contig 13488 bp, 7 predicted proteins | sample MGYA00238162_ERZ761640 | MGnify/ENA primary metagenome ERZ761640 (study PRJEB28914, sample SAMN08778297) | mixed culture metagenome | isolation source: Freshwater growth medium | place: USA...
GCGCGCTGCGCGCGCCCCCCCCTTTTCCTTTCTCCCCAACACGGAAAAATTGCCGAATTTTGGTTCACGGGACCTCTCCCCCCGCACACACAACGGCCGCGCTCGCTCGGGTCAAAGCTTTTGCTCGTATAGGATGTCAGAGTCCCTCTCCATGCTCAAGGATTGGGTGAGCGGCGAAGCTGGGTATCAGAACAAGGGCGAGTCGACGGTGCTGCTGCACGTGACGCATTCCAACCTGAAGATGCGTATGTTTGAGATCCGCCTCGACCGGCACATGACGATTGAGCGCGTGAAGGAGAAGCTCCGGACACACTCGGGCACCGGCGCGATGTTCATGCACCTCACGCTGCTCGATTTCAATGGTTGTGTGGTTGCTGACATGATCCAGGAGGAGCTCAAGCTCGGCTACTTTTCGCCGATGGATGGCTGGACGATCCACATTACCGACCTCGACCCCCACTCGCTCGCGGCAAATGGCGGTCTCGAGGACGTGTCGCTCGTCAAGAAGTACGAGATCTCGGACGAGGACTACGAGAAGCGCGAGCAAAACTTTCGCAAGTGGCGTGCGGACAAGCTGGCGGCCGACCCTTCTTGGTCGCTCGCCAAAGAGATGAAGCAAAAGCAAGAGGCGCAGCGCATGAAGCAAGACCCTACGTACGTGCCCGAGGCTCCGAAGGAGAAGGTGGAGGACGACGAGCACATGGCGGACCTTGCGGCGGGCATGAAGGCGGGAGATCGGTGCGAGGTCAAGCTGGGCGGAAAGCGCGGCGAGGTCAAGTTTGTGGGAAAGATCCCGGCGATTGCGCCGGGCTACTGGATTGGTGTGCAGTATGACGAGCCTGTGGGCAAGAATGACGGGTCCGTCAAGGGGAAGCGGTTGTTCACGTGCCCGCCCAACTATGGCGGCTTCCTGAGGCCCGACAAGCTGCTGGTCGGCGACTACCCCGAGCTCGATATCTTTGACGAGGAGGACGAGGAGGACGTGAAGGCGGAAGCCCAGGAGGCGGAGCTTAGCTGAGGGGTAGCTTGAGAGAGGGGGAGCATGCAGCAGAGAGAGAGAAAGAGAGGAAAGGCCAAGAGGCCGCGCGCCAGCGTGGAGACACCTGAGGACACTCGGGCCGTCGCGGACCGCGAGCATCGGAGCCCACAGAGTGCAGAGGCGGTCTGAGACGCTTATTCGTGGGAATTAGCGTGGAATGGACTCGCACAACCGGCCTTAGTGGATCCTCGGCCTGCCCAGGTGATGCTGCGTGGACTGCAGTCTCGAGTCTGTGCACATCCACGCCCACATGCACATCGCGTTCGTGTGTGGTGGTTGCCGCTTGGTAGCGTGTACTAGCAACTAGGCCGGGCCCACAGCGCCAAGAAAGCGCGGCGCGACGAATCATTCTAATTGCCTTCTTGTACACGTTCCGGGACGTCGTCCCGCGTCGTTGTGTCGCGCGTGTCCTGGAACTTCTCTGAAAAACACGCACGTGGTACGAACTAGCCAACTACGTCGATGATATCGTTACGATACGAGCAACTGAACGTGCGCCCGTAAGTCGTGCACGACCGGTCCGCGCGTACGTCAGTCCAGTCGTGGGCGCAGATGCTTGGGAAGCGTTTGCTAGTTGATATCTTGATGACCACGTCGACATTCGTGTGGAATATGGAAAAGGCATCTTTCGACTTCACGCGAATCATGCATACATTGCTTAGGCTCACTCGCCGTGGTGTGCTGGGCACCGCAGCGGGCGCGTTTGGCGCGGCCGCTGCTGCGGTCACGGCGCCGCTCTACTCGTCATGCGAGGAGCTCAGCTCCAAAGTTGTGTACATCGAGGTGCCGCAGGACCAGTGGATCGAGGTGAAGCAGAAGGAGCTCGCCGACTCGTTCATCGACTGGACTGACGTGGACATGGCATACGTTGAGGCGCTGCGCACGGTGCGCGGCGCATACGAGTTCCCCGTCGCGAAAATGCGCAGCCTACAGAGCTACTTCCTCACCGAGGCGAAGCTGGGTCTCGCGGGCTTGCCGAGCTCGATGCGCATGCTGCCCACGTACGTGACGAAGCGGGTGACGGGTGCGGAGAAGGGCGACTTCTTCGCGCTTGACTTGGGCGGCACGAATTTCCGCGTGCTCAAGCTCACGCTCGAGGGCGGCGGCGTCGTGGGTCCGGTCGAGGCGCTCAAGTTTAAGATCCCGGCGGCGATCAAGCAGGGCTCTGGTGACGAGCTCTTCGGGTTCCTCGCTGACTCTGTGGCGACCTTCATCGCGACCAAGTGCAGCGGCAACCCGACGGGCACGATGGGCTTCACCTTCTCCTTCCCGACCGTGCAGACTGCGATCAATGCGGGCACGCTCATCGTTTGGAACAAGGACTTTAGCGCGAGTGGCGTGGTGGGCGCGGACGTCGTGGCTCTACTGCAGCAGAAGCTCAAGGAGAGAGGAATGAGCCTGGAGGTGGCGGCGCTCGCGAACGACACCGTGGGCACCATGGAGGCCGCCGCGTATACGCACAAGGATACGGCGATGGGCGTCATCCTGGGCACCGGCACGAATGCGGCGTACGTTGAGAAGACGTCGAATGTGCTCAAGTGGGACGGCCCGCCCTCCGATGAGATGGTCATCAACACTGAGTGGGGCAACCTGGACATGGCGGACTACATGACGCTGTACGACGCCGTCGTCGACTTGGGTACAGCCAATCCCGGGCTGCAGCGCTTCGAGAAGATGATCTCCGGACTCTATCTCGGCGAAATGACCCGAGTGACGACCATTTCCCCAGAGGTGATCCAGGGCTTCTCGCCTTCCTTTGCCGCGGGGTTCACGAAGACTTTTGGCGAGCGCATGTCGTTCCAGTCGGCCTTGATGAGCGACATCGAGGCCGACACCTCGAGCGACCTGAGCGCCACTTCGAAGGCGCTCGAGGCCGCGGGCCTGCCCATCTCGACGGTGCGCGATCGCGTCCTGTTGCGCGAGGTCTGCGTCAACGTGTCGACGCGCGCTGCCAAGCTGTCCGCGACTGCGGTGGTTGCGCTGCTCGAGCAAGCCAATGTGCTCGACGGGTGCACCGTCGCCGTAGACGGCACCGTCTTCGAGTGCTATCCGTTCTTCAAGGAGCGTATGGAAGGAACCATCATTCAGCTCATCGGCGCCGAAAGGGCGGAGAGGGTCAAGCTGGTGCTGGCCAAGGACGGTTCGGGCGTGGGTGCGGCCATCATCGCCGCCATCGCCAAGTGAGTCGGTGCGAGTCGATGCATACTGGATGTCTCATACTCTCTCCATTCATCGTCGTGCTCGTCAGCTTGCGGCTCCCCTGACTCAGTTGCGGCGCTGTGGCTCGACCCCACGCCCACCGATGTGCGCCAGGTGCGCATACATTTATGCCAGGCTCGACGCTGTCGAGCTGCCACCGGTGTTCGGTGTCTTGGGATGCCGACGCATGATTGTCGTCCACCACCCGCCCCGGCGCGCGGATTCTTTCATCTTTGGGCGTGTCGTTCGTATGGAATTACCGTGGATAGTGGTACACATTTTTTCGATATCGTGGTTTTCGACCATTAACTTAAAACTCTTTTTGTATTTGGATATCGATCCTAATACCGCCATAATGCGCCGCACTGCCCATCGCCCTCCGTCGTCAGCCTCCTTGCTGGCGACATGTGGAAGCTCAGATCGCAATCTCAGATCGCAAACATCTTGCCGCATCTCTCTCATCGCCTCTGCCCCGCCGCGGCGGATGTCGTCACCCTGCCCTGCTGCTGACAAAATCCCCGCGCCTCCCTTGCATTTCTTGTTCCTGCGTGTCTTGCTTGTTGTCCTTTCCTGCTCTGTTAGACCCTTGGCCCTCGCTGGCCTGCGCGCCGCCTCCCCTCCCCTTCTTTGCCATGTTTCGTACACGCCCCTCATCCCCGGTGTTGTCCGCCCTCGCCCTCGCACCCGCGTGCGCGCGCGTGGGAGTGCCGTTGCCATTCCCCATCGTCAGGAGGATCCACTGGGACGCCACACTCGACGTTCACACTCGACGTTCACACTCGAGGGGTTTGAGGCTTCATGGGGTGCTCGGAGGCCGGGGACCACCATCTATGGTGGAAGGGGGGGGGGTGGGGGAAAGCAACGGCGCGAGAGACGAGAGGACAGTCGCAGCGGCAGGCTCGAGGGTCGGAGACGGATCGAAGCATGACCGCTGCGGCTGCCTCATTTCTCCTCGCCTTCCTCGGTGGCTTCTTCCTCGTTGGCTTCCGAGAGCCACTGCAGGAACTCGTTCACCTGGAAGAGTGCGGTATTTTTGCCCGGCGTGTCGTCGACGACGTCCTCGCGCCACTCGTTGTACGCATCCTCAAAGATGATGTCAGTCTCGTACAGGTTGTAAAATACCTTTTTCATGAGGCCCGGCGGCCAGTTTTTGCGCCCGCAGTAGGCCTGCACCTCATACAGACACGCAGCCTGCACATTGATCGTGTGCGGGGTGAGCGGGTCCGATGGGCAGCTGATGTACTTGAGCATCAGCGGCTTGCGGAACTCGATCTGCTTTTTGATCTTCAGCGCGACGGGTGGCTCCTCAGAGCCGCTGGCCGTCTCGAGGATGCAGCGCATCACGGCACGCGCGAGCGGCTTGCTGCCAGGCTGTAGCGAGCAAGTGGTCGCAATCCACTGGAGCAGCTCATCATTGGAGGCGCCGGCCGCATCGGCCTCGGCAGGCTCCACCTCTCCGAGCGACGCCATCAGATGCGCCTCAACGGCCTCGAGCTCCTTAGCGAGCTCCTCCTTGGAGATCTCCTTGGCCGGCGCGAGGTTCGTCACTCCGCCCCCCTCGAGTGGCGCCAATCCGGCCGCCTCCAGCAGCGCGCTCACGGCAGCCGGCTCGCGCTCCGACTGCGGCATCAGCGCGGCCAGGTCGAGGTTGGGCTCTGCGGCATAACGCCCCTGGAGTGCGGACACGTCCTCAAGGGCGAGCAGCTCCTGCAGCACACGCACGGCGAGGTAGGCGGCGCCCGCCTGGCCGCCGATGGCGTCCTTGTCCTTGACGAACCGCGCCTCTGACATTGGCATCGAGTACTCGTCGTCCCGATCGGCGAGGGCCGTGTTCAGGAATCCGAGCGGCGCTAGGTCTGCATGGATGGCGTGCGCGAGCAGTGTCGTGTAGACTTCGGGCGCACGCGGTGCGTCGACGGTTACGTCCTCGAGAGTAGCTAACTGCTCTGTGAAGAGCTCCTCGACGCGCTCGCTCGACGCCATACCACCCTTGAGCAGCGGCGCAAAGAGGGCCGCGGCGAGAGACTTATTATCGGGCTCATCCACCACCATCGCAATCGCCTTCTCGAGCAGCTTCATGCCCAGGTCGACGGCTGTCTTCCCCGCGGGCAGCTTTGCTGTCGTGTCACTTAGATCCTCGAGCAGCTGCTCCACGTTGCCGCTCGCCATGTACTCCTCTAGGTATGAGTTGCATCGATTCTCCATCTGCTCCTCGGTGATGCCCTCCGCCTTCGCGTCTGGCGCCGCCGCAGCCGGCTCGCTGCTCCCTGCGGCACCTGGTCCGCTGCTTCGCTCGGCGCCGGCGCCCTTGCCGCCGGCACCTTTGCCCAACGGCTGCTGCTGCTGCCCCTGCTGCTGCTGCCCCTGCTGCTGCTGCCCCTGCGCGGGCGCGCCGCCACCCTTGCCGGGAGCGCCGCCGCCCTTGCCCGCCGCCGCAGGCGCGCCGCCGCGCCCGCCGCCCGCGTCGCTACGCGCGTCGCCGCGGGCAGCCGGGCGCGCGTCGCTGCTGCCGGCCGCGCCGCTGCCGGCCGCGCCGCCGCCGCCGCTCTTGCCGCCGCCGGCCGCGCCACCGCCGGCCCCGGGCGTAGCTTTGACCTTCAAGCTCGGGTCCTCGACACGCTTATTCCAATGGCCGCGGCGGAGCTCATTGATCTCCTGCAGCATGTAGCGCATGCGGTTGGGCAGGTTGAGGTTCTGCGTCATCTCCTTGATGCGCATGAAGTACTCGTCCATGTGCGGCTTCGCCTTCGGGACGTCGATGATCTTCCCAATCTCCTTGAGCAGCTTGACGAGACACTCGAGCTCGTCGAGGTCGGGGTTCTCGTGTGACGCGCTCTGGAGGAGCTTGATGATGCACTCGTGCATGATCTTCTCAGTGAGCATCTTGGTCTTGAAGAGCTCGCCGATGAACCGGATGTTGCCGAGCATTCTGGCCTTGGCCTTCTTGCGGGTGGACTCGTGCTCTGCGTCGGGGATCCCCGAATAGTCTATCGAGTTCTCCTTTTCGAACTCCTCCTGGCACTTGTTGAGCAGCAGCCGCTTGAACGTCTGCGGCTTCGCGTTCGGGTCCTCTTCGTCCTTGAACTCGGGGAAGCGCTCGGCACAGCGCACGCACAGGTGGGAGTACATTTCGCCGAACATGGGCTCATAGAGGGCCTTGTCGAAGACGAGGTCGATGACGGCGATCATGTCGGTGCGGCACGTGATCTCGAGCTCCAAAAAGTCCTTTGAGAGCTTTTCGAACTTTTCGGGCGCGAACTTGTTGAGCAGCGCCTTGGCCGTGCGGAGCAGCTTCTCGAGCGCGTCGAGCTCCTCCTTGGACTTCATCGACGGCTTCCAGGCGTTCTCGCTCTCCTCGATCGGCTTGACCTCCAGTCCCCACATCGGCTTCGAGGCCCCGCCCTTGCCGCCCCCCTTCATCGGCTTGCCGCCTTGCCCCTTGGCAAACTGATTGTTGCGAGGGTCACGAGGGTCAAGGAAGTTGGAGTCGGCACGCCCGCGCCCACTTTCGATGCCCTTGCCGCCGCGCGCGCCGCCCCGCCCGGGGGCGGTTCGCCACTCTTCGGCGCCCCCCGCGGCCGGCGCGCCGCCGCCGCGCCCGCCTCCACCGACTGGGCCTTTGAAGGCGATGCCATCGGCGCCGATCGTGAGGATTTCCATATCAGGCAGCCCGTCGGGCTTGTCCGTGTAGACGTTGGCAAACTGCATCAGAAACTCCTTTGGGTACGTCTTCTTGCCGTTGGCACCGACGCCGGGCGCCGCCTTGGTCGCGCTCGAAAAGGCGCCGAGCCCACCGCCGCCCGGGCGCAGCGAGATGCCCGGGGGCAACTTCTTGTCAGGCTCAGGCTCCTTGATCTTGAGAGCTGACTCATCGAGGTTCTCCCAGTCATCGTCGTCGCCGTCCTCGCCCTCCTTCTTTTCAGTGGGGAGCGCCTCCGCGACGGATACAGCGGGGTCCGAAGACGACGCAGCGGAGACGGCGCTGGCGGGCGCTGTGGCGGGCTCGGGCTCGGCCGGCGGCGCGGCGGGCGCGGCGGGCGCGGCGGGCGCGGCGGGCGCGGCGGGCGCGGCGGGTGGTGGCGGCGGCATGGGGGCGGGAGGCGGCGCGGTAGGCGGCGCGGTAGGCGGCGTGGGAGGCGGTGCGGGAGGCGGTGCGGGAGGCGGTGCGGGAGGCGGTGCGTCCGCCGCCGGTGGCGTAGAGACGGAGGTGGCGGTGGCGGCAGCGGATCCTGCAGGAGACGCAGCAACAGGATCGGAGGGCGGCAGCGGCGGCGCGCCGGCGGCGGCCTCGGATGACGGTGGCACCGCCGTATCGGCCGAGAAGCCCCCGCTCGGCACGGTGGGGGAAGGCGCGATGTCCATCAACTGCCCATCTTTCACGATGACATGGCCGGAGGGAGTGGTGAGCAAGGGCGGTGGCGTGGGTTTGGCGGGTTTCGGCGGCGGCGCGGGCTGCGGCGGCGCCTCGCCCGGTGCCAGCGCCATCGCGGCCTCTGACGGCTTCGGCTTCGCATTGGGAAGGTCGATCGCCTCATTCGTCGACGGATCTACGATCTGGATGGCCGATGACTTGCGTGGGGGGGCCGCTGGCTGCGCGAGCGCGGACGGCCCTCCTGCCCCGGGCAGCGGCGCACCCTTGCCCGGGATGGCCATCGCGGCGCCGGTGGGCGCGGCACCCGGCACCACAGGCCGCATGCCGCCGCTCGCCGCGATCGGGCGCATGTTGCCCTGCGGCTGTGGCGTCCCAGCAGCTCCTCCCGTCGGTGGCGCGCCGTACATGTTGCCGCCGGGCGGCCCGCCCGGCACGGCGCGTGGGCCCGCCTGCGCCGCGTAGCCCGCCGCGGGGGCGTACATCGCCTGCCCTGCGGGCATCGCCTGCCCAGCGGCCATCGGCATGAAGGTACCTGTAGGAAGCGGCTGGAAGGCCGGCTGCCGAGGCGGGTAACCGGGCGTCGGAGGCACCATGTTCGGGCGCATCATGCCCGCCATCGGCATCGGCATCTGCGCACGTGGGCACACGCGACGCACGGGTGTGAGTGCGACGCTGCGTGGTCAGAGCGGCGGCAGGGCCTTGCCGCAAGCCAAGGACGTCCGAAGTGGCTGTGTGACTGTTCACGAGTCGCATACGCCTTGCTAGCTCGTGCCGTGCGTGAGTTCGGGTGGCGGTGCGTCTGCCACTGTGCTCGCAAGCGTGCGCGCTCGATGCTGCAGCTGCGCCGTGCCTGGCACGGCCGCGCGTGGCACCGAAGCTCATGCTGGGGCGACGTGCTGTGAGGTGCTCACCGGTGGCATCGGCTTGTACATTGCTGGGTACATCTGCATGGTGGGCTGGCCTGCGGTTGAACGAGCGGCACGAGACGATCAGGCGCGTGAGCTGCAGGGCAGTCAGGCAGCGTTGGGCTGCTGATGAGCTCGAGCTCCCAGCTCCCAGGCTCTGGCGGCCAGCGCTGTCCAGGCCCAGAACGTACCTTGCATCGGTGTTGGATAACGAGGAGGCATACCTGTGGAAGCCATGCCACCTGTGGAACGTCAGGCACCAGGCGCGGCTCAGTTGGCTGCGGACGTGGCATATTGGCTGCTCGACGCACAGGACAGTTCAGTAGAATGGCGCAATCTCGGCTTACGTGGCATGTTCATTGGCGTGGGCTGCCCTTGCGGAAGTCCCGCGGGACCTCTGCCGGTCTGACCACCACGGCCGCCTTGACCGCGGCCGCCTTGGCCACCACGCGGTTGGAAGGGTGGTTGAGACATCGCACAAATAGGACGCGCTCACGAGCCAGAGTGCGAGCCACACGCGTCGATGGGCCGAAGGTGCGCTTTACAAAACGAGCTTTGCGCAATACCGGCAAAGCTCCCCTACCCCCCCCCCCCTCGCCTTCCTGCGAGGCTCTCTCTCCGTCGTGCGCGTCTTCACCTCCTAGCCCTTTGGCAAAGTAATTTGGAGGACCGAAACATAGCGAAGAAGAGGTGTGGAAGCATTGGGTGCGGAAAAGGTTGGGAAGAGGTCAATTATACAGGAACGCATGCAGCACAGAAACACGGCGAGGGCAACTCTCTGCTGAAACGCACAGATGGAGATTCCCGGTACTTGCCGTCACCCCGGGCCTCACACGTGCAATGCTCACGTACATGTCAATTGGTACATGTACATGTAGCTTTCCCGCGTGTTCAAGTTCAAGTTACTTCGTAAACAACAGACAACCTAACGGAAGCCCATCGAATGTGCTCTCTAAGCTAGCAGTGGGGGTGAGAGTCGTCGGAGATGGTGAGACATAACGGAAGGATCACGAGCGGGAAGGAGACTTGAACTTGAACTTGAACTTGAACTTGAACTTCCCGCGTGCTGTTTAACCCGTTCCGAGCAGAGTTGAGAGTACGTCGCATGTTAGGGAACTTCATGGGGTAATCGAACTTCATGCGCATCGACGAACATATTTTGTGAAAAAGAATCTCTATTCCCGCCGCTTGTGAGTGCTTGGGGGCGCCTGATGGTGGCCTTTGCGTCGGCCTCGCCGGGTCGGACCGCCCCTCCACCTCTGCAGCTGCAGAAGCGTGCCGATCCCTCTTGGGGGAGAGATCCGGTCGCACAGTTCGGCCACTGCCTCCTGACGCCGCTCACGATCATCGGAAAGCTGCTCCAACGCGACCTCCTGGAAGACAGCAAGTATCCACGTCAAGAAACACCGTGCACGAGCCGCGGCAGCTCGGTATCATCTGGGCTATCGACGCCGGCGCGCTGCGGGTGCTCCCGGCAGGCCACGTCCGAGCCAGTCCATGCCCCCAATGCCCCCCGCACCCCGACGTCGCCGTCGTCTCACAACTCACCCTCGGTGCTCGGCACGAGCCTGCCGACGCCGATTCCGACGCTTCCGCCTACACTGCGCCAGGTGCAGCTGCGCTCTCTGGACCCGCTAAGCCTCGAGGACGATGATGCTGAGTGGGGCGACGTGGACGACAACTGCGGAATCGAGAATACGAATACCGCGGGGGAGACGCCGAGGAGGTCGTCACGGCGCGCGGTGGCCTCGGCGGGCGCCACTTGGGGTGACGATGACGCGCCCGACGCGGAGCATCGCGCGTTGCCGCCCCCGCCTCGCGACGACAGCGCGGCGGCAGCCGAGGGGCTGCAACTCTTCGAGTTCGACATGTGAGCGTTCGCCGTTGCGCAGACAGTGCGCAGGTCTTGGCCGTCGCTTTGGTGCCGCCGCCCGCAAGGCGAACGCGGCGCACCCCATCCCACAACCCGTCCCTTCTCATGCATGTGCGCATGCCCACGTTCGGTCATGTACGATCGTGCACACAGAGTGCGAGCGGAGGACCGATACCCGCGTTGGGTGTCGCACCCCAGAGGCAAAGCAGCCACATCCGCGTTACAGAATGATGTAGACACGCTGCAGGACTGCCGCATCAGAGAACCAGCGGGGTACCCAGCGAGAAGTTAAGAGTGTGCGCACGCATGAGTGCAGCATGATGATAGGTGTGCCATACAATCCAATAATCGGAGAGATGTCCGTGGACGGCGGGGACGACGGACGCGCGGCGGCCCCCGGTTTCAGCCTTTCACGTGGGGGTGCGGTCCGGCCCGACGGTCAAAGTGCACCCGACCCGACCCCGCGGGGGAAGCGGATATGCACCCGACCCGACCCCGCGGGGGAAGCGGATAAATTTTTATCGTTTTTCGCGCCGTCCCGCACCGTAACGTGCGCGCAAAGCCCCACAGCCTGCTCCCAGCACGCCATTGCCGATTCATCCGGGCCTGACATCGACGGTGCACGGTCACGACCCCGACACCCCGTGCGGCTGAGCGCCGTGGGCGTAATCTTCCGGCACGCTGTGCGCCCCAGCTTCTATACCGTTCCAGCGCCGGCCATCGTCCTCTCAGACGGACGTGGACACGAGGCTGCCCGTACGCCCTCGGCTGTCGTCCATCCGGGGTAACCTCGTCGGCATCTCGTTCAACTCGAACGCGCGCGTCGGGGGGGCCGCCAGCTCGTTGGTGGCGCCGGGATTGGCCCCGAAGGCGGTCAGCCCAGGCCCGTTGGTGGCGCCGGGAACGGCCCCGAAGGCGGTGGTGTGATGAAGGCGACTTCGTCCCGGTCGGAAGGCGGAGGTGCGCAGGGCGTCGTCCTGGGCGTCGCCCAGGGCATCGCCTTGGCTGCGAGGGGAAGGGAGGGGTGTGGGGAGGGGTGTGGGGAGGGCGAGCATGTATTGCTGGCGCTGCCGAGTGTACTGCTCAAGCTGCTCGAGGGCTGAGGCAGGCAAGCTGTTTGGGATGGCCGGCTCAGAGGGGGCGACGTGAATCTCCCACACGCGTCCTCTCGCGCCGTCCCGAGCGTCCCAATCGGGCGGCGCGGCACTTAGTCCGAAGCCCACCCTGGCGCCATGGTCCACCTGCCGCGAGTCACGCCGCCATCCCAAATTTGGAATCGCAAAGGACAACGTGCGAGCGCCGTCCCGATCATGCGCGCCGTCCCGATCATGCGCGCCGTCCCGAGCACGCGCGTCGTCCCGAGCAAGCGCGTCGTCCCGAGCAAGCGCGCCGTCCCGCTGGCCTCCGGAGCCGTTGGTGTGATGATCCCTGGCGCTGCTGCTGTCGGTGGCTTCTCGCTGCAGTTCGGCTCGGCGGCACGCGGCGGCGGCTCGGCGGGCACGTGCGACACTCTCTCTCGAGAGGCTCGACTGAAGGTCTTCGTAGAACCGGATGATGTTCCGCTGCAAGAAGAGCGTGTCGCGCACCTTGCGCACGCGCAGCAGGTGCTGGTTGGCCTCGAGCGGGCGCATGCGTTTCACTTGCATCAGCCAGGCCATCGCGATGGCGGCGGAGCGTCCGCGGCCTGACTGGCAGTGGATGTACACGCCCCCGCCGCGCTTGCGATGGTGCTCGATGAACGAGACGGCCGTTCGCATCACCTCGACGGTTGGCTCGAGGTGCGCCACGGTCTTGAGCCAGAGCAACGAGATGCCCTTCTTGCGATACACGTGGTGAAGCCCCTTGTACTCATCGCAGAGGTTGACGATCCCTTGGACGTTGAGAATCTCGAGCTCGCGCAGCTGGCTGTGGAAGAGCGGCGCCTGCCCAAGGAATATCCGCGGCGATCCGTGTTCATCCGTGGCCATCTGAGGCCATCCGTGGCCATCAGCGGCCATCAGTGGCCATCCGTGGCCATCAGCAGCCATCAGTGGCCATCAGTGGCAATCAGTGGAAATCAGTGGCAATCAGGTGCACTCAGTGGTCATCAGAGGTCATCAGAGGTCGTCAGAGGTCGTCTGAGGTCATCAGAGGTCGTCACCTGCCCGATGATCACGGGCGGGCCTCCATCGCCGTCGTCCACATACGCCCACCAACGCGCCTTGAATGTCCTCTGGTGTCCATAAATGGTGCAAGGCAGGCATGGGCGGAAGTACAGACGGCCGATCCACTTGGCCATGCAGTAGGGCAGCAGGTGCTTCTGGAAGCACAAGTAGGGCAGCAGGATGCAAGCGAGCCCGAGAGGCACCCACAGGAAGAGAGCCCATAGCGAGCACAAGAAAGCGAGCAGCGGGCCCTCAAGCCAGCGCCGGGTCGGGCGCGTCATTCCTTGATAGAAGAAGTCGTACACGAGAGCGTACCTAATTTGGGAGGCACTCGCTCGCAATCAGGGGCCATCAGGGACCATCAGGGGAAGAAGTCGTAGACGAGAGCGTACCAGAAGGCAAACCAGCTGAGGCCGGAGGAGTTCGCCACCACGAGCGTGTCGCTCGGCAGCCTCACGCCGCTGCTCAAGGCGATGCTCACCGTCGCGGCACTCGTCGCCACGATCGTTACGCCTGAGCTGTCAAGAACGGACTGCAGGGCGATGAGCGTCGCAACGGTCGACAGTGCCGCCGACTGCGCCGCCGCCGCCTGTTGGACAGACATGACTGGGAACGTGGCCACGACGTTGACGGACGCGGCGGTTATCTGAAGCATCGACCCCGCTGGAGGCACGGCTCCGAGGCCGAGTGCTCGAGACAGCGCTCTGAGGAGGAGACGGCGACCAGTTTCGTCAAAGTCCGTTGGGGAGCCTGACGCGACGAAGGCGACGGAGACGGACGCGCTGGCAACGGGCGGCGATGGCGCCTCGCCACTGCCAGAGCCGACCTCGCCACTGCCAGAGCCGACCTCGCCGTCACCTAAATCATCTTCCGGCGGCGAGGGTGGCGGCGGCGAGGGTGGCGGCGGCGAGGGTGGCGGCGGCGAGGGTGGCGGCGGCGAGGGTGGCGGCGGCGAG
>ENA-UOXO01001876-UOXO01001876.1-mixed-culture-metagenome-genome-assembly--contig:-NODE-1876-length-13431-cov-38.698789_pt1 | contig 13431 bp, 7 predicted proteins | sample MGYA00238162_ERZ761640 | MGnify/ENA primary metagenome ERZ761640 (study PRJEB28914, sample SAMN08778297) | mixed culture metagenome | isolation source: Freshwater growth medium | place: USA...
GTGTCCCGTGTGTCCCGTGTGTGTCCCGGCTCCCCCCGGTGTCTTTTTACCGGGACGATGATTCACACCAACAAGATTGATCAAGCCGAGTCGAGCAGGATGTACATGGACGCGAATAAACGTAGACGCCTACACGCGCTGCAGAGCGTGTCGCAGCTTCATCCGCTCTCGCTCGAGTGCGTGCACACCGCGGATGCCCTCGTACAGGATCTCGCCAAAGAAGTTGCCGAGGAGGCACTGCTCGTCGCTGGCGGTGTGGTCACCTGCAGTGAGGAGGTCAAGGCACTGCTCGAAGGCGCGCGCGGCACGCTACCCAACGGCGACGAGAAGGTCTCGAAGCCACTGTTCGCTCTCCTTTCCGAAGAGGCTGCGAAAATTTCAGCGGAACGCTCTGCTGCACAGAAGGCATTGGCTCCAGGCGCCGCAGCAGGGCCGGGCGCCGACGTCTTTGGTAACAGGCTTACGAAGCAGGCGGCTGCCGCGGAGACGATCATCTGCACCAACTGCGGCACCTCGCTCACCGCGAATCGATACGCGCCGCACCTCGAGCGCTGCATGCTTGGCAAGGGTCGCGCCTCCGCAAGGCAGGCCCGTGATGCAATGCGTGCAAAAGAGGTCCCTCTGCAGTCGGCTCTCTGATCTCCGTGTATACTACCATGTAGACAGTAGTGAGGGATAAAAATCCATGATGCGGGTTATGCGAATGGTTGATAATGCCGGGATATGCGGTTAGTTCCGCGGTAGCCCTTTTCCACAGACGGCTTCGTCCCTTTCAAATATTCGTCACTTAAGTAAGTACCCCGTACCCACCGTGTCCTCTTGCAAACTGCTGGTCGTGGTACTCACGTAAGCGCCCCTCGACAGAGATTCGCGCGCCGTTTTGAGCGTCGTGCGCGGCACCCACGGTTGCACGCGGTCCGACGCGAGCGCGAGAAAGGCGAGACCGCCCGCCGCCTGCAGAAGGCCACCAAGCCCGAAGACGATGCGCCATTCGTCATCCATCTGCTCCACCCATGCGCTGCTGGGAGCACACGCGCAGGTTGATGTCAGGTGCTGCTCACGGCTCTGGCCGTCTGGATAAGCCGTGAGCACTCCGATGGCCCATGGTGCCATCCAGCCAGCCACCTGCCCCCCCGTATTATAGAAAGCCAACACGAGCGATGCGATTGTAGGCGCGATGTCGAGGTGGTTCACGGCGTAGCCGCCTCCATTAGCAGCCATTCCGAGCGGCAGGATGATGACCATGGCAACCCCGATAGTCTTCGGCTCGACAAGCAGGCCGGTGGCTAGGGCGAATAAGAACCCAATCTGAGGGATGAAAGCGCCAATGGTAATCGCCTTGCGTACGTGCAGCGTGCGAAAGCGGCGGCGCAGTCGGTCGGCCAGTGACGCAGAGAGCAAGATTATGCAGGGCTTGAGCAACCCCGGCAATGCGAGCATCAGTCCTATCTGTGAGAGCTCGACGCCCTTAACATCCCGCAGGTAGGGTGGCAGCCCGTCGTCGAGGACGTAGAGGCCGATATCGCCCGCGGTGTGCGCAAGGCAGATGGCCCAGCACGCAGATGACCTGAAGATGTGTCCGTATAGTCTGCGCGCGCTCGTCTCGGCATCGTTCTGAGCGCTCGTTTCCGCACGACCAGCGCTGAGAGCCGTGTCGGATGAGTCGCACGTGGCACTCGAGGAGTCCATGTGCGCACGAATCTCCTGGGCAATAAATGCCGCCTCGGCAGCGGAGCAGGTGCGGTCCATTGCCGGCGAGTCCTCGACGTGCCGCCACCATACGATGGAGAAGGCGAGCCCGATCAATCCCCACGCGGTGAACACGCCAGACCAATCGCCGATGAGAGGTACACCTACCAACAGATCACATTGCGTGCCGGCCAAGGCGTTGCAGAGCATCGCCCCGAAGAAGCCACCGGCGCGAGGGATGCCGTCCAGCTGCGAGCGTTCTAACGGCGGCGCCCACATGGACCAGAGCGCTGCGAAGCCCGGAAATAACACCCCTTGTGCCAGCCCGTGGAGCAGGCGCAGGAGCATCACCAGCCACGGATGTATGAGCGCAGCGGGCGGCAAAGCAATACTGATGATGGAGCCACATAGCAGCGAGGCTAGCACCGTTATTCGAGCGCCATATCTCGCGGCTGCCCAGCCTGCCGGCAGCTGCGCCACCATGTACCCGAGGAAGAAGGACGCGAGTATCTGTCCTTGGATGGAGCGGCTCCAGTTCAGGCGCGACTGCATCCGCACAATCGCAATGGCGATTCCATACCTTTGTGCGTATGAGATGGCAGCAGCTGTGGCGCAGAGCAATGAAATTGTAAAGCGTCTACCAAATGTTGGCGGTGCCTTTGTGGCCGATTCGATCTCGATCTCGGTCGAAGCGGATGCGATCTCACGCGCGGCTAAGACCTCACGGGCAGCATCTGCGGCAGCCCTTGGCAGCCAGCGATCAACACGGCCTGACATTTGCGACTCTATTACGGTAGTTTTTTCCCCTCGGCCCGAAACTAACTGAGTCCCCCGTTCACAATGAGTTAAAGAAGGAAGTATGAAGTGTCTTGATTAGGACTCGATGCGGTTCTTGGTTTCCAAATACAGGAAATTTTGCACTTGAAACGAAATCGCCCAAACTTTTGCTCTCGTTTCCTCCCTCTTCTTGGCGATCGGGCTGGTCCAGTGACGCTGGGACTTAATGCGCGGTGACTTTAAGTACGTGCGATCAAGATGACAATAGCACCGACTCCTGCTCCTGCGGCCTCAGTAGCACATTGCGATGAGAGGGCAACGACCAAGGTGCTCAGCTTCAAAGTATTGGAGGGTGTCAAGCCGGCGACCATGCTCCATAATTGGGTGGAGCATATCTGTGAGCTGGCAAAGCGCATAGACGTCGTGAGTAACGAGCGCCGTGAAGCACTCAGCGAAGCCGGTGCGATCCTACCAATTGTGAGCTTACTTCACACATCTATTCCGAAGGCCACGTTGCTGCTGGCCATCGAAGCCATCGCATGGCTAGCTCTGAGTGCTCGTTGCTGTGATGAAATTCGAAAAGCTCACGGAATCGTTGCGCTGACAGCATTACTGAGCAACTCGGCCGGCCCGCACAGCTACCAGCTCGAGGAATTTGTTGTTCGTGCACTTGGCAACCTTGCTGCATCAAGTCCCGAGAATCGACGTGCCATTCAGGACGTGGGTGCGATTCCTCTGCTAGTGAGGGCGCTGGGGCACGGCTCAGGATCCGAGGCCGCGAACACCGCTGCAGTCACGTTGTGCGAAATGCTCGAAGCAGACATTCAAGCGGCTCCGTTGAAGAAGGCGACGGCCCTTCTGCTGAACGCTCCCAGCGTGTTGAAACTCTGTCCGCCGCGCAGCACGACGCATTCTGCGAATGATTTACCGAGTGCACGCGCACTTGTGGGAGGCGGCGGAACTTCTGCACGTAGCCTCAGCTCCCGGGGAAACACGCCACGTCCAAAGAGTGCTCGACAGGCTAGCGCGCGTGGCGAGTCTCCTTTTCAGCCTGCAGAGGAGGCGAAGAAGCTTCCCCTTGTGGAGGGCGTGTCGCCCTCTTCGGCATATTGGCCCAATGCGCCCGGCAGTGCTCGTCTCGGCGATGCCAGCTCCCGCTTTTCTGCGCCAAACTCGGCTACTACGAGCGCCCGTTTCGGGCATTCGAGCTCACGTGACACGGCTGCACCGGTCGCAAGTGCTCGAGCCACATCGCAAACTCCGCGCGCACGCTCCGCGCCCTCCGCCTCAGGCATTGTGTGGCCTACCTCGCCATCGGGAAGAGAGACGTATGCGTATCGGCCAAAGAGTGCACGGCGAGTCCCCGGCGAGTATCGAGAAGGTGTCTGGCCTCGCCGTCAGCCACCTCCAGCAACTGTGGTGACGCCAGCTCCGGCTGCGGCTCCTGCCGATGCATCTGCACTGGCGCTTGCCGAAGCATCCACGAACGCCCCATCACCCGACCTGCAGGGCGACGCAGAAGCTTCCCTTGGCCCTACTCCGAATGAAGCCCCCCCAACCCAACCACATTCGTCGCGCGTGAGCTCGGCGCGCAATTCGTCAAACTCCTCACGTAGTTCCGCACGCGCTCTTGCTCCTCGTACGCCCACGGGACATGAGCGCGTGCACATCGTCGACGTTGCCCTGGCTCCTCAAACGATAGTCTTTTCTGGTGGCGATGGACGAGCATTAATGAGGCATTGGCTCCGTGAGCACCTCAAGCGCACCACCGTAGTATTCACTCAAGCGGATGCAAACCACAACGGCAAAATCGAGCTGCGCGAGCTGGCAACGCTCATCAACTTGGTTTGCTGCGAGCAGAACGTGATCCCGCCCCATCCGGATGATATTCAAGACTTTTTCAAGGAGTTTGATACGAATCAGTCGGGGAGGATCTCTATGAGCGAGTTTCTCAAGATGTTGCGCGGCCCGGGCCCGGTGAAAGTAGCGGCGCCTGCGTCAGCAGCGCACGCACTAGCAGCAGCGTCTGCACCAGCAGCTGTGCGTACACTAGCAGCGGTGCCGGCGGCTCCAGACTTGCAGGGTCCAGACTTGCAGGAGGAGAAACAGGTGCCTCAAGACCTAGAGGAAACCCCGCAGCTGCCAGAGGAGCCTCAGCAGCATCCAGAGAATTCTGAGCGACTGCCATCGCCATCGCCTCCTGAATCTCCACCGCAGTCTCGAACGAAGCACGTCAGCCCCTTTGGAGACTCATTGTGGCCGAAGGGAAATACGCCGCGTATAACTTCATCTCGGCGACCTTCAGGAGAAGGCCATGCATGCCATTCCAACGGACAATGTGATGAGCGGAGCCGAACACCCGATGAGCCGAGCCGAACACCCTTCATGGCATCTTCGAAGCCTTCAGCCGTTGACGAGTTGCCCATCTCGTGTCAGTTTGCATGGGGCCTTGCCTCAGAACCTGGACCTGGCCACGGTCCTCAGACTGCTCAGGCTGCTCAGGTTGTCAGCCCGACAGTCGTAAAGCCCCCATCGGTGCGCCCGGCTACCGCTTGCAGCGGCGCAGTAGCTGATGCTGCCAGAGATCTGAGCTTTGCGGCGGCCTCCAACGCCCTGAGCGTTTCTGAGCCTTCCGGGCGTGGCATTGCTGGAATGGGAGGGTTAGCATCTCGATATGCTGCGCTGGCCGCTGCGATGCCTCCTGCGCCGGCTGCGTTCGTCTTGTCTGCAGCGGAAGTGGCCAAACAGCAGCGTGCTTCGGAGCAGCAGGCGGCAAAGGAGCGCCGCGCCGCCATGGAGGAGAAACGACAACTCTCTAGGACGCGACAAGCGGCTCATACAGATGATGGTAACGACATCGTGCCGTGGGCAAAGACAGACCCAGAGTTCAGCAGCAGGATTGGCGTCGGATCCATTCGGCACGGCATCCCATTGGTACCGAAGACTACCTCATCAGCGAGAGAATCGGTTCCATCAACCTCGCCCCCAAGTGCTAATGCATCTCCACCTCGGCCAACGTCGCCTGCGGAGGAAGCACACCTTGGCCTCCTGCAAGCGCTTGCGTCAGGCCGGCGTCCTTTACCCGAGCACATGGTTTGGTCTGCGAGCCGCGCTCAGGCCTTCGATATTCGGGACGACAGCGTCATCGACGCTGCACGCCACATTCTTGCTTCCAAGCCTAAGCAAAAGGACTCCTCGGCATCGCCAGTGCGATCGCGATCACCTGTGGAGCCCCCGCCTCCAGCGCCGCCACTGTCGTCGCCATCCATCACGATGCCCACCTCCACATTCGAGCATTCGGTCGAGCGGGCGATGCAGCTCACCTCGCGCTCGCGGGCGTCCGGACCTCGCTCTGCGCGCGGAGCTAGCGCATCGGAGCAATCGTGTCACTCAGGAGCTGAGCGCCCGACTCACACGAGTCCCTTCGGGCCAAATGCTGTATGGTCTCGCGGTGCGACGCCACGCAACTACACAGGGCGGACTCCACGCGAGCGGGCAGTGAGGAGCCATCCATCGCAGAGCCGGTGAGTTCACCGCACTGTCACGTGCCAGCCTCGAGTCTGCAGTCACACAGCTGACAGAGGCACAGGTGCGCGAAGTACTACCAGTCACGATAGACGCTACCATGTTGGACGCGAGTCAGGCTTCGGGTTGGTCCGCGGCGAGGCCCGCGGGACCGAGAGAGCATCGGACGATGCCATTTCTACAGTTTAGAACTATGCTTTCCACAACCAGTGCCCCACGTTGTGTTTCTTTACTATCGTAATCGGATCGCGCGCCCCCGGAGATAGCGTGAAACTCTCACGTCGATGAGGCGTCTTACGTAAACATAGCACATTTTTCGAGCTACGCATACCCTGCCAGGACCGGACCGAGTACGACATGTCCAATGTCGTGTTGGGGTGTTCGACATACGACAATCCGATCCGCGCGATCGGATGCAGTGACTACTGTCTCAAAGATGAATTCGTGCGAAACCGAATGAAGAATGATAACTCTTGTTTGCGAGCTCCGTTCACCGTCGCGATGCCGGCTACGGAGTTGCCAAATCGGGGACGGGGTATATCGAATGCAAAGTAGGGTGTACTCGACGTGCGGCTGATAGGGGGTCGTAGTACCAGGATACCGATACCGTACTGGTCTGGATGTGAATTGTAGTGATTGAGCTAAAGCGGCACAAGTAAAACCCAACACGCCAACAGAATCAGAAACGCAACCCGTTGACCCACGGCCACGCCAAAGCGCAAAGGCGAAAGGGGCTACGCTAAAAGGGGAGTGGTCTTCTATTTTTCATGCTTATAAGGGCCCATCACTACACCTGAGACCTGTTTAGGAATTGTATGAACGCGGTTTCCGTACTTCTCTTCGTACTTCTTCGAGCCCCGCGAGCATGCCCGCGACGCGCGAGACGCGTTGTTACCAGTACGATCTCCGTGTGCCGTGCCCGGGGTAAAACCAACACCTCGTTAGCGTGGAGACCAGCGCCGGCAGCAGAGTCGGACGTTCCCGGCGCGGCGTGCATTCGCTCAATTCTGGTTTCTACATAGGCCCTCGCCTCCGTTCGATTTATTGTGCGTTGTGCGAGCCTCATCGTGGCTTCTTCTGATGGCGCGTTCTCACTCCTCGATGTCGTCGTTGAAAGTGTCGATCTCGCTCGGCCCGGTATCGAATTTGGCCCAGTAGATGTCCGACGAGAACTGGGTGACCTTGATATCAGTCACCTTCTTGAGCTGCGTCTGGATGCGCATGCGATGGTACGATTTGGTCGGTCCGATGGCCGCGAGCAGCGACTCCCATTGCGACTCCTGCAGCAGCAGCAGGCCGAGCAGCGCGTCGAGCGAGCTCACGTTGCGTTCGGAGGCCCACTTGAGGGCCCCTGCGAGGCGCTCGCCCAAGCCCACCTTGGCGAGCACATCGGCCAGGCCGGAGGCCAGATCCTCTGCGGAGCCGGGGTACGAATCTATCAAGTCCCTGACCTGAGCACCAGTGAGCTTGTCGGCCGTTGGCTTATAATACCGGTCGTGCGCGTCCCTGAAGGAACCTCCGCGCCCGAGCGCCGCGGTCGCCTCCGCAGCGAGCACCCCTGCGCGGATCGCGAGAGCCTCGGGCGGCAGTTCCGACGCCTTGGGGGCGAGTGTGTCGAAGCCTTGTGTCATCGGGTTGTGAAGGATCGAGAGAGCGACAGCGCACGCCTGGCAGGGCGAGAGCGGGTGTCGGTACCGGATGCGCCAGTGGCCGGGCTCGCACACGCTCGCCTCGAAGACCTGCTCGTCGTCATCGAGGTGCAGCTCCACCTCGCCGCCCGCGACGCAGTTCGCCATCCCGTTGAGCGTGAGGAGCTTCGATCGGTTTCCGGATTGGTACGCGGCGGCCATCGATCGCTCGGGCGCGTCGGGCACGAACTGCTCGGCGCTCCCGTCCTCGTGCACGAGCGGGATGACGAGCTGCAGCGGCAGTGGGAATTGCACCACCTCGTCCTTGGGGTAGGAGTACGAGAGGATTCCGAGCTCACGTCGCGGCTTGCCCGTCTTTCGGCCGTACGCATCGTCCGACTTGTCGAAGAGTGCGAAGGCCATGCCCTTGCTCGAGATCGACTTGACCTGGCAGAACCACGGGGGCGACGGCTCCTTGGCCAGGAAGGCCGGGTCGATGTGCAGCGCGTAATCACACTTCTGGTCGCCGTCGCTCAACCGCTGCTGAGCAAGTGCGGCGAATGCGAGGACGAGCCCTCGCGCCTCGTCCTCGGCGTTGGAGGCGCACCCGGGCAGCGGCGCGAAAAAATGCAAAAAACGGCCGTCCCGGTGGAAGAGCACGGCTTCCTTCATCGCCGAGCGCAGGTCCGTCCTCGAAGGTGATCCCATGAGGTGCTCGCGAATGGTCTTGGCCTGAGGCTCGAGCATCGCGGCGATCGCGGGTGTGATCGGCCGCAGGCCCGTCGCGCTGATGCCGACCACGCGCTCGGCGCCCACCGCAACCTCATATGTGCTGTCAGCCTCCTTGTAGTCGCGCACGGTGCCCACCTTGCCCAGGTGAGGGCCATCGATGAGCTGCACCTGCTTGCCGATCAGCGCGCGTTTCTTCTGTATGACCTTCGAGGACTCAGTCTTCGCCTTCGCCTCCCCGACTGCCTTCTCCTTCGCAGCCCGCGTTGTGGCCGACTCGGCTCGAGCCGTCCTCGAAGAGAGTGCCGAAGCGGGCACCTCCAGCGACGAGATGACCAGCCGCCGCTTCGAAGAGAGGGCTATCGCCTTCTCTGCCGCCGCCTTCTCTGCTGCCGCCTTCTCTGCCGCCGCCGCCTTCTCTGCCGCCACCGCCTTGGCCAGCGCGATCATCTCGGCCGCGGCCGTCTCCTCCGCTGCGAATGCCGCCTCCTGCGCCGCCAACGCCGTGGCCTCCGCCAACTCCTCCGGTCCCAACTTCGGTGCGAACGCCTCCGCCGCCGCCACTGCATCCGCCACAGCTGCCTCCTCCGCCGCCCTCGTCTTCTCTGACGCCGTCGTCACCGCCGCCGCCTTATCGGCCGCTGCCGCCTCCTCTGCCGCTGCTGCATCTGTCGCTGCCGCCTCAACCGAAGCCTGTTCTGCTGCTGCTGCTGCGGCCGCCGGTGCCGCCTCTGAGTCAGCCCGGGCCTTAGCCTCGGCCTCTGCCTTAGCTTTCTCGTCGTTGCCTTTGGGTGAACGCTTTTTGTGCTCTCCACCATCGGCTCGCTTCTTGAGCTTCACGCCAAAGGTATTAGGCGGTTCGTCACCCATCCGTGGCACCGCGACCCTGAGGAGGGGCGACTCCTTGCGGCCTCCTTCCTTTGGACAACTTTGGTTCGTCAATACATTGGCGGTACCGGTACCAGTCAGTCAGTCGGCCACGCGTAAAAACATCAGCCAGTCAGTCATTCACCGTCTCAAAGGACGGTTCCGCTCCCTCGGTCAACACAAGTACTGAGTTCTCGCTCGCTCGGGGTCGGGCTACTCAATTTCGCTAGAGTGAGGTCGGTCTCTCCATAGAATGTAGCAAAAAATGTTGTAACAAACGGAGTCGGAGAAACCGCGGAAATTGCTTTCTCGTAGGCAGTCTCGAGCTCGCGCATTTCGGCCGACCCGGGCGGGAAAACGCGGGATCCACTCCGCTCGCCTTGGAAACTAGAGAGACAACAAAACCCCATAATGCCACGGTACCGTTCTCTCACAGCTCATCATGCGTGCGAGCGCCTCCGAATCCCTCCGAAGGGGCCTCCAACGACCTGAGCGCAACGTGTAGCGCGTCACGGTAGGCGCCACAAAAGTGGAGCAGGAGATCGAGCTGCTGGCGCTCGGCGTCGCTCGTCCCCGCGTGCCCCTCTCCATCGCGCATCTCAATGACTCGGGCCATGACCGACTCGAGCTCCTTCACGAGAGCCTGTGCGCCGAGGGCCCGCGACTGTCTCAGGTCTTCGGCCGAGTCGACAAAGAGAATCTCATACTTATCCCCTCCGACTTTGCCCTCCGGGAGCGTAACGACCGCCGAGCCCGTCGGTCCCTCCGCCGTCACCTCCTCGCCGCCGATGACGCCCGGCGGCACCAAGAACCACAAGCTCTTGATCGATGAGGAGGTCGGGGAAGAGGCGTGGCGGCCGTTCACCACAGCAATCGGCCATTGGGCGCCTGACGACCCGTCCACGAGGGTGAAGTGGTGCTTCAGACACGTGGCCTCGCTCAGCTGAGGCGTCGGCGTCGCGGCGGCGCAGGCGGCGTCGTAGAACCACCACTCGGAAGGGTACTGCTCGACGAAACTGTAATCTCGAAAGATTTCGGGCGAGCCCCGCGCGTCTTCGTCGTACCTCCCGTAGGAGTTGTACAGTTCTTCTCCCTTCTCGACCGCGCGGGTGAGGAACATCTTCATCCCGCTCTCGTCGTAATCCCACCTCGTATTGTACCAAGGCCAGTTCCGATGGTTGAGCATATCGTACAGAGGCACCAGCGAGCGGTGCTCCGCAGTTATGGATACGGCGCGCGCAACGGCGAGCAGCGCGGCCCGAGCCCGGCGCTGATCAACCTGCTGATCAGCCTGCTGGTCAGCCTGCTGGTCAGCGCATGTCCCCAACCACCACATGAGGTGACGTCCAAAGTCATACGGCGGGATCCTCGCCAGCAGTTCTCTCACTCGAGCCAGCCACATGTCAGCGAGCGAGCTCGTGTCGTGCGCTTCCATAATGGCGATGTAGGGTGCGAGTGGCGACTGGCTTCCGAGCTCGATGTCGTGGTGTAGACGGTCAATCAACAGGCAAAGGGCATCGCCATCGCCTTTAGCAGCTTCAAGCATGCGGTCCCCTGGCACCCACGCAAACATCGTATCCTTTGGCATGGCTTCTTTGGCGAAGATACCGCGGATTCTTTCGCCTTCCCTGCGCCGTAGTTGCAGCCGCTCGTCGATGAACCCGGTGCCGTTGCCGCCGGAGCGAATCCACGCAAAGAGACGCGCGCCATCTTGATCGTCCTCGAGCGCTCCGAGAAACACCATTGCGAATAGCAAGTGCATGCCGAAAATCCACTCTGTGATTGCAAGAACACTGGCCATGGAAAAGCGGAGGAAATCCCTACAAAACGTGGAGGCAGGGTGCTTCTGAGCGCCATGGCGAGCGTTTCGAAGACACCAGATGAACTTCAAACTTCCCCCCCACGACAACGGCGCAATGCCAGTCCCGCTTACCGAGGAAAACCTGAAGCGGCTCGGCGGTGGCCCATCCGTGCAGGAGCAGGAAGAGGCCCTGCTCGAAAAGATGCAGACGCTCAGCGGCTTGCTCGCCAAGGTTAACGACACGCTCGAGGACATGCCCTCGACGACGGTGCCATCCACTGCAGGCAGCCAACGTGAGCGTGTGACAACGGCAGGCAGCCGGCCGGCTGAGATGGGAATGCGCGTAGGTACTGGGCAGCGAGCGCGAGCGGAAGCGCCGTCGGCGCGTGCGAGCGGCCATGAGCCTCAGGTCATTAGCCTCGCAGAGCTCAGAGAGAAGGACGAGCCTGTGCAGCTGGTCAACTACACTGGAAGCCAGAGCCAGCTGGCAGGCATGTCCTCGCGCCGGAAGGTCGAGTCGCGTGCGGCCAAGAGCGAGATCGGTAGCCTTCTATCATGGGGCGGAGACGATAGCACGGGATATTATCTCCAGCGGCGAAATCTACGAGATCCTCTCTGAAGTGATGTATTTCATAGGTAAAGGCCGTGGCTTGGCACGGAGGCCACGGGCCATGAGTCTCACGAGTTGTATCATGACATACATCGCCCGCTCGGCTGATCCGCAGCGGCCTGAGTGCACAGTTTTGAAGGCACTTGAAATCTCTGATAATGTACTCCAAGAGAGTTAGGTGAGTAGGGATTATAGGGAGTGGGGAGAGGTGGCGGCATCTACCGCATGATCTACCGGCCGCGGTTTCGGTCGTCGAGCGGTCGTGCGTGTGGGTTTGGTGGGTTGGGAAGGTTGTGAGGTTCATCTATGTGATCCGAGTGCCCGTTATCCCGCCCGAGACTCGCCCGAGTGTCCTTTTACATGTACCGGCACCGAGCTCGTCCGAGCTTTGGAGGGGAGTGGCCACATGTGGCTGAGACTGTGCCTGTTGGTGTGCGGCGTGTCCGCGTACACATCGCTCGGCGGCTGCGGCGCTTTATTACTGTCGCGGCGAGCTTCGGGGCCAGAGTGTATCTTCCGTTCGCCGTTCCCACCGCCAGACTTGCCGGAGGAGCATGTCCGGCAGCTGGAGGAACCAGGCTCGCTGGACAGTGTCTTCGAGTATCAGAGCTCATCGTGGCCGTTGCGCACGATGATCTTCATCGACGGTTCGTGGCTCTACTACTCGTTGCATGGCCGGAGGCCAAACTGCCCCGTGACGCGCAAGTACGGCGAGGGCTGGGAGTACTCGCACAGCATCGACTTTGACCGGCTGCCGCAGCTGATTGCGCAGCGCCTGCACAAGGAGATGCTCGAGCGCTTCAAAACGCAGCGCTTCGTGGAGGTGGTGCGTTCCGTTGCGTTCGCTTCGATGCGCGCGGACACGGACGTGCAATCGCCGCGCAAGCGTCTCTTCAAGGGGATGGAGAAGGCCAACTATGACGTGCACCTGTCGACCACTGTCGGCCATCAGGAGAAGTGCATCGACATCGCGCTCGCCGTGGAGATGATGCACTATGCGTCGCTGCCCGGCGCGTACGATGTGGCGGTTCTCGTGTCCGGCGACAAGGACTTTATGCCCGCGCTCTCGCGCATCCGCACCAAGGGTAAGCGCGTAGCCATCTGCTCGATGCGCAACTGCTGCAGCCACGATCTGCTCGGGCCGCAGGCGCACGTGCGCGACTTCGAGCCGATCTGGCTGGACGACCACCTGGACTACCTGATCCGTCCCAAGGCGGATGCGCTCGCGCCCGGTGCGCCGCAGTCGACCGCATCCGAGCTCCTCCGTCTCGTCAAAGAGTTCATCCGCGAGCGCACGCTCGCTGGCCAAAGCCCAGTGTCGTCGCGCGACATCGGGCGCTTCCTGCAGGCAAGTGCCACTGATGACCATGGATAGCCACTGATTGCCACTGATGATCCCTGATGGCCACGGGCACTTCCTGCAGGCAAGTGCCACTGATGACCGTGGATAGCCACTGATTGCCACTGATTGCCACTGATTCCTGCAGGCATCGCGCATCGGCAATGAGGATACGCTCTCGCAGCTCAAGCAGCGCCACTTCGGGCTGCGCGCCTTCTTCGCCACCTTCCCCGACATCTTCCACTGTGAGTTCACCGAGGACGGCGACGGCGCGATCTCGGCCACCGACGGCGAGGGTGGGCCGCAACCGAAGGGTGAGTTCTTTGTCTCTTTGGTCGATGCGCCTGCGGACGAGCAGGAGGGCTTGCTCATTGATGCCAAGATCGGGAGTGGTCAAGAACGGCCATCGCTCAGCAGCAGCGGCAGCAGCGGCAGCAGCGGCAGCAGCGGCAGCAGCGGCAGCAGC
>ENA-UOXO01001879-UOXO01001879.1-mixed-culture-metagenome-genome-assembly--contig:-NODE-1879-length-13412-cov-41.337800_pt1 | contig 13412 bp, 13 predicted proteins | sample MGYA00238162_ERZ761640 | MGnify/ENA primary metagenome ERZ761640 (study PRJEB28914, sample SAMN08778297) | mixed culture metagenome | isolation source: Freshwater growth medium | place: USA...
AGCCGCCAGAGGTGGCTCGACTGCATTGCACCCGAGGCTTGCACGTCCGAGGAGAACTGAACTGAACCGCCCTCGTCCCACCTTGGTCCTTGCGTGCGCGAAGCTGCCTCAATCACGCATGACCACAGGGGAACTTGGAAAAGCGGGTCCCCAGCCCTCGCCCCCTGGGCCCATATAAAAGACAATTGCAGTTTTTTTGCAGGTTTGCAGCGATAGCGCCGCGGCGTGCGTACAAGTAGCAAAAATGTGCGTATATAGCGATAGAGGCGGCCTCGTGCTTGGGGGTTGAGTGCACTTTGTGTTGTTGACAGCATTCTTGCTCGAGGGGAGGCGAGTGGTGGCAGCAGCCGTGGAACGAGAACGGCCACGTTCTGGCCGGCGAAATCGCCGACGCGCGGCGATACGGGCTGCGGCAGTGGCGACAAGTGGTATCGCCGGGCCCCATACACCCTGAATGCCTGATGCTGACTTTACGCTGGACGAGTTCTCACGACGTCACGCCGTCGTGCCGTCCGCCCCCGCCGTTCCGTTCTCCACACCCTTTCGGAATGACGACTCAGGTATAACGACCTGGGCGTGAGGTTAGTTGTATAGACTAGACTTGACATGTCTTGATGACTCACTTGCTCTCGGAAACCGAGAGCGATCTCCGATCCGATGAGACTGAGGCTCGCGCTGGTTGTGGTGTTAGGCCTCAGCACCCTTGGCCGTGCGGCCGAGGGTGATGGCGCGATCCCACCACCAGGCGCGATGGCGAACGCCATGAAAGATCCGGCTATGCTTGAACAGGCGATGAAGATGATGCAGAATCCTCTCGTCATGCAGCAGATGAGAGTGATGATGGCAGACCCTGCTGTCAAGGCTCGCATGCGCAAAATGCTGCAGCGACTTGGAGAAGATTCGCCGATCGAGGGAGCCGGCAAGCTCGCCAACGATGACGCCGCGCTCGATGCCTTGTTTGAGCGCATGCAGGTGCGCACGGCTTGTCAAAAATGAGTACATATGTAACGTATGGCACGCATCGGATTGCTTACATGTGCGTGGCCGCCTCGGCCCCCATTTGTCAGGATCCTGCAGTACTTGAGAGATTGCAGTCTCTCTCGAAGGACCAAACATTCCAAGCAAGGGTGCAGCAGATGGCATCGAATCCAGCGTTCATGGACGCGGCCGGGCAGTACGCAGAGGAGATGAAGGACGAAATTGTCGCAGAGGCCAAGGCAGCAGGTGATAGCCTCGAGGATCGATCTGCATCCGAGCTTGACGACGAGGACAACGAGGACGGCGAGGACGACTTGGAGGATGATGAAGAAGAGGCCTGATGCGACGTTCATCTTTTCGGGTCATCTTTGGGACTGACGCGTCGAGCGACCCCCGACGACTAAAATTTGTGCAGACGAAGAGGTCAAAAGCAACAACTTAAGATATGGATACGGAGATAAGTACATGATCCAGGACTCGCACGTGGTGGCTCTACATATTTCGCTGCGCTGTGTAGAGGTCGCGGCAACCATGCGCAGGTCATGTGTGGGTCAGCGGTCAGTCTTGCAACACGACCTCGACTGGCGACCGCGGTGTCTCTTAATTTGTTATCTTAATGTTTTCTTAATGTCATGAATGTTACAATGATGGGCCTGCCACACTCGTTCCCTTCGGTGGCTTCGCCGATCGATCTGGTCGTCGGGCGCCCGCCCTTTCCCCAGTTTGAGTTTCGGCAACAAACTTTAACTTTAGTCGTTAACGTTATCATCAACACACTAAAGTACAAAATCTGAACGTTGCGCAACCGAGTACTCCAGTAGCCAGCGGTGTAGGAAAGAATGGGCGGAGAGGATGAGAGGTACGTTCAGCTTTCCAAAATAGGTTTTCTTTTCACAGGAATTACACACCTCTTGGACATCACCGCGCACCTCGACCTATGAAGCTCAACGCTGGCCCCATCATCGCCGGCGCGCAACGCAGTGCGGCCGCGTTCGCGCTGTCGGGCTTGCTGCTCCTCCCGACGATCGGCGTGGTGCCTCCGGCGCTCGCTGACGGAGATGTAAGGCAGATCAAATCCAACCACACTGCCCGTGCATGCAGGATGCGTGCAGCCAGGCGCCGCACGCTCACCCCAAGTGTGTCGGTAATCGCAGACCAAAGAGTTCCGGTTTCCTCCCATCGACCGCGCGAAAAAGGACCGCTGCAAGTTCGTTTCGTCGGCGATGGGTCAGGCCAACGCAGCACGCGACTCCCTGTACGACTTGCGCGAATGTGTGATGACCGACTCATCAGCAGGTGGGTTCGACTTATCTGGTGCTCTCATGGCCACCGGGGATTTTTCTAAGTCGGATTTCAAGGAGGCGCAGCTCTCAAAGGCACGCTGTGCCCTGTCCCAGCATGCAGCATTCCGGTGCTCCGCACACGACCAACATGACGATTGAGGTGCGCCCCATGTGATGCGCCTTGATTGCTCGCAGGTGTACGCACCCGGAGCCAAGTTTGATGGCGCCGACTTTTCGAACGGCATCGTCGATCGCGCCTTTTTCAAGGGCTCCTCCTTCCGTGGGACGATCTTCAACAACGCTGTACTCTCTGGCACCTCGTTTGAGGAGGCGGACCTAACTGATGCCGATTTTACCGATGCATGTGCGTCAACATGCGTAGCGCCCGTGGCTTGTGCACAGCACCCGCGCGCTGCCTCGAATCCTTTTGCTGAGCTGTCCGCTGCGCTCGCAGACATTGGGCAGTTTGACCAGCAACGAATCTGCAAGAACCCGACGCTCAAGGGTGAGAACCCGACCACGAAAGCCCCGACGCGCGAGAGCGCCGGCTGCACTTGAGAGATCGGATAGGGGATGGGGGTGGGAGGGGCTGATCCTGCACAGAGATCTGGTGACGACGATGATAATCGTTGGAAACGATGACAATCGATCGCAAGTACGTCCAGCATGCACCATCGCGCCATGCCAGATTATGCCTCCGCACTCAGGCTGGGGCAAGCACCGCACGCCGGTCGGGCCTCGGCCTCCAGCTGCTTGGTAGCTTGGTACCCAGCATAGACCGGCGGCCTGCCGGCGGCGCGCGGCGTGGGAGTACTAAGGGAGCACTTCCCGCTAGTCCCGCTCCGACCGTCCCCGGCGAGAGCACCCACCAGGCTTGACCTGACCAGGCCAACTCTCCAGCGTCCAGGCTGGTGTGTGCCAATGACTTCTCAACTGATGTACCACGACGGCGCTTCCATTGCGCCTAAACTTTTTTTAAGAATTCGCGCGCGTCGAGGCTCTCACAACCCCCACCGACTGACATGATGGCGTCGACATGGCAAGACGTGCTGAACAAGACGAGCGGGTGCGTGCGTGATTGGCACCGTGCGTGTTTCCAGCATTCGCTAGCTAACTCGCCGTCGGTCGCGTGCGCAGCGCTGGCGGTCAGCCTTTGGCTGGGCGAGCCGATGCCTCTTCCGCTGCCCATGAGGATGGCTTCTTGATGGCATCTGGTGTCAAGAATGCCTCCAAGTGCCGTGAGTGCTCCAAGACGATCGACATCGGCACTCCAGCCTGGTGAGGGCTGAGGCGCCAATCACGCATCATTAGCTCCGATGATCAGCTGCATCACACGGATGCCTGCTGACGCTCGCAGGTACAACAAGGAGGGCGAGCCGGGGCGCAAGGTCACGTGCCAAGAGTGTCATCAGCAGAAGGTAGGCGACCAGCCCGCGGCTGACGACGTGGAAGAAAAGCCGAACGTGCTGCTAACGAAGACCATCCAAAAGAAGCAGCGCAAGATTGCACCAAAGGTGAGCGTTGCGAAGCACAGCGCAGCGCATGTGCCTGCGTGCTCTGGTGTGCTCTGTTGCTGACGCCTGACGGGCTGCGCAGTTCACGCACGAGCTGCTGCTCGACAAGCACAAGGGTATTTCGTCGGTGTTCCGCAACTTTCCGAAGCTCAAGTTTAAGGGGAAGGGGTGCGAGGCTGCCGATCTACGGCGCCTCGTCAACAAGTACGCGGAGTGGGCGCACATCCTCGTGCCCAATATGGAATTCTCGGACTTCGTCGAGAAGCTCGAGAAGCTGAGTGGCAACAACCGCGTGCGCACCAAGCTCGAGCTCATCCGTAACGTCGTGCAGGGCATCTGCAGGGAGGAGGACATCGACGACTACGAGATCGAGCTGCAAGATCGCGCCGAGCGCGCTGCTGCTGAAGGGGAGCAGTGGGATGGCGCGGCTCTGGGAGAGATGGATGGCCACTCAGAGTGGGGAGACGAGATCGATGCGGCGATGGCGGTGGCGCCGGCGCCGGCGCCGGTGGTTTTGGACGACGATCAGCGCGAGCGCATGGAGCGCAACAAGCGCCTGGCTCTCGAACGTGCGGCTGCGCGCAAGGCTGCCGCTTCAGCTTCCACGGACGGCAGCGCCCCCGTGTCGTTCAGTGCTCGTCCGCCTCAGCCTGCCGAGGAAGACGACGAGGACATGGCGGCGGCTTGGGCCGAGGAGTCGGCGGAAGTGGGCGGCAATCTGGACGCGACGGGATTCGATGCCTTTGACGAGGAGGCCGAGGCCGAGCTGTTCGGTGACCTGGGCGCACCCATAGCGATTCCACCTGCGCCCGCGCCTAGGACGCAAATTGAATTCATGGATGACTCCGAGCCGGGCGCAACCCCGATGGACGCCGCCGCTGCCGCCGCACAGCAGGCACGTGAGCAAGCCCAGGCAGCGGCAGCTGCCCTCGAGGCTGGTCTGGATGATGACGAAGAATTCTGAGCCTGGCGAAAGCAGCCGAAGACGCCATTCGTCTCTCTGCGCTCGGGATGCGCTCGGGTGTTATCGGGTGTGATCGAAACGGCGCGGTATCAGCAGCTCTTTGTGCGAACCATAGTGGGACCAATCGGCGCACGCTGCGCAATAGCACGCACACGTGCGAAGTGTGGGGCCGCTGCCCGGCCCCGCCCGCCGCCGCCGCGCCGGTCGGCGAGGTGCGGTCCGCGGCGCCGCGGCGCGCGCAGATGGTGCGTGGAACGACCGTCACGGACCGCCGCGTACACGGTATCTAGATATGCGCACTCCGATCACCGATGCACACACGACACTACTAGTTTTCGTATTATCCCGAGCGTCGACGACGGGCGCCCGCGGCGGCGCGGGGCCCCCGGGGGCGCGGGCGGGGACGCCTTTGCGGCTTCGGGCAACGGCGCGCACTAGCCACTAGCCCACTACGCTCTAAACTCAAAAAGACTCTCTAGGTCGGCCCGACGTGATTTGACTGCTCCGTTGCATCGAGCAGCAGCGCGTCATCGACTCGAGAGCTGCCTCTAAGAACTGTCGTGGCCGCCATCGGACGAGGCCGACGGCCGAGCGCAAGCCGAATGCCGAAACGCGAGCAGCCGAGCGATTGAAGAGCTTCCTTGTACGGGCGCAGCGTCGCCTCGTTGCACCCATAGACCAAGCAGTTGAGAGCGCCCATCGAGCACGAGCTTACGGTGTGTAAGAGCCGCAGCCAAACAGGATCGTACCCGAAGGCTTGCGCGGTGCGATGGGCAAGCGGCGGCGCCCAGATCACGAGGAAGACAAGGAGGTACAAGCGCAGGCGCACCTGGATCTGCTGCTCGTTGGCTGCGTCCACCGCGCCATCGTAGGCCATCTTGGTGAAGGCACGGCCCACCTGAAAGTACATTGCGAGATTAAACACGAATGCGAACGCCAAGGGCACGTAGAAGACGCCCAACTGCGCCGCACGAGCGCTGCTCGTGGAGAACTCAACGCTGGTGAGCAGCGCCTCGTCACCAGACTGACTGTGATTGGAATTAGGCAGTTCGGCGGCTATCCAGCACCATGTCTGATGCGGAGCGGGGTCGGCTGGCCCAAGCATGCCCAGCAGCAGCAGCACGACCGCAACCATGCTGGGCACGCCCCAGCACACAATATGGAACCAGTGCTCCAGGCGCTCGGGCTTCCTGCGTGCCACAGTCTGCTGGTGCAGCGTGAGCGCGATTGCGACAGTCCAGAGAATGGAGGCGTCCTCGAAAACGACCATTAGCATGGCCTGCGTGGGGCACCATGCGTCGCCCGGCGATGGCACGAAGCGCCACTCAACAAACGACATCAGGTAAGAGACCGCTGTGAGCAAGTTGGCGACTGCAAGGGAAACAATGAGGCGGAGGATGAAGTGGCGCCGACGCCCCAACATGTACGTGATTATCACAAAGGCTGCGCCGCAGAACGAGAGCATTGAGGTGATACCAACGAGCCACTTGGTGCCCTCATCCAGCGTGACGCCCATTCGATTTGTTGAGATGCCGTGAATAAGGTATAAAACTCGACACAATTCCACACTCGGATATTCTCTTGGGCCTCGTCGCCTGGTCTGGAACGTAGTGGGTGTCGAATGATAAACATTGGCTGTGAACCATCTTCGGCCGGTTTTCCCATGCATCGTCCAGCACCGACGCTAACGCGTGCCGTGACGGCACCGTCGCTGCAGCATCGTCCGTCGAGCGCGTCGTCGAGCCGTAGCGCGACAAGGGCAGCAGCGTCCCTTCGGCACCGGATCTCCGAAATCAAGTCGAAGGCGGCGCTTGTCTCTCAGTCCACCTTGCGCGGGGACATTGTAGTAGAGCCGGACGATCCGGTTCGCGACGCGCTGCTCCTGGACCGCGACTCAAAGCTGGCCGTCGGCAAAGCGTGTCAGGCTCGCGAGGCAGAGATGATCGACATCGTTGAGGGCCGCCGCCGGCGCTGGAATGACGAGAGGCGTGCTGCTGACCACAAGCAGGCCATCCTGGCTCGGATGGAATTCGAGCTCGAAGCGCTCCAGACCGGCAACGATCCCGCCGCGCAATCAGCGGCTGCGCTGCAATGGGAGGTGATGGCCGCGCGGCGCATCGAGGAGTGCAACGCCGAATTCGAGGCTGCCGAGTCAGCCATGCTCGAGGCGACAGACTACTCTGCTAGCCTGCGAATGATAGCAGAGCGGATCGTTCGAGCCATCAACGAGCGCCGCAAGGAACTGCACGAGCTCGAGCGTACGAAGCGCGACCTTACGACTCAGCTCAGTAACGTGACGGGGCATATGCGCACGCTGCAGGATTCGGAGCGTGTGGCCGCCGAGGGCTGCCAACAGCTCCTCAGTCAGATGCGCTCCCGGCGGCAGGTGCGGATCGATCAGCTCGAGAGACGCGAGACGATGGCCCGGGCGCTCAGCCAGGGCGGTGGCCCCGGTGGCGTCGACCTCGTTGAGATGATTGCGGCGAAGATCAAGGCGCAGCAACAGGAGCTCGTCAGGATGGCTGGTCAGCAGCATGCACTTCGATGGTCGCTGGACACCTCCAAGGACGCGGTGCACAAGGTGCACACCGCCGCCGACGCGCCAGCTGCCGCCGCCGCCGGCTCTCTAGAGGCGGCGCCTGCGCCTGAAAAGGCTGCAGCTGCTCGCAAGGCCTCGGCGGGCCAGCCCACCTCATTGACGGGCAAGTTGCCCGAGGAGATCAGTTTGCTCAAGGACGGCCCGTTCGCCCGCTACATGCAGCGCGTATACGTGCGAGCGGGCGTGAGCGATGGGTTGCTCGTGCTGCGGCGCCTGCACCACTTTTTGCGCACCGAAGCCTCTGGCCACGCATCAGAGAATCAGGCGCGCGCTCACCATGATCGCCTACTCAAGCAGCATGCTGCCGCTCGAGCCGAGTTGGATCGTGTGCTGCGCACGCGCTTCGATGAGGTAGAGCCTGAAGGCTCCACTGACGGCGGCGCGCCGGGCGCATCCGCAAATCTCGGCGTGGGAGAGCTCGACGAGCTGCAGGCGGCCTCGATAGCCGCCAAGTCTCGCGCGAACGATGCGTCCCTCAAGCTCGAGAGGAGCGCTCGGCTCCTCTCCGATGCATATGCGGCGCTCGGCAACCTGAGCGACTTGTTGCAGCGCACGGCAGTGCCCGAGTTGGCCAGGGACGCGCGCCAAGAGCCGACGAAGACGGCGACTCGCGCTCACGCTGGTGGCGCGAGTCCTGAGATCGGCGTTTCAGCCGACGGCAGCGACGACGCCGAGCGAACGGCAACGGCGGCAGACTCTTCCGATCCATTGGATGGGATCGCGAGCGAGCTGCCTGCGAGGATCCGGCTGTGCGAGGCTGCCCTCAGCAGGCTGCTCGCCCACACGAATGCCTATGCGACGCCAGAGCTCGCGATTGCAGCAAGCAGGGTTCGGCGGCCGCCATTGGGCGTGCGCCTCGGGCTGCCGATGACCGCCGAGGGTGCCAGCGGGTCGCCAGCCGAGGGTTCCTCTGGGCGCCAGTCGCCTTCGTCGCAGGTTGACGTTGAGGAGGAGGCGACCGCAGATGAGGCGTGCGTGCATCAGAACACACGTCGCCGTAGCCGGCGGGGAGCGTCGGCACCTCACCCCAAAGTCGCGCTCGATGACCCATGGGCTCTTCCACGCAAAGCGCCGCCGCCCCCACCGCCCGCTGTGCTCGATCGAGAGGCGCTCAAGCGAGAATCGGAGAAGTTCGAAAAAAGCGAACGCGAGCACCTAGCGGCCCTTGCGGCGACGCGGGCGCAGGGCCGCCGCAGATCGTAGCGAAGGCAGACCGAGCGGCGCTGCGCACCTGCGCTATACATTGTACAGAGGCCCGGTCTTGAGGCGCTCCTCCACTCTCGCGTCTCTGACTCTGTTCTTGTGATCGCGACGGCCCACGCCGCCGCGCCGATCCGCATCCTCCTGCAGTTGTATAGGTTAACCCGCGTATTCAGTCGACACTTTAGTTGTTTACTTATAGTTCATACACGAACCAGTATTGTAAGGCCTGGCTTCGAGCTTCGAGTTGGGCGCCTTCAATGCGCTCGCACCCGACGTGCGTGTTCGGTCTACTCGAAAACGTCCTTCTCCACGGCGCGCGTCGTCCCGGGCGCGACCGTCCCGACACGGCGGAACACTTCAACACCCCGCCTCGCACGCTGTCCCCGGCCCCGCCACGCGGCCGCGCGCCGCCCGTGCGTTTCGGGATTCCGGGTGCCGCGCTCTCGCGACACGCGTTTTGGACGGGAACGAGCGCCGGCGGTACGCCGGCGGCGGCCCGTTGCCGTACCGGCTTGCAACACTTTGTTAATCGGGTTCGGCCCGCGTTTCGCGCGCGGCTTAGTACCGATCGGCATTATCTTAGACGTTGCGCCCGTCGTCACCGTCCAGCACAGTAGTAAGCTCGGCAGCCTCGGCAGCCCCGGCAGCCGCGCCCTTCTCATTCATTTTCTTTCGCTTCTTCTTCTTTGCCGCGGGCGCGGCCGCTGACGCGCGGGCCGCGTCGCCGTCCTCGTCGGATGGTTCCTCGTCCTCAAGCTGGCTGGCGCCCACCATTGGTGCTGCAATTCTGTCGACGGAGGTCCGCTCGCTGCATACGCTCGACGAGACGGTCCCGGCGGCAAGCAGTCTGCCCCTGCCGTCTCGCCAGGCGCAGCCCCGTGCAACTAGGCGTTGCCACGCGTTCTGCCCCACGCGCCTTCCCCTCTGCCACGCAATCGGCGCGCCCCGGCACACGGCCGGGGTCTCCAACGCCAACGGCAACGCGGCGAGCGCAAAGAGAGCTGCGGCGATGCGGAAGGCGGTGCGCATGCCAAGCGCCGAGATGAGCGCCGTCCAGAGGAGAGTGGCGGCGAGGCTCCCAGCCTGCTGCGCACTCTGTGCGACGCCCAGCACCGTTGCCTGCAGCCCGACCTCCGCAAATTCTTCGGCCAGAAGCGCGGAGCACGTGTACATGAGCGCGAAGCTCCAACCATGGCCCGATTCAAATGGAAGGATCCACCAGGGGTCGGTGACGAGCACCCAGCCACCGAAGCGGAAGCACGCGGCCAGCTGGCAAGTGAGGAGAGCTTGGCGCAGCCCTAGCGCTTTGGCGAGCGGCGCCGCCACTTGAAAGAGCGGCACCTCGAGCAGCGCCTGCGCCGTGAGCGTGAAACCCAGCTGCAGCGGCGTCGCACCGAGCTCCGACTCGAGATAGACGAAGCCAAACCCGAAGCCGATTCCAAAGTGGACGCCGACGAGGAAGATGAGCAGCAGCAGGCAGAGCGCACGGTTTGAGCGGCCGACGAGCCGCAACCGCTGCGAAAACCTGCCTCCCGCCGCCGCAGGATCGACTGCTTTGTCACACGACGCGTCCGCATAGGCGCGTGTCGACGGCAGCGCAGCGCAAAATGGTAGAGCTATCAAGAGAAGCGGAGCGTACGATCGATACAAGGTTGCAAGGCCGAAGCGCGCGGCGATTTCGCCGTACAATGGCGCAACGGCACACCAGGAGATTGCGCCGAAGGCTCGGCAGCGCGGTGCCATGGAGGCTGCGCCTGCCCATGTGAGGCAACGAACGACCATGGCATCCACAAGCGAACCTGAGTCGCTCATCGCGACCGCTATCAAGCCGATTGCCTGCCAGGTGACTGAGCCCGGATACGCTGTTAGGCTAGCCACAGCAGCCGCGTTGGCCACGGTGAGTACAATGAAGAGGACTCGGTGGCACTTGCGCGCGTCCGCGAGGGCGCCGATGGCCATAGGCGAGCAAATGCAGACAAAGCGGTACAAGCTGAAGAGCCCGCCAATAGCTGCAGTATCGTGACCACCGTGCTTGAGCCACAGTGCTATGTAAGGGCTAAACGCACCAAAAGCGCAGAAACGCAGGAAAAAGGAAGCGCTTGCAAGGACGACGATCTCACGTCGTGTGCTCATCATTCGCGAGAGGGATGGAAAGTCGCCACCCATGAATTTCGATTGCGTGAAGAAAGCAAGTGTGGACGGGGAGAAGACTTGGGGCCGACCCGGACCGCGTTCTTGTAAAATCTTATAGTTGGTTTCACTTTATGTATGAATAAGGACACGTCAGCAACCTTCACGCCATGCGGCGAATTGCTTCCAGTTCGAGGGCGGCGTGGTCCTTGCTGCTCTTCATTACGAGTGTTGTTGCGGACGAACGGAAACTCCATCAGCAAGCTACCAAGCTGCAACAGACTTTGGGAAGTGCCATCGCGGTGCGCGGCAGTCTCGAGACCGCTCTTCCTCCTCATCCTGCCAAACGTGCCATGTACCACGATGCTGCACCCCTCATATCGCGCAGGGCACACAATCAAAAGACTATGATGTGGCACTGGCCAAGATTCAGCAACTGCGCACCGAGCTGGCTCAGTGGCAAGACTCGATCTCCGCAGCGAAGGATGCGGACGATGCGCCGACGGCTCCAGTGGCTGTCACTGGGCCTCCGGCCGAGAGCGTGCCATATTCAATCAATACGACCTTTGCCCCGCCGAAGTGCCCACGCAAGTCTGTGGAGGGCGCTACCATGAAGGTGCATTATGTCGGCAAGTTGGTCGCGACGGGCAAGATTTTCGCATCGTCCTTCCACACCGGCTCACAGCCATTCCGGTTCACCCTCGGAAGCGACGAGGTGCTCAGCGCGTGGAATCAAGGTCTGGATGGCATGTGTGAGGGAGAGCGCCGACGGTTGATGGTGCCATGGCACATGGCTTTCGGGGAGAAAGGCACGAACGGAGTTCCGCCCTTCTCAGACTTGCAGTATGACTTTGAGCTCGTTGAGCTCAGCGTGCCCAAAATCCCCAAGGCAAAAGGGACGAAAGGAGAGCTCTGAAAAAAGAAGCCCGATGTGAACTATGGCCGAGGGGTCTTGGATTGCGTGGAAACTGTATCACCCAAATTTTTTGAGCACCCTGACCTTCACTGTTCGGGAGTGGTGCCACCGCACTCAGTGAACCTGAACGGATACGACCGACGGTAGCCGATCCGCATTGTCGTCTCCATTTGAGATCCGGGCGGCCCACAGCGCGACCCGCGAAGGTCCGCCACATTTTCGACCGCGGAGCGAGGGCGCCGCAAGGACACGCCAGCGGGCCTAGCCAAGCCACTGCAGGGAGGGGCAACATTGCGGGTGACATCCGACCAAATGACGTGGGTGTTGTTCACGAGTGCCACTGGGTGCTTCTGAGTGATCGGCACCGTGGAACGAGTGCATCCGGTGCGCCAGTCCATCGCTCGAGGCACGCGAGCAGGAGTGGCCACTGTGCTGTGCAAAGGCACATGAGGCTACGGCCAGCTGTCTCGAGCAAGCGGCGGACGCACGGCGGCGCCATTCGGACCACGCGGTATCTGTGCGGAAGTCTCTGGCAGCGATCACGACTGATGCCGCTTAAGCTTCCTGCACCTTGAATAGGGTCGCGGACATGAAAAAGGCGAATGAAGTGCAAACGGCAATGAGGCTCTCCTGTGCCATGAATTTGATGGCGCCGTATAGCAGTTGGCTGATCGTAGCGCCGACGGCGCCTGCCAAGAGGGTGATGCCAGCTGCCAGTGCCAGAGGTTTCACCTGCGTGTGAGACGTGCAAGATCAGCGGTGCGTACACAGTGCGAGTTTGAGTTCGTACGAATACGCACGCACCTTTGGTGGGCGCATGTCTGCATCCATGTCGTTGGAGGTTTCAGCCACGCCCCGATTGTACAGCAGGAAGAGGCCCGTTGCGAAGCCGATGCTGACCGAGGTCGTCGCCCACGCCTTTGATAGCACGCCCAAAAAGGCGATCGCGCCGAAGACGCCCGCGTTTTTCAGCAGGTATGCACGCGTAGGTAGTTCCATCACGTCTGCGAGGAAGACGGGGATCGTGATAAGCGGCTTCGGTGCCTCCTTCCTGTCAAACGGACTTTCAGCCACGGCCCCCTTCAGAGCGCCCCTCATGCGCTGGCGAAGCAGATGATCAAAGATGCCATCCTTCGCAACCTGCAGCTTGATGGTCATCTTCGTGTCACCCTTATACTTGCTGGCCAGGTCATCGTACGCGCGATTGATCTCATCATAGTTGGCATCCTCGGCAAGGCCCAGCAGGCGGTACTTTGCTTGTACCTCCTCGGATGGGCCAGTGCTGCCTTGGCCGCCGCCAAACGGCAGCGAGACGGCCATGTGGGCGGCATATCCGCGCGTCATCGGCGCCACACCGCGCAGCGGCGCGCGCAACGCGCCAAACGCGATCAGCAGCACGGACAGCGACATCGATCTTTGACGAGATCGCGTCTGGAAAAGCCACGAGATGATTGGGAACAGAGATTACTCTGACATGCAGGTTGGATCAGAGTCTGGACTTCCCAGCCTTCTGACTCCGCTTTATATGAGAACATCTCCGACGGCGCTTCTCACCGACGCTTCCCGCGGCTTTCGCCGCCCCAGAGCATCGTTGGTCCGAAGCTGCCCGCTATCAAAATGACCGACGGCCAGGAGCGCGTGCGCTTGCGGGCACGCGAGGGCGAGGCTGTCGAGTGGACGCGCCGGGTGGCCCAGCGAGCAGGCACGCTCAAAGACATGATGGACGACGCTCCAACCGAAGATGGCGTCTACCCGGTGCCGACGATTGCAGCGGCAGAGCTGGCAGTGCTCCGGGAGATGTGCGAGGCCGACTCCATGCCGGCGA
>ENA-UOXO01001890-UOXO01001890.1-mixed-culture-metagenome-genome-assembly--contig:-NODE-1890-length-13351-cov-37.916742_pt1 | contig 13351 bp, 9 predicted proteins | sample MGYA00238162_ERZ761640 | MGnify/ENA primary metagenome ERZ761640 (study PRJEB28914, sample SAMN08778297) | mixed culture metagenome | isolation source: Freshwater growth medium | place: USA...
CGTTGACGAGATCCTCGAGCGCTGGTAGCCTGAGCGGCTCGAGCAGCTCGATGCAGTGGTCGTTGCCCTGCATCTCAGCAAAGTCGAGCGCCGTGGACCCATTCGCGTGGTTCAGGACCAGGCTTGGGTTGGCGCGCCGCTGCAGCAGCAGCGCGATCACATCGGGCTTGCCGTGGTATGCGGCGTGCATGAGCGGGGTGAGCGTGCTCGGGTAAACGCCCGGCTCATAAGGGCCGCCATCAACGTCGGCGTGCCTGTCCAGGAGCAGCTCGACGATGGTGACGAAGCCCCTGAGAGAGGCGGCGCACACCAGCGACTGCGCCTGGTCGTCTTGGCCGGTGAACGTGCCGCCATGCTGCTGGTACGCGCCCATCGCGTGCTTCCATCCGTGATCGAGTTGCGCGCCGTGATCGAGCAGCATCTTGACGATGCCTTGGAACCCACTCTGCACGGCGTGCCGGAGGGGCCACGTCTCTCCTGCGCGTGGAGTGCCACGCATTGGCTCCACGTTCATGTACGCCTTGGCGTACGCGTCCGGATCCGCACGGGCCTCGAGCAGGATCTGGACCATCTCGTCGCGCCCGTTGTGCACAGCGCGGTTGAGTAGCGCAGGCGTCCCGTTGATCTGTGCTTGCGCGCGCTCAGGGCCTATCGTCGAGATCCACTGCTTGACGAGGAAAGTGTCATTGGTGTTGACCGCACTCATTATCGTAGCGGTATCGACGACCATCTTCCTCGAGAGTTTGGCAGCCCCTGAAGCGGCCAGCTGCCCTTCGACCGACTCGACCGCCGCCGCCCCTGCCGCCTTTGTGGCGGCTGCTCGTCCACCAGCGACCGCCTCCTCCGTCTCCGTCGCCCTCTCGGCAGCGAGGCGGGCCGCGAGGCTCCCGGCGCCGCCCCCCGCCTGTGCGGTGTACGACTGGACGCTCCCAACCAGCGGCCGATAGCCTGGCGCTGCACCGATGGCGCTGTTGCCCTCCCGCATGCTGGCGCCGGTGCTCGAGATGGCACCGTTGGCGGAGGTGACGCTCGCATTGAGAAGAGGCTCTCTCTCCTGCGCGCTCGCATTGAGAAGAGGCTCTCTCTCCTGCGCGCTCGCATTGAGAAGAGGCTCTCTCTCCTGCGCGCTCGCGTTGTCGTCCCCGGGGCTCTCGAAGCCGAAGCTGAACGTCTCTTTCCGGGTATTATTCTCCTTGATCCTTTGACGGCGGCCCTCGGGGCCGACGACGCCCCTCGCGCCGCGGGCCGCGTCTGCGCCGCTGGGTCCCATCGCCGGGCGGACGTCGCGGCCGCGGGTCGTGCTGGCGCTGCTGCTGCTACCGCTCACTAACCGCCGCGCAGTTTCCAATCCCTTTTCTTGGAGGGCTGCCTCGAAAAGCACCGTGAGAACTTCGTTGTTGGCCCCTCTAGGGGCGTTTACGAGTGGGTGGGCTTTTGCCAAGTCGAGCGCCGACTGGCCGGTACGCGCGTCACTCTTCGTTGGCGAGGCGCCAGCGGCCAGCAGCTCGCGTACCTTGCGTGCATCGCCCGCGCGTGTCGCCATGAGGAGAAGGTCGTTGAGCGAGTGCTCCGTCGAGGCGACGGACGCGCCGTGCGCGACATCGTCGTCGTCGTCGTCTCCAGTGGAATGGAGTAACGACTCCTGGAGCTCGGCGGTAATCTCGTCGATGCCGCCCTCGTCAAAGCCACGTGGCTCGCGTGAGTCCCGTCGTACGTGGTAAGCCTCTGCCATCTGTTCCAGCCCGAGACCGTGGATGGGTGAGATGCGGCCAGTGCCACGCCCGCGCCCGATGCCGCCGCGCCCGATGCCGCTGCGCCCGCCGCTGCTGACGTAGCTGACCATGCGATCTCCAGCGTCGAGATCGATGAAGTCGCTTCCCGGGACCATTCGAGCGCGGCGCGCCACGTCGGCGGTGGCCTCGTCATCCGCCGGCCACCTTGTGAAATCGTCGGCGCCGAGGCCGTCATCCTCATCGTCCACGTCATACATACGAAGAGAGTCACGCTCGATGGCCTCGGAGTGATGATCGTAAGGGAACGAGGGAGGGCTCGCGACGCTCGACACGGCGCTTGATCCCCTGCGCGAGGCCGACGCGCGCGTCGGCGGCGCCTCCCTCTGCTGCTGCTGCTGCTGCTGCTGTTGCTGCCCCCCCCTCTGCTGCTCTCTCTGCTGACTTTCCATGCGAAGCCGTTGTGAACCCGTGAGCAAAGGAGGATCGGCGCTCTCGCCGCGCTGCCCCCCCCCCCCCCCCCCCCCCCCCGCCGCCGCTGCGGTTGGCCCCGCCGCCGCCGCTGCGGTTGCCGCCGCCGCTGCGGTTGCCGCCGCCGCCGCCGCCGCCGCCGCCGACGCCGCCGCCACTGCTGCTGCTGCTGCTGCTGCTGGGCTCGACCCACGCGACCGGCAGAGCGCTATTGCGGTAGAGCGCCCCGCCGCCCCACTCTCGCGTCGCGATGCGATGGACATGTCGCGCCGTGGGGTCGTGAGGCTCCGGAGGGCCCGCATTCCCAGCGAGAACAGCTTCAATTCGACGAAGAGTCACCGGGTTGACGTTGGGCTCGGGCGCCATCTCGGGCGCCATCTCGGCCTCGTCGAGCTCGGCCTCCTCTTCCTCGCCCTCGTCGTTCAGTTCCTCCGCATAATCCACCGTGCTCCCGAAGCTCGTCGGAGGGGCAGGGGCAGCCATCGACAGGGCGAGCCGCAGCTCATATGGGGATAGGACGCAAGGCGAGCCGTCGGGGAGGGTGCCGGGCGGCGAGCCGGCGGCGGGTACGAACGTGCTGGCCGACGTACCCAGATGTCGCGTGGCCGACTCGTCCAGCTGCTTCTTGCGCGCCGCGTCACAGAGCAGATTCAAGAGCTTCGAGCGAAGCGCGTTGCTCTCAGGCAATTGTGAGACTACGTAGATTGCGTTCTTCGTGTTCGCATCGCCCACAGCCAGGTTGGGCTCGGCGTGGTTCTTGAGCAGCAGGTCGACGAGGTCAAGACTTCCACAGGAGGCCGCCGCTATTAGCGGTGACGTTAGGCCTAACGACTCGATCCGGCCGATGGCATTGACATCTGGCCGCGACTCGAGCCGGAGCAGCAGCGTTGCGGCCGCGACGTTGCCGTCTTTGCACACCTTGAGCAGACGCTCGTTCAGGTCGAGGGCCGCGCCGTGCGTGGATGCTTCTTTGAGTACGTCCAGCGCGCGCCTCCGGCCGGCCTCTGCGTCGCGGAGCATAAGTTGCAGGGCGGCATCGAGTTGGTTGTGGATTGCAACGATGCCACTTCCACGATAGCTCGAGGGCCCACCGGCCGATGGGCTGGACGGCGCTAATAGTGGGTCCACACTGATAGTCATAGTGAGTGCGGTCTCACCAACCTGCACCGAGGACCGTGGTGCTCGCCAAGAGTCTGCCGTCACGCGAGAACTACAGCGCGGAGGTCTCGATTACGTCACGCCGCCGGGCACGGACGCGTTGTCTTGGCATATCTGATGTTGCACAACTGCGCGCGCACACATACGTAACCATGCGCGCCATATCTTCTCGGCACACTCTGATAGAACTGCACATCTGATACTTGAAATCTGAGACGGGCGATGACAAACTACTTTGGATGATGATCACGTCACACGTGTGCGGGATGGCCCTGAAACCGTGCCGCGGCATGCATGTCGAATTTCGCCCGTTCCCGTGCAGCGGTGTTGCCCCTCGTGCGCACCATAGCTAGGCAGGCAAGTCGTCACAGACACCCATGTCGGCTGTGTCAGCCATGCAGAGACCGCGCGCACCTCCGCCGCGCCTCAGCGGCCCATGCTCGGCACGACGCCTCGATTCGAGGGGCGAGCGCGCCGTGGCGAGCGCGCCGTGGCGAGCGCACGTCAGCCCGTTGGGTGCCGCCGCTCATGGTACACGGGGGCGCATGGCATTACGCCCCCCGCGTTGGGGAAAGCCAGCGCAAGAACGTGCGCGGTTGGCTCCCGGCAGGCTTTTGCCCTTTGTCGTTGTCGGCCTTTGTGGAGGCTGTGGAGACGGCTTTCGAGGAGGACGAGCCCGACGGTCTCGGGCCCTCCGAGGTCGAATCTCCGTCCGTCATCGCCATCATCGAGGCTACCATGGGAGAGACACACGTCGTGGACGAGGTGTCGCCGGCTGATAAGCCAGCATAGGTGGCCCCCATCGAGCTGAAGTCGAAGAGCTCGGCGCGCGGCGTCACGATGGGCATCACCTCTGAGGATTCCACTGACAGATCGATATGCTGGCATGGAGGCAGCACACCAATGAGTGTGTAGCCGTCACTCTTGCGAAGTGCTATGGCGGCCTGGGTCGGGCTCTCCATGGGCACGCCGGAGACGGTGGCAATGCGGTCGCCGCGCGACGCAAGACCATCCATGGGTCCCCCCGGCGCCACCATCGCCACGATCGCCGCCTTGTCATCCGTCATGCCGCGCCTGCGCGCTTCCTCCTGCGCAAAGAAGCGGATGCCTACGAGTTGTGACTGTTTTTCCTTGTACAGCGTAACGAGGCGCTCAGGGCCCTCGCCGCAGTCGCACGGAAGCACCTCTGACTCGGCCGCGATGGCCGGCGGTTTCGCCGCCATCACCTCCTCAGAGCCAGTAGGCCGCGTTGGTGTCGACGGCGGTGTCGACAACTCGCTCAGATCCGGTGTCGCATCGGTGGCGGCCGCCGGGACTGACCGTACGTCCCTCGCTATACTAACTGCGATCTGATCTGTCTGGCCTCGCTCCGCTGCAGCCCTCCGGCGCATCTCCATGACGACCGCAAGCTCCTCGGCCGTGAGGCCAATTGGCGCGTCGCCTGATACTTTGATTGGGGCGTCGCTAGTCACGTTGATGGGCATCGGGCTCGGAGGCACTTTAGGGGAGCGAGGCACCACGGGACCCGGCGCCGGGCTCTGCAAGTTCCTGCCAGTCTTTGCTTGTTGCGGAGTACGCTTCATGAAAACCAGAAAGCATCAACGAGAGAATCTTGAGGCGTTCCAAATGGTCCCGTAACGACTTCGGAGTTCCCCCACACTTTCTCACTTGGTTCCTTTACTCCTCGCCGTTCCGAAACATAAAGCCTCTCCGAGATCGCATCGAGCTCTTCGGTGTCGGACGTCCCGCGCCTGGGTGCTGGTCGTCCTGCGAAATGTCGCGGAGTCCGAGGCCTGACGGAGAGGATGCCGTTGAGCTGCTGAAGCAGAAGGCGGAGGCGGATCGGCGCGAGAAGCTGCACAGGAAGAAAGAACTCCGCGCAATGTCGGAAATGACGATGAGGGATTGGACTCGTTTCTCTGAGTACGATGTGGCTGGCGACCGGCAACTGGACTGGGAAGCGTTCCTGGCGATGGTTCCGGAGCGGGTACGCAAAGTGCACTCCATCGAACAGCTTCGGGCAGTGTTCTCCGCCGCAGACGTCGACCAGGATGGAATCCTCAGCCTCGCCGAGTACTTCCGGTGGACCATGGCAAAGGCGTTGATTACTGTAAGGAGACTGTACTGAACACCTTCATTTACTACGACAAGAACGACCGTGGAAGGCTCGACATAAAGCAGTGGGATTCGTTAGCAATCGAGATGGGCTTCGGCGCAGTATCGCGAGAAGTCTTTCGAGCGCTGGATGCAAATGGCACCGGCTTCATCAACTTCCGAGAGATCCCTGATTCATCGGCACTCGACGTGCATGTGCCGGGCGATGAGGCGAGTGACTCGCTCCTCGCTTCGCTGGTTCGCACTTGGAACGACAGCATAGATTTAGAACGAGCGGACATTCTGAATGCGACGGGATGGGTCATTCGCGGCCGCGACTTTGAGACCATACGCGCCGAGCTGAGGGCTTTGCTTACGGCGAGTGGTGGCCATGTGGTCGATCTCATCAAGGTGTCTGGCTGTGTGCTATGTGATCGTCATGCGGTCATCCGACCTGCTCGTCACTGATCCGCGACCGCTAATGTCCCTGCGCGCGCAGATATTTGATCATGATGCTGGAAATGAGATGGTGATCGACGACGTCGAATTCGCCTCTGCCATGCGGGACAAGTTCGGCTACAAAGGGCCATCGCACGCTCTCAGTCAGCTCTTCGCCTTTCTCGATACTGACCATGGAGGAGCGATAGGCTTTGATGAGCTGGTAAGCGACCAGCGGTTATCTACTGCTCGGAATCCTCTGCATCTCTGCGGTCGTGCACACGTCTGCTCACGCGCGTCGCCTTGCTCCGATGCTATTTCTCACGGTCGCTCGTCCTCAGTTTGAATTCATCCGCGGCCGCCGGTGTTCTCTGGATGCGCGGAACAAACGCATTGCCTTGAGGCTGGAGCCGCCTCCTGATGCCGTATACACGCTGAGAGACATCCTTTGGAACGTGGACAGCCTACGGTTTCTCCTTCAGCAAAGTCTCAAACGAGGTAATGTGAAGGTTACCGATCTGATGAAGGCATGGGACAGCAGTCAAGATGGACAGCTGAGCCGCCGAGAGTTTCTCCTCAAGATTCAAAACTTCTTCAAAGAGGACGACGCGCAATTGTGGGAGACGGATGTGAAAAGCGTTGCTCTTGATGCGTTCAATGAGATGGACGACGGCGGCGATGTTCAGGACAGAGGCTCCGTGGATATTCAGGAGATGGAAAGGTGGTTACGTGTTCCCACCGGCCCAAAGGTGATCAGGCTCAAGAGGCGCAAAAGGCACTCGACATCGCCGCAGGGCCAGTCAGGCAACGACGTGGGTGCTCCAAGGCGCAGTCCATTAATCCGCGAGACGGTCCAAGGCTCGATTGCCGCGGCGGTCGAGCGAGCAGCTCAAGCGCGGCTCGCCGAGCAGGAGCGTGCACAGCGTTGGAGGGTTCCTCGCGACACTCCTGTGAACGGCCTTCCGCCACTCCAGCGCTGGGAGGTGTCAGCAGCCTCCGAGTTGCCGCCGCTGATGACCGGCGGGGGTGGTAAGCGTGAACGACCGGACATCGAAGTTTCCCCGCGTTTTGGTCCAGTGGTGCCTCGAAGCTCACCTGAACGTCCTCCGACACATCGGATGCCGCTGCTACGGGCTGGTGGCCTGGAGCCAAGCGTTCGGCATGCACTCAACACGGCGCGGGGCCCTGTTCCCTTCCGAGGTCCACTCACGTTCCGGTCGCCGGCGCCGCGGCCTCGGCCAGGCTTTTGACGGCATGCTGTGAATGTGGGTCTCACATCAGTGTAGAGAGCGCGATCCACGGTACTAGTAGTAGTGTAATGTGAGGTATTGGGTCGCACGCCGCGCGCACGAGGCACGTGCTCTCCCCGCTCGCCCGCGGCTCGATCCCACCTTCTCGACCCGCTGCCTCATCCCTCAACCCGTCAAGCCCCGCTCGCCGCCCGCACGCGGTCGCCTCCCACCGGCGGCGGCGCTCGCCCGCGCGCGCCCGCGGGTACCCCCGCCCGCGCGCGCGCGCACGGAAATAAAGCTGTAAGCCCCTAAGCAGTCTATAAACTCTAATCATCGACACGCGCGTGGCCGCATGCCATCCTCACTGTCGTACGCGTACTATAACGAAGAACGAACCACGGTCCAGGGCGGTTACCACCTAGCACGGGGCCCTATTTTTCACACTTCGACTTGACGAAACGCGACACATTCGAAAATTTTCGCGATTTCGCACGCGCCCGCGTGCAGCGCCCGACTGTGGACAGTGGGGCCGCGCCCGCCATGGGCAACTCCACGGACCCCGATGAGTTCAATGCAACGACACTTTTGTGCAGCACGATCGGTGCAATGATCGCTGGCGTGCTGGTTACATTACTATTGCAGCACCTCATCTGTGGCCCAAGGGCTCGTATCACCAACTCGAGTCGTACCCGAGCGGGCTCAATTGAGCCACTGCTGCTCAACGGTCAACTGCACGTTGAGGACACGTCGACATCCCGCTCCACTGCCGCGCTCACCGCCGTTCCCCTGTCCAAGGACCTCCTGATGCCGGTGCGGCCTGCGTGGGGCAACCTCATCTTGTGCCTCATCTTCGCCACCATCCTCTTTGGCTCGATGGGCTTCTTCTGCTGGGTGATGGTGAACTATGTCTCTGAAATCTGGGCGTCGGGCTTTGTGGCGGCGCTGTTGATTGGCGGCATTGCCGTGGCGCTCCGGTTCATCGCCGTCTGGATCTTCCGCAACATCCTCGTGCGTCGCTTTTGCACGACGATGCAGCTCTCGCGAGAAAACAAAGAGAGCACGCCGGTACTCGAGTGGTTCAAAGTGTGGTTGCCCAAGTACATGAAGGGCCGCTGCTTGCAGTTCAACAACGTGACGCCGCTCTTCCGCAAGAAGGACGGCACTAATTTCTTCACCATGTTCCAGGACACGCGCCGTTCCGATCAGTTCGCCCTCTCGCTATGGGCGATGCAGGTGCATGCTGATTGCGACTGAGTGCATGCTGATTGCGACTGAGTGCATGCTGATTGCGACTGATTGCCTCCGCCGCCCTCTCGCTATGGGCGATGCAGGGCTCGCACCGGTTCGTGTACCATGCGTCTGATGGCAGCTCGAGCCTCGTGACGATGGTGTACTACACCAAGGGCGAGATGAAGAAGACGGGCTGGAACAACGAGCTTGTGGCACAGGAGTACATCGATCTGTACATATTCGACCCTCTGCACACACGATTGCCCCTCATGGTTGAGATGCTCGAGCGCGCGCAGGAGGCATTCGGCCAGAAGGAGGAGGGCGTCCTGCGCTTCCAGAGGTGGAACAGCTGGAAGGAGATGTGGGAGAGCCGCGGCGCTGACGAACCAATCACCACCAACTTCTCGAGCTTGGTCTTCTATGAAGAACGGCTGATCTCGCGCGTCTACGAGGAAGTCGAGGCCTTCTTGGCCACTCCGCCGTCCGAGTTGCTCACCTCCGGCTTGCCCCTCAAGCTTGGCTTCCTCTTCCATGGCCCGCCGGGCACGGGCAAGACGCATCTGGTGCGCCACCTGGCCGCACGGTACGGTTTGGACATTGACATCATCGACATGAACAGCGGCAACATGAGCAACGAGAGTCTGCTCCAATGCTTCAACATGGCGGCTGGGATCATCTTACTAGAGGACATTGACAACGTGGATGCCGCCATCGGGGTCCGCGGGCCCGACGACAGGAAGGAGTCGCGCCGCGTGACGCTGGATGGGCTGCTCAATGCACTCGACGGCGTACAGCGAGGCGCGTCCAAGCGCATCATCATCGCGACGACCAACTACCCCGAGAAGCTGATGCCATCGATCCGGCGGCGCGGACGGCTCGGTCTCTCGTTCGAGATCACGTACCCTAGCGACCCGACGCTCAAAAGGCTCCTCGAGCACCACCTGCCCGCTGGGGCCAACATCCCCGAGACCATCGAGCAGCTGCGCGCCATCGAGACGCGGCTTGGCCTACCGGCGCCTACCGCGGCCCTGACCGACATTTTTGGGAAGGCTGGACTGAGATCACGCCTGCCAGGGGCGAAGGCGCTTGACGGGAAGGCAACGACGGCGAAGGCCCTGCAAGAGGTGGACGAGGTGCTGAGCGAGGTCGTGTCGACTAACAAGAAAGTCTTCAAGACGATCGACGAGGTGCTCGCATTCTTGGAGCTGAGCGACGCGTGGACGGCCGGGGATCGGGGCGCCTCGGGCCTCGTGTGGCGACGCATCGGGACCTCGCCACCGAGCGGGTCCATCTACGGGAAGGCGCCGCGAGAGCTCTGCCATTCACAGCTATCAAGCGCTCTCGCGAAGCAGCTGGACCGCGCCAATGGCAAGGAGGTGGACACGGCGAAGCCAGCAGTGGAGAAGGAGAAGGAGAAGGAGAAGGACAAGGACAAGGACAAGGACAAGGACAAGGACAAGGACAAGGACAAGGACAAGGAGGAGGCAGCGACGGAGGAACCTCTCGATCCAGCACGGCTGACATTGAAGGACGAGTTGTGGAAGAAGCTCGACCTAAAGGTGACCGTTGAGCGATACGTTCGCGTCGAGGTCGACGAAGGCGTCTGGTACTTTGCGCCAGAGGACGCCGACGACAAGCTCGAGGCACGGCCAAAGACGTACTCACGCTCGTTCGCTGAGGCTGGGTGCGCGAGTGCACTTCTTTGCAAGAAGCTGGACGACCGACAGCTAGAGCACACGCTCAAGATCGAGAATCTCGGAGATCGCATGCGGCTGCTCGAGCAATTCCGCTTCTTGTGAGCGGCCTGGGGTTCACTGCCATGACGGAGATGCCATCTGGCTTCTCGGGTGAACGTCGCGTGGATTGCCGGGAATTACCATGATGACACTGTGGCGTGGCGTGCGACCCTTCCCGCCCAGAAGGGCAGAAGGGGAGGCACAGACAACAGAGCCAGACGCGTGTCAAGCGGCTAGGGCCTGGACGCCGGGTGCAACCCGCGATATACACTCGGACTGTGAGCGGCTTACACTGAGCACGTGGTAACGGCGCGCGGCGGCGCAATTTCCTTTTTGACTCGTACATAGCGGGGGGGGGGGGCGACTCGTGTGCAGTACCGTACCAAAGCATTTGAGAGCGATTCTCTGTCGAACGTACACCTTCTCCTTACCTTCTCCCAAACCCATGCCCAAACCGTCACCGCCGCACCATACCCCATGACCTTGGTCCATCTCCCGGCCAAAACGGACGACACCGTTTGACGCACATAACGGCACTCCCTTGAACACAGCACATGTGCACTCATTCCCACGCTAACCGTTCCCGAGTTGCGGCGCCCCCGGCGAGGGTGGGCTCGCACGCCGCCGCCCCGTGGGAGAGGGAGGGAGAGCGATCGACGAGTGGGCCCAAAGTATCCTACCCGCGTCCAGGAACGGGCGCAGCTCAGCACGAGCCGCAGCTCGATCCGGAGGCGGGGCGCTGCTCGGCCACGTCGATCGTGTCGGGAAGGTAGATGTCCTCCTCGGACTCCTGCTTGAGCGCGTTGCGCGCGATCACCTGGAAAGCCTGCTCAACGTTGATCGCCTCCTTGGCAGAGGTCTCAAAGTACGGGATGTTGCCCTTGGCCTGGCACCAGGCAAGAGCACGTTTCTGCGGCACCGCGCGCCCGTCGAGGTCCACCTTGTTTCCCAACACGACGAACGGGAAGTTATCGGGGTCGCGCGGGCCCGCCTGGATCAGGAACTCGTCCCTCCATGAGTCGAGGTTGTCAAAGGTCTTTGGCTGGATCACATCGAAGCAGAGGACGCACGAGTCGGCGCCGCGGTAGAAGGCGACACCCAGCGATTGGAACCGCTCCTGGCCCGCCGTGTCCCAGATCTGCATGGTCACCAGGCGGTCGTCGACCGTCACCTCCTTGGTGAGGAAGTCAGCGCCAATGGTGGCCTTGTACTGCGCGTTAAACTTCTTGTTCACGTACTGGTTCATGAGGGACGTCTTGCCCACACCGCTATCGCCAAGGATGATGACTTTGAGCAGCACCTTTTTACGTGTCGACATTGTCGATTTCCGGCGTCGCCTTTTCCGGCCCGCGGGACGGGCGTGTGCAGCTGTGAAACACCGACAGTTTGATTCCCCCGCGCTGTCCGTAAAGCAAGCAAGCAAGCAAGCAAAGCACGAGGGCCGCTATCTCAACCGATAATTTAAATGAACGATGAGTGCCGAAGGGTCCCCGTGTGAATCTCATCTTGAGATGGCAGGTGTGCGCGCCGCGCGTCGGCCTTGCGCGTCGGCCGACGCGAGCCGCGCGAGACCCACGGCGGACGGCGCCTTCGGATGGTTCTCAAGAAATATCTGTGTGAGTGAGCCACACGGGTGTGCATGGACCGATACAATGTAAGTCAGGTGAGGGTCTTGTGGTTCGTTGTTCGTGGTGCGTCATTCACGGCGCTTCACGGCGCGTGGCCCCCACGGTGCCACGGACCGGCAAGACGTCTGGCGGCGCCGTGCCGGGTGCGGTGCATCGCTAGGATCTAGCATTCAACTTCAATGCAGTGAATAGGCCCGGGGGCCGCCCGGCGCGGAGTAGGCGCGGAAGGCCCTCTATTTAACCTCTATTCTTAACTCTATTCCTCTATTCTCAAGGCTTGACGAGGGGCGTCGTTTCCATCACCCTCTTGTCAGTATCCTCTTTGTCCGGGGCCGGCGGCTTCCGGTTCTCCAGGGTGAGATACGTGTACACACAAAGCGAGATGATGACGGTGCCTATACCGCACCAGCTGACCGGGTCGGCCACGCCCGCCTGCACGGCCGAGACCAGGATGAGCAGCACCTTAACCCCGGAGCCGCCGACGGCGGCTGTGAGGGCAGTCGTGAGCGTGATGAAGTAAAAATTGGATAAATTGAACGCGAAGGCCATGGTGCTGCCTATGGCGATAATGATGATCCCGATGGCTCGCGTGTCCGGTTCCGACAGGTACGCGATGCTCTCCTGGCGCTCGTCAAGGCACAACCAGGTGATCAGCATTAATGTGAAGGCGATGCCACTGTCGTACACGAGCACAACGATCGGCTCGAGTTTGGTTATGTCGCCCTGTAGCCCGCTGGTCAGCATCATCACGAGGACCGGCTTGATCGAGGCCGCCAACATTCCAACGACACACATGACCACGCCCGCGATCTCGCTCCCGCCCTGGTTGTGTGCGAACTTGTACGACACCGAGAGCACGGAGCCCAAGCAGAGGAAGAAGACGACGAACATCAGAAACGCCGAGTACGTCTTCTTGGCGAACAGAAAGGAGAAGAGCATGATCGGCATCGGCAAGGTCGCCTTAATCGCCTGATTGAGGAAGAGCGTCATGAGCGAGAGGCTTTCGTTGTTGAGCCCATTCGTGAGGAACGTGCAGATGCCCATCGGAATGAGAAGCTGCTTGTAATCCCACAGCTGTTGGAATGTAGGGCCGCCCAACTTGGGTTTGATTACCAACCACTGCAGAAGAAAAGAGGCTGAGACTGACACAATCATGTGAAACATAGTGTAGAAGTATGGGAAGTGAAACCCCGGCCACCGGTCCTTCGTGAGCGCCCACGAATTGAACTCGTTGAGCGCAATGTTGAAGATGATGAAGAAACTGACCGCGAGAATCTGCTTCCAGAGGGGCTTTTCATCACCGGAGTCGTCACCACCACCGCCCGCCATCGTGCGTGTGGAGACCAAGTGGACAGCGCGGGGCTCACAATCCGCCCTCACCTCGCCTCTTCGACCTCCGCGGCTGCGCCGGCGGTGCGAAGCCCTGTGGGCGGCCGAGGGTTTTCCTGTGATGCGCCACAGCGCGGAAGCGACAACTAAAAGATCCCAATTGGGAACAGTACCGGTAGACCGTAAGTGACGTCTACGGTCCGAGCAACAATCCCGTTCGGTAAAAAAGCATTAATGTTTAGAGTGCTATCGCCGGCTTCCCCACCCCCGTTTGTCGTTTCTCGTTTCTTACTTTAGACACCGCA
>ENA-UOXO01001905-UOXO01001905.1-mixed-culture-metagenome-genome-assembly--contig:-NODE-1905-length-13269-cov-38.252989_pt1 | contig 13269 bp, 7 predicted proteins | sample MGYA00238162_ERZ761640 | MGnify/ENA primary metagenome ERZ761640 (study PRJEB28914, sample SAMN08778297) | mixed culture metagenome | isolation source: Freshwater growth medium | place: USA...
GGGGGGAGGGGTGGGGGGTGGGGTTTTGTCAACCGTCATCATATCTCTGCCGTCACACATAGACAATGCCCAAGACCTCAAAACCACACCACACTCGACAGGGACACTCGATGTGACCGACCATCAGCTCAACACCCCGCTCAACCCGCCGCTTTTGCCGCTGGATTGGGGTTGGCCAGAGTTTCGCGAATCAAGGTCGCGAATTTGCCAGAGGCGCCGCAGTTATGATGATTGATGTCAGAGTTGTTGTTCTTTTATCTTGATTAAGACCTCCTGGTGGCGGTGGGCGGTTAGCCGTTGCCGTTAGGCGCGTGGCGTAACCTGCCCGGCCGCGCGCCCCGTCTGGCCGTTGACGAAACACCGGTTTCGTCAACCGTTGACGAAGCGCGTGGCGGGGCCCAACCGCATGCGACCCCGGGCAGCGGGGCAGTGTCATAGGCAGGACCTATAGTCCCCTAATAGTCCCCGTGCCCGGACCCTCGGTACACTGAGCATGGGTACCGACTACACAGGCTTCTGACTGACACAGGTGCGGCGAAGGGTGAGGGCCACGGAAAGAAGGGCGGAGAGGACCGCTGATCCGCCAATTGTGATCCGCACCATTGGAATCGGTGTGGAAGTCTCTAAGAGGGAACCGACTGGGTTTCGTCTCGACTCGATTCCTTTCGGACCCTCCGACTGGATTTCGTCAATCACGGTTCATCACAAACTTGGAACAAACTAGGAACAAACGCCGTGATGAGCGCACCGAATGCAGTGGATTTGGATCATCGTCTCTCGCCCTCTATGCCCTTCATAACTGCGTTAAGTATGTAACTTAGATTTCCGCAGTATTTTTTGAAATTTGCCACTCACTGCTCCACTTCATGTGCCTCCCAGGCACACGCAGTGAACATCAGAACATCCTGAACATGTACCGGATAAGCATGGAAAGGTGCATATGGGCCCCCGGTCACTAACTCACAATGTGGACTCAGGCACGACCTAGGCACGACGGTACCTTGAGTACTGACCTCAAACTGTCTCGCCATCTTCGGCCCTTGTAGCCCCCCACAGCCCCGCCGCGCTGCGCGCCGCGTGCCGCGTGCCGTGCTGTCGCTCATTGGGTCCCACCCTCGTCCCCAGCCCCGCCGCGCCCGCGGATTCCGAAGTTGCGAAGAGTAGGGCGGTGTGAAATCTTTCGCCACGGAAATTTGCCATTGCGGGAGCGAAGAGTCAAGTGAGGAAAAAAAACTGGTAAGCACTAGAGCATACGTTCAGCCTGTCTCGAGTCCATACTGTCATCATTTCATGTGTGGTTATAATCCTGGGGCTTATCTGAAAAAACTTGTTCTGCCGCTGTGCCGCTCCCACCGGTGCGGTGCGGGACCCACCGACCCGGGGGCGGCGAGCGGGCGACCCGCGGTACACGCGTTCCGTTTCCCGACCGACGGGCGGACCGGACCGGTCGCGGCGGGTCGAGTATTTTTTGAGAGGTGCACTCTTATACGGTTCGACGCGCGCGCACGCACTACGAATTTCTCCACAAGGCGCGGCTAGTCCTAAGTCTCGACCAGCGCCGTGGCGTGCACCACGCTGATGCCTTTCCAAAAGCCCGAGGACGTGCGCTGCGCCGGGCGGCCCATGCGCGCATTCCACTCGCGCAGCCGGTCGGCGATGTCGTCGTCGGCCACGCTCACGCCATCAGCGCTTCGGGCCATGTCAGCGTACCGGTAGCGCGGGTAGAAGCGCCGAAAGGCGGCGACGACCTCGCGCTCATGGCAACGGCCTCCCAACTCGAGTCGCTCGCTCGAGAAAAGGAGGAAGTCGTCGTACAAGGTGGCGCGCAGGTCGCGCTCGGCGCGCGTGGGCAGTGGCTGCCGGATCACCTCGACCGTGCCGCCGCCAAGGCACGAGATGATCCCGATCGAGATGACGAAACTCGGGTCCTCGAGCGTCACGAGCAGCAGCCGGCTGAGAATGAGCCCTGCGGCCAGGAATGGCAGCAGCACAAGCAGGCGCACGAGCGGCGGCGCCGTGGCGGCGAGCTTCTCCTTGCGGTCCTTGAGCCACTGGGCGTCGGGCGTGACCAGCTCTCCCACGACGGCCTCGAGCGCATGGCCTGGTCGGATGCCCTCGTCCGACACTAAGCCGGAAGGCGCGAGGATGAAGTCGGGGCCCAGCGCGAGTGCGACGCCCAGGAAGAGTGTTGCGAGGAGGTCGCCTTCGCTACAGGGTGCAAATATGGTCGAGGCAATGTCGGGCCAAGGGGTCACGGTCGCTGCCGTATAACTCGCCGGCTGCTCAATTTCGTAAGGATAGCGCGTTGGCGCGGGCGTGAACTCGTTGCCGCCAATTTTGACGATGATGGGATCCGGGAAGAGATCAACGACCATGCATGGCCATGTGCGCCGTGCTGTTCGACTCGCCGTTGCGCCGCTTGCACGCAGTGCGGGCAGCGAAAGCATAGGCGGTGGCACGGCGATCGATCCTACTATGCACGGGTGTTTCGCGGAGCGTCGGGCAAGCAACGAATTCCGCAAACCCCAAACTTTAATGCATCGAGTCGCGCCGAAGCAAGCGCATGGAGTGGGCCGCTCAGGCCACGACACATACTGTAGGATTTCATGTTCTTTCACGACCTCGTTCACGACGGACGGCGACGGGGCTCTCGATCGCGTCCTTCCGAATGTCGTCGACACGGGACGCGCCGACCGACGATAAAGTCACGACCGCAAACCGACCGAGCTTCCGGAAGCTCGCGGACACCCAATCCGATTTCATACAACCGTCGCTCGCTTGCATCAAGCCGGTGCAGGTCGCAAATGTCGAGAAACCAAATCATCGCGTCCTTCTGTTGGAAGACTCGCATGATGACGAGGCGACCATGAAGGCCAAGGCTCCCATCGCAAGGATTACCCTCAATGACTGCTTGGCCTGCGCGGGCTGCATCACTTCCGCCGAAAGCATGCTGATCACCCAGCAGAGCATCGAAGAGTTCGAGAGCATGCTGCGCGCGTCTGGTTCCAAGTACGACCTCGTGATCGTGTCCGTCTCCGCGGCAGCGCGTGCGGCGATCGCGGAGCATTCCGGGCTGAGTCTTCGAGAGACGCACAGCCGTATGGCCGGATTCCTCAAGGGTCTTGGCGTCCATACAATGCTCGACTGCGGCACGGCCTCCAACCTTGGGTTGGTCGAGCAGGCGGCTGAGTTTGTGGCTCGCTACCGTGCGCACGCGGCCGCCAGCTCTCCGGCAACCGGTGGGTCGCCTATGCAATTGGTGCCGCCGCCGCCGCCGCCGCCGTCAACGGCGTTGGGTCGAGGCGCCTTGGCAGCACCAACGGCCTTGCCAGTGCGCTCCGAGGCCACCTCCGAGGCCACCTCCGGGGCCGCCTCCCCAACCGCCTCCCCGGCCGCCTTGTCTGCTGCCTCGACGAGCCAACTGCCGCTGCCCTTGATCACCTCCTCCTGCCCGGGATGGGTCTGCTACGCCGAGAAGCTCTGCGGCGAGCTCGTGCTCTCCCACATGAGCTCCGTCAAATCGGCTCAGCAGATCGCCGGCACACTCATCAAGTACGTGCATGCGGCGGGCTGTGGAGTCCCTCCGGAGCGCGTGTGCCACGTGTCCGTGATGCCCTGCTTCGACAAGAAGCTCGAGGCGTCGCGCGACGAGTTCTTCAATGCGGCCGCGGGCGAGCATGGCTGCCGCGACGTGGACTGCGTACTTTCATCCGCAGAGCTGCTTGAGATGGTGACGAAGCGCGGGCTGCCCGGCCTCGCCCATGCGCCCGCCGTGCTGCCCGACGTGACGCCGCCCTTTGCGTCGCTCGTACGCTCGCCGGACGCTTCGGACCGGCTGGGGGGGGGCGGGCTGGGGGGGGACGGGCTGGGGGTGGGGGGGGGGGGGGTGGGGGGGGGGGGGCGGGGGGTGGACGGGCCTATAGACGGGCTGGGGGGGCTCTCTCTCACTTACGCGGCGCCCGGTGCTTCGGGTGGCCATGCTGACTACGTATTCCGCGCCGCCGCGTTCGAGCTGTTTGGGATCAGAGTGCCTGAGGACACGCCCCTGCCGTGGGTGCAGGGGCGTAACGCCGATCTCCTCGAGCTCAGCCTCAAACTCGAAGGGAAGCCGGTGCTCCACTTTTGCCGCGCGTACGGCTTCCGCAACATCCAGAACCTCGTGCGCCGACTCAAGAACGGCAAGTGCACCTACCACTTCGTCGAGCTGATGGCGTGCCCTGGCGGCTGCGCCAACGGCGGCGGCCAGCCCAAACCGCCGCCGGCCGACGTCGCGGCGCGGACTGCCAATGTCGAAGCACGATACATCGAGGCCAGCAGCGCACGCCGCCGTCAGCCGCTCGACGACCCGAGCGTGGCTGCCCTGTACGCAGACGGCAGTTTCTTGCAAGGCGGGCCGCTCGGCCCTAATGCGCAGCGCGCGCTGCACACGAGCTTCAAGGCTGTTGTGACAGACGAGGCCAGTTCACTCACCATGCAGTGGTGACCGCAGCAGTAGTTGCAATCAGGGGTTTCCTTTCTCACTCCGGTTGTCTGGTTCGATCTCGAAAACTCGAAATCATCTCGAATGCGCGACATTCCACCGAAGACATGTGACGAAACGCAAGAATCTTTTCCTAGCGTTCATGGGGTCGGTGTGCGGCACGGCCCTCTCCCACCCTGGGTGCGGCTCGGCACTCTCCACAGCCCCTTACCCCTCATCCCTTACACCCCTTAGATGGGGCAAACGTGGGGTAAGTGCGGCTCGCTCCCTCCTTGGCAAAGGTCTCCGTATCATCTAGACTCATCCTTCTCTGGGCGTACGTTCTTCGACGCCTGGACGTTCGGTGAGGTTGATTACGCTGGCGGATCCAGTGAATATCTGAACCGCTCGGCTGCATTCGAGCACAACGTTGTGGAGGCGCATGATACACACGCAGTGCTGAGAGTCGGACGGCGCGGGCGAAAGGCGTTCACTCGTCAGACTGTGCGGGTCACCACCAACAAATCATGGATGTATGGTCTCTTTGCAATGCAATTCAGCCACACGCCCTTTGGCTGCGGCGTGTGGCCTGCCTTCTGGACGAATGCAAAGTCCGGACACTGGCCCGACGGCGGCGAGGTGGACATGCTCGAGTATCCGAACAACAATGTTGCCGCCGCGATCAGCTTCCACACGAGCAAGGCACGCTGCAAGCTCGACGCCGACGTCGTGGAGGAGTGCAGCTTGGGGAATCACCAGCTTATGACAGGCTATCGTAGCATTGGCCTCGACTGCGAGACCGACTACCTGGCGGGCAAGATGGGATGTGGACCGGTGTCGCCGAGGGCTTTCCGGTCCGGCGTCGAGTGGGCCGACTCTCCCGGAGTGATTGCGATGGAATGGACGCCAGAGCACATCAAAGTCTTCTATTTCCCACAGGACGAGATCCCACGAGATCTGAGTGCGGAGGCTCCCGATCCGGACTCGTGGGACGACTACATCACTGGGTACTTCCCCTTCGGCGCGTCCGAGCGGGCCAACCCCGGCTCGTGCCCCGACTACACCCGGCTGCTCGAGCCGCAGACGCTCGTCCTCAACATCGCCCTGTGCGGAGAATGGGCGGGAGGTGACTTTAACGGCCAGTGCCTCGCCGACATCACACCTCGCGTCAAGGCCGCCGATGGATCCAATTGCACTGTGGTGAAAGGCGGCTTCTTGGAGCCCCAGTTCGCGAAGGACTGCTGCATGAACTTTGTGTACGACCGCGACGGGACCTACAACGCCGACCAGCTGCTGAAGAATGCATTCTTCAACATCACCTCGGTCAAAGTCTACCAGCGCCCAAGCGTGCCTTTCCCCCCAGAACCGCCACCTTCGGCGCCACCTCCTTCGCCGCCCTCGCCGCCCCCGCCTGTGCCGCCGCCACCAACCCCGCCGCCGCCAACCCCGCCGCCGCCAACTCCGCCGCCGCCAACCCCGCCGCCGCCACCCCCGCCGCCGCCACCCCCGCCGCCGCCAACTCCGCCGCCGCCAGCACCACCGCCTCCCGTCCCACTACCACCCACGGTCGCCGCCGTCGCACTACCCGAGGCCGTTGCCCCGACCGCCGCCATAGCCGCCGTCGCGCTCGGCCTCGCCGCGCCGCAGCCCGCCGCCACGAGTGAGGCGACCTCGGTGCTCGCTCCAACTTCGACGACACGTGGCATGACACGTGGCATGGACCCTCGTGGCGTGCCCCTTCTGGCGGCGGGCGCCGTGGTGAGCGCCGTGGCGGCCGCCTCTGCCCTCGTGGCCCGCCGGATGCGCGGTGCCCGGCACGAGGCGCTACTCGAAGACCTCCTCGGCAGCTCGCGCGCGGACTCGGACTACGCCGCATATGGCCAATGAGCGCGCGGTGGGTATCAGCGAGGCGGGAGCTGCTGCGTGTGCTGCGGTCGTCCGTACGCACACGGACGACGCTAGCGGTGGGCCGGCCGAACTATGGTGCTCACGGGGAGCCGCATGCACTCGACGCGTGCACTCGACGCGTGCACAAGGACAACGAGGAGGTTGCGCGGGACAAGCACAAGGAATGACCATGGCCTTCGTCGTCGTCATGGCCTTCGTCGTCGTCGTCGTCCATGGCTGTGGCCATGTCACGTCGCCACGAGATCTTGGGACTCCGGTATTCCGGAGCAGCCAGCAGGTGAGCTGAACAAGGAATAAGGCCAGATAGAACCTGCGACGACGCGTGTTGGCAAGTGTGCATGCGGCATGACCATGCAGTGTGGTGCAGCTGAGCGTGCTGCGCGCACATCTACGCACTACGGAGGCGGGCCGTGGCCCAGGCTTAAGGTTAATTAAGGTGAATCGGATCCGGGCACCTATACGAGGTACAGCTCGTGTACGTGGAGCGACGTCGGACGATGGAATACGTAACGTGGTCGAATTTAATTTTAGTAAAGATCAGCGCCCCAATAGGTTCGAAGGGCCTCCTGGCATGCGGCTCGGCCCAAGTCTATCCCGAAGGCCACGCGCCGCACGTCGCCACCTCGCGAGCGTCACGAGCATCCACGCCCTCGTCTCGCGCGGGTCGAAGCACAGGACGAGAAGCACTACCTGCGCGGCCATGATGCCAAAGAAGACGCGGCCGAGTGCGGCCAGGTGCGGCGGGTCGCCCAGCGCCATGCGGCACCATACCATGCCGAGGCCCTTCCCCACCGTCTTTTGAAGGATCTCTTGCTGGGCGAGCATTGAACGCCGTGAGAGGAGCGGGTGGCCCGGGCGCGCGAAGCGGAGCGGGTGTGAATTGCCGATGGCGGCGCCGAGGTACATCGCGGGGTAGAAGAGCATGGAGGCGCCTAGCGTGAGCAGCTCGGCGGGGCGCATCATCTCCTTAAAGTCCTCGTGAGAGAATCCGGAAGCCACTGCCAGGGGCACCCCAGCCGCGCCGCCGAGCAGTGTGTACTTGGTGGCGATCATGAGGGCAGCCGAGGCGAGGCCCGCGGCCTCTGCAATGAGAAGTAGCCGGTGCGTGCCCACGTGTGGCGCGCAGTACACCCGGTAGAGCACCAGCGAGAAGACGGTAGAGAGAGCGCACGCGCCCGCGATGACGCCGGAGACGCCGGGGGAGTAGAAGAACTGGCGATCGTACACGACGACCATCGCCGACTCGAAGCCGAACTTGAGGAAGCAGCGGCTGACGCCGAAGAGGAGCATCGAAATCTGCACGATCGCCGACGCGAACAAGCTTGGAGGCGCCGACGAAGAGGCCGCCATGCCAGCGCCGGCGTCGGGGGAGGCGGAGACGGCGGCGGCCGTGATGGCTTCATTCACAGCTTCACTCGCTGAGGGCACCGCGCCCACTTCGGCGCCTCGAGTGTTCGCGATGTCCATCGTCGTCGGGTCGGCGGCCATAGCGCTGCCCTTGCTGCCCGCCACGCTCGCGCGCACGAGGGGCGTCGACTCGTCCACCAGGCGTGGCGCAGCAGCCGCGAGCGGCGAGTCAAGGGGTGTCGAGTCAAGGGGTGTGGCGACGAGGGCAGCGAGGAAGAGGATGGAGAGGGCACTCATGAGAATGGGCGGGATGAAGCGCGCGTAGGTTGGGAGCATGACGGCGAGGCTGCCAGCGACGATCGGCCCGCTTGCCATCCCGAGCGTGTTGAACAGCTCCAGCATCAAGAAGTGATGCTCCCGTTGCTGTGGGTCGGCCTCAAGGCCAGCTCGCCGCTTGGCCGCGAAACCGGCGCCAAAGCCGAGGGCCATGAAGGCGCGCGCGCCGAGAAGCACGTCGAGCGACCAGTGATGCAGCTCGGCGAGCAAGAAGACGCCATTGCCGAGCAGTAGCAGCGCCGCGCAGAGGAAGAAGGGCGCCTTGCCATCAATGAGCGGCTCGGGCCAAAAGTAGAAGCCGATCACCGAGACGAGCATGCCGATGGAGGTGGCGCCGATGACGGAGCCCGAGCCCATGAGTGGATCGAGATGACCGCGCGATTCCGCCGACGAGAGCGCCATAGGTACCACAGCGGTGATCCCTAGGTTGATCAGAAAGTTAGTGCCCGCGCCAGCGAGCAGGTCGAACGCGGAGTACCGCTTCCGAGGCACGAAGGCGACCGTCGGATCGAACTTGAGCGCGTCGGCCCCCTCCCGTCCTGCTGTCGACGCGCGCGGCAGCGCGCAACCGAGCAGGTCGATGAGCACGCAGTCGATCAGCGCGTCAGCAGCGCTGGCCGCCATTAGAAGTCAATCCACAAGGACCCTTCGGCGCGCTGCGGAATTCCGCAGGCCGAAAACTTGGGTCAAAATCCCCTGAGGACGCACGGGATTTCGGGACGTGTGGTCCAGAATATCGCGTGAATGGGGGGAGTTTGCAGAACGCCGCATTCCGTGACTCGTCTGGAGTCAACGGCCCGCGCAGCTGCTGACGCACATCTGCTCGGCTCTCCAGCCTCCCATGGCGGCCGACGCTCTCTCGGCCCCACCGCCTCCGCCGCCTGCTCCAGCCGCGTCGTCTACGTCGGGCGCCCTTGACGCCGAGGGCGAGAATGCTCTCAAGATCATCCTGCTCGGCGACTCAGCAGTCGGCAAGTCGAAGCTGGTGGAGCGCTTCCTGATGCAGGACTACCAGCCGCGGATGCTCTCGACGTACGCGCTCACGCTCTTCCGATACAATGCGGAGATCGATGGCCAAAAGGTCGCCATCGACTTTTGGGACACCGCCGGCCAGGAGCGCTTCAACTCGATGCACCCCGCGTACTACCACCAGGCGCACGCGTGCATCCTATGCTTCGACGTGACGCGCAAGCAGACATACAAGAACTTGCCCACATGGGTCAAGGAGCTGCGCGACTACCGCTCCAAGATCCCGACGATCTGCATCGCCAACAAGGTCGACGTCGACGCCAAGGTAATGAGCAAGGACTTTGCCTTTCCGAAGAAGCATAACATGAAGCTTTACTTTTGCTCGGCGGCGGACGGCACGAACGTGGTGAGCGCGTTCGAGGACGCGATCCAGTCGGCGCACGAATACAAAAACTCGGGCGAGGTCGACGACGTCGACCTGCTCCTCTCGCTCGTCAATGGGACCGCGAGCATGCGCGTGAGCAAGGAGGAAGGCGGTGGCGAGGGCGCGACGGCGGCGGTGCCGGCCAGTTAGATAGCGGCGAAGCGACGGCGGCAAGGTAAGAGGGATGTGCCCTGGCGGCGCTGGCAGTACACGCGCACACGCTCCTTCCGAGAGGGGTGCGAATGAGGAGCGTGACTCAGCCAGTACACAATCTCTGACCGCGAGAGCCGTGCTGGTGCATCGCGCCGGGTCCCGGAGTCTGAAGTTATAACTATCGGTTATTCTCAAGATCTGCTGATCATTCTCTGATCAATGTGGACCAACTTGTCCAGTCAGATCATGAAAAATAGGTGTTTATGCATGTTGGCCGGAATATTTACATCATCATTATGTCATATTGCATTATGTTTCAGAGCGACGAAGAACAAGAAGGGTCAAGGGAGCGGGGGAGGTTGCAATTCTCTCTGCTCGGTCTCGCGTCTCGCAAACACAGGCCCGTGACTTTAATTAAATATCCGTGTACTCGAACTCGTACAGTCGCAGGTGTCGTACTGACGGTTAAATGCTTTCAACAAAGCTTGTGATTGCGGTTCATCAAAGACACACATTTTGCTTTACTGGCCGCTCTCCGCCCGCATGTGCTACAACTGTTTTGCTTGGGGTGCTACAGGTGTGAATATCAGAAGAGATGTGTGATCCCGCACCAAACGCTCAAACCTCACGCCCCAATCGAAGGACGGTCCTCTTTGACCTGGCGCGCGCTTTGCCGATGACGGACTTGCTGACGCAGCTGGTCGACGCGCCGGGGCGTCTCCAGCGGTACATGGACGGCTGCGCGTGCGGTCGGGCTGACAAGGCCGCCGTCCTTGCCATCAAGAAAGAGCTCGAGGAAAAGGACAGCGCCATCGAGCGGCTCGAGGAGGAGATCCGGCGCAGGGATAGGGAGAAGGACAACCTGATCCACATGCAAAAGGACCTGCAGGCGCAGATCCAGGAGATCCGTCGCGTGCTCGAATCGCAGGCCAGCGAGGTCGCGAAGAACGGGTCCTATAAAGGCGGCAGCGAGGGTGGCAGCAAGGGCGGCAGCATGGATCTTGACGAGGAACGTGTGGGTCTTAACGAGGTAAGTGCGGCGATCCTCATGCAGAAGCGCGTCCGCGGCATAAGCAGTCGCAAGCTGGCGGAGAAGGAAAAGAAGAAGGAAGAGGCTTCTCAAAAATTGCAGAAGATTGCGCGCGGCAGATCGACGCGCAAGATGATGGCGCAGAAGAAAGCGGACGGCTCCATCATGGAGTTGCCCGGTGCGAAGCGCGTGTATGGCGCCGCCGCTGTGCCGCCGCAGCCGCAGCGGCCGGTCGCCGCTGGTAGCGTCGTCGCGAGCGCGTCCAAGCCGGCCCCTTCGTTCGCGCCTGCGCAGCAATTCCTTCGAGGAAGTTATGACGAGCCCGGGCGCGGGGCCAACGGCTACGGAATCGCGTCGGGGAGCGGGCTTGACGCCGGCGAGGACGAGTCCGTTGATTCGGACTACGACAACGACGAGGACGCGTTCTATGATCTCGGAATCGAGCTCCTCTCGGGCCGCCTCAAGGTCGCGAAGGTGTACGGTCAGGAAGAGCCCCCGGCGGCGGAGGATGAGCTCGAGTGGGAGACTCGCTACTTTGTGCTGTACGACTCGCGCAAAATGGTCCACTTTGACGGCATGCAAAACGGCGAGCCTGTGGGCGACCGGGGCCTGATCGACCTCGAAAATATTCAGTCAGTCGAGAAGGTGCTCGGCGTCCCGACCTTTGTGATGAAGGGGTACAAGAAGGTGTACCTCTTCAAGCTCGAGCCGCACGACGAGGTCATGATGCGTACGTGGATTGGCGCCATCTCCGTCGAGCTCTCATCTCAGTGAGCGTCGTCGTGAGCGATGGGCCGACACGCGGCACTAGCGGAGGCGCCCAGGGCTCAGCGGGGTCCCATGTCAGCAAATTGTCGGCGGCATGTTTCACCACCGGTCATCCGCGGTGGTCCCTCTTCATTCTATTACTCTGTTACGCGCGTGTGACATGCGACATGCATCATGCGTGGTTCTTCATGTGTTGCACCCTGTGTATGTTGTGAAGATGCGTATTCACACCGCGAGTCGGCGGCCGTGTTAACAGCCAATTCACAGTGAATTCACAGAGAGCCTCGCCTGAGTTATGGCATATCCCGTATGCGGTATGGGCCGATTTAGAGCCAGTCTATCAGTATCACAGCCAATGGTTGTAATTCGACACTCAAAGACACTGTTCCGGAAGAAAACGCCGGTACATACGGATGCAGTTCATTCACACAGTGCCGTAGAACGGCTGTCGCGTATGTCGTGTTAACGTTCACACGAACGACGAAACCGCAGAGGCGAATGGGTATGCTCGGCGGCCGAGGCCTCGCGGCGCTCGTGTGCCTCGGTGTCGTCTACGCGATCTTGACGCTGAATTTGAGCTCTTACACCGACCCGAGACACCACAATAGCTTGGCTCCTGCGCGAACTCGCTTCCTCTCGACGCAGCCGCAGCAATCGACTCCAACACCCATTCAGTCGTCGTCGACCTCAGCTCCTCCGCCACCTTTTGCATCACCACCTCTCCCTGACGCTGCCATGCTCATTGCCGCCAACCAGCAGCGCGTTCTCTCTGAGTCGTCGTCCTCACACTCAAATGCCACCTCGCACTCGCAAAAGAGCACCAGGCGGCACCAGAGCAGGCATCATAGTGCCGAGCTCGCCGGCGGGGTGCTGCACGCCACTCTCTCGCTTCGCACCGGGATCGCGGGCACCATTTCGGATCGTTTCGTCTGTGCCGCGCTCGACTGGTGGCCCGCCGACAAGTGCGACTACGGCCGGTGCCCGTGGACCTCAGCGTCGATGCTCTCCGTAGACTTGGATGATCCTCTCCTGGTTGGCGCAGCGCAGCGCCTCTCACCATTCTTGCTGCGGCTTGGTGGGTCGCTCTCGGACTTTGTGACGCTCGAGGAGGCGGACGGCTGCGTCCCATCGGACCCTTCCGATCCCGAGTACCTCGCCTCCGATGGCGCTCGGGATGGCGCGCGCTCGTGTCGGCCGGCGGGTTGCTCGGGCTTCGTGCGCGACGAGCGGCTTCGCGTGGGCTTCCGCGACGGCTGCCTCTCCCGAGCGCGGTGGGACGCCCTCGTGAGCTTCTGCAAGCGCGTGGGCTGCGAGATTGTCCTCTCAATCAATGCGCTCCGCGGCCGTCGGCGCGCGGCGTGCTCCTATGCCACCGGCGCCGACGTGCCGTGTCGCATCCTCCGACCGACGCCGCCGTGCTGCACCAACTACACGGGCGGCTGGGATGGGTCGAATGCCGAGCGCTTCTTGCGGGCGGCGGCCGCACGCGGCGACCCGATCGCGGCGCTCGCGTATGGCAATGAGCTCGGCGGCCATTTGGCCATCAGCGCCAGACTCCCGGCTGCCGCGTATGCTGAAGGTCTCTCCCAACTCGAGGCGATCGTTGAGTCGGCCTGGCGTGGCGCAACGCGGCCGGCGCCGCTGCTGCTCGGCCCGAATGCACAGCTCGATGAGGGCTGGCTGGCTGACCTGCTCCGTGCGGCTCCGTCGCTGCGCGTCCTCACGTACCACCTGTACCCCTTGGGTGCCTAGGCTCGATCTCCTCTTCTGATTGCATGCTGATTGCATGCTGATTGCATGCTGATTGCATACTGATTGCATGCTGATTGCATGCTGATTGCATGCTGATTGCATGCTGATTGCATGTCGATTGCA
>ENA-UOXO01001909-UOXO01001909.1-mixed-culture-metagenome-genome-assembly--contig:-NODE-1909-length-13254-cov-38.135162_pt1 | contig 13254 bp, 13 predicted proteins | sample MGYA00238162_ERZ761640 | MGnify/ENA primary metagenome ERZ761640 (study PRJEB28914, sample SAMN08778297) | mixed culture metagenome | isolation source: Freshwater growth medium | place: USA...
AGAGGTCATCAGAGGTCATCAGAGGTCATCAGAGGTCATCAGAGGTCATCAGAGACGTCATTCGAGTTCACGCCACGACGTACTATCAATTGTGTCGACGCGAGCATAATCGACCCACACGTGAAAGGGAAGGGCGGGTGTGAAATCGACCCGTCAGCACGGGCCCTCTCCCCCGCGCATCCGTACCTGTGGGGAAGAGCGCGCGCCGTGGTGGGCACTTGCATGCATTCGTGAGCAGGCCGCACGAGTGTCCCCTCTCGCGCGCGCCGTGGTGGGCACTTGCATGCATTCGAGAGCAGCCGCACCGGCGATACCGATTGCCCCGATAATCATAGTCGAACCCGCACTTGAGGAAGGTGAGAGGGTTGTACCTGCGTGGCAATCAGAGGTCATCAGAGGTCATCAGAGGTCCTCAGAGGCCATCAGGAAGGTGAGAGGGTTGTACCTGCGTGGCAATCCGTGGCAATCCGTGGCAATCAGAGGTCATCAGAGGTCATCAGCGCTCATCAGCGCTCATCAGTGGCAATCAGAGGTCATCAGTGGTCATCAGTGGTCATCAGAGGTCATCAGAGGTCATCAGTGGTCATCACCCCCCAAAGGCAAAGACGCCATAGTAGAGACGTCGAGTGCACTGGAGCGCCGCGAGCTCGGCCTCGAGCACCTGCCAAATTAGGAATCCAACAGGGGCACGCACGAGCCATCAGACGCAATCAGGCGCCATCGGGCGTCATCGGGCGCAATCAGGCGCCATCGGGCGCACTCAGGCGCACTCAGGGTCCATCTGGCACAATCAGGCGCAATCAGGCGCCATCGGGCGCCATCAGACGCACTCAGACGCAATCAGACGCAATCAGACGCAATCAGAGTCCATCTGCGGAGCGCCTCGCATACCGGTAGGTTGAGGAAGGTGTCGTCAGTGGCAATCAGTGGTCATCAGTGGTCCTCAGTGATCGCATACCGGTAGGTTGAGGAAGGTGTCGTCGTCCACCTTTGCAATGTGGCGCACACTGTGCGCGGCCAGGAGTTCGTCACTCAACGGTTGAGCAGTCCGCAAGTCGATCATCCCAAGGAGCTCGGAGACCATTCGATACCAGTGGTACACCTTGGTGATGGTCGTGAACGGGCCCTGTGGAAAGGGAATGGCGCCGTGGTGAGCACTTGCATGCAGCCTCGATGGGGCAGAGCGGCGCCGCCAATCAACGCTAGGTCAGCGGCCATCAGAAGCCATGAGAGGCCATCAGCGCCAATCGGTGCCAATCAGCACCAATCAGCGCCAATCAGCACCAATCAGCGCCAAGCAGAGGCCATACCTGCCCATCAAGCGTGCCGTTGAGCCAGGCGATGTCGTCGTACTGCGCCTGCTCCCCGTCGAGCTGCGCCTTGCGCGCGAAGCACTTGGGCGTGGAGCAGGCGTTCAGCTGGCGCCGGCCGAGCACGAAGCACGAAACCACGCTTCGGCCCACGCTCGGCCAGCGCAGCCACGTCTCACGGATGCCGACGCGCCGCCGCTCGCCCCACTTGTCGGGAGCGGTGCTCACGCCGAGGACGAGCCGAACCCCAGCGAGGGCCTCGTGGCGCGAAGCGCGCAAGTCGGCGCACGTCGCGCGCGAGGATCCCGGCGCCTCTGGCGGCGGTGGCAGCGACTGCAGCCCTGAACTCGCACCTCCATCACCAAAGCTCGTGCGGTTGCGGCAAGGCTGCTCCGGGCCGCGCACCCGGTAGGCACGACCAAACGACCGCGCGATGGCGTCACCGTCCACGCTAGGGTCGTGCGTGCGGTTGAGCGTGTCGAGCAGCACCGAGAGCGGCCGCCGAGGCGCGTCATCCACGCTGCTCGCCGGGACGTCGGCCGACGGCTTTCGTCGATGCCGACCGCGCATGCGGCCGCCGTGGCGGGCACTGACGCATTCGATGCACAGAATCACGTATAACATTGTAGACAAGACAAGACAAGACAAGGAGACTCACGTAGATCATCTGTTGTTTACGATTCGTCTTGTCAACGCGCCTGAAAAGTCCGACGCCTTCTTGTGACGCTGGTCTCTTTCTTATCGTTCTTGTCACTTACGAGGACGATAGAGCTCTTTCTTCTCGTTCTGTGATACTGTGACGCCTCGTCACCACACGAATCCAGAGATTCGCGAAACAGAATCCGCTTTGTTTGGCACTCTTGAACACGATACCCGTCGCTCTCAATCAGGCCGCCTTCGTGCCGCAAGGGCTGGCCGCTGTCTATCCGCCGTCCGCTGCACTCTTCACGATGGCCGCAGCAGACGCGACTTCGCCCTCTCCCTCGCCCAAGAAGCAAAACAAGTTGAAAGGCGCCAAGGCGTCGCCGGCCCGTGCGAACTCCACGACCGGCGTCGCCTCGTCGCCGGGATCGGCAAGCGCTGTTGAGATTGATGCGACAGCCCCGCGGACGAGCATCTTTTCGCTTTCGTTCACCAGGAAGAAGAAAGCGAAGCCCTCTGCGTTGGCACCAACGGTGCTGGTGGACACGCCGTCAGTGCCGACTCCAGCTCCAACGGCCACTCCGGCTGCCGCCGCTTCGCCAAGCCGAATGGAGAACGATTCCGCCACGAAGGTGCAGGCGCATGCGCAGCAGGCCGAGGCCAGCTATCAAAATCAGGAGCTAGGGGCCAACGCGAAGACGGAGACCGAGGCCGCCACCACCAAGGTGGTGTCAGTGCACCTCGCGGAGCCCGGGTCCATCTTACCCTGGGGGGGGGTAGGGGGGGGGGGGGGGGGGGCGCCCGCGAAGCCAATCGTGGTTACGCCGATTGCGCGGGCGGAGCCCTGGTGGCACGGGCCGGTGAGCTGCGTCACCATCGCGGTCAAGCGCGCGATCTGTCTACCCGTCGACGCTCCGTGAGATCGCGGCGAGATCGCTGCTGCTTCGGAAGTCACGACTTCGGAAGTCTCTACTTGTGCATGGGACGGTGAGGAAGCGCGGGGAGAGGCGCAGTACCACGCGCCTTGGCTGGGCGCGTGCCATGGGCGTGTACGTCCGCGCATACAAGTGCGCAGTACCACGCGCCTTGCCGGGTGGCGGGTGCGCGTGCGATGATGATGAACGGCCTACCGGTAACGTGCCGTTGGGAGGGCGAGGGTCCCATGGAACGGATCCCGTGCATGCTTCGAGATCATGAGAGAGCCGCGTCTGGCAGAGAGCGCAACAACCAGCCATGGACGAGGGATCCCATGATGGGCGCCATGGCAGCTTCGATGTTCAGTGTTCTGTTACACTGCGCCGACAGCGCGACCGTACGATAATGGGTGATTTAATGCAGCGTGTATGACGATGGCACGAGCTGTGTTTGTCGCCACCTGTCCAAGAAACTTCTCTTTTTGCATCTGTTCACACGATTTGCAACTGTTCACAAGTCGGCGCGGAGAGCGTCGCTCGGAGTGCGTCGCTCGGCGCCGCGTGCGTGCACGTCGATAGCAGTCGGACGCTGTAGATGCAGGCGGCGCAACAGAATGAGCTTGAGGCGATGACCGACATGTTCAACAAGTGAGTGCCACTCCGCGCTGGCCCATGAGCTCATCCACCCATCCGCGCTCACGCACGCGACCGCCGTCAATGTTTTGGCAGGATGACTGATCAGTGCTTTCGCAAGTGCGTTGCCATGTACAAGGAGCCCGAGCTTAGTGTGGGCGAGGCGACCTGCGTCGACCGGTGCGTGCACAAATACATGACGTCACATGCAAAGGTCCAGGAGGTCCTTGCGAAGCATGCGGCAGCTGCGCAGCAACAAAGGTGATGGACTCGATGGAACTTTACGGAAGGAGACTCGACGCGTACGATCGCTGCGCTGCTGCAGCCTCGCCCATGAAACAGACTAGGTCCGTGTACACGCCCACGATGGCGCGAGCTCGAGGAGCACCATCGAGATTGGGCTTCGAGATCTCCGGGCACGCGCGTAACACCACGACGGCCCGGGCCTAAATTGTTGACAAACTCTTCGTTCACGTTCACGTCTTTTGCTCATGTAGTACACTCTCCACACCATTTAAAAACGCCCTACAACGGGTGCACACGCGCGGCAAGGTTCGGTGTCTCGGTGTGCCCCCCGCTGTGCCGCGTGCGGGCGGCTGCGGGCCGGTGCGCGCCTCATCGCCCGATTCCATTTGGTAGCTCTGGCTCACTCTCTCCGCCTGACGGGCACGGCAGCAGGGGCAGGGCGGGGAAGGGCCGGCGCAACGGCAGCCACCGGCAGCTACCGCTGCGCAATGCTGCCCAGTACGGCGCTACTTGCGCTGCCCAGTACGGCGCTACGTGCTGCCCCGTACGGCGCTACTTGCGGCTGCGCTGCCCGAGGATGAGACCCGCAGCGAGCATAGCGGCCGCCGCGAAGAACGCCTTGTTGAGTGACGAAACTGATGGCGAGGGCCATCGGGGCGGCGAGGGGCCGTCGACGAGACCGTCGATGGAGAGGAAGGTGCCGTCGGGCGCGCGTCGTACCGGGCGCTCCTCGAAGACGACGCCGCCGGTGGGCGGGATGCCGCCGTAGATGTGCTGCGTATCAAAAGTGAGACGGGAGGGTCAGGGGCGTAACATCGGGGGCCAAAGAGACGGCGTCCATATTAGGGTGGTGGAGGGGTGACGCCGAGGGAGATGTGCCGCCGAGGTGATGGTCAGAGGGGCGGGCGCATGCATGCATGCATCACCGTCCATATTAGGGCGGTGGAGGGGCGGGCGCATGCGCACCGGGAATCTCTGCCCGCCGCTCTGCTCTTGATTCAGGGCTTGCGTGGTGCCCACGGGCGACGGGTCCTCGAATTTCAACGTGATCTGCGCGGCGGCGAGCGAGGCCCGCGTCATCCCAAGGCAGATCCACTCGGGCTGCGTCGTCTTGTAGAAATGGTTCGCCACGCCGATGAGGAAGGAGGGGTCGGCGGTCGCGTGCGTGAAGCCGTCGACTTCGTAAGTGGGCGGCTGCATACGCGGAAGCACGCGGAAGCACACATGGGGCGGGGCGAGGATGTGAGCATACAGCGTCGTCAGTCTGGGATCGATGGTGGACTCACATAGTACGTCTCGCCCTTGGCCTTGCACGCTTCCCAGAGCGGTTTCTGCACCAAATGGTAGATGTGCGTGTGAGAGTCGTGAACTGGCGGAGGGTGGCCCGGCTCCTCGCGGAAGACGTTGGCCGGCGAGAAGGCGGGCAGGCAGATCGGCACATACTCGGCATCCTCCTTGAAGACCCAGCGGACGCGCTCGCCCTTGGCGAGATAGACGCCGCACCCAGCCGCAACCACAGCCGGTGGACCGTGGGCATGCTCGATGGTCACCGACCCTTTCAACACCAGCACGTACTCATCGAACGCCGGGGCCTGCCAGTCCTCGGCAAAGCCTGCCTTGGCCTTGACGTGGGCCAGCGAGATGTCGGGACCGAGAGCTGAGCCACACGGCGCGCACGACGCGCCGCCAAAGAGCTCATTGATGGCTACCTTGCCTGGCAGCTCGACCACGGTGACGGGATTGACCACGCGCGGCATGGATGACGAGCGTACCTCACCAGGGAAGCAGGGAAGAGTCGAGGAAAGTGCGGTCTCGACGACAAAATGTTACACAGAAAAGTACATGTAGGTAGATAGAACTTGTTTTGCTTTCTAGCGTGACTTCTCTCCTTTTGTCACGGCGGCGAAAACATGCGACCCTTACTCCAGCGACGCTGGATCTCCTCCATCCCGGCGACCATCAGCGCGTCGGCCCACGTCTCAGCAAGTGGCGCCGTGCGCGCAGCACCACTCCTCCGCCTCTTGGACTCCGCGATGTGGCACTCGCCGACCTACTTTGAGCTGCTCATTGGAGCAAAAAGTCATGATGCCTTCTGCGTGGCGCAAGCAGTGCGAGTTGAACAGGACGCGCGCATGCTGTGCGCCGTTCCCTTTGCCGTCGGTTCCGATCCGACACAGCCGCGTGCGCACATCGGAGGCGGCCCAGCGGCGCTTGTCGCATCGACGTGGGCAGAAGAGTTTGGCCCCACGAGCATCACATTTGGTGCCATGATCACGACCAATGAGGGTGCATGCGTCGCGAGTGCACAGCGCAAGTTTGTACGCGTGACCAACGGGCGCGAGCGAGCGCCGACCTCTTGGACCGAAAATGAGAGGGCGCACCTGGCGTCGCTCGTTGCGGCAGATGTCGGCGCGGCGCGCAAGCTCACCACGGCGAGCGTCCTGCTTCCAGCGGTTGATCGGCTGCGCGACCTGACTGCCGAGAGCTTACCACGCAGCGTCTTCCGCGCGCCCATTCTCCCAAGTATGCTGGGGGTGGGTGGCCACTTTGACCACGCCGCCGTCCTCGAGCTTGCGTGCGACGCGCACTTGCTCGCGGGCGGTACGGACGGTGGAGCCGAAGGAACGTTCTTCTCCGCGTGCGTCAATTACAGCAGTGCCGCAGCCGTTGGCGAGCTCTTTGAGGCCGTCGCTACCGGAAATCAAGCCAAGAACGTCGTGCTTCGCAACGCGCGCACCCTGAAGACGATCGCGATTGCTGATTTTGGACCGCGCTGACACGTCAATCGTCTACCGATGTCGTCTTCGCGATAAATACATTGACGTGGCACATAAAGGCGCTACATGTCGCTAATTTATTCATGCTGGTACCGTTTACGTGTTGTGTGAACGTTAACTCGACAGACGCGACAACCGTTGTGGGAATTCATGACTGAATATTCATACCACACGTGACGAAATTCTTGCACGAAATTCTATACCGATGCGACTCGTCATCATCGCGGTGGCAGCACTCCTCAGGTGCGCCAAATGCCTTGTGCCATTACATCGCAGCACGCTCCGGTGGACGATGCCCAGGTCACGGCTGAGGTTCCTGGAGGAGTCCTCCTCTCAATCGGCACCAATCCACTTTGAGAAGGCTAATGACGCCTTGCGGGTCGCGAAGAGGATCGAGACGGTGCTGTCGCGCCGGACGGCGCGCCTCATTCTGATCCTAGAGCGTCTGGCGGACGGGCACAACTACAGCGCCATCTTCCGCACATGCGAATCCATGGGTATACAGCAGATTTGGATCATCGGACCTCCCGCGGAACGCTATTTATCTCGGCGGACAATCAGCCGTGTGGCGGCCATGGAGCGCGGGGCTGCCTTCGCGCGCGCGGATGATAACCGCAAGGTTACGGACGATCCAGTGAAGCCTGGCTCGAGGAGGGCACGGGCGCGCGAGCGCGCCGGACGTGGCCTGGCTTGGGCCGCGGACGCCGAGTTTGACGCTGACCATGCGATGCACGGCCGAGGTGCGGCGAGATTCCTGACGATCCGCGACTTTGAGAACGTGGAGGGCGTGCTGGCGGCGCTCAAGGAGGTGCCGGATTGTGAGCTGTGGGCCTCCGATCTGGGCCAGGCGGCCTCGGTCCTCGTGCCCGGAGCGCCGTGGATGGGACCTGAGAGCATCCCAAAACGGGTCGCCTTGTGCCTCGGTGCGCTGATTGCACGAGGATTGCATGCTGATTGCATGCTGATTGCCTCCCTCTTCAGACCAGATAGCATCCCGAAACGGGTCGCCTTGTACCGCCTCTGAGGACCTCTGAGGGCCTCTGAGGACCTCTGATGACCTCTCATTGCACTGGACGGCCTCCCTCACCAGGCACCGAGTCCACCGGGGTGTCGAGCGAGATGCTCGCGCGATGCCAGCGACGGGTGTACCTGCCCATGGACGGGTTTAGCGACAGCTTCAATGTGGGCGTGAGCGCCGCCCTCGCCATCGACCGGCTCAAAACGATGCTCGGCGGCGGCGGCGAGTACCTCACGGATGACTGGGTACGATCTCCCGCGACCTCCCATACCCTGACCGCGACCTCCCATGCCCTGGCCGCCGCTCACCACCACATGCACCTTCCTAAATGTGTGGTGCTCCTACCCTAATTTGGTGCTCCTACCCTAATTTGGTGCACCTTTCCTAATTTGGTGCTCAGGTGCCAGAGGAGCCCGACGTGCTCCGAGAGCGTTGGGCTGCGGCCCTCTCTCGCGAGGACGAGCAGCTGCAGTCCGTCCGACGAGCTCTCTTTGGGGAAGGCGGCTGTGGGGAAGGCGGACGTGGAGAAGGCGGCTGTGGGGAAGGCGGCTGTGGGGAAGGCGGACGTGGGGAAGGCGGCTTTGGGGAAGGCGGCCGAGGGCGCAGCCGCGTCGCCGTCTACGACGATCTCCGCAGACCTGACCAGTTCCGCGGATCACTCCACTATCGCTGAGATCAGGGTACATTGTAACAGAGTTCAGGGATTGGATGTTCACACTTTTATAATTCATGCCGACCATTGACAACCAGCGCATCGCCACAGCTTGCCTGCTCGTCGCCTTCGGGATCCTCACCCTGTGGTGGAGCGCCAAAGTGCGAGCGGCCGCTAGGAGCGGTGCGGCGCGCGGCTCACGCCCTTCCGGCGAGGGTTCCCTGAAGGAAGCCGTCGCTCCCACGTCCAGCATGCGCACGGCGGTGATCGAGAACAACGCCGCAAAGCTCAAGGCCCTTCTCGCGACCGGCGAGTCCGTGAACGAGAAAGATGAGGCCAGTGGCGACACTCTGCTGCACCTCGCCGTGCGGTGGGGCTCCTTGGCGGCCGCGAGCCTGCTGCTTGAGTGCGGTGCCGACGTGAATGCCGCAAACGGCTCGGAGTGCTCGCCGCTGCACTACGCGGCGAAGCTGCGCGCGGGCGACGAAAGCGAGGACGAGGACGAGGGCGACGGCTGCGTCACATCAGAGAGGGCTTACCGGTGTGAACAGCTCGCCGAGCTCCTCCTGGCGAGCCGTGCGGACGTGAACGCGGTCGACCAGTCGCAGCGCACGCCTCTGCACCTCGCGATCGTGCGCAAAGGTGCCCATGCGGAGGCGCTCACGCGCCGCCTGCTGCAGGCACACGCTGACCCTTTGTGCCGGTACAAGCAACAGACCTCTCTCCACCTCGCTGTGCTCGAGGCGAATGAGGCGCTCATCACGGCGCTCCTCCACGTGGCCGAGGCAGCGACGGCGGCGGGCGCTGTCGCGGGCGCGACTGACTCATGCCAACAGGCGCTGCTGGATGCGCCGGGGCGTGACGGTTGGACAGCGCTGGGCTTGGCCGTCCGATGCGGCCACGTGTCCATCGCCGCGGCGCTCCTCGACCGGCGCGCCTCGCCACTTCTAGCGAACGCGCGGTCGGGCAAGACGGCATTGGAGATTGCTGCGGCGAACAATAGGCCAGGGATGCTTGCGCTCCTGAATGGTGTGAATAGTAGAACAGAATTTGAGGTACGACAGTAGGCAGCCCCAGTATTAACAGCAAATTCACAGTCCCGAAAACCGTCGAGATGCTCTTGGGTCTATTACCTCTAGCTGTGCTCGCTGCGTCTCCAACCTGGCCACTGACAAATGTAAAGACGCTGATCGCCGAGGGAGTCCTCACCAGTGGAATGGCCGCCCCTCAACAATTACAGCAATGGTTCCAGTTCGCCGCCGGCCCGCCTCACTGCGATCTCCGGCAGCGGATTCAGTACCTGCCCGCCAGCGGCAATATCGTGATCGTGGATCCTGCCAACAACGACACGATTTACAAGGTGCTCTACAGCAACTCCAAGTGCACCACCGCAGGGCCTTCGCCCATGGTCCAGGATCAGTGCATCAACCCGTTTTCGGCGCTGGGTGCTGGCTACACCTTCACGGGCTCAGTGCCGTGCCCCCCCCCCTCGACGGCGAGTGCATGCGAGCTCTGGACCTTGACGTCGACCGCAACGGTGCAGACGTACGTCTTCGAGTCCAACACGAGCATTGTCGTACAGTACACGATTCAGCCGACAGCCACCGGCTCCGTGCGGTCGGTCCTGAGCTACTCACAGTTTATGGTCGATGTGCCGGTCCCGTCGAGCGCATGGCAGACCCCAAAGGATTGGGAGCCGTGCACTCCGAATCCCCCCGGTGCGGTCGTCGACGCCCCAGCCGAGCCTGGGCGATGACGTGATCATGGCCCTGTCGCACGCAAGGGAACAGCACAGCAAAGCACAGCACACAGGAGCTAGACTGCTGCGAGTTGCGAGACGTTCTGATCGATCCTGCGTTCTCCATATATCGATTTCGTTACTAGAGACCTTGATAGCATTGAAGCTTTCCTCCACGGGGGTTGGCAAAGGGGGCAGAAGCGGAGCGCCACTCGAAGCGCCCAAGAGCACGCGCAGCGAAGATTCACGGAACTCTTCGTTGTCTGCCGCAATAGAATGCGAATCCCTTTCGTGCGCCTTCGCACACTCGGAATGTGCGCGTTCGCGTCCGCGTTGCGAGCACCAGCGAGTACGACCGCCGCACGCAGCCGGCCGCTGAGCATGCGCACGACCTTCTCGGCGAGCGAGTTTCCCGCCTCGTGGCCTTACACGGACGAGGACTTCACGAGGATGGATGAGTCGCCAGACTTCAACTTTTACAGCGCGCCGCGTTTCGTGACGCACATCGACGACGGAGCGATCGCCGCGCTCACGCAGTACTACAAGCAAACGCTCACGCCAGGCGCCGACCTGTGCGACGTGTGCTCGAGCTGGATCAGCCACCTGCCCAAGGACGTCAAGTACGGCCGGGTCGTGGGTGTAGGGATGAACGCACGCGAGCTCGAGGCGAACACGCAGCTCACCGAATGGGTGCAAGCGGACCTGAATCGCGAGCCGAAGCTGCCCTTTGACGACGCGTCCTTTGACAACATCTTGTGCGTCGTCTCCATCGACTACCTGATCCGTCCCCGGGAGGTGGTCAGTGAGTTCCATCGAGTGCTGCGGCCGGGTGGGCGCGTCCTTCTCTCCTTTTCGAACCGCTGCTTCCCGACCAAGGTGGCCCAAAAGTGGCTCTCGCTCGATGACGACGGCCGCCAGCGCATGGTCGGCTCGTACTTTATGTACTCTCCACAGGTCACGATGGACGGCAAGCCAGCTTGGGTCGACGTCGGCGCAGAGAAGCTCCCTGCGCCGAAGCGCACGCCCGTCGCGAGCGAGCTGGGCGGCAAGCTGGGCTCGCTCTTCGGCAGCAGCGCCGCCATCATGGCCGCCGCCCTCGGCAACCTGGGCGACCCTATGTACGTGGTCAGCGCTACCAAAGCGGGCGTAAGCTAGGGGCCTTGCGTAATGCGTAGGCGCGCTAGGCGAGACGTCTGATACGTAAGTACGCGCGATTGTGTGACGCGCCGTAAAGGATAACAAACGTCACGTGAGTCGGATGGGTTAATTGCGTCTCTCCCGACGCCCGGACACACAGACACGCAGAGTCCTCAGCCCGTCACACTCCACAGCTCCGCATACGGTAGCTCACAAGCGGACACCGACAACCACAATTGCGCTCGCTCGTCGCTGGGCGCGCTCTATCCGCAAACGCTCCATCCGATCACCCGAGCCACTGCGCGGACCGCGCGACCACGACGACAGCGCGCGGATGGAGTCCACAACGAGTCGACACAACGAGTGCTCCGTCGTGTCTGCAAACCCAGCACCGTCCGCAACAGATGAATCACTCAGCCGGTGGCACTGCCCTGTGGAATCGATTGGAGACACATGGCGAGATGCACACTTCCTCCAGGGGGCTTCTCGCTGTGCACCTCTCGCACACAACCGCTCGCTCCAAGCGGTCCGAACCCTCAGCCTCACCCTGTCCAGTATCATGTCCCATCCCGCCGGCTCGTGCTCCAGAGCGCTCCCCATCATCCCCTCTGCGTGGGCCGTTGCACCCATTTCGGAGCTCATCCCTCCTTCCTCGCTTACGACTCCAACACCAGTCGAGCCCACATCCGTCGCAATGGGGCTGAGACGCGCCACCCCCCCTCATTGCCGAGTCATGTGAACATGCTTAAACGTGTTGCACACCCTCTGCAACGTTTTGCACACCCTCTGGCTTCGGCGAGAACATCTGCAGGAACGAGGACACGAGCGGCGTGTTCTGGAGCTCGAATCCTTCTTCGACTGCAAGTCGGAGCTTCGGGGCCTCCAGGGCCTTGGTTGCGCCTGTGGGTTTGGGCTCAGGGGCCGCCATCTCATCCGGGGCCGCCATCTCATCGGCACTCTCAGCTTTGGCTCTCCGAGCTGCGGCACCCTTCTCGTCCAGATGAGCCTCCCGGCCATTCGGCACTTGCAGGCCACCAGGTTGGTCATTCGGGACTTGCGGGCCAACGTCCTTCCGGCGCTTCTCATTGAGATGGCGACGACGGCGCATGAAGACCAGGGCGAGGACAAGAGCGATGATGACGCCGACGATGACGCCTATGATGGTCCCGATTGAGCCGCTCGTCTCGACTGCCACGGCACCAGTCAACAGTGGCGGTGGTGGCGGTGCGACGTTGGCGATTGTAGGCGGCGTCACGACCGCGAGCACGTCGATCGAGACCCCAGTGACACTCGCGAGCATGGCGGTCGCGCTGCTCGGGCTGCTCGTCGCGAGGGTCATCGTCGACTGCACCGAGGCCGCCGTCGCCGTGGGCGTTGTGATGCGCACGCCGACGATGACGCTGCCCGGCGATATGGTCAGCTCCACCGCCGATGGGTCGACGCCCGCCTGGGCCGCGATCGCGCTCTTGATCTGGGATTGCACGCTCGGGGTGAAGGAGGAGACGTCGCCGGCGAGCTCGAGGGCGAACCCGACGACGCTCATCGCTGGTGGCGAGGGGGAGGGTGAGGGAGACGGGGGCGAGGGGGAGGGCGGCGGGGGCGATGGCGAGGGCGGCGGGGGTGAGGGAGAAGGCGGCGTCGGCGAGGGCGGAGGCGAGGGCGGCGGCGGCGGCGGCGAGGGCGGCGGCGGCGACGGCGGCGGCGGCGACGACGGCGGGGACGGCAACGGTGCGCCCCCTGGAGGGAATGGTGGCGAGGAAGGCGGCGACGGCGGTGGCGGTGCGGAGGGCGGTGGTAGAGAGGGCGAGGGCGGTGGAGGCGAGGGCGAGGGCGGCGGGGGAGATGGCGGAGGCGGTGGCGCCGGCGGTGGGGATGGATCGGGTGGCGGCGGCGGCGACGGCGGCGGCGGCCCGCGGGGAGGTGGAGGGGTTGGTGGTGGCGAAGGCGGTGGTGGCGACCGAGGAGGCGATGGAGGGGGCGACGGTGGGGGAGGTGACAGAGGGGGCGATGGTGGTGGCGATGGAGGTGGTGGCGACGGGGGAGGAGATGGTGGAGGAGAGGGCGGCGGCGAGGGCGGGGGAGGAGAAGGCGGTGGCGGTGACGGTGGAGGGGGTGGTGGTGGCGAAGGCGGTGGTGGCGACGGAGGGGGCGATGGAGGGGGCGACGGTGGGGGAGGTGACGGAGGGG
>ENA-UOXO01001912-UOXO01001912.1-mixed-culture-metagenome-genome-assembly--contig:-NODE-1912-length-13232-cov-37.457236_pt1 | contig 13232 bp, 8 predicted proteins | sample MGYA00238162_ERZ761640 | MGnify/ENA primary metagenome ERZ761640 (study PRJEB28914, sample SAMN08778297) | mixed culture metagenome | isolation source: Freshwater growth medium | place: USA...
ATCAGAGGTCATCAGAGGTCATCAGAGGTCATCAGAGGCCATCAGAGGTCATCAGTGGCCGTCAGTGGCCGTCAGAGGTCATCAGAGGCCGTCAGAGGTCTTCAGAGGCCATCAGACTGTGTCGGCCACGCCTCCGTCCATTGCGATTGCGGCCCTCTGTGCACCGCACCCGACTGCGACCCCGCTCGCACCTGCACGTAGCATAAGCCCTCGAGGCAGGAGACGTCGCGCAGCGCGGGAAGGTCGCCTCCCAGGACGTGGCGCATACGCACGCCCAGCCCGCTCGCGAGCTTGAAGAGCGCACTCCGATCGATCAGGCACTCACCCACACCGACGAAACGCGCCGTACCGAGCGACTCGCACGCCGAGCCCCGCGTGAGCCGCCCGGTAACGTCGACGTAGACCGAGACGAAATCTCCAGCCGCGAGGCCCATCGAGGCGGCCCGGATGCCCTTGACGAAGATGTCGGCGCCCTTGAGGATCGCCTCGCCACAGATCCGGTCGACGAAGACCTCGTGCGGCGGCAGACCCCGCCGTTTGCGCTCAATGAAGCGCTGTGGCGAGGTCACGCCGAGCGCGTTGAGCACAACGTACGGAGCCAGCTCGGGCGCGCTCGCTCGGCGCTGGATGGCGATGACGTCAGAGAGCCGTGGGTGGCACGTGATGGCATAGCCTTGCAGGCGCTCGTGCGCCAAGAGCAGCGCTAGCAGCTCCTCGCGCGAGCAGCGCTGCAGGTTGACGCGCACGTGCAGCGCGCTCGGCGGCGTGGCGAGCTCCTCTTCGAGCACAGTGATCTCGTCCTCCGTGTAGCAGGGCTTCAACAGTGCGCGCACTTCGGGGCTGAAGGCCGTCGCGTCCACCGGCCCCGCGCTAGTCGTCGCACCCCAGTCCATTTCTGCTCCGTGAACGCTCTCGACGACGCGTTTTGCGGAAACCATTCAGTAAAAACCAGACCTCTAGACGTACCCACCTCGTGACGCCCTGCGCCTGGCGCCACCCTGGGCACTTCACTTCGTCCCGAGACCTACAATGTTACTACCGGGTAACCCCACCACAAAGCCTATCCACGGATGGCGCGGTCGACTGGCCGCTCTAGAAAACAGCTCCGCGGAGCAACTCAATTCTCGAAAAGTTGTTTCCCGGTATTCATCACGTCGAGTCGTTGTGGACTGTTTCGAAACTTGAAGTGAACTAGGCCCACAGCAGACGCGAAGCGTCCACCCCGGAAGGAACTCGAATAGCACTTCACGCCCCCTGCACCTCGCAGTGCTGTGCGCGCGCAAGAGCTGTGGCTTCCTATCGACCGGATGCGCAACGGCGCGGGCTGTAGATTGGTTGCAGGAGCGTGGTCTTCAGCCGCCAAACTCCTTCGGCTTGCCGCATTACTATCGCGAGCGAGTGCGCACACGGACACGATTGGATTCGTCGTCGCCAACAGCGAACCCAACAACATTAGCAGCTCGGACAACTTGACTCACTTTGGCAACTCGATATACGCTATCACCGGCCAAATGGATTTGACCGTCTGTGTGGCATCGTGGCACAGTGGCTTGACAGTTGCAAATGCGGAAGGTGGGTTGGCTCTGTACATCGTGCCACCGGGCGGCGATCCTAGCATCAGCGCCCACTTCACAGTGAAGGCTTATGGTGGGGGCGGAGTCGTGCGCAGCGTCACCAGTCCTTTCTTTCGCCGCTACAACGTCTTTGACAATGGCTACACTTACAACTCCACTTGTAACTGCATGCGCAACCACTTTGCACCTCCAATCCAACGACTCAACTGGACCTGCCCTGCCTGCATTGCTGGAAACCCAGAATCCGGTAGCGTCGGCTACAGTGAGGCACAGATTCGGGCGGTGGGCTTCCGCTTCGGAGCCAACCAGGTGGGCCAAGCAAACTACTTCTACAGCAGCAATACCATGCTCACCGGCTACTACCCTAGCAACGCCGCTTACAAGATCTTCATGCATCAGTGCGCTACGATCGCCGATGTGGCCTGCCCCGCCAAATACAAAATCGACTACGACAACACTCCGAGTGGAGGCGTACAACCCAAATCTGCGTTGACACAGAACTTCGCGTCCACTGGCGGCCTTGCGACTGCCGTCTTTCAAATCCATTGTGATGGTACCGTGTTCACCTCCGTGGCCCCCTTTGCGCCGCCCCTTCCACCCCATCCACCACCATGCCCGCCGCATCCGCCCGGTGAACCGCCGAGTCCTCCACCATCTCCGCCACCACCATCACCACCACCCTCGCCTCCTCCACCCTCGCCCTCGCCGCCACCTCCCTCGCCCTCGCCGCCTCCGCCATCGCCGCCTCCGTCACCGCCTCCAAGTCCACCGCCGCCATCACCACCGCCATCACCACCACCCAGGCCACCACCTTCGCCGCCGCCCTCGCCGCCACCCTTCCCACCTCCACCGTCGCCGCCACCTTCTCCGCCTCCAAGACCACCGCCATCACCTCCACCTCCTTCCCCACCGCCACCATCACCGCCGCCATCTTCACCGCCATCAGCTCCACCTCCTTCCCCACCGCCACCATCACCGCCGCCGCCGTCGCCGCCACCATCACCACCACCTCCGGTACCATTCCCACCACCCTCTCCGCCTCCACCTTCTCCGCCTCCTTCCCCACCGCCTCCTTCACCTCCACCGTCGCCGCCACCCTCTCCACCACCTCCCTCGCCCCCTCCACCAAGTCCGCCGCCACCTTCACCGCCACCTCCTTCCCCGCCGCCACCTGATCCACCGCCGTCTCCGCCGCCACCTTCGCCACCACCATCGCCGCCGCCACCGTCTCCTCCACCTCCTTCCCCACCGCCTCCTTCACCTCCACCGTCGCCACCACCCTCACCACCACCTCCGTCGCCCCCTCCACCTGAACCTCCGCCACCTTCGCCACCCCCATCGCCACCCCCATCGCCACCCCCATCGCCACCGCCCTGCCCGCCACCTCCCAGCCCACCCCCAAGTCCTCCACCGCCCAGCCCACCACCGAAGCCACCTCCACCCTCTCCGCCTCCGCCCCCCTCGCCTCCGCCACTCAGCCCGGGCTTTAGCTATGGGGTGTGGTTCGTAGATATCGTCCAGCAGTTCAACTCGGCAGCCGGTGCGGCGCTCGATCAAGGCACGATCAACCAGATCACAGCTTCCGTCATTCAGCAGATCAGCTACGAGTATAACTTAACGAGCGTGATGCTGCCGCCCGGCATGCCGCCTCCCTCCCCACCACCCCCCCCTCCCAGCCCATTGCCTCCTTCTTTCTTCTGGACGAATGCTTCAAACATGCCTCTATCGCCACCAGCTCCGCCACCGGCGTCCCCGCCAACACCGTATGCCAATTCTTCAGACACGCCTGTATCGCCGCCGGCACCACCGCCTCCATCCCCGCCCCCCTCCTTGCCGCCGCCCTCGCCACTGCCGCCGCTGTATCCACCAAGGGTGCCAGTGAACATGCCACAACGTCCGCCTCCGCCTCCTTCGTCGCCGCCACCCTCGCCGCCATCCTTGCCACCACCGCCTTTGCCCCCTCCACCCTCTCCGCCTCCTTGCCCGCCGCCTCCATCACCACCTCTGCCATCTCCTCCTCCTCGCCCCCCCCCCTCACCCCCTCCACCCTCTCCGCCACCTGCAGCTCGCCGGCGCCTGCAGGCCCTGCCCGACGGATGGTCCTTGCCCGACGGGTTGTCCGTCCAAGCGGAGGGTCCGTCCATATGGAAGGTTCGTCCGATAGGATGGTCCGTCCACACCTTTCTGGGCGCCAACTTCTCTGAGAGCGGACGCCGACGACTGACGACAAGCTGCGGCCCAGCGGCGGCTGGCAGCACAGTGACGCTTACCATTCGCATAGCGACCTCGACGAGGACAACGTTAGCCAGCCTCGTCGCCGCGATAGAGCAGGAACCACCAGACCCGCCAGCCATAACGACTGCAAACAACCAGACTTTCACGCCATGTGCGCTGCCGATACTTGCAGCTCAAGGGCTTGCCATCAACCCCGCGCCATCGCCGCCACCTCCGAGCCCTCCGCCCTTACCCCCACCCCCACCCGCTCCACCACTTATCCCGGGAGGCGCCTTTTACATTCCTTGCAACGAATCATCCAACTGGCAACCTATGCTTTCCGCAGAGCGCCTGTTTCGAAAGCGTAGCGCAGTTAGTTCCTCCGGTGTGATTCGCGCACGAATTGTCACTGCTGCATCTGACAAGCACGTCGTTATCGGTGTGAGTGGCCGAGGTCAGGACGGCACAGCCTACCTGATCACGATCGTAAATGCAGACTTTCTGGAGCTGCGGCCTTCTGGATGGTACGATCCCCCGCCTGAGGCGACGCTCCCAACACAGCCTTGGGGCTCGTGCTGGTTATCACACCCAACGGGCTGCCCGTGCTCGGCTGGCAGCGCCTGCCGCGCGGCGGGTCGTCCCGCGTACTACCCGAGCCAAGGATGGAACCGTGATACGTATGGTGAGAACAACTATGGTGCGCGCAGATACGCTGGCTGCATGGCGCGAGCTGTGAGTGAGAACGAGTGGTGCGGCACGACGGACGTGGTCGCATACTACGTGCAGATCCCACGACGGACCATGCTGTTTGGCTCGAGTGTTGCAATGTCTGAGCAGCATGTCCTCGTCGGAGCAGAAGCGGAGCGGCACGAAGGAGAGACGGTGAAGCCGAACGGTGCCGCGTACCTGTATAGGCTGAACACCTTGAGCGCCCCGCTTCGCCTCATCGCGAACGATTCTACTGCCGATGCGCTCTTTGGAAGCAGTGTCGCATTACACGGTGAGCTCGCCTTCGTCGGTGCTCGTGGTGACAACGGCAGAAATGGATCCGTCTACATCTTCGATGTTACGACAGGATCCGAGCTCGCCAAGCTCGTGCCGTCGGGGACCATTTGCCGCGAGTTTGGCGCGTCCCTGGCGGTCTCAGACGCCTTGTTACTCGTTGGAGCTCCGTTGTCATCAGACCGTACAGGCGCCGCGTTTGTCTTCTCCCGTACGCCTCCGTTTGAGCAGCTTGCAACCATCGTACCATCCAGCGTGGGCTTCGTGAATGCCGAGTTCGGCTTCTCCGTCGCAGCACGCACAAGCCAAAACGATGGGCGAACCCTGCTCCTCATCGGTGCGCCTGGCATCCTTTACGGGCGTGGCGCTGTGTATCCCATCGGACCGTTCGATGCGTTCCAACGGCCTGTGTTCATCTCTCCTCTCTTCGACCAGTTCGGACAGTACGGTCCCCCGCACTATGCAAACGGCGCCGGCGGTCGTTACGGCCACTCTCTGGCCATTCACCAGGCCACAGGACTGGCTATGATAGGCAATCCATGGGCTTGGACAGCCCAGGGGGTGCGTACCGGGAAGGTAAGCCTCTCACGGAATTGGATGGACGACCAAGAAGCAGCTCTACCCCATCATCTGCTTGACCAAGTGCAAGGGAGACTCCTGGATCTTGGCTCCTCGGCTTACGGGGACGATTGGTTTGGCAGCAGCCTGGCGTTCACGAGCTCCGGGGCCGTGGTGGTGACGGCGAATGATTGCAATCGATCTGACGACGGCAGTGTGTATATTCTCATACCATCGCCTTGCTGGCCTCCGTCGTCACCACCATCGTCTCCCCCTCCCCCTCCATCGATCCTCGTGGCGCCACCGCCGGCTTTTTCTCTCATTTGGGTGGTGGTCGCGGCCGTGGTCGGGGGACTCGTGGTTGCTGCGATTGCCGCGTACTATTGGCGCAGCACACTGAGCAAGCCCCCTGCACCGCCGCCTCCTCCCCCCCCACCCTATTCTCGCCATGTCCGGTTACCTCCTCGAGTCGTGGCTCATCGAATTCCTGTGAGCGCAACTGATCGAGTGATCGCGGCTAATCGATTTTTGGTCACGCATACACAGGTCGAAGCAATGAAGCCGTCAATTGAACCTCCTGTGACCCAGGTGGAGGTGCCCAAGCGGCTCGAGACCAACGCTGACCAGGCATGGGAGGACTTTCAGAAGAAACGCCTGGAGCGCGAGGAGAAACGCGTGCAGAAGCTGGCACCTCTCCGCCAGACGGCTTTGGCTGCGTCGGCGCTTCGCGCACTTCCGCCGATTCCGACACAACCTCCGCCGCCGCCAGTTCCGCCACCTCTACTGGATCTGCCAAAGAAATCGCGGAAAATGATCTTCAGAATGCCGAGGCTACGGCCCCCACCTCGTCCGCCTCCACCTCCACCTCCACAGGCAGCAGAGCCGCCCCCCCCCCCCCCCCCCCCCCCCCCCCCCCCCCCCCCCCCCCCCCCCCCGCCCCCCCCGCCCCCCCCGCCCCCTCCGCCCCCTCCGCCCCCTCCGCCTCCTCCGCCTCCTCCGCCCCCTCCGCCCCTTCCACCTCCGCCACCAAAACCTCGGAGCCTGCCATTCAGACTCACGTCACTTTTCCGACCATCACCACCGCCCCCGCCTGGCCCCGAGCCAGAGCTACGAACGATCCCGTCGGACGCGCAGCTGGCGGAGATTGGCGACCGAGCTCAGGAGATGGTGGAGATGCTGTGCCAGCACGTAAAAATTGACATGGTGTTACGGCTGATTCAGATCCTCAAGCCCATTCAATTCCAAGGTAGCAAACACGAACTTGGAGTGGACGCGTTCGCGGATCCAGCGCTTGCTCAAGCAATCTGCACAGACGTGGCAACCGCGCTACAGATATGCAACGACATGCTAGTTGAGGAGGGCCTGGCACCTCTTGGCCTCGTGGTCGAGGGACACACGTCTGCTTCCCTCGAGGGCGAAGCGGAAAGCGAACGAATCTCCGGCTTGCGCGCACTGGCGTGCGGAAAGGCCATAACGGGAGCGCTCAAGGAAGCGAATCCTTGCCTGGGCACCATCTGGGGAAAGCCGATGGAGTATGCCATCTCCTTCAAAGGTCATGGAAGCAAGGTTCGCTTAAAAGGGTTCGATGATGGCGGCAACTACGCGGAGAATCGACGAGTGGAGATGCGCCTCGTCACCCCCGGCCAGCCGGGTTACTTTCAGGGTGGAACCGTCCCTTCAAGCAAGAGCCTCTCCACAAAGGCCAAGGCCAAGGCCAGGAACGAGAAGGCTTCGCACAAAGGCCAAGGCCAAGGCCAAAGAGCGACGATGGACGAGAAGGCTTCGCATAGCGACAGGGTGCTTCCGTTCAAGCCCCCGAGGTCAGACCACATGTCCGTCGAGAATTTGCATTAGGGAGATCCAGTAGGCGTTCTAGTGTAGGCGCATACCCACTCTCGAGGGTATGTACAGTTCAGTGCATGTAGCCACGCTCGCCATCTTTTTGATGGCTCGCCTCCGCGAGCCGTATTTGGCATCTTCACAGCCAATGGTTTTCGACACCCAAGACACCGGACCGGCGTTCTTCGGACCCTACGTCCCGGTCTAAAAACCTGTGGTCCCGACGTGAACACGTCCCGGTCTTCACACCAACTGCTTCACACTTTCCGAAGATCATGGCCGCGGAGAGACACGGCCGTGGCGTGGAGAGACAGCTCTAACACGGCGTTTTTCACGTGGGTTCAGTTTACTGCAGGTGCCGCTCACCATCCGCAGCGAGTGCCCCTCGAAGGTCCGCATCAATTGGATCCACGGATCTGAGGTCAAGGAGCTATTTATGCCATCCCCCAGCCGCCGCGTTCTCTCCTTGTCCCCTTGTGTCTACGATCGAGGATGGAAGTACTCCACGCCGACGGGCAGGATGTGCTGCGAGGCCAACTCAGTGGGTGCAGACCGAAACGATTGGTTCAAGGCGGAGGTCGAGGCTGTGGAGACGCATGAGAATGGCACCGTAGCCGAAATCACCTTCTCGCTCTACTTCAAGGCGCTGGCTCGGGAGGCCACCGTCACGAACGGTCATTGGAGCTGGCAGATAGTGAAGTGGTCCAACCTCGGCGTGATGCACGGGCGCCGAGTGCACGCGGCAGTCGTGTCCGAGGGTGCGCGTGAATTCTGGCACGAGCACCCAGATGGCACCAACCCCGCGCCTGGCGAGACGCGATTCCGCATCCTCGTGCGCCTCCCTGATGTCGCCGCCGCCAACGAGGGGCAGGAGCAGGACCACCAGCGGCCGCTGCGGCAGCCGGGCAACGGCACCGGCCTGGCCGGCGCGGGCGCGGGCGGCGCGGGCGTGCGCGTGCGCGTGCTCTTCAACTTCGGGCTGCTCGCTGACGAGCGCGACGTCGACGTGTGCGTCTCCGAGTCTGCCGTCCACGTCGATCCTGGCCCCGCGACGGACCTCACGGTGGAAGGCAACGCCCTCACCCCATGGATCACGCTGCGCCCATCCCAGCGCTCCTCACAGCGCTCGTCACCGACGATGCAGCAGCATCTTGAGCCGGCGGCGTCGGTGTCGTCGGCGAGCAGCGCGGCGATGGAGGAGCAGCCGACAGGGTCAATGTCGGAGCACGCCGCGACGACCTCTTCAGTGCAGATACTGGAAGGCAGCGATCTGAATGAAGTCCACTCCCATGATGCTCTCTCGCGCGCAGCGTGTGTCCAGCCATCGGCGTCGTCGCGAGCGTCGTCGAGCGCTGTGATGGGCGCGTGTTTCGGCGCGCGGCTGAGCGTAGGTCGCTTTGATCGCGCCGCCTTTGAGGCGTGGTCAGCGCGCGTGGTGGCACCCGGACTCACTCTTCAGGCCGCGGGGGCGGTCCCTCTCTTTGCGACGGCTGCGCTGCCGGGGGGTCTCGGCGACGCCCTTACAGGTACGGCGGCGACGCCTGATGGCTTCATGTCCAACACGGCGCCCAGTGGGTGCCCGAGCCATTGCTCCTCCAACGGCGTGTGTGTGCGTGGCGTGTGCGCCTGCGACGCCGGCTTCAGTGGTACTGACTGCGCGGTACAGACGTCCAGCTCGGACGACGGGCTTCTTCACCAAGCTTCCTCAGGCGAGGCACGACTCCCTGTTCTCGCGCCCGGCAGCTGCGTGGGCTTCAGTGCCTTCGTTCGACGCGACGGCGTGCAAGGCACGCCCGCCGAGGCCGACTTCGTCCCTTACCTTCACATGGCCGCGCATGGCATCGTGGCCAGCGTAGACGGCATGAGTATCGATCATGTCCACTTTGCCGACTCGATCGATTTCGTCGGCTGGGCCAAGCGTTGGGCTCGCGAGCCTGGGAACCCGGGGTATGTGGCCGACCCGTGCGCCGTCCCAGTGCCGATGGCAGGCTTCATCAGTCACTTGACGAAGTTTGGACCGTCAGTCGTGGGGAATTGGCGCGCGCCAGATCGGCCCGGGTGGTACGTATTGGCGCTGATGATGAAGCACGGGGGAGGCGGTGGGGGAGGCGACGGGCAGCCCAGTCTGCTCACGCCGAGGTTTACCTTCTATGTGGGCAGCCGTCCCTTTATGGGTAGTGCGCCGCCGCCGACGGCTCCGCAGAGGCTGACCTCATCGACGTCGCCGTCACCGACGTCGCCGCCACTAACGCCGCCACCGACGTCGCCGCCACCAACGTCGCCGCCACTGACGCCGCCGTCGCCGCGACCGCCGTCGCCGCGACCGCCGTCGCCGCGACCGCCGTCGCCGCCGTCGCCGCCGTCGCCGCTGACGCCGCCGACGCCACTGCCGCTACTTCCCGTCCACTCCATGTCGCCCACCGTTGAGTTCGCCACGTGGCCTACCGGTATGCTCGTCAAGGCCGATGCCATAGGCGCCATCGTGGGCGGTGTGCTCATCCTGGTACTCATCCGGACACTGCTGCGCCGCTGCAGCTCGCGCTGGCGCCGGCCGCCGGCAGGCGGCTCGCTCAAGGGCAAGCGCGTGTCGACGTCAGACTCGTGGCTCTGGGCCGAAGGTGCTGCTCACGATGGCGCGTCGATCGTGGATGCCTCCGACGACGTCGACGACATCATTCGGTAGAGCGCGAGTTTGGTCGCATGTGGCCGTTACCAGAAATCTACGGTCCAAAATAACTTCGTATGTTCTAGTACTGAGTAAGTCTACACTACCTCACCAAAGCGAAAATCCGATTTTACTGTTAGGGTTTGCAACCTTTGCTGCTGAACGGAAGCTGTACCGGTCGTCATGGCCGGTATACTGTGAGTCCGGTACGGTGTAAACCGAACCTCCGCTCCGAAAGCTATTAGTGTACATGTGTAATAGATAACCTCCTGATCTCCGGCAAACTCCAAGCGCTCGGCCTGCACGGCGTCACGTGGCTGCACACAGATCAAAGGGGCTGGATGCACACTGGCTATGCAGCCACTTGCCGCTAAACTCGCTCGAGACCAGCTCAACTGCGAGCCCATTGTTAGGCAGGTTGACGTACAGGGAGCATGTCCGCTCAGAGGGGCGTGCCCATACACCAAAGGGGACGCCGTCCGCGCGCAGCACATCTGCCATCTCGGTCAGATTGCCCACACGGAGGATCTCTCGGTAGTCGAGCCACGCGTCGTAGCGGTGGGCACGCAGGTCACGCAGCGCTTCGACGTACTGTGCGAGGTCCGAGATGTTGAAGGGAACGATGGGCCGCAGTTGGTCGAAGGTCACCCAGTCTGCGGACTTGTAATTGACCACGTGCCATTGATGCAGGTCGGGCCACTCGGCCCAGGAAAGCTTCGTACATGGCCCGTCTCCCTGCGGACCGCGGTGCTGCTGGATGGGCGAGCCTCCGAGGTACTGGACCGCGAACGCGATCGCGGCCTCGGGGTCCGCACCTGCAATTAGAGGCAATCAGAGGCAATCAGAGGCCATTCGTCGCCCCATTAGAGGCAGTTAGAGGCAATCAGTCGCAACAGAGGGAACTCGAGGCAATAGAGGCCTCGGGGTCCGCACCGGCCATCGTTGTCTTGTTCAGGTCGGCGTCTCCGTTGTGGTAGTTGATGCCAAGCTCGTTGGGGTCGAGAGCATTGGATCTGGCTGAGGAGGCGCTGACGGTGGGGCCGTGGGAGGCGTGTGTGGCGGCGAGGGCGCGACGGCGCCGCCGCTTTGGGGAGCAGAATTGGGTGGTGCTCGAGAATCGTACATGATTGGGAGGCAGGTCCGCAAGGTAAAAGTCGCCGAGCACTTCCACCACGTGGCCGGTTCCGGGGATGGCGACGTAGATGGACTGGTACATGCCGTCCGACTGGCCAGTGAAAAAGGGGACGCCGTCGCGCAAGAGCTCCTCAACGATGGTATCGGATGGCCTCGCATAGAAGCCCAAATGATTATCAAAGTACTGGTTCCAATGGTGTCCAGAATTGTCCGAGAGGTTGCCAAAAAGGGTCGCCATCGCGGCCACGTGTGCCGCGATGTCGTAAGAGCCCGCAGGCTTCCGAGGGTTGCTGACGAAGTGGAGCTCGAGCCCTCCGCCACGGAAGTCGCCGTGCTGCGGCAGCCGAACCACCACCTCTCGCGGAGCCGCCGCCGCTGCCGCTGCCGTCGCCGCTGCCGGTGCGCACGCGGGCTGATCGTCGCGCACAAGCGTGGCTCCGAAGTACTTGATGGCGAAGTCGGCCGAGGCGCGAGGGTCCGTCGACGCGTACGAATGCCCGTGGACGGTGGGCCACGCCGCCGTCTGCGGCGCCGTCATGGACGCCTGCGCAGCCAGTCGGCACACGAGAGGGAGCTCGACGTCGGCGTACCCTTTGGCACGCGCCGCCGCGCACACGGCGGCCGTCCAGTTTGCAGTGTCGGTGCCGAGGCCGGTGCAGTTGTACACGATCCCTTCGTCGACGACACACACCTGCTGGCCCTCGAGGTACATTGAGCACGACTTGCATCCGATGCGCGGCTCCGGTTCATGAGCGCCGCATGTCGCCAGAGTGCGCTCCATGCTCTGTGTCAGCAACGCACGCCCCTCAGGCCCATCGACGCACTCCTCGATGGCGTCCGCAGTGGCTGCAGGCACCCCATAGCGCTGCAGACACGCGTTCGTGTTGCCCGGGATGCGGGAGCTCGCGGTCGAGTTGAATGGCGCGCCATCCTCATCCGCCTCCGCCGCGCACTGCACGTGGCATGCCATTCGAAGTGCACTCAGAGGCACTCAGAGGCACTCAGATGCAATCAAGAGGCGCTCAAGAGGCACTCACCCGCAAGAAGAGCATCCAATTGAGATTCGTCAGATACAATCAGATGCAATCAAGAGGCACTCACCCGCAGGAAGAGCATCCAATTGAGATTTGCGGGCAGCCCCGACACTTCAGTGTCGACATGGTAAGGCCAGTACTGTTGCACGCAGAGCTGCGCCAGGTTGCCGACGCACTCGGTCGGCCCGTGCATGCAATCAAAGCCGCTCGGAGCACTCCCATTTGGGTGCACGTCCACGTAACCCAGTCGCACGTCCACGAGTGAGCCCACGCCGCTCTGCAACATCGGCGTGACAAGGCGCTCGCACCGCGGAGCGTCGGGGCACTTGGACGCAAGGAAGAGGTCGAGGGTCACGCGCGGCTTGGCGGCGGATCGCGCGTGCGCGGGGCTCAACGGGCGCGTGGCCCGTGCCGGCACCGTCGAGCGAGAGGTTGGCGCCAGCGCCGCGAGCGCTTCAAACTCCACCGCGGCCGCGGCGATGGGCTCGCATTCCGGAGCGGGCCACGCGGGGTCCTCGAATGACTGCACCTCGAACCGGTAGCAACCGAGGCCGCTGTCGCGATTCGCGTCGAAGAAGTTGAAGTAGTAGCCCTCGGTGAACACCCCCGGTGCGTGGACAATCGTGCGGTTAGCGCTGGCGGCGACAAGGTGCTCATGCCATGCGTCGACCTCAGCTCGCGTCTCCACGACAATAGTATAGGTGACGGGCTCACCAGGCTCCTCGGGCCCCGACGGGCATGTTGGCGCCGGCCGTGTGTTGCACACGCCCAGGTAGACTCCGGGCGCCGCATGGAAGACTCGGCACTTGTCCTTCTGCTTCGTGTTCAAGACCTCGTCGAGGCCAATGTTAGTGGCGAGGAAGTCGGCGCCATTGTCGAGGTCGTTGGCATACAACCACGTGATCTGCTGCGCGATCGGTGGTCGAGCCGCGAGCGCGGCGATCACAGTGAACATAAAATAAAAATATCAGCGCAGCCGCCTGCTCTCGAGAGGAGCGTGACGGCGGCCGAGGAGATAGCGAGGTGCTTGAATTTTTGAAGTGTGAACTTCGGTGTGAAAAAGCGCTGCACGCTCGGCCTTCGGCTTTAAAGTCGTGATGTGGAGCCCGACAACGAAACACACAGCACATTCACTTGTGAATGAGAGGAGAGGTGTTCACTGCCGCTTGACCCCAACAGTTAAGCGGCCGTGAACCACCGTGTGAAGAGACA
>ENA-UOXO01001929-UOXO01001929.1-mixed-culture-metagenome-genome-assembly--contig:-NODE-1929-length-13140-cov-57.946656_pt1 | contig 13140 bp, 8 predicted proteins | sample MGYA00238162_ERZ761640 | MGnify/ENA primary metagenome ERZ761640 (study PRJEB28914, sample SAMN08778297) | mixed culture metagenome | isolation source: Freshwater growth medium | place: USA...
GCGTCTGATTGCGTCTGATTGCGTCTGATTGCGTCTGATTGCGTCTGATTACGTCGCATGGCTCCCTGTGCGTATTTGGCGGAGGGCAACGAGCATGCAAGTGCTCACCAAGGCTCCCTCCCCTTGCCTCTCCCCACAGGTGCGTATTTGGCGCATGCATCTACGGCTGGCAGGCGCGTGGTATTGAGCTGCTGCCGCTGCTCGTCAAGCATGCGACGCGCATCGTGCATGAGGCGCGCGTCACAGGCGTACGCTTCGAGTGCGCCGACCTCTTGGGCTGCGACCTTCGTGAGCTTGACGTCGTGATGCTCGCCTCACAGTGCTGGGATGCAGCGCTCGTCGGCGCGGTGCGTGCCAAGCTGCTCACCGAGCTGGCAGAGGGCAGCTTGGTCGTCGACTACACAGATGGGCTGGGCCGCCGCGACGGCGCGTCTGACGATGCGCAAGTGCAGAGGCGAGACTTCCATCTGGAGCTCACCGTCGAAGCCCCCGTATCGTGGGATGGCTCGCATCGCTTTTACGTGTGGCGGGTGCTCTGACACCCTGCTGCGTGCTCCAGGTTCCAGTAGCTCGGCTCCCACCAGAGGGTCCTCCACTGTGCTTTTTTCAGAGAATTCGGAAAATTGAATCAACATGATCATGAAATACTGTGAATAACAATGCTCCCGCGCCTCCTCGCTCGCTTGTCGCCCGCTCCCCTTTCGAAAAAAGTCGCGGAATCTTTTTGGCCCCCAGGCCCTCGGCGGGCACTCAAAAAACTTCTACTTCTTGCTCTGAACCACGCTGCTTCGGCGATCCGGGATGTCGGGCCAGCGCCAGGACCCATCGTCACCGCTAGCACACGTGCCTCGAGTCACGACCTCGCCTGCGGCACTGCGCCCTCCATCACCCGCAACGCTGCCCACCATCGATGATCTCCATTATGAGGTCTCCTTCCCGAATGGGCACAGCCCCCTCATCTCCTCGTCCGGACACGGCATCCTCTCAACGCCTTGCAGCACCTCACCTGTCAGCTCCGTCCTGCAGCACTCGTCCCACTCGAGCCCGGATGGAACCTGGCAGCGCGAACGCCGTCATCGCCGAACATCCTCGGACCCCATGTCAACACCACTCTCGACGGCGGTGCTCCTCAAGCCCACGGGGCGCAGCCAGGAGCTACTGCAGTACATGGGCGACGACGAGTCCAGTCGCCCGTGGAACGAGGATAGATTGCGCGTGCAGCGCGCACTCGCGCGCCGCGCCGACTTTAACCTACGACGAAACACGCCCTCTCCGCTTTCCAGTCTCAATGCGAGCGCGAACGCCTCCCGCAGCGCCTCGCCCTCCGTCTTCTGGTGACGGGCACCACACACAGAGCAGGTGAGATGGTACCGGAGCCCCTGATGGAGCAGAAAGCATCTGGTATGCCCGCGCCGATGGCCTCTCTCTTCAGCCGGTCGATTCCATGGTCGACGCCAACATGTCGACCGCCAAATGGCCCAGCGAAGCAGTTGGCACGTTACGATAGAGCCTACCAGATACAAAGATACATACAAGCATGGATACAAGAGTAGAGTCCTGAAGCCGTATGGACAACACGACCGGCGCATTTCGGCATGTGCCAGATCGATCGATCGCGAGTGTCGGCGAGCGCGAGCGACCCACCCGAAGACCCGATCCCGCGTTGCTTCGCCGGTTCATTACATTAGTTACTACGTAGGACTTTAAATTGTGATGTTGTTTTTCTAATTTAGTGGATGTGTGATGTGATAATTTTCAACAAGTGGAGCCATGCCTCGTATAACTCCGACACTCATTGCCACTCATCCCGTCCCGGATCATTCACGCACTGAGAGAGGTCGACTCGAGGCGTGTCCTCTGAGAGACTCAGACTGCGCGGCATTCGTACTGACACCCCGAGTGCCCAGCTCCACACGCGGGCAGCATGCGTGGCTGGCCCATGTCACATCGCCCTCGGCGTCGCCGCCCCTCATTCCGTGTGCCATCGCGCGCGCTCGCCTGCGCCTGTTCTTGTTGTGTCTCCCATGCCTATTTGTGCAGTGGCGCGCGCCCGTGCCGCCCGCTGTAGCCCACCTTTGCCACCAGCTCGCCCATGCCATGTGCCGTGGCTGGCCCACGTCTCGCCCGCACCTCCCTCGGCGTCGGCGAGCTCGGCGCTCAGCTCGGCGCCCATCGCCTCGAAGCCAGCGGAGCTCCTCACGAGATTTCGGCGAGCTCGGCGCTCAGCTCGGCGCCCATCGCCTCGAAGCCAGGGAGCTCCTCACGAGATTTCGGCGAGCTCGGCGCTCAGCTCGGCGCCCATCGCCTCGAAGCCAGGGAGCTCCTCACGAGATCTCACGAGATCTCAGCGAGCCATGTCGCGAGCTGCTGGCTCGCGCGCTGCGGCATGGCTGCGTTGCCAACGTTGAGATGCTGCCCAAGGCACGTGACGGCCGCAAAGCCGATGAGGGCCTCTGCGCGCGCGCGCAACCGGCCCAGCTCGCGAGCCAAGTCGGCATCCATAGCAGACGGCGCCTTGTATTCCCATCGGGAGCCTCGAAGGCTGACGAACTTGGCATGCGTCGCCTCCATGGCGCTTAGGATGAGGGGTGGTGTGAGACGCTGTACCTGCGATGGCAGCAGCCGGAAGTCCGCGTGCGCTGCGTCCACTTCGGACGGGTGTCTCGGCAGCAGCCAGAGGTGCTCGAGATAGTCAAGCGTCGTCGCGAGCGCGGTCTGCGCCTCCGCGCCCGCGCGCTGCTTCCGCCATGCGGCGGCTGCGTATTGTACCTCGGCAACCTGGAGGACGAGTTCTAGCACGCGCGCCTGAACCTTAGTCTCGGCAGCGTCTTTGAATCCGCGCGTCTGGAGGAAATCGCGCGCGTCGTCGCGCAGCTGTTTTTCGAGCGCTTCGGGCGTTGGGTCCTGAGCCACAGGGCCTCCCGGACCGAAGGCAGCACCACCTTGCTCGCCGATGATGGGGTTTGCGACCGCGGACCCGAGGAGCGCATCGCAGAGCATCTCGATGAGGAGCTCGGCGAGCACGTCATACGCCTCCGCCACGAAGAGAAGTTCGAGCGCTTGCATGCGTACCGCCGGGGACCGTTGCTCGCGATGTAGCTTGCGTGCCGCTTCCACACGTAGCCGGCGCAGGGTCGGCTTGTTCAGGAAGTCGAGCGCGGTGGGGGGCGCGCACTTCGTCAGCACGTGGACGGCGTTGGCGTCGACGAGGGCGTCCACCGCAAGACGCTCCGTCTCGCCCGAGGGCACGAACCCGTCTAGCAAGAAGAGATAGTGGAGTGCACTCAGAGGGTCCACACGTACCCATCCATCCGCATGGCGCTCGAGGATTGCTTTATGTCCGCGCCAGTGCGGGAGCAGCCCCGCGTGCTCGAGGGCGAGTGCGAGGTGCACCGCCTCGTCGCTGTACTCGGGCTGCCTGTAGAGGAATTCAAGCGCGCGCTCGAACTGTAGCGAATGAAGTAGCACGGAGACGAAGAGCAATGGCGTCTGCCCCCCCTGATTGAAGTGGGCCTCGCCCCACTGCTCGGACAGGAGCGCCTGCAGCTCGTCGAGCGGCGCGCTGCTCGCGGCCATGCCCGCGGGCCCCTCGCTCAACTGCACCCTCACCATCCACAACTGATGCCAGAGCCAGTCCTCGATGGTCGGGGACTGGCCAGCGGGCAACTGGATAAGGTCGTAGAGCTTGGCATTGGGCTGGGGCGCCGCAAGTACCGAGTACACGGCATCCATCCACTTGTCGCGCGGCTGCTGCTGTGCCCAGTACTCGACACGCGCGGCCTCGATCGAGGCCGCGAGGTCTTGTGTTGAGCTGCTCGCGAAAGGTAAGAGACCCCCCCCCGTGGCCACCAGGCCTCCTGAGGGGCGCACGTCGAGATCGCGGAGCTTCTTCGCCAGCCGGTAGAGAGCCTGCCAGGAAGTAGCGACCTGTCCGTATCCTTCTGGCACGAGCTGCTCCGGGTCCATCAAGCGGAGCGCGGCCGCCACGTCGCCGCAGCGCAGGCACCAATAGACTGTCCGCCATAAGGGCGTCTCCGACACACGGACACCCTCGTGAAGCAAATACACCTTCTGTGTGGGCCCCTTTTCGGCATCGAGGCGTTGATCGAGGCGCACCTTGGCAGCCGCGTCGAACTCGACGCCCGGGTAGTTCCCGCGAGCCGCCGCCGCCGGATGTCTCGAGATCTCATCTTTGAGCGCCTTCAGCTGCTGACTGCCGAGGTGTGCCGTTGTGCCCCGGAGCATGGACAGGCGGCGCTCGGCGTCGGCGGCGGTGTCGGTGGGGCGCTGAGGCAGCGCGCCGGCCGCGTTACTTATCGACTGAAGCAGCTGCCAGCAGTTGGCCAGCTTCCGGCTCGAGTCTGTGTCGAGGTGCTCGGGCTTCTCGGCAACATCCTTCCATTTCGTCAGGAGGCTGCCCGCCATGCTCCCGTGTTCGCCGCCGCCGCCCACCGCGCCGCCGCGCGCGCGCTCTTCCCACAGGGACTTGAGCGCGCTCGCGAAGGCGACCGACCGCTTCGACCGACCACGCGAGGGCTGCCCAGATGTCGTATCCATGGCGGCTGCGCTCGCATTCCCAGCAGCCGCCACCGGCCCATGGCCGTATGCGGTGGCGGCAGGGTGGCAACCCGCGGGAGCGTGGCCGTACGTCTCGTATGTCTCGAGCAATTTCGTGCGCCACTCGTCGTGCTCGCGTCGAAACTCCTTGAAGAGCAGCACCTCGAAGTCGTCAAAGATGCGCTGGTTGGCCTCGTTGATCACCTCGACCATCACCTGGTTCTCGTGGTTCGTCAGAATGGCTTCGAGGTTCTCCTTGATGCCGAGCGGCGGGCTTGGCGCTTCATCACCCTCGGCCCGCGTAAACTCGTATGCGGATGGATCCAGACTGCCAGTGTCGACTCCATTCTGTTCTAGAAAGCGTTGCGCAGCTCCAGGTGGCGCAGCTGCTGGATTGCTCTCGTCGAGCATGCGCTTGCTCTCCTCCGCGATTTGATGGATGGTGCGCGATACGGGCGGCAGGTCGGTCGCTGTCGAGATGCGTGCCTTCAGCGCACGCACGTCCGCAAGCAACTTGTCGGCCAACATGTCCGCGTAAACAAAGTCCTCGACCCGAGAGCGTGTCCCGCACGTTGACGTGTGAAAACCGTCAGTCTTTAGTAGCGTACCCGTACAGATGGTTTCATGAACTTACTTCCAACCGGGTACATGTAACACGCTGCGGCGCGCGCTCGTTTCGCAATGCAACATGAGTTGCAACATGTTTTTTTCCGCCGTCGGCGTTCTAGGACGCCGCGGGTCGACGGTGTCTCTTTCATTGTCTTGGTGAAACGCGGTACGTGGAGGCATGCAAACATTAAAAGCCAGCTCAATGGGCCGCAGCGCCATAAAGCCAATGACCCGACGAGTGGCGACCACCGTGCGGCGGCACGCGACCGGAAACAAGAAGTCGGTGCGCGATGAATGGCAGAATCCCACGTTTGCTCGCGAGTGGTCGCTCGGTGGCGGTGCGGAGCGCACAAACCCGGACCGCGCTCGGCAACTTTCAATTTTAGGTGCCGTCTGTCGGCGGGTGGCATTGTCGCCGCAGATCGCCAACCCGACCATACTAGAAGTGGGATGTGGCAGTGGCCTCTCGGGGGCCGCCATTTGTAGTGCACTGCCGCCAAACGCAAGGTGTGTCGGCGTCGATGGCAGTGAGGCAATGCTGGCGATTGCCCGTGAGATTGCGCCCACCATGGAAACGCGCCATCTAGACTTCGAAACGGCCACCGAGCAGCAGATCGATGAGACGCTCCGAGCTCTCGGCTCGCCCTTTGCGGCAGTTACCTACGTGCAGATGCTGCACGAGCTGAATGTGGAGGGCAAGCGGAGCGCGCTCGCGCTCGCGCGCCGGCATCTGCAGCCAGGCGCTCCGGTAGTCGTCTTGGACCGGTTCACGTTTGACGCACAGAGCGTCTTCAGCTCAGATTACAGCGGCCTGTGGGACGCATTGTCTGCGGGGCAGTCCGACATGATGAGCTGGGACACGTACCACGCCAAGTACATTGGGAAGAAGCTGGACGACGCGGTGAGCGAGGCCGAGCAGGTGCAGCTGCTTCGCGAGGCTGGCTTCGCGCGCGTCGAGGTGCTATACCGCGCCTTCAACCGGTCGCTCATCGTGGCGAGGGATTGAAACGAAACGCGCCGGTTTCGCGGTTTGCCGGTCGCCGGTCGCCGGTTCGGTTGTGTCAAGGTACAGTCGTTTCGACGAATTGACACGAGTCAGCGTGCGTGCGGACCAGCTGTGTGGCTGCTACATGGTCCTTGTACATACTACGTTGAACTTGCCCGGCAAGAACTCACATGTGCTGCAATGACGTAAATTCATGCGCGATATACGTAACTCAGTTAGACCCCATGCCTCACCCGTGTCAAGCCGGCTCAACTCGACTCTCAAGCGGTCCCGTCATCGTCATTGCCGCCTCCCATACGCGATATGGATATTAGCAATTATAGGGCTCAGGCCTAGTCGTAGATCATTCATGCATCGTACTTCGTCGGACTAGAGAGGTCTACCCCTTTAGCAAAGTACACCTCAGCCGCGGCCGCGGCTGCAGCTGCGGCGGCTTGGGCGACCGCTGCAGCCGCGTGGGCAGCAGCGGCCTGCGCCTCAGCGTTCATGCTCACCGCCATGGCTGCACGCCGTGCTGCAGCCATCGCCTCTGGAGATGCCGCCCCGGATCGGAGGCGAGCTCCGGCCTCGTCGGGAGTCATCGGCCGTGTCCATAAAGACTGTAGGATCGGCGTCTCAGGCTTCGAGAGGCTGACATCTTCGGCGGCGGCGTCGCCATGCTCTACCCTTGTTGCGAGGCCAGCATGCTCTAGCCTCCCCTTGCTGGCCTCGCTTGCAGTGTCCACCTTGTTAGATTCGCTAGCCTCGAAAGTGTCGTGGGCCTCGATGGCCTTAGCGAGGTCGCTGGTTTCGCTGGCATCGCTGTCGGCGACGACGTTGCCGGCCTCGCTGGTCTTACCGGCTGCACGTAGTGAAGCAGCAGACACCGCGTCTAACAAGGAAGCAACGGGCTCCGGGTCCAGCGGAAGCGCACGTACGGGAGTCATTGGGTTCGGCGTCTCAGGCTGTTTCGAGACGCCGGCCGCGCTCTCTTCATCGGCCTTCTGCTTGGCGAGGAGCTCCTCTCTTCTCTTCAGGTGGTTGCTTGCCGCCAGCTGCAGGATAGCCGACGCCTTGTCCTTGGCCTTCTCTTTCGGATCACGAATCGGGCTGCCCACGAGACGGGACAACGTACGTAATGGGCTCCACGTCTTCGAAGAGCGCCTGCCCTTGGCCGATCCCGGCGATGTCACCTCTGCACGTGGTAGCTCAGCCTCGGGCTCAGCCACAGGCGCAGGCTCCGCCGCGTCATCGACGTCGGCAGAAGGAGCAGCCTCAGCCACCTCGTCCTTCGCAAGGGGCACCAAGCTCGACAGCGGCGGCGCACGATGCATCAGGTGGTCGACGAAGAGCACGTCGGCTGTGACTCCAGTATTGTCCCACGAACTCGCCTCCCAGAGCACCTCGTCCCAAGAGCCCATCGTCTTGCGAGGGGGCTTCTGCTCGTTCATACACTTGCTGCACATGTCATAGCTGCAAATGCGGCAGTGGAATTGGAACCCATAGCCTGGTGCCAGCTCGGGGGTGGCGCCGCAGACATCGCAGCAGCCAGGTACTCCATTATACGGCCCGTAGGATGGCGGGGCTGCCAGGCGCGCGAGAACGTGCCCCTTGTCGCAGTGCACGTCCGGGGGAGGAGCTTCGCGCTTGCTCAAGACGAGCGACTGTAGGAACGCCTCCCAGCTCCTTAGCTCTTCCTGCGACGCCGTGTAGAGCTCCAGAAGAATCGTCCTGGTAAACCAGTGGGAAGAATCGTCCTCGAAGCGCAGTTGCAGCGAGTTTGCCTCCGCATCGTACTTGGGCTTGGTCGGCGTGTGCGTTTGTGCGGGCAAAGGGCTCTCGCCCACGCCCTCGCCGGCCTCCTCAGCGCTGCGTGCGATGGCCGCCTGGAATTCTTCAGCCGCAGCCGCGACTGAAAGAAACTGCTGTCTCATGACGCGCATCTCGATCATCTTCTGCAACACAAACACGTGCCTGAGCGCGACGCCATCGGCGTCGGCAGATATTATGTTGAGGGTGCGATCGGAGTTTACTGTAACTTCGCACACTCCGTGATCGACGGAGCGGCCGCCCTCCCACTCTTGGTGTAGCTGAACGTGCGCCTGCCCAGTCAGCAGCGTGCGCATGGGCGGCCGGATGATCCCTAGACGCAGAACGGCCTCGTTGCGGCAGACGCGCAGAGCGCGCAACACTGCTTCGGCAGTGCTGTGGACAACATTATTCACGCCGTAGATAAGGTCGCCCAACTGGATGCCACAGCGACTCTGATCGGCAGCACCGCCAGGGACGATTCCCGACACGGATCCGACGCCCCCAATCGAGTCGATGGACAAACCTAGTGAGCCGTCGGGAGCCCGAGTGATCAACGCCTCGAAGGCGATCGCGCCCTCGGGCAGAGGTAGCGGTTCCTTCTTCTTTCCGTTTCGCTCCGCTCGCTTTCTCAATAGGTAGGCCGCCGCACCCACCTGGATCTTGGCCGCCGCGTCATCGACCTGAGTCTCCTCCGCCTCCGCCGCAAGTGCTACCACCGTTGGCTCGACCGGATGTGCTGCCGCCTCGGCCGCAGGCGCTGCCACGACCGAAGAGCTCGCCGCCGCACCTTCAGGTGCTACTGTAGTCGTGGCATACGCACCCTCTGAGTACGAGACGAACAAGGGAACCGGAGGAGGGCTGTCGGCATGCGAGACGAAGCCGACGTGAACTTGCCTTGATGAAGATGGGCTCGGAGTCGTTGTGGGTGGTTCGAGGCTGGGGTGGGCAGAAGACGGGGTGGTTTCTTCCTGAACCTGAGGCGCGAGGATTCCGAACAACCCACTAAACCATCCGCGGCGATCCTTTGGCACCATGGAAGCGGGTGCCTGAGAAGGCCTAGCAGCTGGCATGGCAGCGAATGAGGCAGAGGCTGCCACGGCATTCGACCCAGCTGCAGCTGCTCCTGCTGTCGCGAGAGTGGCGGAGAGGGAGCCAATGAAGTCACGCGCAGAATCTGCAACACTATCGTCCGAGAGCGTGCCATCCTGATAAGTTGCTCGAGATCGTTGTGGCGATAGGTTGGTTCGCGGTGGAGAGCTAGGGAGGTTGACCACGATGACCACGGGCGGCCCTTCCATGGCCCTTCTCCTGGCCAGCTCAGCAGTCTCGAGCGTCATTCGGCTCGTGAAGGTGGGCGACGAGGCCGCGTCCACTTGGTAGCCCGGCGAGCCTGTGAGGCCTAGGAGGAGGCTCATGTTGCGCAGGACGGCGTCGTCACCGTGTGGCGCTGCTCGCACGTCTTGCATCCGAGGGCTTTGCGTGGGTGCGACGAGGTGGATGGCAAAAAGCCGCAAGAAGAGGCCGAAAAAATGAGTCTGTTTCGCGCAGGTTTGGCCCGAGGCGCGAGCATACCAGGCTTCAGGATGATTCGGGCATGAAGGGTCCAATATCAATCGGTGCGTTTGGAAGTATCCGTTCTGCTGAGGGTACCGCAGGGTTTCGGCAACCATTGAACTTTGCGGCGCGCGAGGGTTTCGGCAACCATTTATGCTTCGCTACGGAGGAGGGCACTGCCTCTCTGGCGAGGAGGGCGGCGGTGATACATAGTATGAAGTCGGATTTCTTTCTCGATGCCCAAGAGGGCCTGACATCAACCGAAGCGTTGCCGGAGACTGACACGCTCGATGGTTGGACGCTGCTGGAGAAGCTGGGGGAAGGGTGCGCTTGCCTCTCTTCAAGGCTCCGCTCCGTGGCATCCTCGTTGACTATCTGCGCTGTCCGTGTGCTTGTGCAGCTCCTTTGGCAAGGTGTTCAAGGCGCGCAACACGACGACGGCGGAGCTTGCAGCCGTCAAGATCATTCCTGTCGAGCAGGATGCCGGCGAGGTGAGCCGCGAGATTGAGACGCTCAAGCAGTGCGACGCGCCCAACATCGTCAAGTACTTTGGATCGGTGAGCAAGGACGGCGAGCTCTGGATCATCATGGAGTTTTGCGTGGGCTCATCTCTCAGCGACATCATGGAGGCGCGCGGCCGCTGCCTCAATGAGGCGCAGATCGCTGCTGCTGTTGCGGGCACGCTCGACGGGCTGCGCTATCTGCACGCGCGTGGGTTCATACACAGGGACGTCAAAGCGGGCAACCTGCTGCTCTCGGATTCAGGCATGGTCAAGCTCGCTGACTTTGGCGTATCCAGGACACTCAGCAGTACCATCTCGCGCTGTGGCACGATCATCGGCACGCCCTTCTGGATGGCGCCCGAAGTGATCCGCGACAACCCGACGGGTTACGACGCCAAGGCGGACGTGTGGTCGCTCGGGATCACCACGATCGAGCTCGCAGAGGGGCAGCCGCCCTACTCCAACCTGCACCCGCTCCGCGCCATCTTCCTCATCCCAAGCAAGCCGCCACCCACGTTCAACGAGCCCGAGCGTTGGTCAGCCAACCTCGTGGCCTTCGTGAGCGCTTGCCTGCAGAAGGAGCCTGACGTGCGCCCGTCGAGCGCCGAGTTGGAAATGAATGCGTGCGTGGTGACCGGGCGCGAGGTGCAGGCAGCTGGCATCCTCCGGACGCTCGTCTGCGCCGCGCTGGAGCCGCTGAGTGAGTGGCGCCAACGCAGGCACAGCGTGTCGAGCGCGCAGGCGATGGCGAACACTCAACGGCTCTGTGGCGACGGCTTTGGGGCAGGCACCACCAACCTCCGTGGCGATGCGGTGGGCAACACGCACATACATGGCGGTGCGGCGGTGAGCGAGAGCGGCACGGCCGTCTTCAAAAGTGGCGCCGCGGTGAGCAGCTTCACGAGCGACACAGGCGACGCCGTAGTGAGCAACGGCACGACCGTCTTCAGAAGCGGCGCCGGAATGAGCAGCGGCACGACCGTCATCAACGGCTCGCTTTCGTCGATTGGTACCGACTTGCTGCCGTCAATGGCTAACGGCTCCATCCCCGCCTTCATGCACCAGTTCGACCGCTCGCCATCGGCACCCGCTTCGCCACCGGTCGCAATCGCGTCGCTGCCAATTGCAACCGCGTCGCTACCGGTCACCCTCCCATCGCCGCCGGAACCCGCTTCGTCACTGCCGGTCACCCTCCCATCGCCGCCGGAACCCGCTTCGTCATTGCCGGTCACCCTCCCATCGCCGCCGGAACCCGCATCGCCGCTGGTCGCACCTGTGCTCGTCACGGCGCCCGCGAGCGAGGCCGTCTCGTCGCCAAATTCGGACGGTTCCGCATTTGGTTCCTCAGGCTTCGTCACTGGAGAGGCCGTCTCGTCGCCAAGCTCGGTGCCTTCGATGCGTTCCCAGGCGCCCTCGATGATCTCGATGATCTCCCCGAAAGCTTGCGATCTGGTTGCGAGGCAATCTGGTGGCGATCTCGAGCCGGTTGGGGGCGCACCCGAGGCAGCCGCCGGCCCAGCTGGTGCGAGCGCGAAGGCCAAGTTTGACTTCTCGAGCCTAAGCCTCGAGGAGATCGAGGAGGAGCTCAACTGCCAGCAGGCCAACTTTGAGAGGGACGTCGCCCGCCTTCGCAAGCAGTACGAGCGGAGGGGTAGAGCGCTGCGCGCGGCCCGAGCCGCCAGGTCGTCGCAGGCGCAGGCAGAGGCTCAGTAGAGTAGAGCGGAGGTGTGCGTGCCGGCCGCACAGCCGGGCAGCTCTGACGAGACCCGACGCATCTGTCGAGACGAGTCGAGAGGAGAGGAAGGGGATTGCACACTGTAAGACGGTCTATAGCGCTTTACCGGATACCGGATAGCGGACCGTACGCGCTAGCGTCCAAGATGGTACGACGAAATGGAAATCCGAATTCGGCCCGCGATCGCGCATGCCGCACGCGCCGCGCCGGTCCGCCGCCGCCCCGCGCCCCGGCGCGGACGGGCGGCCGCGCTCGTGCGCCCGGGTCGTTGGGCGCAATTCCACCCTCTGGTCCCCAATGTTAGTCTCAAACGGAGGCGGGGTCCGGTAATGTGCACTAGCACTTCGTTCTACACAGTGTAATACATGCCGGGGCCGCCTGAGCGGTAAAGTGAGCGAAAATGGACGAAAAATCGTCGTTTGAAAATCATAAGCCGTGGTGATCGCGGATGGGGCCCAAGACTTGGCTATAGCCTTTTCTCAGGGAGGTGCTTCTGGCCTTATAACTTCCCAGAGCTGGATCCTTCGGGAAGGGCCATTTCTGCACCCTAAGTAGGGTATTCAGTTAAAATTCGCTCTGGGAAGTTGTATTTTTGAGCAGATCTCAAAAAGTTAGGAAGCCTGCCAAGTTTTGAGTTCCTGAGTCCAAGGCATTGGCTTATGATTTTCAAACAGGTGAGCAGGTGTAACAGTAGCCTCGACCTCGGGCGGATATGGCTCGACCGCAGTGAATACGCCATCACACGGTCGCCCATCACGGCGCCGGGCGTCGTTGTGAGCGCCTTTTGGCATGTCCGCCCTCGAGACCACGTGGGGTTAAGTCAGACGTATGTTCGACTCACTAGGGTCTCGGATAAGGCCTCATTGATAATGAGGTGGTCGCCCATAACGGCGCTGCGAGACTTGCAATCGCTGCGAATTGCGAGCGTGAAAACATGAAGGGCGAGGCGCTGCTGCTCTTCGCCACCGCCGCCGTCACCGCCGCCCTTCCCACCTCCTCCGTCACCGCGCCCACCACCCTCGCCACCATCGCCCTCGCCCTCGTGCTACTGCTCACCGTGCTGCACGCTGTGAGCAACATTCTCTACACATCGTGGGAAGAAAGGGCCCAGTCAGAGCTTCATGGTGCAATTAGTGCTGCTGCGCATGCTCGCCAGCGTAGCAGCCCCCCGCCACGCCTCGGCACCGGTCGTCCCGACGCGGGCGATGCAGCGCGTCGTCGTCGGTCGAAAGCACTTGCGAAATTCTCCAAGCTGCGGACCGCCGAGACCCGGGCTGCCGCAATCCGGGCCGCCCACGATGCGCTCGCCGCCGACTGCGCCGCAGCGCTAATACAGCCTCAGCAGCAAGCGTGGCGGAGCTATTTTCATCGCAGGGCAAAGTGGC
>ENA-UOXO01001931-UOXO01001931.1-mixed-culture-metagenome-genome-assembly--contig:-NODE-1931-length-13113-cov-58.405958_pt1 | contig 13113 bp, 7 predicted proteins | sample MGYA00238162_ERZ761640 | MGnify/ENA primary metagenome ERZ761640 (study PRJEB28914, sample SAMN08778297) | mixed culture metagenome | isolation source: Freshwater growth medium | place: USA...
CTCCGAAGTCCAGAGCGCCAATTTCATCTGTTTCGGCTGGCCCTCCGAAGTCCAGCGGCCAGATGGCCCTCCGAAGACGTGCAGGTTGGCCTAATATGGAAGGACGAGCAGGGTTGCCTCCCTGAGCCAACGCTGGCTCGGACGCTACCGCCTCTCTCACTGGCGGAGCGTCCGCTGCCCTTGGTGCCAGCTCCGATGCTGCCTCCGATGCTGCCTCCGATGCTGCCTCCGATGCTGCCTCCGATGCCGCCACCGCCGCCCTGTCCTCGCCCTCGTCCACTGACTTCGTGCCAAAATCGAGGGTGATGAGGCACTCCAGCGAGTGCCCCGAGGTGGGTGTCGCCGCGAGCCTCACGCTCGGCAAGTAGCTGCTCGGCGTGGTCGCGAGCGCTCCTACGGTGGACGCGGAGCGTACAGCGGCCGACGGCGTCGCATCTGGCGCTGGCGACGGCGTCGAGGGCGGCGACGAGGGCAGCTGCCGCAGGAGCGCCTCATCTGAGAAACCTGGCAAGCTTGGCGCCTCGTCAGGTAAGCTCGATAAGCTCGGCACGCTGGATAAGCTGGCGGCAGATGCAGGGCGAAGGATCCGAGCTGCAGGCGGCGGCGTCGGCGCATCTGAAGATCTCACGCCGTGCAAAATCTCTGGCGACATCGGCGGTGGTGGCGGCGCAGGTGGCGAGGCGGCCGCGCTCTCCTGGCAGCCAGAGTACACGCATCGCGAGCGTGCCGCCGGAAGCATCTTCACCGACGAGCGCGAGAGCGGTGACAGCAGCAGCGCCGCCGATGAGCGCCCTGGCGAGCGCGATGGCGACGCTGGTGGCTCCTCCTCCACTGCGGCTGCAGACGCCGTCTCGGGCTCCTCTTCGGATTCGTCAACCTCCTCCATTGCGGCTGCAGACGCCGTCTCGGGCTCCTCTTCGAATTCGTCAACCTCCTCCATTGCCGCGAGGTACGAGGAGCGCTTCGTGCCCGGCGCGAGCACCACCGAGGTATCGAGCTGATCTCCCGCATCGAGCTCCATCTCGAGGGCCTTCGCCTTCTTTCGCGCCGCACGCTCACGTTGCTCCGCTTCGAACTCGCTGATGCGCTGTGAGAAGGGGGTGGTCGGAGGCACTCAGAGGCACTCAGAGGCACTCAGAGGCACTCAGAGGCACTCAGAGGCACTCAAAGGCACTCAGAGGCACTCAGAGGCACTCAGAGGCACTCAGAGGCACTCGGACCTGTAGGAATCGTCCCTCGCGCATTTGACCTCTGAGCTGATGATACTGGTCGCGCACCTCGCGCAGCTCGCGCATCATCGGAGGTGTGCACCCCTGGGCGGCGGGATCAAGCGCGTTGTCTCGCTGGAGCGCCACGGCCGCGGAGAGTTTGGGCGGCAGTAGCGGCGTGGTCAGCAGCACGGCGCGCAGAAGGCGCTCGGCGGACGGGATGCCCCGACCGTCAGCGTCAATGAGGGAGGCTTGCACGAGTGCCCGCTCACCTGAGGACAGAGCCACTCAAAGGAATTCAGCGGCGCTCAGACGCCATCAGGCGCCATCAGGTGCCATCAGGTGCCATCAGGTGCCATCAGGTGCCATCAGGTGTCATCAGGTGTCATCAGGTGTCATCAGGTGTCATCGCTCACCTTCCCGCAAGACTACCGGGTGTCTCACGCGCAGCGCACGGATGGCCCACGGCTGATCGCCGCGCAAATGGACTCCCCACAGCGGCAATTCCACAGCGAGCCCGGCGGCACACCTGCCATGAGACGCCATCGAACGCAATCAGAGGCCATCAGTCGCCATCAGTCGCCATCAGACGCCATCACACGCCATGAGACGCCATCGAACGCAATCAGAGGCCATCAGAGCGTTCCACAGCGAGGCACGCCCTCAAACTCAAACCCCATCAAACCCCCTCAAAGGCCATCACACGCCATCACACGCCATCACACGCCATCACACGCCATTAGACGCCATCAGACGCCATCAGACGCCATCAAACCCCCTCAAAGGCCATCACATGCCATCACACGCCATCAGACGCCATCAGACGCCATCAGATGCCATCAAACCCCCTCAAAGGACATCACACGCCGTCAAACGCTATCAGAGGCACACCCGACGATCGCGCGTACAGAATTGCCACTCGCCGCCACCACCGAGCCAAACGGGATGAACGACGAGCCCTCGCCGAATGCAGCCTCCGCGTCGTCCTGGGCGTCCTCATCGACCTCCGCATAGCTCGCCGCTGCGCCGCGCGCGCGCCGGGCCATCCCACCGGCCGCCCCGCCCGCCGCGCTGCCGCCGCACCCGGCCGCCGGTGCACTCGTCGCTTCCCATCGCCGAGGCCACAACGGTCTGGCCGAGAGCGCGTGCGGTAGGCACATGGCCATTCGGAAGCCATTGGTGGGCTCGACGATCATGTTACGGTCCGCGAGCAGAAGCAGCACAAGCTCCTTGACTGCCGCCGCCAAGCCCAGCCCAGCGGCGCCCATGACAGCGCCAGCTGGCGCCGTAGAGTTGCCTAATTTGGGAGCCGCCACATAGAACTCGGGTGGGCGTGCAGCGCCGCCCAGGTTCGGCAAGCTGAGGCCACCTCCGAGCGCGAGGTCACAACCGCGCAGCCGTGTTGTGACGCCGCGATCGAAGGCCGAGACCGCCTCACGCAATGCCTCACGTATAGCCTCACGCATTGCCTCACGCACGCTCGCGATGATATCATGGGTCATGACGTTACGCTCCGACGAGAGAGACGAGCTGACCGGCGGGGCGGAGGAGGAGGCGGCGGAAGAGACGGTGGAGGTGGTGCTGCTGGCGGGTAGAGCGGTGGACGTGGAGGCGGCGGGCGGGAGTTCCTCCACCTTGGCTGTGAAGGAGGCTGTGAAAGAGGCGGCGGGCGGGAGCTCCTCCAACTTGGCAGCTCCACCACCATTTCCCGCAGCGCGCGCCGCGCCGCCAGTCTCCTCTTCCTCCTCCTCAGAGTCGTACTCAATGTTCGCCTTTCGCGGCAATTCCAGCTCGATCACGAGGGCGCCAGCGCTCGACGCGGCGCCTCCACCGCCAGTCCCGTCAGCTCCGTCAGTTCCGTCAGTTCCGTCAGTTCGGGGCAGCGGCGGCAGCACGATGCGCACCCGCCGGTCCTCTCGCCCGCAGCCCAGCCCGACGAAGGCAGAGTGCGACGCCGCTGCCGGCACGGCGCTCAGCACGGCGCCGGCCGCCGGCAGCGCCGGCGTGGCAATGCAAGCTTGGAGGATGGAGTAGAGGGGCAGATTCAACTCCGCCCGAAGCGCCAGCGCGGCCGCCTGCAAGCTCCCCGCCGCGCTCTCCGCGACGAGCGCCGTGTGGAGCGCCGGCGACGCGCGCGTCGTCTCTCGGAGCGCCGTGTTGAGCGCGTCGAGCAGCCCGTCGCGCACCGCCGACGTGAAGGGCGGCGGCGGCTCGGCTAGCTTGCGATCGAGGGCCGGCCGGCGTCGTCGCGACTTGTGGGGAACGGAGGCGTCCGGCGCATGAGGCGCTGCGGCGGCCGCGGCGGTGGCGGAGGAGTTGGTGGTCGTGATGGTGGTGCCAGCCACCGCCGTTGTCGTCATCAGTGCTTCCGCCGCCCTCGCTGGGATAAGCGCCGTGTTGAGCGTCCTCACTGGGATTGGTCTCTCATCCTCGCTCTCGCTCTCGGCAGCCACCGCTGTCGCTCCCTCGAGGACCGCCGTAGCCGCAGCACCCGTGCCGGCAGCCGAGCGAGCAGTACGCGCCGCCTGCCCCTGCTCGAGCTTGATGGCTGCTGCCGGACCGTCCACGCCGCCGCCGCCCGCGCCCTCCTCCACCACCTCCTCATCCTCCTCGTCCTCGTCCTCGTCGTCGTCGTCCTCGTCGTCGTCCTCCCGCGGCGGTGGCACCGGCAGGAGGTGCTCGCGTTCCAGCAGCGCAGCCGATGCATGCGGCGGCAGCTCGAGCAGCTCGGAGAGCACAAAGGGCAGCTTCGCGGTGCGCTCAAAGTCCTCGATCGCATCCTTGTGCATGTGCTTCTTCGCCTCCCACGTGTTTCCCTCGTGAGGGAAGCCGATCCACTTGACCAGCATGAACTTGGCGCGCGCAGAGAAGGCACGACACGTGAGCAGCCGCTCGATCTTGTACTCGGCGCCGTCCGACTCGGACGCCTCCTCCTCCTCCTCCGGCGCGGGCGCAGCAGCCGCGGCGGCCGCAGCGGCCGCCTCGGCGGCCGCACGTCGCTCTGCGCGCCGGACCTCCGCCGCCTCCTGTGCAAGGCGCTTCCTTTCGAGCTCCTCCGCGGTGGGAGCACGTGCTATACGCGCGATGGCCTTGTCCACGAGCTCCTCCTTGGCAGCCATCGCCGCGAGGCCGGGCGCCGAGACCGTGCGAGGCCGTGCGAGTGTCACAGGAGTTGTTACACTTCACAGTGTGAAGAATCCTAGTAAGCAGCATGCAAGAGGGGGAAGGGGGGGGAAGGGGGAATTCGTGGTGGGTGCTCGTCGGAGCGCGGCAAAATACTGCCCGCGTGTTGGTGACTTGAATTAACCCACCAAACCCACCAAACCCACCAACCAATAACAAGAACAGTTACGCTGTGCGGCCAGCGCCCACAACATGCTTGACGACGAGTTCGCGCCGCGGCTTGCCAATGCGCGGGGATGCCGTGCTCGCCGCTGACCCAGCGCTGCAGAAGCAGCTCGACGCCTACGTCGAGCACTCCAAGGTCCTCGCGACTGCATGCCGCCTACCCCTGCTTGGCGTAGACAAAGGTTTTGGCGTACGCCACGCCCCGTCCGCGAGGTCGGCGGCCGAGACGTTGGGCGCTTGCATGCGCAGCTTGGCGATGATGAGGATCAGCTCGGTTCACCACGCCGACGCCGCCTCCAGCACTCGACACCGCCGCCGCGCCGTAGGGGCCGCCCGTGTCGATGCCGGTGGCGGTGGGCCCATCACGTGATGGCACTTCGAGCTCGATATTTAGGAAGGGTTCGAGGCGGTACGAGACGTTCTTTTTGCAGCCGTGGCAGTGCATAGTCCAGAGGTACTCACCTTGGAACAGGTCGTTGAGGAGATTAGCGTTGGCCGTATTCTCGTGTTCGACGTTGAGGTGCTCGTGGAGCATCACCCAGAACTCATTGACGTCCTGTTGCTCCGAGACAGGTCGCCACTCGAGGGCTGAAGTGAGGACATTCGTCGAGCTCTCGATCTGCTCGCTGCGGCGCCCCGACATCTGCCGAGGCGTCGCACGCTGGGCACTTGTCGAGATCGCCGGAGCGTCTTGTCACTGTCTCGTCGCGCAGCTCGGGTCGCACCAGTTCCGACCGCTGCTCGACGTTCCCCGCAAGCGCGGGATCGCTTAGACTTCCTGCCGCTTCCGCCGCTCGAGTGGGCTCAACACCCCCCGACGGAGGCGGATGGTGTTGTAGAGCGTCCTTGGAGAACGGTCTCACGCTCAAGGAGCGCTAACGAATCATCATCCAGATTGAGCGCGGCCTCGACGCTGGCGATTGCTATTTCTGTGCCGCTCCCTCGCCTCGTCAGACCTCCTTGCCGCCAGAGGCTGGCCGCGTACCTCTCGGCAGCGTCCCTGGTCTCGTCGGCCAGCGCCATCTCCATCGCGGCACTCGCCAGCCGCGAGCCCAACGACGCCGCCGCCCGCTGCGAGCCCGCGTTCTTTGGTGCCTCGGACGAGAGCGCGGAGGCGAGGGCACCCGCTACAATTGACCCGCTTGCCCCGCATGAGCAGCCGCTGACACCGCCAACTCGGACGCCATCCCGTGAAGGCCCCGCAGCGCAGCACTCTTCAGTGTGAACTGGCTGTTATACTCGGGTGGGGGGAAAGCTGTTAGAACTGGGGGGGATGATGTTTTTTATCCCCCGGTGTGCGTGAACGACATTTGCATGCACGTCTCCAAACTGGAACGCGTCATTCACGTCTATAGCTGCTGCCGCATCGTGTCTCAACCACAAGACTCGCAGCACTGCTGCCCCGATCGGCCGCAGTTGCATGGGCATCCGAGACGCGCACTTCTTCCGGCGCGTGCCCTCGGAACTATCAGAGGCGACCAATGCGGGCGGCCTCATCTCCGTCGGCGCCTTGATCACCATCTGCTGGCTCGTGCTCACGCAGTACAACGAGTCATTCAGCGGCGCGAAGCGCGTGACGCATCTGCGGCTCGACACCCCGCTGGACCCAGAGGGCTGGGCAAAGCCCTCGAGTACGACCATCCGCATCAACTTCAACATCTCGATGCTCCACCTACCTTGCCAGTTTGCGCAGCTGCACGTCACCGATCATGTGGGCTCGCACAAGGCCGGCGGCGTGCGCAACGTTCACAAGGTGCGCCTCGACAGAGACGGTGCTTCTCTAGGTCTTTTCGAGCCGCACAAGTACAATGTCGCTTCGGACGGCAAGGACCTGGCCAGCCACGTGTTCCCGTGGCACAAGAAGGAGGATGCGCAGGGTGACGCGGACCATCGCGAGCAGCAGACAAAGAAGCACCTGTCGCAGGAGCAGCGCGACGCGGTGGTCGAGGTGGAGTCAACGATCAAAAGAGCTGGCAAGAGCGCGCACGCGGGTCGCCGGCTGCTCGCGCTCGAAGACGCTGGCACCTCACCCTCGCCCGCCTCGCCCTCGCCGGCCTCGCCGATTGTGGGCAGCATGCCGACAATCGGCACGCAGCCCACGATGCAGCCCGCGACGCACCTTGGGCCGCAGCCGGAGCAGCCGAAGCAGGAGCAGGAGCAGCCAGAGCAGCCAAAGCAGGAGCCAGAGCAGCCAAAGCAGGAGCCAGAGCAGCCGAAGCAGGAGCCAGAGCAGCCGGAGCAGCCGAAGCAGGAGCAGGAGCAGCCGGAGCCGCCGAAGCAGGAGCCAAAGCCGCTCCAGCGGCTGGCGGACGACACGTCGCCCTCGTGCTCGAGCTGGGCTGGTGCAGGAGAATGCCTCACCAACTCGGCTTACATGCTCGCTGCGTGCGAGATGAGCTGCTCTGTGGTGGCGATGAAGGACCCGAGCATCTGCCACAAATGGGCTGAGGCGGGCCATTGCACGATGCCGACCCAGTTCATGGCAATGGTGTGCCCCGGCTCGTGCCCCGCGCCGCCGTCGATGCCCGAAGTTCCGATGGGGCTCCACGCGCCCAATGATCCCGACGAGGAGAAGTTTGTGCCGCCCGCGCCCTTCAATAGCGAGCCGGCCAAGTTCGTGGATGCCATCCTCGGAGTGCAGAAGGAGTTTGCGAAACTGCTCGAGGACCATCCGCTCGTCATGGTCAACTTTTACGCGCCCTGGTGCTTCTGGTCGAACAAGCTCACGCCGGTCTGGCTCGATGTAGCCAGAAGGCTCCATACTCGGGCGTGGTCGCGCTCCGTCAAGATGATTCAGGTCGACTGCACCACCGTACAGGGCGGCGAGCTCTGCCGCTCGCAGGGGGTGCATGCCTTCCCATCGGTGCGCATCTTTCGCGGCTCGAGCCATGCATATGAATCGTACGAGTATGGGCGCGAAGTGGATGTGATCTGGCTGCATCTCGTCAAGATGGCGGCCGAAGCGCTCGTCGGCGAGATGAATGAAGTCCCGCCCGAGCAAAAGGAAGCTGAGCTGCTCACGCTTGACCCTTCGCTCCCTTCGTTAGCCACCCAGATCGCGCACGTCTCCAAGGACCTGCGGCTCGTCATGGACCGCCGTGCCAAGGGCCTCGATGAAGACTGGTCGGAGGATGCTCTCTCAGCCGACGACGAGATCAAAGAGGATCGTGGCCTGCTGCAGCGCATCTCTGAGGCCGTCGGCTCGATCACAGGCGCCAAGGGCCTCTCGCGACACGAGATCCTGAAGGAGTGGCAGGGCCCTTCGCTCGAGGCCCGTTACGCGGAGTTGCCTCACAAGATTAGCGAGTTCGAGCTCGCCATGGAGGATAAGCTCATCAACGAGAGGGCGAGCGACGTGGTACTTGGGCTGCTCACGGGGCGAGCGGCCACACCTGGGGTGCTCGGAGACACCGATAATGAGGTGTGGATCGAGACCGAGACGCACGAAGGATGCAGTCTGTTCGGCTACGTCGAGGTCTCCCGCGCGCCTGGTACGTTGCACATCTCGCCGCACGCGTCGCGTCACTCATTTGACTTCTCGGCGGTCAACACGACGCACCACATCGACCACCTGTCCTTTGGGCTCGAACTCTCAGCACGCCAACGAGCACGGCTGCCCGTCGATGTGCGGGATCGTCTGATGACCCTCGACGGCGCGCACTTTACAGCCATGCGCTTTCGCGAGACGTATGAGCACCATGTCAACATTATGCCCACCTCGTACGGCCATGGTACAGGAACAGGCCCGTATGTCGGCTCATACCGGATCGAGACCTACCAGTTCACGGCGACCTCGCAGGGACGCACGCGCGACACGCTGCCGCACCTGATGATCACGTACGACGTGTCGCCCATTCACGCTCACATCGTCGAGAAGACGAGCGCCACCACCGAGTTCCTCGTCTCGCTCTGCGCCATCATCGGTGGCGCCGTCAGCCTCTTTGGCCTCGTCGATGGGATGCTCCACTCGGGCACCGAGACGCTCAAGAGAATGGGCGGTGGCAAGGGCTACTGAGGCGGGTGCGCACGGCCGAAGGCGACGACGCACGGCAGATGCGCGACGGCAACGTGGCCAAGTGGCGACCCAACACCCCGCAAGCGCAAGCGCGATGGCCGAGCACGCGGAGACGAGAGAGAGAGACCGAGAGCTGCTGAGCGCTGACAGTCGTTTGACCCCTTGCAGGAAGATGTGTCGTCGATTGTGCAGTGGGTCACGCTCGCGCTTGTGAGTGGAGCGAGTGCTGCACCGCGGTGTGTCCGGTCGTGTGAAAGTTCACTAAATCAACTTTGATCCAACGAACGCACGGCCCTCGCTGGCGGCTTCTTCTTTCTCTTCTGCTTCTTGGCGGCGCAGCACTCCGGGTCGCAGGTCAGTGAGCACCAGCCGGGTCGCACGTGGTCGTGAGTGAACCCCGCGCGCAGCCGACTCGCAAGAGCGGCCGTGGATGGGTCCTCGAGCCAGCAGCTCCATTCACGAGGCACGCAGCGCACGTCGAGGCCACACCACTGGCACACGCTCGCATGCGCGGCGCAGTGACGAGCCGACGCGCCGAGCGCAGCACAAGGGTTGGACTGCGCGGCTAGAAACTGGTACAGGCGCAGCACGCGGAAGTTGCAAAAGGGAGTGGGCCACTCGGCCCATCGACCATCCTCGTGCAGGCACGTCGGCAGCCTATCCAACTTGAACGGTCCGCAGTGATGCCACAGGTCCATCGACTCGATCTGCCCTCGCAGCGCGCGGTCACGCATGTGCGCGCGAGCAGGGGCTGTGTGGCTCCAGTGTGCGTACTTGGCAATGTGAGGGCAAGGTTCGTGAGGCGACGGGAAGCGCGTGGCCCGGCTGTCGAGGTTGAACAGTTGTACGCCGCTGCGCCGAAGCAGGCGGGTGCGGTTGCGCCTTGCCGTCGACGCCATGTGCTCGTGCATCTGAAGCACATGAGTGAAGAACGCCACGTCGGCGAGCTCAGCGTTGCGCGACGAGTTGAACGCCGACAGCTGGCGCATGAGGGCTGCGAATCTCTCCTCGGACGGTCGCGCAAGGACCACTCCGCTCTGCACGAGACGGGAGACCATGTCAACAGAGGTGCAGATGTCGACCCGACCATCGCGCTGTGGGCGCGTCACCTCAGCGCAGTCCACGTCGAAGAGCTGATCGGCCGCTGGGCTCAAGAGGAAGATGTCGGCATCAAGGAAGGCCACAATTTCGTGGCCGACGGCTCCAGGTCGGAAGATATTGAGCTTTGAGAACACCCAGCGATACCCATCAATCAGCCCTGCTGGCAGATTCGGCCAGCTGATGCGTGGCACTTCGCGTACTTCGCTCACGCCACCGAGTAGTACGCGCACTGCATGACTTACGTCCGGCGTGACGAGGGTAACATGCCGATAGCATGAGAAGAGACGGACAGAGTATGCTTGCACCAGCGCCATGTTGGTGTAATTGATCGCATTGCCGCAGAGGACGGTTGCCCACACCCAGTCAGCATCGCGTCTGCACGGTGAGGCAGATGCCGGCCGCATGGTCTGCAGCCACTTGGGCCTCGCTGCGCGTGCTTCATCACTCCAACAATCTCTGCTGCTGCCGGCGCTGGAGCCATTGATGCAGCGTTGCCAGTGCTGACGCACACAGTCAGCAAAGACTGTCGGCGAGCCGTGCGTTGCGCAGCGGGAGCGTTCGTCCCTCAAGGGCTCCCACGCAGCCTGGAAGCTTGAGGCGGTCACCGACATGCTTTGGAGCAGGAACCCCCGCTTGCCATGAACAGGTCGTTTCGATTTCGTTGGATTGCATGCAATATAAACCTCTTCGACAAGATACTCTTGCCTCGAGCATTGCCGTTCACAGTTATGGATATAATTTCACACGAATTTCGTCAGTGGTAAACGTTAACACGCGACAACCGGTGCTCCGTCACTGTTACGTGTGTGAACGGCACTGAGTGACTGGCACTGCAACTGTCGGAGAGCGACGGGCGGCGGTGGCGAGGGTTGCGGCAGCGGTGAAGTGTTTGGCACCGGCGCCTCTGTCCGTCGCCGCCGCCTCCGCAGTCCCCCCTTCATGCCCCCCTTGCCTGCGTCGCCGCCTCTATCGCCAACACGACACCAACACGACCCGCTCTACGAGCTCACCCTCTGTCTGAGTGTCTAGCTACAGATATATACATTCATACACCGTGGTGAACCAATATAACTGCTGTGGCAATGGGTTGCTCAATTCCACAGCTCGTCGATCAGGCCCTCCTCCTCGGCCTCCGCCACGGCCTCCTCCTCGGCCTTTGCCTCGGCCTCCGCCAGGGCATGCAACATGGCAGCGTGCAGATAGGCCTCTTGTAACGGATCGAGTCGGCGTGCAGGGACGGGCTTCGCCTTGAGCGCCTCCCACGTCGTCCAGCCGCGTGACAGCTCTCGGTTCATCAGGTGCAGCAGTGCTTTCGTCGTGTGGCCCTGCTGCGCCTCTCGCATCTGCTTCTTATGACCGATCGCGGACAGCCAGCCGGCAAAGCCGAGCGTCACCTTCCGGTTGATCATGAAGCTCAGGCCCTTGGCCCAAGCGGCTAATAGACCCACGTGAAGCTTGCGCGCAAACTCGGCACGCTTGACGGCCATCTCGACCCACGCGCCCCAGCCGCGCAACAACAGGCGGTGGAGTATGTGGCTGAGGCCACGCTGCAGCGTAGCGCGCTTGCGGGAACCTTCCTCCCACGTCGATTGCCACGCGTTCCAGCCGAGCGCGAGCTTCAACGTAGAGAACCAGACTTCCTCCCACGTAGAGAACCATGCGTTCCAGCCGAGCGCGAGCTTCCGGTTGATCGAGTAGCTCAGAGCCTTCGGCGTCAGGTCGACACGAGGCGTATCGGGGGCGTCACGGTGCAGAGTATCATTAATAATGCGCCACTCCTCAAAGGCGAGCGCGAGCTTGCGACTGGTCATCCGGTTCATACCCTGGTGAAGCATGCGAAGGACCTCTGCGCGCTCGATCGCCATCTCGAACAATGCGCCGAAGCCACGCGACAGGCCGCGGTTGAGCATTCTCTTGCGCATCGACTCGCGCTCCACCTCGAGCTCCTCCTCCCACGTCGTGTACCACGTCGTCCAGCCGCGTGACAGCTCTCGGTTCATCAGGTGCAGCAGTGCTTTCGTCGTGTGGCCCTGCTGCGCCTCTCGCATCTGCTTCTTATGACCGATCGCGGACAGCCAGCCGGCAAAGCCGAGCGTCACCTTCCGGTTGATCATGAAGCTCAGGCCCTTGGCCCAAGCGGCTAATAGACCCACGTGAAGCTTGCGCGCAAACTCGGCACGCTTGACGGCCATCTCGACCCACGCGCCCCAGCCGCGCAACAACAGGCGGTGGAGTATGTGGCTGAGGCCACGCTGCAGCGTAGCGCGCTTGCGGGAACCTTCCTCCCACGTCGATTGCCACGCGTTCCAGCCGAGCGCGAGCTTCAACGTAGAGAACCAGACTTCCTCCCACGTAGAGAACCATGCGTTCCAGCCGAGCGCGAGCTTCCGGTTGATCGAGTAGCTCAGAGCCTTCGACATCGGGTCGTCCCGAGGCGCGATCGCTGCGACCCACCGATCGACGCCGAGCGCGAGCTTGCGACTGGTCGTCCGGCTCAGACCCTTGCAAAGCATGCGAAGGACCTCCGCGCGCGCGCTCGCGATCTTGAGCCATGCACCGAACCCAAGCGACAGGCCGCGGTGGCGCAGATAGCTCAGGCTGATGCGACTCACGTCGCGCATCGCCTTCAGCGCAGGCAACGTCAGGTACCACGCTGACCAGCCTCGAGACAGCTCCCGATTCATCAGGTGCAGCAGAGCCGCTTTGTTCATCAGGTGCAGCAGCGCCTTTGTCTTTTGGCCCTGCTGCGTCTCACGCATCTGCTGGAGTATAATTGCAGACAGCCAGCCGGCAAAGCCGAGAGCCACCTTCCGGTTGATCACGAAGCTCAGGCCTTTAAGAAGCTTGCGAATGATCTCACCGCGCTCTACGGCCATCTCGAGCCACGCGCCCCAGCCTCGCGACAGCCCGTGGTTGAGCATGTGGCTCAGGCTCTTGCGCATCGAGCCGCGCTTCACCTTGAGGTGCTCCCACGTCTTGTACCACGTCGTCCAGCCGCGCGAGAGCTCCCGGTTCATCAGGTGCAGCAGTGCTTTTGTCATGTGGCCCTGCTGCGCCTCACGCATCTGCTTATGACCGATCGCGGACAGCCAGCCGGCAAAGCCGAGCGCCACCTTCCGGTTGATCACGAAGCTCAGGCCTTTGCGAAGCTTGCGCACGACCTCGGCGCGCTCAACGGCCATCTCGACCCACGCGCCCCAGCCCCGCGACAGGCCGCGGTTGATCATTTGCCTGACACCACGCTGCAGCACAGAGCGCTTGTTAGCACCCTCCCACGTAGAGAACCATGCGCTCCAGCCGAGAGCGAGCATCCGGTTGATCGAGTAGCTCAACGCATTCACCGTTAGGTCGACGCGAGGTGCAATCGCAGCGCGCCATTCATCAATGCCGAGCCCAAGTTTGCGGCTGGTCGTCCGGCTCAGCCCCTTGCCCTGCTTCTCC